>Ga0308165_1000250_pt1 | contig 124705 bp, 110 predicted proteins | sample PhyWR2_FD_201032 | JGI IMG/M metagenome (GOLD analysis project Ga0308165, IMG submission 201032) | Phyllosphere microbial communities from UC Gill Tract Community Farm, Albany, California, United States - DLSLW.R2 | ecosystem: Host-associated > Plants > Phyllosphere > Unclassified | place... | reverse complement strand
GGTTATCTGCTTTATCATATAGCGTTTTAGCACAATTGCTCAACCAATTGAAATCTTTATGCGAATGTTGCCTTCCTACCGTACTACCGCTCTGGCGCTGATCGCGCTGAGCACCCTGCTGTCCGGCTGTGCATCCAAAAAACCGGCGGAAGGCGCAGCAGCGCACGACGCGACCGGCGTGCAGGTTTCGAAGAAGAGCAGCCTGTTCGGCTTCCTCAAGCCTTATCGCATCGATATCCAGCAAGGCAACTTCGTCTCCAAGGAAATGGTGGCGCAACTGAAGCCGGGCATGACCCGCGATCAGGTGCGCTTCGTGCTCGGCACGCCGCTGCTGGCCGACGTGTTCCACTCGGACCGCTGGGACTATGAATTCCGCCTGGCCAAGGGCAACGGCGAACTGATGAGCAGCCGCGTGTCGGTGTTCTTCAAGGACAATCTGCTGGAGCGCTACGAAGGCGGCAGCGACCTGCCGACCGAGCAGGAATACCTGTCCCTGATCGCCGGCTCCAAGAAGGGCGCCATGCCGGAACTGTCGGATACGCCGACTACCGTGACGCCGCCATCCTCCGCCAAGTAACAAGTAGATAACGGCGATACTCGCCAATACAAGTCAAGTACAAACAAGCACTATGAGCGCATTGAAAATCGCCGTCGCCGGCGCCTCCGGCCGCATGGGCCGCATGCTGATCGAAGCTATCCAGAACGCCGACGACATGGTGCTGGCCGGCGCCCTCGACGTATCCGGTTCGCCTGCCATCGGCACCGACGCCGCCTCGTTCCTGGGCAAGCCCGCCAACGTCGCGATCGAATCCGACTTGGCCAAGGGCCTGGCCAACGCCGATGTCCTGATCGACTTCACCCGTCCTGAAGGCACACTGAAGCACGCCGAGTATTGCGCCGCGCACGGCATCCGGATGGTCATCGGCACCACCGGGCTGGAAGCCGACCACAAGGCCGCCATCGGCGGTTTTGCGCAAAAGACCGCCATCATGCTGGCGCCGAACATGAGCGTCGGCGTCAACGTCACGCTCAAGCTGCTGGAAATGGCCGCCAAGAGTTTCTCGCACGGCTACGACATCGAGATCATCGAAGCGCATCACCGCCACAAGGTCGACGCGCCGTCCGGCACGGCCCTGAAAATGGGTGAAGTCATCGCCGACGCCATCGGCGTCAAACTCGACGACGTCGCCGTCTACGCCCGCGAAGGCATCACCGGCGAACGCGATCCGTCGTCGATCGGCTTCTCCGCCATCCGCGGCGGCGACATCGTCGGCGACCACACCGTGCTGTTTGCCGGCATCGGCGAGCGCATCGAAATCACGCACAAATCCTCGAGCCGCGTCACTTATGCTCACGGCAGCCTGCGCGCCGCACGTTTCCTGGCCGACAAGAAAACCGGCCTGTACGACATGCAGGACGTGCTCGGACTGAAGTAAGCCTCCCTGCCGCTGCATCGGATCAACGATGCAGCGAATCTTTTTGCAGACGCGTGCTCCAACGGATTGCCATTTATTTCTTCTGCTTCCCACCAAGAGACACGACATGGAACAACCCGTTGGATTCGCCCATTACTGGGCGCAAGGCGATGCCGTTTCGCACGCCGTCGCCTATGCCCTGCTGCTGATGTCCATCGCCAGCTGGTATTACATTCTTTCCAAGACCTGGAGTTCGTGGCGCATTCGCCGCAGCAGCAATGCGCTCGACGGTTTCTGGAAAGCCCCCACGCTGACCGACGCCATCGCCGTCATGCGCACCGTCGACAGCGAAGAAATCTTCATCCCTCTGGCGCAACGCTCGTCCGAAGCCGCCGGCATTTCCTCCAAACAGAGCGCGCCTTCACCTTCCCTCAATGCCGCCACCGATCCCGGCGAACTGATCACGCGCACGCTGCGCCGTGAAATAAATCGCGTCTCGGCGCGACTGGAGCGCGGCCTGACGCTGCTGGCCTCGGTCGGCTCGACTGCACCGTTCGTCGGCCTGTTCGGCACCGTCTGGGGTATCTATCACGCGCTGGCGGCGGTCTCGGCCAGCGGCACGGTGCAGATCGACAAGGTCGCCGGTCCGGTCGGCGAAGCGCTGATCATGACGGCACTCGGGCTGGTGGTGGCGATTCCCGCGGTGCTGGCCTACAACGCCTTCACGCGCCTGAACCGGCTGACGCTGGCCGAGCTCGACGGCTTCGCGCATGACCTGCACGCCTACCTCACCACCGGCGAGCGCGTCGGCAAGGGGGAAGCATGAGTTTCGGCGGCTTCAACGACAATCACCAGGCTGGCCCGATGGCCGAGATCAACGTCACCCCGATGGTCGACGTGATGCTGGTGCTGCTGGTGATTTTCATCCTCTCGGCGCCGCTGTTCACGCACTCGTTGCAGCTCGATCTGCCGACCGCGAAATCCGCCCCTGCGCCGGAAAAGCCGCAAACCGTCAGCGTCGCCATCGACGCCGCCGGCAAACTGTATTGGCAGGACCAGGCGGTCACGCTGGAAGAATTGACGCGGCGCATGGCCCAGGCGGCAGGCAAGAAGCCGCAGCCGGAAGTGCAGCTGCGCGCCGACAAGGCGACCCGTTATGAAGTGATTGCCGACGTCATGTCGGCGGCGCAGAGCAACGGCCTGAACAAGCTTGGTTTTGTGACCGATCCGAAAACCGGATACTGAGAAGAAATAGACATGGCAACAGCACGCCTGAACGGCGAACTCATCACCGACTGGGACAGTTTCCACAGCCAATGCGCAAGCGTATTCGGCTTCCCCGAGTTTTACGGCAACAACATGAACGCCTGGGTCGATTGCCTGAGCTACCTGCGCGATGACGACGGCATGAGCAAGTTCGTGCTCAAGGACAATGAAGTACTGACCATCGAAGTCCAGCACAGCGACAAGCTGCGCGCCGCTGCGCCGGACATCGTCGAAGAGCTGCAATTCTGCGTCGCCATGATCAATGAACGCTGTGAAGACTACGAAGAACCGGCAACGCTCAAGCTGGCGCTGCTCTGACCTTCCGCCCCCCGCCCCCCCTCAGTCGATCAGCTGATCGCCGTCATAAAATGGATACGGCCCGTCGAACTCGCCGACGTAAGCCGTATGACTGATCAGTCCCGTATTCCTCTCCCACCAATGCAACTGGAATCCCGGCGGCTCCATCACGAACTGCGACGGCGCCTGCGGATCCAGATCGAGCACCACCTGATGCGACACGCCCGGACAGGTTGACGCCATCGTGCCACCGAAGCGGGTTTGTATCGACCGGTGCAGGTGGCCGCAGATGACCCGTTCCACTTGCGGATGACGGCGCACCACAGGTTCCAGCAACTGCGGATTGATCAGACCGATGTCGTCCATGTGCCCGATGCCGGTAGTGAACGGCGGATGGTGCATCGCGATCACGGTCGGCCGCTGCGGCTGTTCACTCAGCACCTGCTCCAGCCAGTCCATGCTCGCCGGCGCCAACTCTCCCTTGCTGGAACGGGGGATCACGGTATCGAGCGTCACGATGCGCAGCGGATGATCCTCGATCACGTATTCGATACGCGCGTCGTCGGCGGCGCCTTGCAGGTAGCCGTGATCCGGGAAGGCCCGGCGCAGCGCGCCGCGCTCGTCGTGGTTGCCGGGCAGCAGGTAGTACGGCATCGTCAGCGGCGCCAGCAATTCGCGCAGGACCGCGTACTCGTCGGCCAGGCCGAAATCGACCAGGTCGCCCGTGAACACCACCGCATCCGGCCGCTGTTTCAGCCGGTTGACCTGCGCCACGCAGCGCCGCAGGCTTTCGGCGGTATCGACCACCCGATAGGATTTTTTCCCTTGCGCCTTGATGTGCAGGTCGGAAATCTGGCACAGGATCATGAGCGGGTCTCCCCTGAAAAATGTTGCGCGGGCAATTGCATCACCGCATGCTCCGGCACGCGCAGTCCGATGCGCTCGCCGGCATGCCAGACGCCGCGCCTGCGCGTCTCGACGATCACCGGCATCTCGGCGCCGACATCGACCAGCAGGCGCGTACGATCGCCCATGAAGAAGGTCGACATGACGTCGCCGAATATCTCCGCGCCGGCGGTATCGAGCGGCACGATCTCGACATCTTCTGGACGGAACATCGCCGTCGCCTGCCGGTCCGGTTTCACGTTCGCCAGCGGCACGATGCCGGCCGGGATCTGCAGGTGGCCAACGCGCGTCACGCCGCTCACGCGATTCATGGTGCCGATGAAGTCGGCCACGAATTCCGAGGCCGGACGATAGTAGATATCTTGCGGCGTGCCGATCTGCGCAATCTTGCCCCGCTCCATCACGACGACGCGGTCGCCCAGCGCCATCGCCTCGCCCTGGTCGTGCGTGACATAAATCGCGGTGATGCCGAGCTTGCGCAGCAGCTGGTTGAGGTCGGCGCGCAGGGTTTCGCGCAGCTTGGCGTCAAGCGCGGTCAGCGGCTCGTCCAGCAGCAGCACGCGCGGCTCCACCGCCAGTGCGCGCGCCAGCGCCACGCGCTGTTTTTGCCCGCCTGAAAGCTGGTCGATGCGGCGATGGCCGAGGCCTTGCAGGTGCACCATGTCGAGCAGCGCATCGATTCTGGCGGCGCGTTCGGCGGCAGGCAGCTTGCGGATTTTCATGCCATAGGCGATGTTCTCGCCGACCGTCATGTTGGGGAACAGCGCATAGTTCTGGAAGACCATGCCGACGCCGCGCTTTTCGATCGGCAGGTCGGTGACGTCGTCGTCGCCGAACAGCACGCGGCCGCCGGCGTCGGGGAATTCCAGTCCGGCGATCAGCCGCAGCGTGGTGGTCTTGCCGCAGCCGGACGGCCCCAGCAGCACCAGCGTTTCGCCGGGATGGATTTCAAGGTCGATCGGCTCCAGCGCAGGTGCGCCGCTGCCGAAGGTCTTGGCGCATTGAAGCAGTTTGATGGAAAGAGAAGAGTTCATAGGCGTACGCGAGTGCGCGAGGTCTGGGTCGCCCATTGCATGGCGACCAGCAGCGGCACGATCATCAAAAGAAAAATCAGGGTATAGGCGGAGCCGACTTCCAGCCGCATCGAAGCGTAGGCGTCGGCCAGTCCGACCGGCAAGGTCATGGTCAGTGGCGTATGCAGCATCCAGGTGATGTTGAACTCGCCGATCGACAAGGTCACCACCATCAGCGCCCCGGCCAGGATGCCCGACGCGGCGTTCGGAATCACCACGCCGAAGAAGCGCTGGCGGATGCCGGCGCCGAGACTGGCGGCGGCTTCTTCCAGCACCGCCAGTTGCGACGACTGCATCACCGCCAGCACCGGCCGCACCATGAACGGCAAGGTGAACAGCACATGTCCGACCAGGATGAACAGCAGGCTGCCACGGAAGGCGCGATACTGGCCGTAGGCCATGATCAGCGCCAGCGCCGTAGCCAGGCCTGGCACCGCCACCGGCATCATGAGCAGTTCCTCGAAGACGCGCGCCAGCCGGCTGTTGCCGCCCTGATGGCGCGCCAGCATGTAGGCCAGCGGCACGCCGACCACCAGTGTCACCGCCAGGCAAGCCAGCGCAATCGCGACGGAACGCCAGATGGTCATCTGATAGGTATCCCACACCTGCGCGACCCAGCGCAGCGTGAAGCCGCTCGACAAGCCGACGAAGAAATTTTCCGTCACGCCGGCCAGCACCGACAGCACCACCGGCACGATCAGGAAGGCGCACACCAGCAGCGTGAACGCCAGTTGCAGATAAAACCGCAGGGAGTTTTTCATCGTTTTCCCTTCTTCATGCCGTTGCCGGGACACTACTGCCCGACAGTGAACGCGCCAGCGCCAGGGCGATCCAGGTGATCACGCCGAGCACGATGGACAAGGCCGCCGCCATCGCGAAATTCGCGTAGCTGGTGAATTCGTTATAGATCGCCATCGGCAAGACATCAATGCTGGTCGCCAGCGTGAACGCCGTGCCGAAGGCGCCGACGCTGGTGGCGAAGCAGATTGCGCCCGATGATATCAAGGCCGGCATCAGCGCCGGCGCCACCACGTCGAAGAACACGCGTAGCGGATTGGCGCCGAGCGAACGCGCCGCTTCTTCGAGCGCGGGGTCGAGCTTTTCGGCGGCGGCCATCACCGTCAGGATGACCCGCGGAATCGAAAAGTACAGATAGCCGATGAACAGTCCCGCCAGCGAATACGCAAACACCAGCGACTCGCCGAACAGCTTGTCGGTCAGCACGCCGATCAATCCCTGGCGTCCGGCCAGCATGATCACCATGAAGCCGACCACCACGCCCGGGAACGCCAGCGGAAACGTCAGCATCGCCAGCAGCAGTGATTTGCCGGGGAAACGGTTGCGTTGCAGGAACAGCCCCACCAGCGACGAAATCGCCAGCGTCGCCAAGGTGACCACCGCCGACAGCAACAGCGTCGACACCAGGCTCCACAGATAGTGGCGATTGGTCACCACGGCCAGATAGGCCATCGCACCGCTCGGACCGCTGGCGCCGACGCCGACCAGGCGCAGCATCGGCAATAGCCAGAACGCAGCGAACAACGTCATGCCCGGCACCGCAAACAACCAGACCTTGCCGGCCGGACGTTTGCGGTGCGGCTGACTTGTACGAGTCAGTTGCACGGACATGCTTACTTCACTTCGGCCAGGTAGCGTTCGCTGAACTGACGCTGGACGTCAGCCATCTTGCCGTAGTCGACCGGCTTGGCGCGGGCATAGTCGGCGGCCGGCAGGAAGCGGGCTTCTGCTTCTTTCGAAATCGCCGAGGCACGCACCGGACGCAGGTAGGCATTGGCCCAGATGGCCTGGCCTTCATTGGACAGCAGGAAGTCCAGCACCTTTTTCGCGTTGGCCTGGTTCGGACCGTTCTTCACGAGACTGACGACATAAGGTACGGTGACGCTGCCTTCGGCCGGGATCACGAAGGCGACATTGGCCTTGTCCTTGTACCTGGCGCGGTAGGCGTCGAAGTCGTAACCGAACAGGATCGGGATTTCACCGGAAATCAGGCGCGCGTAGGAAGTCTGCTTCGGCACGATAGGCTGATTCTTTTGCAGCGCCTTGAAGTAATTGATGCCTGGCGTGAAGTTGTCGAGCGTGCCGCCCAATGCCTGATTCACCGCGACCGCGCCGACATAGCCGACGAACGCGCTGGCGGGATCGAGGTAGCCGATCAGGCCCTTGTATTCAGGCTTGAGCAGGTCTTGCCACGAGCGCGGCACCGGCTTGCCCTTCAATGCATCGACATTGACCATCAGGCCCATGGTGCCGGAGTGGATCGTGGTCCAGTAGCCTTCCGGATCCTTCAGGCCTGCAGGCACGTCATTCCAGCCGGCCGGCTTGTAGGGCGTGATGATGTCGTTCTTTTTCGCTTCGATGCCGAAGGTCACGCCGACGTAGGTGAAATCGGCCACCGGACTGGCTTTTTCAGCCATGATCTGCGCCAGCGCCTGGCCGCTGTTCTTGTTGTCGGGCGGCACGGTGATGCCGGTCTTTTCCTTGATGGTCTTGATCTGCGTGGCCCAGTCAGCCCATTCCGGCGGACAGTTGTAGCAGATGACGTTTTGCGCCGCGGCGCTGAACGAGGCGGCAAGGGCGGCTGTTGCCGCCATCACCTGGAGAATGCGGGACAAACGTGGAAGTGATCCCATGTCGTTTCCTTTCTGTTGCTATTGATGTGAACGATTAAAAAGCTGAAAAAATCAGGAGAAAACCCGCACCGTGCCGCCGTGGCGGATCGTGTGCGCAAGTGTTTGCGAGACCGGACCGGCGACGCCCTCGGCCTGCCCGATGGCGTCCACCAGCGTGCGCAGGGCGACTTCGCCGATCTGTTCGGACGGCTGCACGGCGCTGGCCAGCACCGGCGACATCATCTCGCCCAGCGGGATGCCGTCGAAGCCCATGACGGAGATGTCTTCCGGCACGCGCAACCCCAGCTCGCGCAGATCGCGCATCGCGGCCAGGGCGAGCAGGTCGTTGGAGCAGAACAAGGCGCTCGGGCGCTGCTGCGGATCGGCAAATGCCGGGAGATGCGCGCTGGTCAGGCCGGTATGGCGCGGCACTTCGATCGGCGCCATCGGCGCCAGGCCATGTGCACGCATGGCGTCGAGATAGCCGTGGTAGCGCTGGATGGCGCGGTCGGACGCATTGAACTGACCGGTGAGCATCTGGATGCGGGTATGGCCGAGCGCAATCAGATGCGCCACGGCATCGTGTGCGGCGGCGCGATTGTCGACCGACACCGACAGGCGCGACGCCTGCTGCGGCTGGTTGTACGTCAGCACATAGGGAATGCCTTCCCGGTCGAGCACGTCCAGCGTGCCGCTGGCGCTGGCATCGGCGACGGTCAGGATGACGCCGTCGACGCGATGGCTGAGCAGCAGGTTGACTGCCGCCGCTTCGTCTTCCTGGCGGTATTCGGTGGCCGTGAACATCACCGAGTAATCGAGCGTACGCGCCGCCAGTTCGATCCCCTGCAGGCATTGCGCGAACACCGTGTTCGACAGCGTCGGCACCACCACCCCGACGGTGCGCGAACGTCCCGCTCGCAGGTTGCGGCCGTTGAAATTGGGGCGGAAGCCGAGCGCGGCGATGGCCTCATTGATCTTGCCCGCGGTCTCGGCGCTGACCGATGCAGGACTGTTGAGCAGGCGCGACACCGTCGCGGTGGACACGCCGGCCTGCAAGGCGACTTGTTTGATGGAAGGCGGCACGATGATGGGCGATGAGTGAGGCTGAAGTCGATGGGTTCGCATGAAAACGATTACATCGTGCCAGCGCTTTGTTACCGGGCTATGACCATCCAATCAATTTCGCGTGGCATGCAGCGTAATTTCTATGCTCCAATAGAAATATTGCTATTCATTAACATGCAACTTTTGAGAGTTTTCTTATATGAATCGTAAGTATTCTGTTTCAGAATGGTCATGCCATCTGCGCACCATTCCGCCTGCAGACCGATTATCGAGAGGCTTTCATGAGACCCCCCTACCTGTTTTCCGCCTTCGCGATCCTGTCGCTGAGCGCAAGCGCCCACGCTGCCGATACTGCAGAACTGACCGTCAAAGGCACCATCCGGCCTTCCGCGTGCCTTGCCAGCTTTTCCGGTAACAGCGTGGTCGATTTCGGCTCCCTCAAAGCGGACCCGCAACTCAAGGCTCGCTTCAAGGATCTGCCTCCGCAGAGCGTCGCCATGCGGATTTCCTGCGACGGCCCCACCAAGATCGCCGTCAAGGCGGTCGACAACCGCGAAGCCTCGCGTGAACAGGACATTCCTGACGTCGACGCCGGCGAACACTTCGGCCTGGGCATGTATCGCGGCAAGAGCATCGGCGGTTATATTGTGTACTTCCGCACGGCAGTGGCGGACGGCCAGTCGGTCAGCATCCTGGCTCGCCCGAACAGCCGCGCCGCCTGGGGCGCTCCTCCCGTGGACAGGCACCGGCTGCGCCAGGACGGCGCCCAGCTGTCGTTCGGCGCGAGCGGCGCGCCGACGGCCTTCAAGGAACTGGTCACCAGTTTCGATATCCTCGTCAAACTGAGTCGCGTGGCCTATCAGTTGATGGCCGACGACGTCCAGCTGGACGGCTCGATCAGCCTCGAGATGCTCTATCTCTGAAGCGCGCACTCGCCGGAGCCTCAAAGCCGCTGCTACACGCAGCGGCTTTTTTATTTCCACAATGCAATTCATGGCCGGATTGACATCGAGACAGAACTAGGTCTCCCCTCTGGCGAGCCGGTATAATGCCGGGTTTCGATCTTTCCTTTGCCTCAACCCGACATGCAAGATAAATACAGCCCAGCAGAAGTAGAACAATCCGCACAACAGCACTGGATCGCGACCAACGCGTACAAGACCGTCGAACACGCCAAAGACAAGCAGGGGCGCGACAAGAAGAAGTTCTATGCCTGCTCCATGCTGCCCTACCCATCGGGCAAGCTGCACATGGGCCACGTTCGCAATTACACGATCAACGACGTGATGTATCGCTACCTGCGCATGAGCGGCTACAACGTGCTGATGCCGATGGGCTGGGACGCATTCGGCATGCCGGCGGAAAACGCGGCGATGGCCAACGGCGTGCCGCCGGCGCAATGGACTTACTCGAACATCGAGTACATGAAGAAGCAGATGGCGTCGATGGGCCTGGCGATCGACTGGTCGCGCGAAATGACGGCCTGCTCGCCCGAATATTACAAGTGGAACCAGTGGATGTTCCTGAAGATGCTCGAGAAGGGCATCATCTACAAGAAGACCGGCACCGTGAACTGGGATCCGATCGACCAGACCGTGCTGGCCAACGAGCAAGTCATCGACGGCAAAGGCTGGCGCTCGGGGGCGGTCATCGAGAAGCGTGAAATCCCGATGTACTACGCCAAGATCACCGACTACGCCGAGGAGCTGCTGGAACACGTCGAAACCAAACTGCCGGGCTGGCCTGAGCGCGTGCGCCTGATGCAGGCCAACTGGATCGGCAAGTCCACCGGCGTGCGTTTCGCCTTCCCGCATGACATCAAGGATGATGGTCAGCTGATCAGCGACGGCAAGCTGTGGGTCTTCACCACACGTGCCGACACCGTCATGGGCGTGACTTTCTGCGCCGTGGCGCCGGAACACGCGCTGGCGACCTTCGCCGCGAAGAACAATCCTGCGCTGCAAGACTTCATCGCCGAATGCAAGAAGGGCAGCGTCATCGAGGCCGACATGGCCACGATGGAAAAGAAGGGCATGCCGACCGGCCTGTTCGTCACCCATCCGCTGACCGGCGCACAAGTCGAAGTGTGGGTCGGCAATTACGTGCTGATCACCTACGGCGACGGCGCCGTGATGGGCGTGCCGGCGCATGACGAACGCGACTTCGCTTTCGCCAAGAAATACAATCTGCCGATCAGGCAGGTCGTCGCCGTCGAAGGCAAGATCTACTCCACCGACGCCTGGGAAGAATGGTACGCCGACAAGGAAAGCGGCAAGACCACCGATTCCGGCAAATACGACGGCCTCGGTTATCAAGCTGCGGTCGATGCCATCGCTGCCGACCTGGCCGCCAAGGGCCTGGGCGAAAAGAAAGTCACCTTCCGCCTGCGCGACTGGGGCATTTCGCGCCAGCGTTACTGGGGCACCCCGATCCCGATCATCCACTGCGGCGACTGCGGCGACGTGCCGGTGCCGGAAAAAGACCTGCCGGTCGTGCTGCCGGAAGACTGCGTGCCGGACGGCAGCGGCAACCCGCTCAACAAGCATGAAAAATTCCTGCACGTCGATTGCCCGAGCTGCGGCAAGCCGGCGCGCCGCGAGACCGACACGATGGATACCTTCGTCGATTCGTCGTGGTACTTCATGCGCTATACCTCGCCGCAGAGCGACGATGCGATGGTCGACAGCCGCAACGACTACTGGATGCCGATGGACCAATACATCGGCGGCATCGAACACGCCGTGCTGCACTTGCTGTACGCGCGCTTCTGGACCAAGGTCATGCGCGACTTCGGCCTGGTCAAGTTCGACGAACCGTTCACCAACCTGCTCACGCAAGGCATGGTGCTCAACGAGACCTACTATCGTGAAGACACCGCCGGCAAGAAGACCTGGATCAACCCCGACGAAGTCGAACTGACGCATGACGACAAGGGCCGTCCGGTTTCCGCCATCCTGAAGGCAGACGGCCAGCCGGTCGCCATCGGCGGCACCGAGAAGATGTCGAAGTCGAAGAACAACGGCATCGATCCGCAAGCGCAGATCGACCAGTACGGCGCCGATACCGCACGCCTGTTCACCATGTTCGCTTCACCGCCGGAACAGACGCTGGAATGGTCGGGTACCGGCGTCGAAGGCGCCAATCGCTTCCTGCGCCGCGTGTGGGCATTCGCCTACAACCACGCTGCGCGCATCGAAGGCGCCGGTGCCGTCGATACGGCGCAACTGAACGACACGCTGAAGACGCTGCGCCGCGAAGTGTACAAGGTGCTGCAGCAAGCCGATCACGATCTCAAGCGCATCCAGTACAACACCGTAGTGTCGGCCTGCATGAAGATGCTCAACACGCTCGAGGCCGCCAAGCTGGAAGACAGCCCGTCCGCCAACGCCGTGCTGGCCGAATGCACCTCGATCTTCCTGCGCATCCTCAACCCGATCACGCCGCACATCACCCATGCGCTGTGGCAGGAACTGGGCTTCGCCGCGCAGCATGGCGACATCCTCGACGCCGACTGGCCGCAAGTCGACGCCGCCGCGCTGGAGCAAAGCGAGATCGAGATGATGATCCAGGTCAACGGCAAACTGCGCGGCAGCATCACCGTCGCCAAGGACGCCGACAAGGCCAGCATCGAAGCAGCCGCACTGGGCAATGAAAGCGTGCAGAAATTCCTGACCGGCGCACCGAAGAAAATCATCGTCGTCCCCGGCAAGCTGATCAACATCGTTGCCTGACGTTTTTACGCCGATTCTTTTGTCTACGAACCTGACCACGGACTCACACATGCCATTTCAACTTCATCAACGCAAAGTACTGCAATGGTTCCTGATGCTGCTGGCTGCGGTCACGCTCAGCGCCTGCGGCTTTCACATGCGCGGGCCGGCCAATCTGCCGTTCAAGACGATTTTCCTCGGCTTTGCGGACAACTCGCAATTGGGCACGGAACTGAAGCGCTACATCCGCGCCAGCGGCGTTGAAGTGGTGTCCGACAAGGACGAGGCGGAAGCGGTGCTGCAAGTCATCGCCGACACGCGTGAAAAGAAGATCCTGACCCTGAACACCAACGGCCGCGTGCGCGAATACTCGCTGTATCAGCGCTTCAGTTTCCTGGTCAAGGACAACAAGGGCGCCGTCCTGATTCCGCCGACAAATATCACGCTCAAGCGTGACATTACCTACGACGAAAACCAGGAACTGGCGAAGCAGGCTGAAGAAGTGCTGCTGTATCGCGACATGCAGAGCGACCTGGTGCAGCAGATCCTGCGCCGCCTGTCCGCGAGCAAGACGGCCACAGCCGGCACTGCCGACCCCGTCGAGGAATAATCGATGCAACTGCGGCTGGACGCGCTCGACACCCACCTGACGAAATCACTGTCGTCGCTGTACGTCATCGCCAGCGACGAACATCTGCTGGCGCTCGAAGCCGCCGACAAGATCCGCAAGACCGCACGCGCCAACGGCTACACCGAGCGCGACGTGCTGGTAGTCGAACGCAGCTTCAAATGGGGCGAACTGCTTGCCGCCAACCAGTCGCAATCGCTGTTCGGCGACAAGAAACTGATCGAACTGCGCATCCCCACCGGCAAACCCGGCAAGGATGGCGGCCAGGCGCTGCAGGAATACGCCACCAACCTGAACCCCGACAACCTGACCATCATCAGCCTGCCCAAGCTCGACTGGGCCACGGCAAAGGCGGCCTGGGTCGGCACCTTGCAGCAGGCCGGCGTCTACATCGACATTCCGCTGGTCGAACGCGCACATCTGCCGGGCTGGATCGGCAACCGCCTCGCCGCGCAGCAGCAAAGCGCCGACCGCCAGTGCGTGGATTTCATCGCCGACCGCGTCGAAGGCAACCTGCTGGCAGCGCATCAGGAGATTCAAAAACTCGGCCTGCTCTACCCGACCGGCAAGCTGACATTCGAACAGGTGCACGACGCCGTGCTGAACGTGGCGCGCTACGACGTCTTCAAGCTCAACGAAGCGATGCTGTCGGGCGACGCCGCACGGCTCATGCGCATGATGGATGGCTTGAAGGGTGAAGGCGAAGCGCTGCCGCTGGTGCTGTGGGCCGTGGCCGAAGAAGTGCGCACGCTGCTCAAGCTCAAATCGGGCGTCACGCAAGGCAAGCAACTCGGCATGCTGCTCAAGGAATACCGCATCTGGGGTCCGCGCGAAAAACTGATGGATCCGGCGCTGCGCCGTATCAGCCTCGCGACGCTGCAAACCGCGCTGCAAGAAGCTGCGCAGATCGACAAGATGGTCAAGGGCTTGCGCGCCAAGGCATTTTCCGGCGACGCCTGGGATGCACTGTCGCAGCTCGGCCTCAAGCTCGCACGCGGCTACTAATACCCGCGCTGAAACTCACGCTGAAACTCACGCTGAAAAAACCATGACGCTCAACATCGAACACTACATGAACGACATCGGCCAGCGCGCCCGCAAAGCATCGCGCGCCATGGCCCGTGCCGATACCGCGGCGAAGAACCGCGCGCTGTCCCTCATCGCCGCCGCCATCCGCCGCGATGCCGACACGCTGCGCGCCGCCAACCAGCAAGACCTGGCCGCGGCGCGCGCCAACGGTTTGTCGGACGCCATGCTGGACCGCCTGACGCTATCCGACAAGGCCATCGCCACCATGGCCGAAGGCCTGGAACAGATCGTCGCGCTGCCCGATCCGATCGGTGAAATTTCCAACATGAAGTATCGTCCGACCGGCATCCAGGTCGGCCAGATGCGCGTGCCGCTGGGCGTGATCGGCATCATCTACGAAGCGCGTCCAAACGTGACCGTGGACGCCGCCGGCCTGTGCATCAAGAGCGGCAATGCGACGATTCTGCGCGGCGGCTCCGAAGCGATCCATTGCAACCAGGCCCTGGCGAAACTGGTCAAGGAAGGCCTGGCCGGCGCCGGCCTGCCCGAAGACGCAGTGCAAGTGGTCGAAACCACCGACCGCGCCGCCGTCGGCGCGCTGATCACCATGACCGGCTATGTCGATGTCATCGTGCCGCGTGGCGGCAAGGGACTGATCGAGCGCCTGATCAAGGAGTCCAAGGTGCCGATGATCAAGCATCTGGATGGCATCTGCCACGTCTACATCGACGACAAGGCCGACCAGGCAAAAGCGCTGGACGTCGCCTTCAACGCCAAGTGCCATCGCTACGGCACCTGCAACACCATGGAAACGCTGCTGGTGGCGCGCGCCATCGCCGCCGAGGTATTGCCAAAGCTGGCGGAGCTGTACCGCGCCAAAGACGTCGAGCTGCGCGGCGACGCCGAAAGCCGTGCGATCCTGGCCGGCTATCCGCTTCTGAAAGAAGCCGTCGAAGAAGACTGGAGCACCGAATACCTGGCGCCCATCCTGGCCGTCAAGATCGTTGCCGGCATGGACGAGGCGATCGACCACATCAACACCTACTCGTCGCAGCACACCGACGCCATCGTTACCGAAGACTACACGCGCGCCATGCGTTTCCTGCGCGAAGTCGACTCGGCCTCGGTCATGGTCAATGCCTCGACACGTTTTGCCGATGGCTTCGAATACGGCCTCGGCGCCGAGATCGGCATCTCCAACGACAAGCTGCATGCGCGCGGCCCGGTCGGGCTGGAGGGACTGACTTCACTCAAGTACGTGGTGCTGGGACAAGGGCAAGTGCGCCAATAAGCTTTACCGTTTTACCTCGCAGCAAGATCGTAAACAGGTTCTCAGCCAATCGCAAAAAAAGGAAACCGCATGCTCTGGATCAAAGCCCTGCACATCGTGTTCATCGCCTCGTGGTTCGCCGGCCTGTTCTATCTGCCGCGCATTTTCGTCAACCTGGCGCAGGAAACCGAGACCGTCACCAGGGAACGCCTGCTCGGCATGGCGCGTCGCCTGTACCGTTTCACCACGATCCTGGCAATTCCGGCGATCGTGCTGGGCTTGTGGCTGTACCTGATCTACGGCATCGGCAAAGGCCCCGGCAACGGCTGGATGCATGCCAAGCTGGCGCTGGTGGTGCTGGTGATCGGCTATCACCATGCCTGCGGTTCCCTGCTCAGGAAGTTCGAAAACGGCAACAACAAGCGCAGTCACAAGTGGTTCCGCTGGTTCAACGAAGTCCCGGTATTATTGTTGCTGGCCATCGTGATTCTGGTCGTAGTGAAACCATTCTGATCCATCCCGCTTTTTCCTTTTACGGAGTCCTTCATGGGCAAAGTATGTGAATATTTCTTCGCGCCGCACTCGCCCTTCGCCTATCTGGGGCATGCGCGTTTTGTCGCTCTGGCCAAACAGTACGACGTCCAGGTCGTACTCAAGCCGTTCGACCTGAGCAAGATCTTCGGCCAGTCCGGCGGCCTGCCGCTGGCCAAGCGCGCGCCGCAGCGCCAGGCGTATCGCCTCAAGGAACTGGAACGCTGGAGCAAATTCCTCGGCCTGCCGATGAACCTGCAACCGACCTATTTCCCGGTGCAAAGCGACCTCGCCGCACGCCTGATCATCGCCACGCAACTGGCGCACGGCACCAGCGCCGCGCTCGACCTGACCGGCGCCATCATGCGCGCGATCTGGGAAGACGAAAAGAACATCGCCGACACCGACACGCTGCTGGCGCTTGCCAACGGCCTCGGCCATGATGGCGCGAGCCTGCTGAAGTCGGCGGAAACCGCCAGCGTGCAAGCGGAGTTCGACCGTTTCAGCGAGGAGGCCACTACGGCCAACGTCTTCGGCGCGCCGTGGTTTATCGTGGACGGCGAAGGCTACTGGGGCCAGGACCGCCTCGATTTCGTCGAGCGCGCGTTTGCCGAAAAGTAATTTGCAGCAACAGCAGCAACAGAAGCCGCAGTAAATCAGATTCAGATTCGTCATTCCCGCGCAAGCGGGAATCCGGCGGCGTCGATCGGAAGATGCCGTCAACGCCGCCGGAAGAAGCATCCGCTACACGACATCAGGTTGTATAGCGGCCCAGGCATCCCACCCCAACGGACAAAAGGTACCCCTTATGAGCACCAACTATTCCTATTTCTGCCCCTGCCCGCGCGGCCTCGAAATCGCCCTCGCGGAAGAACTCAACGAAATCGCCCAACTGGCCGGCCCCGACGCCAACCTGAAAGTGCATAACCAGGTTCCCGGCGGCGTGCATTGCTCCGGCAGCATGATCGGCGCCTATCAGCTGAACCTGCGTTCGCGCATCGCCAGCCGCGTTCTGCTGCGCCTGGCGCACGGTTCCTACAAGAATGAAAACGACATCTACGACCTCACGCTCGAACAGGAGTGGGAAAACTGGTTCGAGGTGTCGCACACCATCCGTGTCGACGTCACCGCTGTGAAGTCGCCGCTGCGCAGCCTGGAGTTCGCCACGCTGAAAATCAAGGATGCCATCTGCGATCGTTTCCGCGAACGTTTCGACGAGCGTCCCTCGGTCAACACCAAGACACCGGACATGCGCATCTCGGGCTTCCTGGACGCGCATAATTTCACGATCTATCTCGATACCTCCGGCGAAGCGCTGTTCAAGCGCGGCTGGCGCGATGACACCGGCGAGGCGCCTCTGCGTGAGAACCTCGCTGCCGGCCTGCTGCGCACCAGCGGCTGGAAGCCGGGCATGGTGCTGTTCGACCCGATGTGCGGCTCCGGCACCATCCTGGCCGAAGCGGCGCAAATGCTGGCCGGCATCCCGCCGGGCGCGCGCCGCCGTTTTGCGTTTGAAAAATTCGACAACTTCGATGCCGAAGCCTGGCTGGCGATCAAGGGCGACTTCAAGCCGAATCCCTTGCCGACCGTGCCGACGATTTTCGGCAGCGACATTTCCGGCGACATGGTCAACATCACGCGCAGCAATCTGCGCAAGGCAGGCATTCTGTTTGACGTGCCGCTCAAGCAGATCGAAGCCCAGGAAGTCAAACCGCCGGTCGATGCCAACGGCAATCCGACCACCGGCATCATGCTGACCAACCCGCCGTACGGCGAGCGTCTGAGCGTGCGCGGCGATGCCGCCGTGCCGACCGACGAGCTGTTCGTCGCCTTCTTCAGCGCCTTCGGCACCACGCTCAAACAGCGTTTCGCCGGCTGGAGCGTATTCCTGTTCTCGGCCGACCTCGGCCTGCCGAAATTGTTGCGCCTGAAGGAAGCTCGCAAGACGCCATTCTTCAACGGCGCCCTGGAATGCCGTTTGTTCCGCTTCGACATGGTGGAAGGCTTCAATCGCCGCGAGGCAGCCAAACCCAAGCCGGAAGGGGCATAAGCAAGCACAGCGGGATGATTGTCAACGATACCGAAACAATTCATCCCGCTGCGCCGTATTTATCCGCGACTCGCTTTTCCTTACAGTTGCTCCCATCGAGGCCAATCGTGGCCTTATTCATTCGGGAGCCACCATGACTACTACCACCCTCAATACCAAAGCCGACTACGCCGCTTTCCTGCTGCGCGTCACCGCCGGCCTGTTCTTTCTGGCGCATGCCGCGATGAAGATTTTCGTCTTCACGCTGCCCGGCACTGCGGCGTTCTTTGAATCGCTGGGCCTGCCCGGTTTCCTCGCCTATCTGGTCATCCTGCTGGAAGTCGTCGGCGGCATCGCGCTGGTGATCGGCTTCTACGGCGATCTGCTGGCCATCCCTCTTGCGATCGACCTGGCCGGCGCCATCTTTACGGTGCATGCCAAGAACGGTTTCTTCTTCAGCAACCCGAAGGGCGGCTGGGAATACCTCGCCATGTGGATTGTCGTGCTGGTCGCGGTCTACCTGCTCGGCAATGGCGCATTCGCCGTCAAGCGCAAGAGTCTGAACGTCGCTGCATAATGATTGATTGAAGCGCATCGATCGACGCGCTTCGGCTGAAACCTCTTGCGCGGCCGCCGCCGGGGTTTCCCCTTTTACGGAGTACTGCCATGTCTACCGCACTGCCATCGCTTTTCGTCTCCCACGGCTCCCCCATGCTGGCGGTCGAACCCGGCCGGACCGGGCCGCTGTTGCGCAGCATCGGCGCCCGCCTGCCCACGCCAAAGGCCATCCTGGTCGTTTCCCCGCACTGGGAAACCCAGGCGCCGCGCGTCGGCAACCTGGCGAAGCAACGCGTGATCCACGACTTCGGCGGTTTTCCGCGAGAGTTGTACGAACTGGACTATCCAGCCGCCGGTTCGCCGGAACTGGCGGAACGCGTCGCCGGCTTGCTGCGCGACGCTGGTCTGCCCGCCCAGACCGATGACGGCTGGGGCCTCGATCACGGCGCCTGGGTTCCGCTGCGCTATTTGTATCCTGGCGCCGACATACCGGTGGTGCAATTGTCGCTGCAAGCGCATCAGCCGCCGGCTTATCACTACCGCATCGGCCAGTTGCTGGCGCCGCTGGCGAAGGAAGGTATCCTGCTGGTCGGCTCGGGCAGCTTCACCCACAATCTGCGCGAACTGCGCCGCAACGATGCGGATGCAGCGATTGGCTCCGACAGCGCCCCGCATACCGTGGAATTCCTGCAGTGGTTCCTGGCGCAGATGCAAAGCGGCAATCTGGAAGCGTTGCTGGACTATCGCGAATCGGCGCCGCATTCGGTGCGCTCACATCCGACCGACGAACACCTGCTGACGCTGTTCTTCGCCATGGGCGCAGCCGACGACTGGACGCAATCGGTGCATCTGGACAGCGGTTCGACGTATCATAGTCTGCGCATGGATGCCTTCGCCTTCGGTTCGAAGTCGTCCATCCTCGCCGATTTGCCTGCTGCGGCATAACCCGTCCGGAAAGACATCGCTTGAACAAACTGCGCGAAATCGAAAGCTTCATCGCCGTGGCCGAACTGGGCAGCTTCGTCAAGGCGGCCGACGCGCTGAATGTATCCAAGGCGGCGGTATCACGCACCATCCTCGAGCTCGAAGCGCGTCTCGGCGCGCGGCTGATGCAACGCACCACGCGCCGGCTTTCGCTCACCGAAGCCGGCGTGCTGTATCTGGATCGCTGCAAGCAGATCGTCTCCGCGCTGGAGGACGCCGACCAGATGCTCACCGCCGGCAACACCGATCCGACCGGCCTGCTGCGCATCAATGTGCCGCAGACCTTCGGCGTGCTGCACCTGGTCAAGGTCTGGCCCTGCCTGCTGCGGCGCTATCCCGGCATCAAACTCGACATCACGCTGTCGGACCGCATCGTCGACATCGTCGAAGAGGGCTATGACATGGCGATTCGCATCGCACGCCTGCCGAGTTCCTCGCTGATCTATCGCAAACTGGCCTCGACTCGCATTGTGGTGTGCGCCGCGCCCGACTACCTGGAACGCCACGGCACGCCGCAACATCCCGAAGACCTCAAGGACCACACGGTGCTCGGCTACAGTTATTCGGCCGACAAGGACGAGTGGCATTTCGAAGGTCCGGACGGCCCCGTCAGCGTCAAGACCAACGTGCGCATGCACGCCAACAACGGCGACACCTGCGTGGCCGCCGCGCTGGCGGGAATCGGCATCACGCGCCAGCCCACCTTCATGCTCAACGAGCACATCCGCAGCGGCAAACTGGTGCGCGTGATGCCCGACTACACCGCTGTCGAACTGGGCATCTATGCGGTCTATCCGAGCCGCACGCATCTGCCGGCCAAGGTGCGCGCCACCATCGACTTCCTGGTGCACGCTTTTGAAGAAGTGAAGTGGGACGATTACTGATCTTCCCGCACAGGACCACGCCTGCTGACTGCAGGCTGACGACATGAAAAAATCCGCGCACTCGCGGATTTTTTTTCATCTCCCTTTTCATCGCATCGCTTAAGGCGCACAATCCGCGCTCGTTGCGCTGAATGGTCTGACCAATTCACCTCTCAGCGTGCAAGGCCGTGCGACGGTCCCTGACTCGCATACGGACCGGTGCCGGCGCGGGCGGATGACTTGACATACTTTTCGGATTGCTTCAAAGTGACCACAATACAGACTACATGTCCATATATTGGACATTCAAAAACAATAAAAAGGCCGTAGTCGCCACGCGGACCGTTACTGAAACCTGAGGAGAAGAGGCATGCAAGCCACCACGCCGGAAGCATCGAAAATGATGCCCTACCAATACCCGAACCCGAAAGAAGCGCCGCTGGAAATCGTGGTCAACCCGGCCATTCCCGATGACGAAAGAGTCTGGGTGCCGCAAGCCGAGAACGTCTGGTTCCGTCCGCTGTGCCTGAACGTGTCGCAAGGCTATTGGACCAACCTGCTGCGCGTGCGCAAGTCCGGCGTGCTGAGCCGCCATCGCCATCCGGCGCCGGTGCACGGCATGGTGCTCAAGGGACGCTGGCGCTATCTGGAACACAACTGGATCGCCGAGCAAGGCAGCTACGTGTTCGAACCTCCCGGCGAAACCCACACCCTGTACGTGCCGGAAGACGTGGAAGAAATGATCACCTACTTCCACATCACCGGCGTGATGTACTACTGCGATCCGTTCGGCAAGTTCGAAGGCTACGAAGACGTCTTCACCAAGCTCGAGATGTGCAAGGCGCATTACGAGAAGGTCGGCCTGGGCGCCGACTTCGTGCAGCAGTTCGTGCGTTGAAACAGCAGAAGACAAGCACCCCATGAGCTACACACAAGCCGATTACAACTTCCAGGGCGCCGTCGCGGTCGTCACCGGCGGCTCCGGCGGTATCGGCGCCGCCATCAGCGCGCGCCTGGCGCAGGCCGGCGCCGAAGTGGTGTGCTGGGACCTCAAGCCCGCCGCCGATTCGCCGTATGGACAAGACACCGTCGACGTCACCGACGCCGCCTCGGTGGACGCCGCCGCGCAACGCCTGCTGGCCTCGCGCGGCTACATCGATTTCCTGATCAACAACGCCGGCTTTGCCGGGTCGACCGTGCCGCTGGACGAGTACGACGCCGCCGAATGGCGCCGCATCGTGGACGTCAATCTGATGGGCGTGTTCCACACTTGCCGTTCAGTGGTCCCCGCCATGCGCGCCGCCGGGCAAGGCCGCATCGTCAACATCGCCTCGCTGGCCGGCAAGGAAGGCACGCCCAACGCCTCCGCCTACAGCGCGTCGAAAGCCGGCGTACTGGCGTTGACCAAGTCGCTCGGCAAGGAACTCGCCAACGCCGGCATCCTGGTCAACGCGCTGGCGCCGGCGGCCGTCAAGACCACGCTGCTGGAACAGATGAGCCCGGAACACGTCGCCACCATGATCGCCAAGAGCCCGATGGGTCGCCTCGGCTACGTGGAAGAAGTCGCCGAGATGGTGGCCTGGCTGTGCTCCGGTTCATGCACGTTCAACACCGGCGCGATCTTTGATTTGTCCGGGGGACGCGCCACGTATTAAATCGCATCAGCAACAGTCGTCAGCCGGCCACAAGCCGCCGGACGTTTCACAGCGCTGCAAAAAGCGCCGCACAGACGGCGCCGGCAGGTGACACGGCTCAGAAGCTTCCTGCCTGCAGCGCTTTACTTTCACATCGGAGACAACATGGAAGTCCAAAAGAGCCCCAAACTCAAACGTATTCAGATCGTCGCATTGACGTTCCTGATGCTGGCCGGGATCGTCAATTATCTTGATCGCAGCACGCTGTCCATCGCCAACCATTCCGTCAGCCAGGAGCTGGGATTGAGCGCATCCGAAATGGGCTTGCTGCTGTCGGCCTTCTCGCTCGCCTACGCGTTCTCGCAATTGCCGATCGGCGCGATGCTCGATAAATTCGGTGCGCGCGTGATGCTCGGCGCCGGCATGATGGTCTGGTCGGTGGCCCAGCTGGCCGGCGGCTTCGTCGGCACGCTGCATCAGTTCCTGGTGGCGCGCGTGTTCCTCGGCCTCGGCGAAGCGCCGCAATTCCCGGCCGGCGCCAAAGTGGTTTCGGAATGGTTCGCCGTGCGCGAACGCGGCGGCCCGACCGGCATCTTCGTCGCCTCGTCGACCATCGGTCCGGCCCTCGCGCCGCCGATCCTGACCGTGCTGATGCTGTCGTTCGGCTGGCGCATGATGTTCGTCATCATGGGTATCGCCGGTATCGCCGTGGCAGTGGGCTGGTACATTTTCTACCGCAACCGCAATGAAGTCGAACTGACGCCGTCCGAAATCCTCTACCTGGCCGACGGCACCGACAACGATCCGAACGCCAACGCCAAGCTGACCTGGCATGAGTGGAAAGGCCTGTTCAAATACCGCACTACCTGGGGCATGCTGTTCGGCTTCATGGGCGTGATCTACATGGTGTGGCTGTATCTGACATGGTTGCCCGCCTACCTTGAGCACGAGCGTCATCTGAGCATCGCGCGCACCGGCTGGGTGGTGGTGATTCCGTACATCTTCGGTACGCTGGGCATGCTGTCGTCGGGCTATATCGCCGACGGCCTGATGAAACGCGGCATGGCGCCGATCCGCAGCCGCAAGTGGCCGATCTGCGCCGGCCTGATCGGTGCGGGTGCGTTCACCATCCCTGCCGCCTACACGCCAAGCACCACGATGGCGATCGTCTACATCTCGCTGGCGATGGCGTTCGTGAACATGGCAAGCGGCGGCGCATGGGCGCTGGTCAGCGTGGCGATTCCACGCCGCCTGGTGGCTTCGCTGGGCAGCCTGCAGAACTTCGGCGGCTACCTCGGCGGATCGCTGGCCCCGCTCATCACCGGCATCGTGGTCGACAAGACCCACTCCTTCGTCAACGCCCTGCTGATCAGCGCCGCGGTCGCATTCGCCGCCGCGCTGGTGTACATGTTCGTGGTGAACAAGCCGATCGAAGGCGACCGGGCAGCAGCGTAAATTCATTCTCGTACGGAAGGAAAGCACATGACATTCACACCCAACCTGTTCCAGGGTAAAACCGCGCTGGTCACCGGCGGCACCCAGGGCATCGGCGGCGCGGTGGCGCGCCAACTCGCCGCCATGGGCGCCAAGGTCATCGCGGCAGGCTTGCCGCCGTTCGCCACGGAAGAGTTCAGCGGCACCGGCGTCACGCTGGCCGAACTCAACGTGGCGTCGGAAGACAGCGTCAGGAATCTGTTCTCCGGCATCGGGAAGCTCGACATCGTGATCAACTGCGCCGGGATCATCAAGCGCGGCGCCGAGCATGAGGTCGAGGTCTTCGAGCAGGTCATCGCCGTCAACCTGACCGGCACCATGCGTATCTGTTCGGCTGCGCGTGCGCTGCTGAAGGAGAGCAAGGGCTGCATCGTCAACCTGGCGTCGATGCTGAGCTTCTTCGGCGGCGGCCTGGTGCCGGCCTACAGTTCCAGCAAGGGCGGCGTGGCGCAACTGACCAAGTCGCTGGCGATCGCTTACGCTGCGGATGGCATCCGCGTCAACGCGGTGGCGCCGGGCTGGATCGCGACGCCGCTGACCCAGGCGCTGCAGGAAGATCCGGCGCGGTCCGGTCCCATCCTGCAACGCACGCCGCTCAATCGCTGGGGCACGCCGGAAGACATCGGCAATGTTGCGGCCTTCCTGTGTACGCCGGCTGCCTCCTTCATGACCGGCGCCGTGGTGCCGGTCGACGGCGGCTATCTGGTGTCCTGATCCTGCTGCAGCGCATTCCCTTCCCGGCATCGCCACCGCCGTATCGGCGGCGCCGGGAAACCCCTCGGCTATAATGCCCCTCTGCTGTTCTGCTGTTCTGCCCTTCCGCTGATTTTTCCCGCTTTGCACCCGACGCCCATGCCGCTCATGCCGACCTCCGACACCGCCGCCGAAGACAATCCGAAGATCTCCGGCACCGCCGCGTTCTCCAAGTTCATGGCCGTGCTGCAGCTGATCGCCGATCAGGACGCGCCGCTGACGATTGCCCAGCTCAGCGCGCTGAGCGGCTATCCGCGTCCGACCGTCTATCGCATCCTGGCGGCGCTGACGGCCGAAGGCATGGTGGTGGAAAATCCGCGCACGCGCCATTTCGAACTGGGCCCGCGCCTGATCAATCTCGCCAGCAAATCGTGGGCGCGCTCGGATGTGCGCACCGCCGCCATCGACGCCCTGCAACAGCTGCGCGACACCACCCGCGAGACCGTCCACCTGGCCGTACCGAGCGACAACGGCATGGTCTATATCGAGAAGCTGGAAAGCCCGCAAGCCGTGCGCATGACCTCGCGCGTCGGCACGCGCGTGACGCTGTATTCCAGTTCGGTCGGCAAGGCCTATCTGGCGGCGCTCGACGAGGCCACCCGCAACCGCCTGCTGCGCTCGGTCCGGATGCAGAAGTTCACCGAGCACACCATCACCGATCTCGACGTCCTGCGCGCCGAACTCGCCGTGGCGCAACAGCGCGGCTACACCGAAGACCGCGAAGAGAACGAAGCACAGATCTTCTGCGTCGGCGCACCCATCTTCGGCGCCGAAGGCACGCCGGTCGCCTGCATCAGCATCAGCATTCCGCTGTTCCGTAAGCCCGCCCGGTTGCAGCAGGCCCTGATCGATCCGCTGCTGTCGACCTGCAAGCTGATCACGCAGAAGCTGTCCGGCCCGGGCCGCTGAGCTGCCTCGCTCAAGCTTCCGGCGCGATCTCCACGCCATACAACTTGCTTCCCTCGACATTGTGCAGCGACACGGTCATGACCTTGGTCTTCGCGTCGATCTTGCCGATACCGAAAAACTGATATAAGTCAGCCGGCGAGCGGTTCTGCTTCATGTCGGCGGGAATGCTGACATAGCGCACGTCCGGACCGAACGTCCGATCAATCTCGCCGGGACCGAAAGTGCCGGCGTGCAGCGGTCCGCCGACAAATTCCCAGAACGGCTTGAAGTCGGTGAACTGCGCCTTCTCCGGCATGTAGTAGGTGGCCGATGCGTAGTGCACGTCGGCCGTCACCCACACCACGTTCTTGATGTTATGGCGCTTGATGAAGCGCAGCAATTCCGCCACCTCCAGTTCGCGACCGGAAGGTTTGCCGTTGTCGGCGTTGGCCCACGCCTCGAAGGTGCCTTGCGGCACGTCCGCATTCAGGTCGGGCACTACGATGGAAATCGGCATGTCGCTGGCGATCACTTTCCAGGTCGAGCGCGAGCGCAACAGCGCCTGCTTGATCCAGCGCATCTGCGCCGCTCCCAGGAAAGCCGCGTCCGGCCCCGGCGCCGCCTGGCGGTTCGGCGAATTGACGCCGCGGTAGCTGCGCTCGTCGAGCATGAACACTTCCAGCAGCGGGCCGTAGTTGAACGAGCGATAAATACGCTCAGGATCGGCGACGTCGATGCGAAACGGGTTGTATTCGAACATCGCCTGCCGCGCACGCTGCTTGAGCACGTTCAGCTCGCGCTCCTGATAGCGCTTTTCCGCCGCGCCGATCACCTGGCCGGGATACCAGTTGTTGCGCACCTCATGGTCATCCCATTGCACCAGGAACGGCACCTCCGCCATGAAGCGCTTCTTGTTGGCGTCCATCAGGTTGTAGGCGAAGTTGCTACGGTAATCGTCGAGCGTCTGCGCCACTTTGGATTTGGCCGGCGTCACCAGGTTGCGCCAGATGCTGCCGTCATCAAGCGTCACCTCGGCCTGGATCGGACCGTCGGCATAAATCTGGTCGCCCGAATGGATGAAGAAATCCGGCTTGAAGCGGCGCATGGTTTCATACACGCGATAACCGCCCCAGGCTTCGTTGATGCCCCATCCCTGCCCCGCCTCGTCGCCGGAGAACGCAAAGCTGATGTCGCGCTCGCCGCCGCCGGGAATGATCAAGCTGCCGGTCACCGGCGCACTCCACGCCGACTCGTGCTGCAAGTCCTGGAAGCGGAGGCGATAGTACAGACGCTGCGATACCGGCAAGCCGCGCAGGTCCATGCGCGCGGTGTAGTCGTTGCGCGCCAGCGCTGCCGGACCGACGACGGTGAACGCATCCTTGAAATTCTCATTGACCGAATATTCCGCCACCATGCGCGCCGCGCGATCGGTGCGGCTCCACAGCATCGCCGTATCGCGCGTGATATCGCCGCTCATGGCGCCGCTGTCGACCTGCGGGCGCATGCGTTCTGACGTCACGACGGCGGGAGCTTGCCCGGCGAACGCGGGCGCAAGCGTACCGCCGGCCAGCAGCACGCCGGTCCCGAGCGCAGCATCGCGCAGGAAGTCGCGGCGCGCCTTGCCGTCGTTGCCGGCGGCGGATGAAGGTAACGGCTGGGAAGGATGGGAAGACTGAGAAGAGGATTGATCATCGGACATGGCGGACTCCTTGGCTGGCAGCATGAAAAATTGCAATGTAGCAATGCAATGTGACCGTTCCATGAACAGATGCCGCCGGGAGCAGACTTGCCTTCGCATTTCGAAGTTGCTCCAGAAAAACCTCAAACTACTTTCACTTTCCGGCGCTCCCACAAACGAGATGCCAAAATTTGCTCACACTACTCGTCTTCAGTGACGCACCAAGCGGACGCATCAATTGCACGATTTACGTGCAGTTTCCCAATAATTTCAAACACCTCAAAAAAAACACCTTCAAATTCAAACGCTTAAAAATTTGCACCGAAATGGAATGAATTTTGCTTAATAAGGTGCTTTTCAAACTTTATTGCACAATTATTGGGAGATTTTTCCGTGGACGATCACAAAAATGGTGCCGATGCGCTCTTCATTTTGCTCGGCGCAATCATGATTCTGGCCATGCACGCCGGTTTTGCCTTCCTTGAACTGGGCACCGTGCGGCGCAAGAACCAGGTCAATGCGCTGGTCAAGATCCTCGCCGATTTTGCGGTGTCGACCATTGCCTACTTTTTCGTCGGCTATTACGTCGCCTACGGCGTCAGCTTTTTCAGCGGCGCCGAAGTCCTGTCGGCGCGCAGCGGTTTTGAGCTGGTGAAATTCTTTTTCCTGCTGACCTTCGCCGCCGCCATTCCGGCGATCATTTCCGGCGGCATCGCCGAACGCTCCAAATTCCACCCGCAACTGATCGCCACGGCGGTGCTGGTCGGCCTGGTGTATCCGTTCTTTGAAGGCATCGCCTGGAACCAGCACTTCGGGGTGCAGGCCTGGCTCAAGGACGCATTCGGCGCCGAGTTCCACGACTTCGCCGGCTCCATCGTCGTGCATGCGGTCGGCGGCTGGATCGCATTGCCCGCCGTGCTGTTGCTGGGAGCGCGCCGGGGCCGCTACACGCGCGAAGGCGCCATCGCCGCGCACCCGCCGTCGAACATTCCCTTCCTCGCGCTGGGTGCATGGATCCTGACGGTGGGCTGGTTCGGCTTCAACGTGATGAGCGCGCAAACCCTCGACAAGATGAACGGCCTGGTCGCGCTCAACTCGCTCATGGCGATGGCCGGCGGCACGCTGGTGGCGCTGGTGATGGGCAAGAACGACCCGGGCTTCGTCTACAACGGTCCGCTGGCGGGACTGGTGGCGGTATGCGCCGGCTCCGACCTGATGCATCCGCTGGGAGCGCTGGTCACCGGCGGCATCGCCGGCGCGATCTTCGTGTGGATGTTCACCCGTACGCAAAACAAATGGAAAATCGACGACGTGCTCGGCGTGTGGCCGCTGCACGGCCTGTGCGGCGCATGGGGCGGACTGGCGGCGGGCATCTTCGGCATGAAAGCACTGGGCGGCCTCGGCGGCGTGTCCTTCATGGCGCAGCTGTGCGGCTCGCTGCTCGGCATCGCCATCGCCGTCATCGGCGGCTGGATCGTCTACGGCCTGCTCAAAAGAGCCATCGGCATCCGGCTCGATCCGGAGCAGGAATTCGAAGGCGCCGATCTGTCGATCCACAAGATTTCATCGACGGCGGAGCGGGATACCAGTTGGTGATGATAAGGACAATGAAAAATTAAAGTGTGTCGATGCGATGGCTTGGATAACGCCAGCGAGCCAGGGCAATTTTCTAGCAAAACCAAGTTGAATCCGTCTCATGATCGCTCGACATAAGACCCCCCTCATACGAGGTTCTGAAGCGGCATATTGATATCTACTACGATCTCAGATAACATTCGCCCATGGAAATTGGAATGCAGAATTCAATAGCGCCGAGCCCCCTTTACATTGAGAAGGTTTATGATCGCTTGCTCGAAGCAATCACCAGCGGAGATCTCAAACCGGGGGAGCGGGTGCGGCAGTCGGTGCTGGCTGACCGGCTTGGAGTATCGCGCCAGCCCATCAGTCACGCCCTGCAGCTTTTGCGGCATCAAGGACTGGTGCGCGACGCCGGGAAGCAGGGGGTGGAAGTTTCACCGGTCAACCCTGACTACATTGTTCACCTCTACCGGGCTCGTGTGTCTCTGGAAGCAAGTGCTTCGGCGATGGCGGCGCAGCGCATGAAGGAAGGACTGGCGAGCGCAGATGACATCAGCGGGCTTAATGAAGCAGTCCAGCTCGGCATCAGCGCGATGAAACTCAATGCCCCGCTTTCGGTGCTGGTGAAAGCCGATTTCCGTTTTCATATGGCGATCTACAGACTGAGTGGCAATCCTGCCATTGAACAAATGATGGCAGGGCAATGGCCGCATCTGATGCGATCCATGATGGCTGTGCTTAATGACCCCGGAGTGCCGGTCCGCGCATGGCAAGAACACCAGGCCATCGCAGAACATATTCTGAATGGCAACGTCGACGACGCTTTCCATTCCGCAACCCGTCATATAGAGCGGGCAGGAAGGGATTTGAACAGGCGTCTGAATGAAGGCATCGGCTCAGTTACCTGAGCTTCACGCTTTCACGCGACACTTTTCCTGTTCCCGTGGCAAGACTTGCCTGCGATAGGCTACTTGCCTGCCTTCAGCCTGTCCGGTCTTCCTCACATTCTCTTCGCTCTTGGCGATTGACGTCCTAACACCCCCACAAATTCCTCAGTAGAGAGCCGAGAGATACCCCTTATCTCCCGCGCATCGACGCAAGCCAGCCCCCCTTCCATTGTTCTGCGTGCCTCTGTATTGACAGGGTCTCGCCGCTGCCCACAGTACCGACTGTTCGTTTCGGCCTTCTCATTATTCTCAAACCAGGCTCGATGAATTTTCCGTTGACCGGAAAAAAATACGGGTCTATCATTTATTTTAATTTGGAATTCCGAATTCCAAATTCAACATTAGCGATAGTGTAAAACCGAATGTAAAACCATTAACCAGGAGACAACATGAAACTCAACGCTGAACAACTCGCCCGTTTTGATGAACTCGGCTACGTATTTCTTCCCGAGTGTTTTTCGGATGCTGAAATCAAGGCCTTGCGCGACGCTTCGTCCGCCGTATTGGCAACGCAACGTCCAGATATCTGGCGTGAAAGGGACGGTACGCCTCGCACCGCATTTGCCTGTCATCAATACAACGAGGGGTGCAAATTACTGGCGTCTGATGAACGCCTGGTGGAGCCGGTTTTTCAATTGTTCGGAGAGGATGTTTATATTCATCAGTTCAAGATCAATGCCAAAGCTGCGTTCACAGGCGAGGTCTGGCAATGGCACCAGGACTTCCCGACCTGGCACAAGGACGACGGCATGCCAGAGGCTCGCGCAATGAATATCGCCGTGTTTTTAGATGAGGTCATGCCGATCAACGGCCCCCTCATGGTTGTCCCGCGTAGCCATAAGTCCGGCGCATTGGAGTCTTCTCACGATACCCAGACAACGTCGTATCCCCTGTGGACGCTCGACAACAAAACCGTTACCGACATGGTCGAGCGCAACGGCATCGTCACGCCAACCGGCAAAGCCGGGGGCGTGTTGATGTTCCACGCGAATATTGTCCACGGCTCTGCCGGCAATATCACGCCCTATCCGCGTCGCATCGTCTATCTGACGCTTTCGGCGGTCAGCAACGCCATCGTCAAACCGACCCGCCCCGACTTCATCGCGCATCAGGACTTCACCCCGGTGCGCTCAACGAGCGCCGACGTTCTCCGAAAATATGCCGAGCATGCTGCCAAGTCGGCGCCGCAATCAGCTTTGGCTGCGTGAGCCGTCATCACATCAAACGGATAAGCGCCAACAGCCGCTGAGTAGGATCTGCTCCTCCGCTCTACGTGGCTGCCGCAAACCTAACAATCATTGAATCATTGAGGATGTCATGTCGGAACGCATGAAAGGAAAGACCGTTATCGTGGTCGGCGCCGGATCGTCGGGCCCAGGCTGGGGGAACGGAAAAGCGGCCGCAGCGCTTTATGCGCGCGAAGGCGCCAAGGTATTTGCCGTGGACTTTCGTCTCGAAGCCGCACAAGAGACCGAGTCGATCATCCGCGCTGAAGGCGGCGAATGCTCGTCCTTCAGGGCCGATGTCGTCAGCAGCGATGACTTGCGCGACATGGCGGCAGCGTGCGTTGAACAATACGGTCAGATCGACGTTCTGCACAACAATGTAGGTATCGTCGAAACCGGCGGCCCCGTCGAAACTTCGGAAGAAAGCTGGAACCGCGTTATTGCGGTCAATCAGACCAGCGTGTTTCTGGCCTGCAAACACGTGCTGCCTTATATGACTGCACGCAATAGCGGCGCCATTGTCAATATCGGGTCGATCGCAGGCGTCCGCTGGATCGGATTTCCTTACGTGGCCTACAGCGCCGCCAAAGCTGCGCTGATCAGCATGACCACCAACATCGCCGTGCAATATGCCGCTCAGGGCGTTCGCGCCAACTGCGTCCTGCCCGGATTGATGAACACGCCGCTGATCCGTGAACCGCTCGCAAAAACCTATGGCGGAAACGTAGATTCCATGATCGAGCAGCGCGACAAGCTTTCCCCGACAGGAAAAATGGGCGACGCCTGGGACACCGCTTACGCAGCACTCTACCTCGCCTCGGACGAAGCACGCTATGTGAACGGCACCAGCATTGTCGTCGATGGAGGATTAACTGCCCGCTGCGTATAACAGCGGTTCCGTCCGCTGTATCAAAACTATTATCTGGAGACAAAAAATGAAAATGACTCGTCGCACCGCTTTAAAAGCCACCGCTTCGGCAGTCGGCTTGCTTGCTGCAGGCGCTAACGTCGTCCGGGCACAAACCACGGTATTCAACTACAAGGTCGCTACCAATGTTCCGGTCACCCATCCGATCTATGTCCGACTCAACGAAGCGACAGAAAAAATCAAGGCAGAGACCAACGGCAAGGTTGACATCAGGGTTTTTCCCAACGGCCAGCTTGGTTCGGATACCGATCTGCTCAGTCAGGTTCGCTCGGGCAGCCTGGAATTTCTGACCTTGCCGGGCGTCGTGCTGGCCAATCTGGTGCCGATGGCATCTCTCAACAGCGTGGGATTTTCCTTCCGCGACTATCCATCAGTCTGGAAAGCCATGGACGGCGATCTGGGGCAATACATTCGCAACCATATCGAAAAAACCAATTTGCACGTCTTCGACAAGGTCTGGGACAACGGCTTCAGGCACATCACATCCAACAAGCCTATCGGCGCGCCGGAGGATCTGGTGAGCATGAAGATTCGCGTTCCTGTCAGCCCGCTGTTGCTGTCGATTTTCAAATCGCTCAAGGCTGCGCCCACGCCGATCAATTTCAACGAGCTGTACAGCGCATTGCAGACAAGAATCGTGGATGGGCAGGAAAATCCCTTCCCGATTATCGACACCGCAAAACTCTACGAAGTACAAAAATACTGTGCGATGACCAGTCATGCCTGGGATGGTTACTGGCTGCTCGCAAACAAAAAATCCTTTGCAGCCTTGCCGCTGCCGCTTCAGGAAATTGTATCTCGCAACTTTAATGCCGCCGGTGTTAGTCAGCGCGCTGACAGCGAAAAACTAGCCGCCGATTTACAGCAAAAATTAGCCTCAAAAGGACTGACGTTCTCCAAGCCATCAACAGACCGTTTCCGTCAGGCCTTGCAGCAAGGTGGATTTTACAAGGAATGGAAAACCAAATTCGGGGAGGAGGCGTGGGCGCATCTGGAGTCTGCGGTCGGCAAACTTACCTGAGTTTTTTATAGAGGACGAGGGGTACATCGTAGCGTTGCCAGTTTTTGATACGACGGCGCCTGACCATCATTGTCAGGCGCCGTCTGGGCTTACTCGGCACACCAGCACGCTCAGAAACAAGAATACGTCTTACAACAATTCAGTTCATCCCTGATGGCTATTTTTCGGCCCACTTACTAGAATGGCAGGTTACTCCACCATTTGTCTCAATCTGCATGAGCCATGTTCTCTCCCGGCATCACTCCGAACGGCATCGCATTGACGCGATAGGGTGGCTCCGCGCTGCGGTGCTTGGCGCCAATGATGGCATTGTCTCCACCGCCAGCCTGTTGCTTGGCGTAGCCGTGGCACATGCAGCCCATGAAAGCATCGTGCTGACAGGCATTGCAGGCATGGTCGCCGGAGCGATGTCGATGGCAACCGGTGAATACATCTCGGTACATTCACAAGCGGATAGCGAAAAGGCTGCGCTGGAACAGGAGCGTACCGAGCTGGCGACCGATTTCCATGGCGAACATCGCGAACTGACCGCCATTTACATGCGGCGAGGACTCGACCATCAGATGGCCAGCCTCGTGTCGGAAAAACTCATGGCGCATGATGCACTCGGTGCGCATGCACGCGACGAACTGGGAATCTCGGAAATGACGATGGCAAACCCCTTGCAGGCGGCGCTGGTATCGGCGCTGAGCTTTGCTGCAGGAGCTTCGTTGCCGCTGGCAGTGGTATTGCTGGTCCCCACCGGGATGCTGATTCCATCCATCGTGATTTCCGCATTGTGTTCGCTCGCCTTTCTTGGTGGTGTGGCGGCAAAGACGGGGGGAGCGAGGGTATTTAACGGCGTGGTTCGGGTTACCGCCTGGAGTTCGCTCGCGATGGCCGTGACGGCCGGCATAGGAAGTCTGTTTGGCGCTGCAATCTAGGGCCTGTTAGTAGTTAATTTGCGAGATGCGTTTCACTCTTCGATCAGATCGTTCCCGACCATGAAAAAATATCATCCTGCCTCCGTATTTCTGCACTGGATCATCTTTCTATTGTTTGTTGTCGCCTTGGCGGCGATCGAACTTCGCGGTGAAGTTCCCAAAGGCACGCCGCTACGGGCAACGCTCAAGACAGTGCACATGATGGCGGGCCAGCTGGTCTTTTTGTTCGTGCTGTTTCGCCTGGCCGCGCGATGGCGGTTTGGCGTTCCGCCCGCACTTGACGCTCCAGGATGGCAAACACGCGCTGCCGGCATAGTTCATCTCCTGCTCTATCTGGCGATGTTCGCACTCCCGGTCACGGGCATCCTGTTTACGCAGGCAGAGGGCAAAGATGTCATGTTCTTCAGTCTGGCGTTACCGCATGTAATCGGCCAGGATCCCGCTCTGTCGGATACCTTGCAAGATATCCACGAGCTGATTGGCAATACCGTTTATTACCTGGTCGGCCTGCACGTCGCCGGCGCGCTTTGGCATCACTTCATCCACCGCGATCAGATCTTTCAGCGCATGAAATTCTGAAAGTTTCGCCAGCGCAATCGACTCTGTCGACGATCATAGAGGAATCCACCTGCACGCCTTTGCGGTCACACTCCCGTCAAAATCACTCCCTACAATCCACACCAAGCGCAATTTGCATTGCACCTACCGGAGCCGGCGGTCGGGAAACATACCGGCACCACATTTCTTCCCCCTTCGCTTCCCCAGCGCCACCAATGCCCTGCCAGCCGTTCGCGGCCGGTTCCGCATGCGCGAACGTCATATCGTTGTCATACAAGTTCATTAAAATTGCATGTTAAACAACATGTCCGCCTGGCCCGCCCGCTTATTAATCGCCTATCCAGCATATGAACCAGCCCCACCCCGATTTCAGCCTTGCGCCGATGATGGGCCGTCACCTGCTGCAGCCGACGGCCGACGCCTTGGCGGTCGAGGTACCGGTCATCACGTTCGACGAGAACAACGCCACGGTGCTGGAAGTCTTCGGCCGCCACCGGGAACTGGTGAGCCTGCCGGTGCTCGAGAACGAACACCCGATCGGACTCATCAGCCGCAATATCTTCATGTCGCAGATGTCCAAGCCGTATCACCGCGAACTCTATGAAAAAAAGAGCTGCATCGCGTTCATGGACAAGGATCCGCTGATTGTCGAAGCCGACACGCCGATCGAGACGCTCGGCGCGCTGGCGGTTGCCTCGGGCGACAAGACGCTGGCCGACGGTTTCCTCATCGTCGACGGCGGCAAGTTCGCCGGTCTCGGTTCCGGCCTCGAACTGATGCGCATGCTGGTTGATCTGCAGGCCGAAAAAAATCGCCAGGTGATGCAAAGCATCGACTACGCCAGCGTGATCCAGCGCGCCATGCTGAGCGCATCGCGCGCGGCGATGGCGCAGGCCATTGGCGACGCCTGCCTGGTCTGGGAACCGCGCGACGTGGTCGGCGGCGATTTCTACCATCTCGAGTGTTTCCCCGACGGCTGGTTCGCCGCGGTCGCGGATTGCACCGGCCACGGCGTACCAGGCGCGTTCCTCACGCTGATCGCCTCATCGGCCATCAAGCAGGCGCTGGAGCAGCACGGCCCGCGCGATCCCGCGTTGGTCATGGGCGAAGTCAACCGCGGCATGAAGCAGGTGCTGGGACAGCACGCTGCCGCGACGCAGTTGTCCGAATCCGACGACGGCATGGACGCCTGCTTTTTCTGGTTCGATGCGGTTTCGCAGCGGCTCACCTGCGCCAACGCCAAAATGTCGCTGTTCACGCTGCAGCCCGGCGAAGACGCCGTGCAAACGCTCGACGGCGAGCGCACCGGACTGGGCTACGTCGACACGCCCGACGACATGCAATGGAGCAACCGCGAGGTGCAGCTGAGCGACGGCGCCATTGTCATGATCGCCACCGACGGCATCATCGACCAGATCGGCGGCCCAAAAAATATCGCCTTCGGCAAACAGCGCCTGCGCAAGGCCTTGCTGGAACAGCGCGATTTTCCGATGGCAGACGCCGGCAAGAAAATCATGGAAGAACAGCGTATCTACCAAGGCCAGCAGCGTCGCCGCGACGACCTGACCTTTTTCGGTTTCCGCGTCGGCGGATCCTTCATCAATACTCAATCAAGCAGTAGAACGGCATGAACGACATGAACGACATTCAGCGGCAATGGGATGATTTCCACAGTTACGTCGAGCGACGCGACGTCATCTTTTATTACGTCGGTTATTTTTCGCAGACCATCATTGCGGCCATGGCCGACGCGGTCAAGCTGCGCGTCGAGCATGCCGGCGCGGTGGCGCAGACGCGGCGCAAGCTGTTTTCCTCCTTCATCGAGATGGCGCAGAATATCGTGCACTATTCGGCGGATTCGTATGAGAAGGAAGGTAACAGCGAGGCCTCCATGCGGCATGGCGCGGTATTCATTTCGCTGACCGACGGACGCTATTACCTGCACTGCGCCAACCCGGTCAATGCCGATGTCGCCGAGAAATTGCGCGAGAAGCTGGAGCACCTGCGTTCGCTGACCATCGAGGAGATCAAACTCGAGTACAAGGAAACGCTGCGCGCCGAAACGCCCGCCGACAGCAAGGGCGCGGGACTGGGATTCCTGACGATGGCGCGCGACGCCAGCGCACCGCTGGAGTTTGAACTGTCGCCGGCAACCGACAACGGCATGTCGATGTTCTATTTGCGGGCGACCATCTGAGGATGTGCAGGACGGATCAGAAAACGAAAAACAATGACGGGCGCCACCGCCTGTCTGCCTATCAAGAATGAGCATATGGACAATTTATTTATAGCGGCAAGCCCGAGTTCCCCCGAAGTTGATTTTCGTTTCGACGAACGGCGACTCTCGCTGAAGGGCGAATCCTATCCGGAAAACGCGGCGCAATTCTGGGGGGACATCATCGTCGCGCTGCGCAGCTTCCTGACCGGGGATGACGACACCGCACCGGTGACCGTCAACGTCGCGCTGGCCTACTTCAACAGCTCCAGCACCAAGATGCTGTTTTCGCTGTTCGGCGCGCTCAACGACAAGGCGAAGAGCGGCACCGAAGTGGTGCTCAACTGGTACCACGACGAAGATGACGACACCATCTTCGAGTTCGGCCAGGAGTTGACGGAAGACTTCCCCGATCTGGTGTTCAACGACCATGCGGTGAAAAGCCTATGACCGACATCGACTTGTTCGAAGCCGAGACTGCGGTACTGGCCAACGCCAACGACGTACTGGCCAGCGATGCCGCCGTCGCCGACGACTATCGCGTCGCGCTCAGGGACCTGGTGCAGGGTTACGGCCAGCTGATGCGCGAAAGCCGCCGCCTGATTGCGCGCAGCGACCGCACCGAGCGCGAGCTCAACCTGCTTAATTCGCGCCTCCGGCAACTGAGCGACGAGCTCGACTACAAGGCCAGGCACGACAACCTCACCGGCGCACTGAATCGCGGCGCGGTGTTCGATCTGGCGCATCGCTTCCTTGAAGATTCGTCGCTGTCGCTGATCGTGCTGGACATCGATTTCTTCAAGCGCATCAACGACGAATTCGGCCATCCCGCCGGCGACGCCGTAATCCGCGAACTGGTGAACCGCCTGCGCAAATCGCTCGACGGCAAGGGAGAAATCGGCCGGGTCGGCGGTGAGGAATTTACGGTGTTGCTGCGCAATGTCTCGCTCGATGAAGCGGTGCAACTGGCGGAGAAAGTACGGCTGGCGATTGCGGGAGAATTGTTTTCCTGCCTGCCGTCGCGTGCCGTGACGGCCAGTTTCGGCGTCTCCTGGAGCCAGGCCGGCAGCGACTTTGAAGATGCCTACGCGCGCGCTGACGCGGCGCTGTACCAGGCCAAGCACGGCGGACGCAATCGCGTCGAGCGCGACGGCCCGGCGCTCGCCTGATACGTCCGGAAGACGCACGACCGGCGCTGCAGCGCGCCGGCCCCATCAGTCAATGTCAGTCAATGATCAATAGCGCTCGAGCCAGTGTGCATAAGGCGCCGGCAAGGTCCACGACGCGCGTTCCACGCCCAGTTCCTTCGCAGCGAAATACGCCCAGTGCGGATTGGCCAGATGTGCGCGGCCGACCATGACGAGGTCGAGCTGCTGCTCCCTGATCACGCGCTCGGCAATCTCCGGCGTACCAAAACCCCAGGCCGATGACACCGGCACGCCCGCTTCGCGGCGCACGCGTTCGACAACCGGCGCGAGGAACGCCGGGCCCCACGGAATCGATGTCTCAGGAATGGTGAAACCCATCGTGACACTGATCATGTCCATGCCGGAAGCCTTGAATTCGCGCACCAGGCCGATCGACTCGGCCAGCGTCTGTTCATCGCGGCCATCGTATTCGAGCACGCCGAAACGCACGGTCAGCGGCAGGTTTTCCGGCCACACTTCGCGCACGGCGCGCAGGGTTTCGAGCAGGAAACGGCTGCGGTTTTCAACGCTGCCGCCATACATGTCGTCGCGCTGGTTCGAGTGCGCCGAGAAGAAAGTCTGCGCCAGGTAGCCATGCGAGAAATGCAGTTCCAGCCATTCGAAACCGACGTCGCGCGCACGGATCGCGGCATCGACGAAGTTCAGGCGCACGCGGGCGATGTCGTCCAGCGTCATGGCGCGCGGCACCTTGCCCAGATCCTTGCCGTAGGCGATCGCCGACGGTGCGATGGTGTCCCAGCCGCGGGCGTCGTCCGCCGCGATATGGTCGTCGCCTTCCCATGGGCGGTTGGCGCTGGCCTTGCGGCCGGCGTGGCCGATCTGGATGCCCGGCACGGCACCGGCCGCCTTGATTTCCCGCACGATGGGCGCGAAGGCTTGCGCCAGTTCGTCCGACCAGATGCCGGTGCAACCCGGAGTGATGCGGCCTTCCGGCGCCACGCCGGTCGCTTCGACGATCACCAGGCCGGCGCCGCCGCGCGCCATGCTGGCGTAATGCGACAGATGCCAGTCGTTGACCTTGCCGTCGATGGCGGAGTACTGGCACATCGGCGGCACAGCGATGCGGTTGCGCAGGGTAACGTCTTTGAGTTTGAAGGGTTGGAACAATGCGGACATGTGAAACCTTATGGATAACGGGTGGCATAGACTGATTTTGTTCGTTATTTCGAATATATACGAACAATGGAACAATTATACCCCGAGGTGTATCATGTCTGCATGCGTCCCTACAAACACCCTGCCGCCAGCGAGCTGGCCCTTGAACGCGTGCTGTACGCCCTGAGCGACTCCATCCGCCTGGACATCGTGCGGCATCTGGCGCGCGTGGAAGCGGCGACTTGCGGCGAACTGGACGGCGGTCGCCCGAAATCGACCGTATCGCATCATTTCAAGGTATTGCGCGAAGCCGGCCTGGTCCGCACCGAAAATACCGGCACCAGCCACATGAACACGCTGCGCCGCGCCGATATCGACAGCCGTTTTCCGGGATTGCTGACAGCGATCCTGGCGCAGCATCCGCCGGCCGCCGGCAACGCGGCCTAGACTCATCTCAGGCGCGTGCGCCCTTCGGACGCCGCACGGCGCGCACCTTGCCGCTGGCGCCCCCGCCGCAATAGAACAAGTCCGCCCCGTCCGATTCAAGTCCGCTGACGGCTGTGTCGCGCGGCATCGCCAGTCGCTCAAGGACGGCTCCGCTGGCCGGATCAATACGGCGCAGTTCGCTTTCCTCTCCTTCCCAAGTGCCGTGCCACAGTTCGCCGTCGACCCAGGTCACGCCGGTGACGAAGCGGTTGGAATCGATGCTGCGGATCAGCTTGCCGGTCGCCGGATCGATCTGATGGATCTTGCGGTCGCGATACTGCCCCACCCACAAACTGCCTTCGGCCCAGGCCAGGCCGGAATCGAAGCCGTTGCCGGGCGTCGGGATAGATGCCAATACCTTACCGCTGGCGGGATCGATCTTGTCGATACAGCGCTCGGCGATCTGGTACAGATAGGTGCCGTCAAAGGCGGTACCGGCGTCGCAAGCGCGCTCCAGCGTGCGCGTGGGGGCGCCGCTGGCGGGATCGAAAGCGATCAGGCTGGCGCCGGTGGCAGCCCAGACATTGCTGCCGTCCCAGGTGACGCCGTGCACGCGTTCGGCGCCGGGAAAGGGACCGTACTCGCGCACGATGTCAGCTGCATGCACCGCCGCTTCAGGTTTGGTTTTCAGATTGGTGTCGCTGGTCATTGCGGTCTCCTGTTGATGCGCCGGAATCGGCGCCGCAAGACAACTTTATTCCATCGCCAACGCAGCAGGGAGTAACAAGATTGTCGTGATAGTCGTGGCCTCCATGCCACTCGCCAGCGGCGTCGACAACCAGCGGCGCGTGCGCGCCTGCCCGATGGCGCGTGCATGGCCCGCGGCTTCCAGTCCGGCAAGCGCACGCTGCACGGTCCGCTGACTGGCGCCGAGCGCCAGCGCCAGCGATGACGTCGACCATGCTTCACCATCGGCCAGCAGTGCCAGCAACGCGGCCTGGTCGCCGGCGATGGGCGGTTCCAGTACGACCACTTCCCGCTCTCCCTGCGGCTTGAGAACGAAGCCGCGCGGAGTGGCGTCGATGTGCGCCAAGGTCGCGACCAGCACACGCAGGCGGCCGATCTCGACGCGCAAGCGCGCACGATGCGAGTCGTCCGGACGGCGCGTGTTGAAGACGCGGGCGATCAGGGTTTCGCGACTGACGTCGCCGGGCCAGGCTTCGGCCAGGGTGCGCGCCAGTGCGAACAGCACCGTCCGGCGCGCCAGCGGTTTCCATACCGATCCCGCCCCTACCCTGCGGCGGCAAGCGTCAATCACCAGCGCGTCCGAAGCCAGCAATGCCGCCACTTCATCCAGCCGCAAGGTTTGTTCGCGGCCGGCGGAAACGCGCCGGGCCGCAGGACGATCGAGTGCGGACCGCGCTTCGTCCACCTCGGCCAGCAGCGCAGGCACGCCTGCACGCGTCGCCGCGTCGTGGGCGCGCGCCAGCGCCGCTTTGGCAGCCTCGATATGCAGCGAGCGCAAGGCCAGTTCCGCTGCCGTCAACGCTGCCACCGCCGCCAGCGCAGGCGGCAGGCCGCGCGCATCGAGCCGCACCAGCGCCGCATCGGCCTGATCGAGACGGCCCAGCAACACCAGGCGGCGTACTGCGATGAGACGTGCCTGCAAGGCATTGGCGCGATCACCGTGGGCGTCCAGCGCAACCGTGGCCGCCGCCAATGCGCGCGGCGAACTGTCGATGTCGCGCACGGCCAGCGCCACTTCGGCTTCGGCAACAATGCAACGGGCGCGCGCCAGTTCTTCATGCACGCCGAAACCGCGCGCGGCGCGGCGCAACAGTTCTCGTGCGCGTGGATGTTCGCCGAGCTGGGCCATGGCGATGCCGCGCAAGGCCAGCGCCGGCGGATCGTCGCGCAAGGCGACACGCTTGAGGGCGCCGAGCGCGTCGCCGGCGGCGAGCGCCCGCGCGGAGGCGGCAATCAGTGAATCCATGCGCGGCGGCTAGCCCACGTCAGGGTCAGGAACGGCGCCTGGCTGCACCGGATCGACGTGGGTCATGACGTCGAGCACGTGATGCTGTTCCATCACGCGCCGGCGTGCCAGCGCGGCGATGGCGTGGCCTTGCGTGACGGTCTGTTCGCCGTCCAGCTCGAGATGCACGTCAACGATGGTGAGGTCGCCCATCTTGCGCGTGCGCAGGTCATGCAGGCCGAACACGCCGGGCGTTTCCAGCAGCGTGCGGCGGATGGCCTGCGACTCTTCTTCCGACACGGCCTTGTCCATCAGGTCGTTCAGTGCGCGCCAGAAAAACACCGCGCCGGTGCGCACGATCATGAGACCGACGATCAGCGCCGCGATCGGATCGAGCAAGGGGAAACCGAGCAGATTGCCAGCGATGCCGAGCGCCACCACCAGCGACGACACCGCGTCCGAACGTGCATGCCAGGCATTCGCCACCAGCATGCTGGAACGCACGCGCTCGGCAACGCCCAGCATGTAGCGGAACAGCATTTCCTTGCTGGCCAGTGTCGCCAGCGCCACCCACAACGCCGCCAGGTGCACCTGCGGCACACTGGGCGCCTGCAGCTTGAAGAACGCCGACACCAGCATGCCGATGCCCACCGCCAGCAGCGCGCCGCCCAGCGCCAGCGCCGCCGCGGTCTCGAAACGCTGATGCCCGTACTGGTGATCGGCGTCGGCCGGGTTGCGACTCTGCCGAGCGGCGAACAGCACGACAAAATCAGCCACCAGGTCCGACAGCGAGTGCACGCCGTCGGCAACCAGCGCCTGGGAACCGGAAAACAGTCCCGTGACAATCTGCAGCGTGGTCAGGACAACATTGACGACGATGCTGACAAGAGTGCTCTGACGCCCCGCGAGATAGCGCCGGTCGGCGCTATCGGCCTCGTTTTTTTCGATAATTAACATATTGACAATTCGCGCTTTTGAGCCTAAACAACCCTTGTACTTAACGGCAATTTACAGGATCATCTTGCCACATAACAATCAACCTAAAGGAACCGGGAATCCTGCCGATGAGCTTTGCACAAGGACTTCCGAGAAATAACATGGAACAAACAAGCCCGCAATCGCTGTCGTTCAACTTCGACAGAGTCAGCGGAGAACTGGTCGCTGCATTCACCCCAGTTGCGGGTGTTCAAGTCCCCAATCTCGTGATTCTGAAACAAACGCTCGCCGACGGCGGCTTCACCAAGCTGTACATCGATGAAGCAGCTCTCGGCGATTTCGCCGCCAAGATCGCCGGCGCCAAGGAAGCGCATTCGCAAAAAATCGGCGAACGGCGCGACGGCGAGTTCCTGATCGAAATCTCCGACGATCTCATGGAAGCGTATCTGACGCTGGTGCCGCCGCAAGGCGGACGCGCACGCGCCGTCGAAGTCGTCAATGAAATCCGCGCCCAGGGCATCACACAGGGCATCCTGCACGAAAAGCTGCGCGGCGCACTCGCCACCGGCCACTGTTCCAAGCTGCTGATCGCGCGCGGCGAAGATCCGGTGCAGGGCGAACACGCACGCTTCGAAGCGCTGCTCGACCAGAAGGAAGAAGAACTCTCCGAAATCGATGACGATGCCGTGGTGCATTACGCCGACCTCGGCCACTTGCTGCTGATCAACGTCGGCGATCCGCTGATGCGACGCACACCGCCGGTGCCGGGCGTCAATGGCGTCAACATCAAGGGCCAGGTGGTGCCGGCGCTGCCGGTTCCCGATCTCGGTTTCAACAAGGATTGTGTCGGCGCCGAACCCTCCAAGGATGATCCCGACCTGCTGGTCGCCGCCATCGCCGGCCAGCCGCAACTCATCACCAACGGCGTCAAGATCAACCCTATCGTCGAGATCGAAGACGTCGACCTGAGCACCGGCAACGTCGAGTTTTCCGGCACGGTCAAGATCAAGGGCGACGTCAAGACCGGCATGCGCCTGCGCGTGTCCGGCGACGTCTTCGTCGGCGGCACCGTGGAAGCGGCCGAGATCATTGCCGGCGGCAACATCACCGTCAAGGGCGGCATCATCGGCCATGCCGAAACCCAGCCCGGCATGGCCTCCATCGTCGCCAAGGTCAAGGCCGAAGGCAGCGTGCAGGCGCTGTTCGCCGAAAGCGCGCACATCGAAGCAGGCGACAGCATCATGCTGGCCGGCAATGCGCGCCAATGTGAAATGCTGGCCGGCAACGAGATCCTGGTCGGCAAGACCAATCCGAAACTGGGGCAGATCATCGGCGGCCGCGCTCAGGCCACGATGCTGATCAAGGCGGTGGCGTTCGGTTCATCGAGCGCCGCCACCACCAAGATACAGGTCGGCCTCGATCCTTATCTGGAAGAAAAGCTGCGCGCCAAGGAACAGGAATTCCAGCGCAAACTCGACGACCTCAACCGCGTCATCAAGCAGCTCGCCCACTACAAACAGAATCCCGAAAAGGCCCGCAATGGCGCCGGCGAAGAAGCCGAACTCAATCGCAAGTTGCTGGCCCAGGAGGTCAAGGACCTGGTGGCCGAGCAAAACGCGATGAAGGAAGACCTGGTCGCCGCCGAATCGGCGCGCATCGTCGCCGTCAAGACCGTCTACGAAGGCGTGGAAATGCGCATCGCCAAGCAGGTCTGGCAAGTGCTCAGCGACCTCGGCGGCGGCACTGCGCAGCTGCAGGGCGGCAAGATTTCCTTCGGCGGCAAATAAGGACGGCAAGATGGCGGATTTGGCCGTGCTGGACGGCGCCGGCTTGCGCGCTCTGGCCGAACGCAGCGCGGCCGTGACGGTCGCCTGCGCCTGCAACGAAGCGGCGCTGGCAGCATGGACCAGCACGCCGCTGTCCTTCCCCGAATCGCAACTGGAGGACGTCGGCACGCTGTACCTCGATCCCTACGACGAGCCCGGCTTTGCCGAATATCACCCGCACGGCACGCGCTACGACTCCGCCGATGCGCCGGTGGCGCCGCGGTACTTCCCGTACAACCGCTGCAATATCGCGACCTGCACCGTCTGCGGCCGCTGCTATCTGCGTTATACCGAAGCCGGCGGCTATTTCGTCGACCGCCGTATTCGTGCGCTGAATCGGCCGGAACTGGTGAGCGAGGCCAGCGCTTAGACCCTAAGCCCTCATCCGCATCGCCGTGATGATGCCGTAGGCGCACAGTGTTTCCTTGCCGTCGCGCACCGCTTCCACTTCGATCTGGCAAATAGTCAGCGTCCTGCCGCTCTTGACCACCCTGCCGCGGCCGATGAAATACTCCCCCTGCGCCGGCGCCAGCAGATTCAGCTTGAGTTCCGTGGTCAATACTTCTTCGCCGGCATCGAACAGGCTCATCGCTGCATAGCCGCCCGCGGTGTCGGCGATCGTGGTGCTCATGCCGGCGTGCAGGAAGCCGTTCTGCTGACCCAGCCCGGGCTGGAAATCGAGGCGGATTTCCACTTGCCCCGGCGTGATGCTGTGCAGCCGCGCGCCGATAGTACGCAGCGCACCCTGCCGCGAAAAACTCTCTTCGATGCGGCGGATCATGTCCGCATCCACCGCCTGCATTGGCTTGCCTGTGGTTACCGTCATTTTGTCTCCTTCGTTTTTATGCATCGATGCTAACCCAGTTTTTCACCTGGAGGCATGCAGTTCGCTCGCCATCAGGATCTGGAACAGCGTCTCGGCCGGACGGCTCAGGCGCCCGGCTGTCAGCGCCACGTACTCGACATCGGGAAACACCGGCAGACTGGCGTGATTGACCGGCAGGCTCAGTTCGCGTGAGGCCATGTGCTGCGGCAGCACCGTCAGTCCGAGGCCGCCGCGCGCCGCCGCCATGCAGCCGGCGTGGCTGCCGCTGGTGCAGACGACGCGCCAGTGGCTGCCTGCGGCGCCCAGCGCGGTGAGGATCGCCGCGCGCGTCACGCTCGGCTCGGGCAGCAGGATCAGCGGCAGCGGTTGCGCCAGGTCGACCACGGTTTCCGGCCGCGCCAGCCACACCAGCGGCACGCGGAACATGGCCTGCCCGCGCTGCTCGCCGGGACGGCGCTTGCCGACGATCAGGTCGAGCTCGCCGTTGTCGAGGCGCTGGTACAGCTCGCCGGTGAGTCCGATGGTGATCTCCAGCTCGACCTCGGGATGCTTGTTGCGAAACGCCGCCAGCATGTCCGGCAAGGGCCCCATGGCCAGATCGTCCGAAGTGCCGAAGCGCACCCGGCCGCGCAACCTCGGTGCGGTGAACTGCGCCTCGGCGCGCGCGTGCGCTTCGAGGATCAGGCGTGCGTGCACCAGCAGGCTTTCGCCGTCCACTGTCAGCGCCAGCGAATGCGTGTCACGCACGAACAGGCGCCGGCCGCTGCTGTCCTCGAGGCGGCGGATGTGGTCGCTCACGCTCGACTGCGTCAGCCCGAGCCGCCGCCCGGCCTCGCTGAAGCTGCTGGAAGCGGCTACGGTGGTAAAGGTCTTGAGCCAGACAGGATTGAACATGGGCGCTCCTGACGAAACTGCTTATCGGCATATCCGATGACAGTTCACACGATTAAAGGGGTTCCCGATGATAGTTCTTTTTCCTATCATGTGGCAAAGGCTGCTTTGCCTTCTTTCTCCTTTGCCATCATGAAACGCTACCTGCCCGACACCTTTACCTGGATGCTGCTCGGCACCGTCCTGCTCGCCACGCTGCTGCCGGCCACCGGCCGCTTCGAGGACTTCATGCACCTGGCCAGCAACACTGCCATCGCGCTGCTGTTCTTCCTGCACGGCGCCCGGCTGTCGCGCGAAGCGGCCTTGTCCGGCTTCCGGCAGCCGCGCCTGCACCTGCTGACGCTGGCCTGCACCTTCGTGCTTTTCCCGCTGCTCGGGCTGACGCTGCAGGCCTTGTTCCCCGGCTTGCTGACGCCGGAACTGTGGCTGGGTGTGCTGTTCGTCTGCACGCTGTCGTCGACCGTGCAATCCTCGATCGCCTTCACCTCGATTGCACGCGGCAACGTGCCGGCGGCGATCTGCGGCGCCACCGCATCGAACCTGCTGGGCATCGTCTTCACGCCCATTCTGGTGACGCTTCTGCTGCATCGCCATCACGACGGCGGCGGCCTGCAGCAAGTCAGCGGCATCCTGCTGCAACTGCTGCTGCCATTCGTGCTGGGTAATGTGCTGCGCCCCTGGATCGGCGACTGGGTGCTGCGCAAGAAAGGCCTGCTGGCAGTGGTCGATCGCGGCGGCATCCTGCTGGCGGTGTATGCAGCATTCAGCGTGGCGGTGGCGCAAGGCGTGTGGCATCTATTCCCGCCGCAACAGCTGGCGCTGCTGGTGCTGGTCAACGCCATCCTGCTCGGCGGCGTGCTGACGCTGACCACCTTCGGCAGCCGCGCACTGGGCTTTGCGCGCGGCGATGAAATCGTGCTGGTGTTCTGCGGCTCGAAAAAATCGCTGGCTTCGGGCATCCCGATGGCGTCGGTGCTGTTCAGCAGCAGCGGCGTCGGCGTCGTGCTGCTGCCGATCATGGTGTTCCACCAGATGCAGCTGATGCTGTGCGCGCTGCTGGCGCGGCGCTACGCGGAACGGCAGGATGCCGAACTTGCCGCCGCCGACGGCAAGGCGCAAGCCGCCGTCTGACAGTAAACCGCGCTTGCCTGAAGCAAGGCTCCTGACAGGATGGTGTCAGGAGCCTTGGATCATGATGTCTTCCATGCCCTCCGGCATACCTCTCTCAACCAAGAAAAAGGAAGACATCATGACAACGCAAATCAACTGGTTCGAAATCCCCGTCACCAACCTGGCGCGCGCGGCCAAGTTCTACGAAGCCGTATTCAATGCCAAGCTGCGCATCGAAACCGATTTCGACTCGGCGCCGATGGCGATCTTCCACAACGCCGCCGAGGAAAGCTGCGGCTGCCTGACCGAAACCCAGGCCTTCAAGGCGAGCACCGACGGCGTGCTGGTTTACCTCGACGCCGGCGCATCGATCCAGCAAGCCATTGACCGCATCGCGCCGGCCGGCGGCAAGGTGGTACTCGACAAGCTGGAACTGCCAAAGCAGCTCGGCTACATCGCCCACTTCATCGACACCGAAGGCAATCGCGTCGCTCTGCACGCGATGAAATAAGCGCAGACGATCATGCCCGCCGCCGTCGAAAGATCGTGGTGGGCGGCGCTCGCGAGTCATGCCAGAATGGCAGCCATTTCCCTTGTTGCCAAAACCCATGCGCCGAGCCGACCGCCTGTTCCAGATCACCCAATACCTGCGCGGACGCCGTCTCACGACGGCGCGCCAGCTGGCCGAATGGCTGTCGGTGTCCGAGCGCACCGTGTATCGCGACATCCGCGACCTGTCGCTATCGGGTGTGCCGGTGCAGGGCGAGGCGGGTGTCGGCTATCGCATCAACAAGACCGCTTTCGATCTCCCTCCGCTCATGTTTTCGCCTGACGAAATCGACGCGCTGGTGATCGGCATGCGCATGGTGCAGGCCTGGGGCGGACCGCAACTGGCGGCATCGGCCGCGGCGTCGCTGGCCAAGATCGTGCTGGCGCTGCCGAAGGACAAACGCGATTTCGTCGAAAACACCGCACTGTTCGCGCCCAGCTTCCACATCGACCAGGCGCACGGCGAACGGCTGGAAGAAATCCGCCAGGCCATCGGCAAGCGTTGCACGCTGCGGCTCGACTACGTCGACGCCCGCGGCCAGGCCACGCAGCGCATCATCTGGCCGCTGGCGCTGTACTTCTGGGGCGGCGGCTGGTCGATCGCCGCGTGGTGCGAAACCCGCAGCGACTTCCGCTCGTTCCGTCTCGACCGCGTGCGCGCAATGACGCCGACGCATGCTTATCCGGATGAAAGCGGCAAGCGCCTGGCCGACTTCGTGCGTGCCGTGCGCAAGGATCAGCCTCCACATCGGTATCAGGATTCCGCATAAGCAGATGCCGATTTCTTCGTTCGCGCCGGTGCGGCTTCGGTTTAGTCTGCAAGTCACGACAATCATGGCCGAGGTCTCCATGCATCGCGCGACCAGCAAGAACCATCCCGCTTCCGTATCTGCGACATCCGACACATCCGCCCTGGCGGCTGCCACCGCTTTCAGCCTGGCCGACCGCTGTGTCTTGTGCGTCGGCGGACTGACCGGCGCGCGCAATCATTACCGCGTCGCCATCGAGGAACGCCACGGCAAGTTCATCCATCACGACGGCGGCCGCGAAGACAGCCTGCACCGCCTGCAGCCGATGCTCACCGGCGCCGACATGGTGCTGTGCGCCTCCGGCAACATCAGCCACAACGCTTACCATCTGGTCAAACAGCTGTGCAAGAAACAGGGCAAGCCCTGCGTCATGGTCAAGGGCACCGGCATCGCCTCCTTCATCGATGGACTCGGCAGCCTGAGCGGCAAGTTGTCGTCTTCGCAACGCGGCGAGACCGTGCTCAAATCGGGACGCCACGCCTGATCCGCTTACGTTCCCGCCAACCCGGTTAGCAAAAAAACCAAAAGCCCCCTACAATCTGCGCAACGCACCATTACCGTTTCGATCATTCGATGGCGTCGACGCATCACCAGCGACGCCACGCGCACCAGGGAGTCTGTTTGAACATCATCCATCGCATCGCGCTTGCCTGCGCGCTGCTGGCGCCGGGCCTTGCAGGCATGAACGGCGTCGCCAACGCCGCACCCGCAGCAACCTTCGGCATTGAAGTCGGCAACGCGCTGTTGTGCCTCAACCAGCTCAACAGCAAATATTTCTACGATTACCTCTTCGAAGCCTTCGGCAAACCCTACAAGACCGAAGGCGGCGCCTACTGGTTCAAGGCCGCCGGCAGCAATATCTGGGGCATGGAAATCACCGACATTCTGGTCAACGACAGCAGCAGCCCCGCCGACTTCATCGGCGCCGTGGTCAACGGCACGCCGCAGGCGCTGTCCGACGCCATCACCAAGAGCGTCGGCATCCGTTATACGCTCGACGACGCCAGCAAGTATTCGTTGCGCCAGTCGCAGGCCGGCAGCGTGATCGCCTACGCCGACACCAAGGCCAAGATCTACTGCGCCAAATCCAAATACCTAGTGCCGGGCAAGCAATAGCGTCCGCGCAAGCAGAACGAAAAAACGGCCTCATCGCGAGGCCGTTTCCTTTTTTGCAGCTGCAGTGAGCGGTCAATCCGCAGCCGGGAAATCCACCACCGTGTCGTTGACCCGATTGAACAGATTGGTGAACGTGATCGCCGTCACCGCCAGCAAGGCGTCGACGATCTGCGCATCGCTGTAGCCGGCCGCCTTGACCGCTTCGACGGATGCCGCCGGCACGGTGCCGCGGGTAGTCACCAGTTCACGCACAAATACGGTCAGCGCGTCCAGTTGCGCGTCGCCCGATGCTTCTGCGTGTCGCAGGCCGATCACGGCTTCAGCCGACAGGCCGAGCTTCTTGGCCATCAGCGAGTGCGCAGCGAGACAATAGTCGCAGTCGGCCGCTTCGCTGACCGCCAGCTTGATTGCTTCGATCTGCTTGCCCTTGAGCGAGCTCTTGCGCAGCGAGGCGTCGAGGCCGAGCATGGATTCCAGCGCCACCGCGCTGTTGACGCCGATGTCGGCGTACGCATTGGGGACCTTGCCGATCGCGCTTTTGATGGCGGTGAACAGTTGTGCTGCCTGGCCGGTGTAGCCGGAGATGTCCTGGGTATGGAGACGGGGCATGATGCTTCCTTTCAGTAAGAGTCAATGGAGAGTGTTCCCAACCGGTTCTGCTGCCGTGGCAATCGAGCGCGGTATGGAAATCAGTATAGGGATCCGGACTGGAATTTTTAATGGCAAAATACGCCAATAAATTGACTAATCGTACCAATCGTGTTTACCCGCCATGAATGACGCCACCGACACCCTGAGCCGCCTGCTGCAGCTCTATCCCGTGCGCACCACGCTCGACATCCGCTGCCATTTCGGCGCGCCGTGGCAATTGCCGGAACCGGCCTCGCCGCCCGGCGTGGTGCGCTACCACATGCTGCTGTCCGGCGACGCCCTGATGGAAGCCAACGGCGAACGCGGCGTGGCGCTGCAGGCCGGCGACATCGTGGTGTTTCCGCACGGCAGCGCGCACACGCTGCACGCCGGACGCGGCAAATCGGCCCTGCGGAAAGTCGCCGCCGGCAACGACGATTTGCTGGTGCTGGTGGAAAATGGCGGCGCCGGCGCAGCCACCGACATCCTGTGCGGCCAGTTCAATTTCGACCCCGTCGCCGCTGCCGCGCTGCTGCCCTCGCTGCCGCCCACACTGCTGGTGCGCACCGCCGGACGCGCCGACTTCGCCGGGCTGCGCGCGCTCATGACGATGCTGCAGGTCGAGACCGAAGCCGACCCGGCCCGCCCCGGCGCCCATGCGGTGGTGACGCAATTGTCGTCGGCGCTGTTCGCACTGCTGATGCGCGCCTGGCTGGAACAACAGGACACGGCGGCAACGCCGGGGCTGTTCACGCTGCTGGCCTCGCCGCGACTGCAACGCGCACTGCACTGCATGCTCGCCGAACCGGGCCGGGCCTGGTCGCTGGATCAGCTGGCCAACGCCTGCCACCTGTCGCGCACGACCTTTGCCCGGCTGTTCCGCGCAGCGGCCGGCGCCACACCCGGCGAGGTCCTCACGCGCACCCGCATGGCGCAGGCCGCGCAACTGCTGGCCGGTCGCCAGCAGACCGTGGCCGCCGTCGCCGAAGCGGTCGGCTATCAGTCGGAAGCCTCGTTCAACCGCATCTTCAAGCGCCATTTCGGCATCGGTCCGGGCCAGCACCGCAGGCAGGCGCGTCCCGACTGAACGCGGATGGAAGTCCCGTACAACTTCATACTTTTTTAGTATTGAAATATATAAATCGAGATATTTTACATAGCCAAACACGACTCCTATAATCGAGCCAAAAGAAGAACAAGCATGCTCAGGGATGGATGAAGCGCCGATCACCGGCGGCATGAGCAGGAGACCGTAACCGCGCAGCATCGCAAGTCCCGCGCCGCGCCGTCCTCCCGCCCGCGCTGCAAGCTGTAAGCCGTCAGCCGCAGTCCCTGCCGTTCCGCTCCGTTCAGATGCAAGGGAAGTTGACCATGGCTGTTGGCGCAAAAATCTGGAATACCGCATTGCTGGCTGCCGCCATGTCGTCGGCGCTATCGTTTTCACTATTGCTGCCGTCCGTGGCTCACGCAAAAAAAACGACGGAAGAAGCCAGCCCACCACAAATCGTCACGCTCGGCGCCGGCGCGCAGCAATACGCTTTCGCGATCTATGCCAATAATTCACTGGCGCAGGAAAACGATTCCATCACGCGCGCCGTCATCCTCGAACACGGCGTCAAGCGCGACGGCGACCGTTACTTTGAAACCGGCCTCGCATTCCTGCGCAAGGCCCGGCTCGATCCGGCGCAGACCTTGCTGCTCACGCCCAACTTCCTGACCGAAGGCGATGCCCTGTCCGACAACAAGATGGCCTTGTGGCGCGGCGACAACTGGATGCAGGGCCAGGATTCCACCCATGGCAAAACCGGCGTCAGCTCGTTCCGCGTATTCGACGACATCGCCGCCTACCTGGGCTCGGGCCGCTTCCCTGCGCTGAAAGAAATCGTCTTCATCGGCCACTCGGCCGGCGGCCAGCTGATGCAGCGCTATGCCGTGCTGAACAACAGCGACGAAAAACTGAAACAGGCCGGCATCAAGGTGCGTTACGTGATCTCCAGCCCCTCGTCGTATCTCTACTTCGACAACAATCGCCCCGCCGACAACGGCTTCGCACCGGCCGGCGGCATCCTCTGTCCCGGTTACGACAACTACCGCTACGGCCTCGGCGAAATGATCCCCTACGGTCTTGGCGCCGACGGTAAAGTCAGCGGCGAACAGCTGTTCAAACGCTACGCCGCGCGCGACGTCACCTACATGGTGGGCAGCAAGGACAACAACCCCAACCACCGCTTCCTCGACAAGGCCTGCGGTGCACGCCTGCAAGGCGCCACGCGCGTCGAGCGGCATGACAACTACGTGCGCTACGAACAATTCCTGGCGCAAAAATGGAAGACCCCGGTGCACCACCCCGACTTCGAAGTGCCGGGCGTCGGCCACGACGCGGCCGGGTTGTTCGGCGCGGATATCACCGTGGAAAAAATCTTTCCGGCGAAGTAAACATTCAAAAACTGAGCAGCAGGCAAGACACATGAAGCGGTGAACACGGCACAACAACAATAAAACCGGTTCAGCAAGCCGCCACAAAGATAAAAATCAGGAGACAGGGAAAATGAACAAACCACGTTTTGCCGCGCAACGCCGGCAAATGCTGGCGCTACAGGTCATGACCATGCTGGCAGCGGCGCCGCTGGCAGCGCAGGCGCAGACCCCGGCGCCGCCGAGTTCCGGCAGCATCTTCGACGCCAATCGCCAGCAACTCGCGCCGGCCGATCGCGAGCGTCTGCAAACGCAGGAACAGCCGCGCGGCCGCGTGCAGATCGAAAAGGAAACCCAGGACGCCGACGATGCGTCGACACCCACAGCAGCGCCGCAGGCCGCCGTCAATGTCCAGGTGATCGGCTTCACGCTCAGCGGCAACAGCGCCATCGACGATGCCCGGCTGCAAGCCGAGCTGCAGGAATTCATCGGCCGCGAGCTGGATTTCAACGGCCTGCGCCGCGCCGCCTCCAAAATCACCAACCTGTATCGCGAACGCGGCTATATCGTTGCGCGCGCCTATCTTCCGGCGCAGGAAATTCGCGACGGCCAGATCGCCATCGCCGTGCGCGAAGGCGTGATCGGCCAGGTCAGCGCCGACACCGACAACAACGTGCGCCTGAATCCGGCGGTGCTGCAGCGCTACCTCGACGAACTCCAGCCGGGCACGGTCATCCGCGAGAGCGAACTGGAAGGCGCCTTGCTGCGCCTGTCCGACCTGGCCGGCGTCTCCGTGCGCGCGGTGTTGCGGCCGTCGGCGCAAGCCGGCGCGACCGACATCGTGATCCGCATCAGCGAGATGACCGCGATCACCTCGCGCGTGTCGATCGACAACTACGGCAACTATTACACCGGCGCCAATCGCCTGTCGGCCAACATCAATCTCAACGATGCGCTGGGTCTGGGCGAGAGCTTCGGCATCAATACCCAGAACTCCTTCGAAGGCCTGCGCATCGCCGGTCTCAGTTTCTCCATGCCAATCGGCGCCGGCGGCGTGTCGATCGGCGCCAGCGTCGCCGAACTGCAGTACAACATCGGCAAGAACCTCAAGGATGCGCAAGCCAGCGGCTCGGCCAAGGTCTCCAGCTTCTTCGTCAACGATGCGCTGTATCGCAGCCGCAAGGCCAATGTCAACCTGTCGCTGGCGGCCGAGTTCCGCCACTTCCAGGACATCACCGCGGCCACCGCGGTCACCAAGTCGGCGCGCTTCTGGAGCGCCACGCTGTACGGCGACTGGCGCGACAATCTGCTCGGCGCACAAGGCAACAACATCTGGAGCCTGCGCCATGGCCGCGGCCAGCTTGACAAGGAAACCTCCAACGACGCCGCGCTCGACGCCATCACATCCAGGGCGGCCGGCAATTACAGCAAGAGCAATATTTCTTTCAGCCGCCTGCAGCAATTGGGCGGTGGCTATTCGCTGCTGGCGGCGGTCAGCGCGCAATTCGCCAACAAGAACCTCGACGCTTCCGAAAAAATGAGCCTGGGCGGCCCCAACGGCGTGCGCGCCTATCCGGTCGGCGAAGCCGCCGGCGACGAAGGCGTGCTGGGACGCATCGAGCTGCGCAAGCTGATCGGGCGGTTTGGAACCCTCGGCAACTCAGTGGTCGAAGCCGCCCTGTTCGCCGACGCCGGCCGCGTCACCGTCAACAAGAATCCGTGGGACTCCAGCGAAAATCATCAGTCGCGCTCGGGCTACGGCGTCGGCGTCAACATCTACAACAAGGACCTGGTCTTCAACGCCGCCGCGGCCTATTCTCCCGGCGTCAATCCGAGCACCGAACAACGCAACGCACGCCGTCTTTGGGTCTCGGTGTCGGGTTCGCCCCAGGCCTTCTCGGCCTTCGGTTCCGACACCACCGGCAAGGGCGAGGATTTCGAGGAACCGGAAACCGCCTTCGTCATCTACGGCTCGCTCGGCCTGGTGCCGGAGTATGTGCGCCGCGACGGCGCCACCCCGGCGGCGCCCGCCGACCAGAGCAAGCTGGCCACGCCGAATGGCCGCAACATGCCCGGCTTCTGGCGCGTGCGCGACAACGTCTCCTACATCGGTGCGCACAGCGGCATCCAGCTTTACGATCAATGGAAGTTCCTGTGGCAGCTCGAAATGGGCCTGTCGCTGAACTACACCAACCGCAGCGCCGAAGCCGTGCCCGACTGGACCCACTCGCAGGATCTGCGCAACACCGGGGTGGCGTTCAACCATCCCTCGGCCGGTACATTGATGTACGGCCGCTGGGATACGCCGATGAAGGAGAGCACCACCTCCTTCGATCCGTTCCAGGGCCTGACCAGCGCCGCACACTACAACATCATCGGTTCGCCCGGTTTTGTCACCAGCATCACCAAGAACTCCGGACCGGTCGGCGATGCCATCAATTCCAACAACGACGACGCTGCCTTCAACCGCCGCCAGGACGGACTGATCGGCTACTGGTCGCCGAAACTCTACGGCTTCCAGCTCAAGCTGGCGTACTCCAACAACAGCATGAAGGCTGCCTCGGACGTCGACACCGGCTATCTCTACGGCGGCAGCCTGTCGTATGAGAACGGCGGCTTCTCCGCCGTGTTCGCGGCCGAACAGCACATCAACTACTTCGGCATCGCCAGTCTCGGCCGCGATGCCCGCGGCGTCGGCAGCAGCACGCACGTGACCGCCGGCACCTCGTCGAGCGACTTCAGTTTCCGCTACGGCATCGCCTACGATTTCGGCAAGACCAAGATCTCGCTGATCGCGGACGACCTGTCGTATTCCGAGTCCGGCGTGGTCAATACCAGCACCACCTCGACCGACCTGTCCAACTACCGTCGCCGCGCGTACATGCTCGGCATCTCGCATCAGATCGGTGCGCTCGAATTGCGCGCCAGCGCAGCCAAGGCGCTGGCAGGCGACTGCAGCATGATTGGTGGCAGCAGCGCCGGCAACAACGTCAAGTGCTCGACCGACGGCATGGGCGCGACCTCGCAGGCGGTCGGCTTCTCGTACAAGTACAGCAAGCAGACGCGTTTCTTCGGCCAGTACGTGATCCTGCGCAACGAAGCATTGGCGAACTACAACTACGCCGTCTCCGGCGTGCTCGGCGCCACCGGCCTGTCGGCCGGCGTGGGCACCACTATCCGCGCCCTCGGCGTGGGCTTCAACTACACGTTCTGAGGTATGCGATGACACAAGTTCCACGAAACAATCGCAGTAAAAAAATCCACCCGGCGCTGAAGCCGGCCTGCGTCGCCGTGCTGACCGCCTGGTGCGGCCTGACGGTGTTGCCGGCGCATGCGCTGGACGCCGGCGCGCTGCCGACCAACGGCCAGATCACCGCCGGCAGCGGCAGCATCGGCCAGAGCGGCGCCACCATGACGGTCACGCAAACCAGCGATCGCATGGCCGCCACCTGGAACACCTTCAACATCGGCAGCAATGCGACCGTCAATTTCATCCAGCCGGGTTCGTCCTCGGTGGCGCTGAACCGCGTCACCAGCGGCGACGCCTCGCAAATCTTCGGTCATCTCAACGCCAACGGCCAGGTCTACCTGGTCAATCCATCCGGCATCCTGTTCGGCGCAGGCTCATCGGTCAACGTCGGTGGCCTGGTGGCGTCGACGCTGAACATTTCCGACGCCAACTTCATGGCCGGCAGGAACGCCTTCGATCTGGAAGGCGCGACCGGCTCGGTCGTGAATCAAGGCAACATCACAGCGACCGACGGAGGTTACGTCGCCCTGCTCGGCGCCCAGGTCCGCAACGAAGGCAACATCATCGCGCGCCTCGGCAGCGTGGTGCTGGCGGCCGGCGAAAAGATGACGCTCGACTTCAACGGCGACGGCCTCATCAATGTCGAAGTCAACAACGCCGCACTCAACGCCAACGTGCTCAACAGCGGCTTGCTGCAAGCCGACGGCGGTGCAGTGATCATGACTGCGCGCGCCACCGACGCGATGCTGTCGAACGTGGTCAACAACAACGGCGTGATCGAAGCGCGCAGCCTGCAGAGCCGTAACGGCAGCATCCTGCTTGACGGTGGTGATTCAGGAGTGGTCGCCAACAGCGGCACGCTTGATGTATCCGGTCTCGGCAGCGGCGAAACCGGCGGCAGCGCCAAAGTCCTCGGCCAGTACGTCGGCCTGTTCGACGGCACCCGCATCGATGCATCAGGCGAGGCCGGCGGCGGCACCGTGCTGGTCGGCGGCAACTACCAGGGTAGCGGCGCGGAGCATCAGTCCGACGCCGTCTTCATGGGCAGCGACGCCGCCATCAAGGCGGATGCGGTCCGCAGCGGCAACGGCGGCACCGTGGTGCTGTGGTCGACCGGCAGCACGCGCTTCTACGGCGACATCAGCGCGCAGGCAGGCGGCGCGACGGGGCGCGGCGGCAAGGTGGAAACCTCGGGCCATGATCTCCAGGCCAGTGGCCTGGTGCACGTTGGGGCGGCGTCCGGACAGGGCGGCGACTGGCTCATCGATCCGTACAACCTCAACATCACCAGCGCCGCCAGCGTCAACATGACGGCGTCCGCCCCCTTCACCTCAAGCGGCGCGGCCAACTCCACCCTGAGTTCGGCGACGCTCAACGCCTCGTTGTCGGAAGGCGCCAACGTGGTCGTCTTCACCGCAGCCGGCAGCCCCACGAACGGCGGCGACATCAACGTGCTCGACGACGTCAAGGCGGTCGGCAATTCGTCGCTGACCTTGCAGGCGCATCGCAGCATCAACATGAGCAATCATGTGATCAGCAACGCCACCGGCAAGTCGCTCAACGTCTCCCTGATCGCCAACTTCGGCAATACCGGCAACGGTTCGATCGCGCTGTCCGGCAGCACCATCTCCACCAACGGCGGCAACCTCACGGCGAGCAGCAACACGATCAATGTTTCCGGATCGACCATCGACGCCGGCGGCAGCAACATCAACATGGTCGCCAACCAGGCCAACGCCTCCGTCGCCACCGATGCGTTCGTGGTGACCGGGGGCAGCCGCATCGTCACCAACGGCAGCGGCTCGATCGTCGTCGACGGCACCACGCTGGGCAGCGGCAACGGCACCCGCATCTTCAGCACCAACAACACCATCGCCGCCACCGGTTCCGGCAACCTGACCGTCAGCGGCAACGCCAGCTCAGGCTTCGGCGTACTGGTCTGTTCGACAGCGGCGACTTCATCGCAGACGCTCACCGTCGGCAGCGGCAACCTGACGGTCAAGGCCAACAGCGGCGGCTTCGCCGGCGCCGGCCGCGGCGTCTACCTGGCCGCCAGCGGCACCGGCTCGGTCGCGCTCAACGCTACTGCGGGCGGCGCCATCAACGTCAACGGCAGCAGCACCGGCAGCTACGGTACGGTGCTCAATTCCACCGGCGCGAGTTCGGTGATCGGCATCTCGACGACCGGCGACATCAACCTGACCGGCAATACTTCCGGCGGCACCACGCCGGCGCTGGCGCTGATCGCATCCGGCAACGGCACCGGCTCGGCAGCCGGGTCGCAGGTCAATGTCACCAGCACCGCCGGCAACGTTACGCTGACCGGCAACAATACCGTGGTCAACAATGCGAGCGGTTCGTTCAAGGCGTTGTCGATCGACGTCGGCGGTCAATATGCCGCGGTCAACATCAAGACCGCCACCGGCAATATCAGCCTCAACGGCACCAGCGCCTCGGGACGCGGCGTCGACATCGCACCGTCGGCGCTGAATGCCGTCGTCAACATCGGTGCGACCAGCGGCAACATCGCCATCAACGGCAACAGCACCAACAGCTTCGGCGGCTACGGCATCTTCTTCAATTCAACCAACAGCGCCGCCGGCATCAACGTCACCACCGTCAGCGGCGACATCACGCTGCGCGGCGACTCGGTCGGCACCTCCGATGCCATCGCGCTCGGCGGCAACGGCACGACGTCGGTAAACAACATCTCGTCGCAGGGCGGCAACATCACGCTCAACGGCAACTTCCATTCACCCAACGTACCCGAGCTGGATCACGGCATCGCCATCCTCGGCGTGACCAACAAAATCCAGACCACCGGTTCCGGCAACGTCACGCTGATCGGCAACGCCGCCGACCAGGGCGACGGCGTCAGCTTCTACAGCAGCGGCAACGCGCTGGTGAGCGTGGAGAACGGCGCCCTGAGCGTGACCGGCTCCAGCGTCTACGGCGACGGCGTGAGCATCCTGACCGGCGCCAACGCGCTGCGCGCCACCGGCAGCGGCTCGGTTTCCGTGACCGGAACGTCGACCAACGCCGGCGGCATCACGATCTATCCGTCGACCAATGCCAGCAGCACCATCATCTCGACCAATACCGGCACACTGACACTGGACGGCACCAGCGGCAGCGCATCGAGCAGCGCCGGCGTCACGATCCGCAGTCCGAGTTCGGGCGCGGCGGCCGGCGTGAATATCTCATCGAACAGCGGTGCGATCGTACTCAACGGCACCGCCAAAGGCAGCGGCGACGGCATCGCCTTCGTCGGCAGCAGCACCAATGGCTTCAACACCGTCAGCACCGGCGGCAGCGCCGGCATGACCCTCAACGCCGGCAGCAACGGCGCCGCCGGCCTGCGCTTCAGCGGCGGCACCAACTCGCTGAAGGTGGTCGACGGCGTGCTGCTGGTCAACGTCAATGCACCCAACGGTGCGCCGATACTGCAAGCCGGCGACGCCACCACCTTCGCCGCCAGCGGCAGCGGCGTGGTGATCTTCAACTTCGGTCGCGGCATCAGCAACCTGCTGACCAATGCGACCACGGCGCCGGCCACTGCCGCACTGCAAACCGAACAGGCCGCCGGCGCCTGGAATCGCCCCAGCGGCAACAGCAACGTGTTCTCGCCGTTCAACGAAAGCGCGCAACGCCTGACGATCGACGTCGCCACGGCCAGCCAGGCGGGGGAACCGGCCACCAACTCATCCTCATCATCATCATCCAACTCCAGCACTCAAGGTACCGACAATGCTCAATAAAGCTCTTTCCCGGCGCATCGCCACCCTCGCGCTGCTGCCACTGGCCGCAATGACGCTGGCCAACGCAGCCTACGCTGCGCCGGCCGGCAAGAAGCCGCCCTACCACGATTACTTTTACTTCCTCGGCGAGATGAACAAGGCGTCGACGGTGATGGTGATCGAGAACAAGATCGTGCCGCCCGAGCTGGGCAAGAAGATCGTCTCGGCCGTTGACCAGGTCATCAGGAACGGCGACCAACCCGGCGCCAAGCGTCCATCCGACTACCTGCAATACGAACCGCTGATCCTCGCCATCGCCGGCCCCGACGGCTCGCGCATGCACTCCGGACGCAGCCGCCAGGACATCCTGTCGACCAACCGCCGCCTGATGCAGCGCGAGCGCACGCTGGACCTGATGGAGGCGATGAACAAATCGAAGGCGGAAGTGCTGGAGTTGGCCGAGAAGAATCTCGACACCATCGTGCCGGCCTACACCAACGGCGTGCAGGCGCAACCGACCACGTTTGCCCACTATCTGCTGGCGTTCTCCTCGGCCTTCGGACGCGACAGCGCACGCCTGCAGGAGTCCTATGCGCGCCTGAACCTGAGCCCGCTCGGCGCCGGCGCGCTGGGCACCTCGAGCTTCCCGGTCGACCGCAAGCGCCTGGCGGAACTGCTCGGCTTCGACGGCCCGATTGAAAATTCCTACGACGCCGCGCAGCTCGGCGCGCTCGACCAGGGCATGGAACTGGTGAGCCTGTGCAGCAACGCCGCATTGACCATCGGCATTCTGGTACAGGACTTCCACACTCAATATCACCAGCCTTATCCCTGGATCATGATTCATGAAGGCCGCCTGACCGGCACCAGCAGCATCATGCCGCAGAAGCGCAATCCCTACGGCCTGAACGTGCTGCGCCTGCAGGCCAGCGACATCGTCGGCGGCGCCATGACCTTCCAGCTGGAAGCGCACAACGTCTCGCCCGGCATGCCGGACTACAAGCGCGACCAGGTCGAGAAAACGCTGGAGCTGACGTCCAATGCCTTCGTCAAACTGGCCGACCTGCTCGACAACCTGGTGATCGACAAGGCCCGCGCCTTGCAGGAAGTCGATGCCGATTATTCGACCACCACCGAGCTGGCCGACATCCTGCAGCGCGACTCCGACGTGCCGTTCCGCGTAGGTCACCACTTCGCTTCCGATCTGGTGACCTACGGCCGTACCAACAAGATGAAACCGGCCGACATTCCGTTCGACGTCGTGCAGCAAATCTATACGGAAGCCGTCAAGAAGTTCGACTTCGAGCGTAACCAGTTCCCGCTGACGCAGGAGCAGTACAAGAAATCGCTGACGGCGCAAAACATGCTGGACTCAAGCAAAGGACTGGGCGGCCCGCAACGCGCCGAGGTCGAGCGCATGCTCGCTGTGGAAAAGGCCAAGCTGGCCAGGGATGAGGCATGGCTGGCGCAGCAGCGCCAGAAGCTGGCGGCGGCATCGGCCAGACTGGATCAGACGTTCTACAAGCTGGGCAAATAAGTCGGCAGGCAAGCGAAAAAAGCTGCCGGAAGAAAGAAGCGAAGCAGGTTTTCAGTCCCGGCCAGTCCGGGATTTTTTATGCGCGCAAGGCTTGCGCCATGCGTTCGCGATCGAGCGCCTTGTCCCACGCGCAGACCACCACGCAGGCCAGGCAATTGCCGATGACGTTGCTCAGCGAGCGGCACTTCATCAGGCGTTCCACGCCGAGCAGCAGCACGATGCCGCCGACAGGCACGATCTGCAGCGTACTGAGCGTGGCCGCCAGCGCAATGAAGCCGGAGCCGGTCACGCTGGTGGCGCCCTTGGACGTCAGCATGCAGATCGCCAGCAGCGACAATTGCTGCCACAGGCTCACCTCGATGCCGCCGGCCTGCGCCAGGAACAGCGCCGCCATGGTGAGATAGATGTTGGTGCCGTTGAGGTTGAAGGTGTAGCCGGTCGGTAACACCAGCCGCACTACCGCGCGCGAACACCCGAGGCGCTCCATTTTTTCGGTCAGTCCGGGCAGCGCCGCCATCGACGAGGTAGTGAAAAAAACCAGCAGCAATTCTTCCTTGATGAAAGCGATCAGGCGGAAGATGTTGACGCCCGCCACGCGCGCGATCAGCCCCATCACCACGCAGACGAAGGCGATGCTGGCGATGTAGATGGCGCCGACGAAATGCAGCAGCGGCAGCACCGACGCCACGCCGTAGCGGCCGATGGTATAGGCCATGGCGCCGAAGGCGGCCAGCGGCGCGACCTTGAGGATGATGTTGATCATCCCGAACAGGATGCGCAGATTGGCTTCGATGAAATTGAGCAGGCTGCGGCCATGTTCACCCAGCCGCGACAATGCAACGCCGAACAGCACCGCCAGCAACAGGATCTGCAGGCTGCTGTTGCGCGTGAAGGCCTCGAAGAAGCTGTTGGGAATGATGTTGAGCAGGAAATCCGTCACGCCCGAAGTCGACAGCCGCGCCGCATAATGCGCGCCGTCGGAGACGTGCGACAGATCGAGTTTGGAGCCGGCTCCCGGTTGCAGCAGGTCGGCGGCGAGCATGCCGAAGCCGAGCGAGACGAAGGTCATGATTTCAAAATAGACAATGGCCTTGCCGCCCACCTTGGCAGCGTGCATCTTGTCCTGCATGCCGGCGATGCCCGACACCACCAGCGCGAACATGACCACGCCGATCAGCATGCCGATCAGGCGCACGAAGCCGTCGCTGAGCGGTTTCATCTGCACCGCCAGCTGTGGATCGGCATGACCGAGCGCAATGCCGATGGCGATGGCGACGACCATCTGCAGGAAGGCGTTTTTGTAGAGGGGCTGCTTCATCGGCGGCCTGCTTCAGGTCGGCAGGCGGTCTCCGGGTTATGGTTTGTTGGTTTAGTGGCTGGGTGAAATTTTATACGTTTGGGGCGAGGTGCGGGGGATGGTGCGGATGAGGGTTATCCGCAATTGTGGTTCGGGGTTTTGTTCCGACTTAGCTTTGGTGCGTGGTTTATTCTTTTCTTTCTTCGGACTACCTTGCCGGGGGTAGCCCGGCGGCTACTCACTTTTCTTGTCTCGCCAAGAAAAGTAAGCAAAAGAAGCGACCGCTGGTTCGTAGCCCCCTGCGGGGGTTCCCGGCGTCGGCAGGCACAAATCGGGAGGGGAAACAAACTCGCTGCGCTCAGACAAGTTTCCCCTCTTTATCCGATTTGCACCTGCCGCCACCGGCTACTCGCAAGCGGACTTCCAGACTGGCTCGCTGCGCATCGCCAGGGGATGGAGGTGGAGTGAAAGCCATAGTTCTTCGCAAGCTCCACTGACGCAACAATCACGATGCCGCAGGCGAGCCACCCAAGGCAATGCGCAGCGAGCCGAAAAAGAAGTTCCGCTTATGAGTCGCCGTTGGTGACGTGCTCAAATCGGATAAAGAAGGGAAACTTGTCTGAGCGCAGCGAGTTTGTTTCCCTTCCCGATTTGAGTACGGCACCAACGGGAACCTCGCGCAGCGAGGCGGCGAATCGCGGTCGCCTTTCTTTGCTTACTTTCTTTGGCGAAGCAAAGAAAGTGAGCGGCTGCCGGGCCGCCCCCGGCAACCACGGTCGTCCGAAGAAAGAACAACATCAGCTACCCAGAACAGCGAGGTCAGAGCAAAAGAGCAGATGTAAAATGTATCTACATCCAGACTTCCAAACCCAAAAGAGATAACAACAATGGAACTCCGCCACCTTCGCTACTTCCTCGTAGTCGCCGAAGAACAACACTTCACACGCGCCGCCGAACGGCTGGAGATGCAGCAACCCCCGCTGAGCCACCAGATCAGAATGCTGGAAAAGGAACTCGGCTTCGACCTGTTTCGCCGCCACCCGAAAGGCGCCGAACTGACCTCCGGCGGCGCCGCTTTCCTGCAGGAAGCCAAAGCCATCCTGCGCAGCGTCGAACTGGCGTCGGCCAAGGCGGCGCGCGCGGCGCAAGGCTTCGAAGGCACCATCGTGATCGGCTTCACCAGCTCGGCCGCAGCGCATCCGCTGATCCCCGGCATCATCCGCGCCTATCGCGACGCCTACCCCGGCGTGCATCTCGACCTGCGCGAAGGCAACGCCGCCGAACTCACCGAAGAGATTGAAGACGGCAAGGTCAACCTCGGCTTCCTGCGCGCACCGGTCAGCCAGCCGCGCGGCATCGGCTTCCTGCAATTGCTCGATGAAGAAATGCTGCTGATTCTGCCGATGGGACATGCGCTGCTCGGCAAGCAACAGACAAGCGACATGCCGACCGTATCGCTGCGCGCACTGGCGGACGAACAATTCATTCTGGTCCGGAGACACGGCGCACCGGGCATGTATTCACGCCTGATCGAAGCGTGCGAAAACGCCGGATTCACGCCGCACATTGCCTCCGAAGTCGAACGCATGCTGACCAACATCAGCCTGGTCGCGGCCGGCGGCGGCATCTCGGTGGTGCCGGCATCGATGAAGGATTTCCATCGCGACAGCGTGGTGTATTGCCGCATCCGTGACGCCAGGCCGGCGCTGGTGGCGCCGATCACGCTGGTGAGCCGCACCGCCAGCATCTCGCCGGCGGAAAAGAATTTCCTCGACCTGGCGAAGAAGATCACGCGCCAATACAAGAAAAACTGAAATCAGGATGACGCCGGCAAATCGCTGCTGCTGCAGATGCGATCGCGGCCCTGCGCCTTGGCGAGATACAGCGCCTTGTCGGCGGCGCGCATGAGTTTGTCGGGCGCGTCGACGTCGCGGATCGGTACGAACGCGCTCACGCCGGCGCTGATGGTGACGATGCCGGCCTCGTTGCCTTCATGCAGCAGGCCGAGCTGGCGCACCGCCATGCGGATGCGTTCGGCCACCGCCATCGCGCCGGCCTCGTCGGCGCCGGGCAGCAGGATGCCCACTTCCTCGCCGCCGTAGCGCGCCATCAGGTCGCCGGGTCGCGTCTGCTGCGCCTTGATCACGCGTCCGACCTTGCGCAGGCACTGGTCGCCCGCGAGGTGGCCATAGATGTCGTTGTATTGCTTGAAGTGATCGACGTCGATCATCACGAGCGCCAGCGAATGGCCGTTGCGCATGGCGCGGCTGAATTCTTCCTGCAGGCTGAGATCGAACTGGCGGCGATTGGCTAGGCCCGTGAGATCGTCCTCCAGCGCCAGCCGTTCGAGCGCCTTGTTCATGCTTTCCAGATTGACGCGCGCCTGGTCGAGCTCCATCTCGGCATCCTTGCGTTCGCGCATAAGGGAATTGAACGCGCTGCCGAGGTCGCCGATCTCGTCTTCCCGATACGATAGCGGTACTTCGTCATAGGTCTTGGCGCTGCGGATTTTCTGGATGTGGCCGTGCAGCCGGTGCAGCGGATCGATCAGGCGCGACATGATCAGCCAGGCCAGCCAGCCGGCCAGCACGGCCATCACCAGCGACAGCAGCAAGGCCTTGTCCTGCATGTCGCGGATCGGCTGGAAGGCGTCGTTCTGCAGATAGATCGACCCAATGATCCAATCCACCGTCTGCATGCGCTTGAACGAAAACAGCGCCGGCTGACCGCTCCGGCTGAGGCCCTCCATGCTGCCTTCGAAACCGGCCAGCGCCTGCTGGGTGCCGCCGCTCTTGCCGCCGGCGCTGTCGGCATGCTGCAGGATGCGCGCCTTGTCGGCGTGGTCGACGATCACGCCCTTGGAGGTGATGATGTAGATGAAACCGGTCTTGCCGACCTTGATGTTGGTGAACTGGCCGAGGAAATTGGCTTGCTGCAAATCGATGCTGGCGACGAACACCATCACGATGTTGCCGCTGTCGTCGAACACCGGCTCGGTCATCAGCACGATGGCGCGCTTCGATATCTGGCTGCGCAGCGGTTCGGAAATCACGCCGCGCTTTTGTTCCAGGGTGCGCTGCATGTATTCGCGGTCGGCGACGTTGAAACGGCCGATGGCGTTGGTGTCGATGAAATTGGCAAGCAGCTGGCCGTCCGCGCCGAACACCGAGAAATTGAAGAACAGATCAGTCAGGCTGGTGTGGCTGGCGAGGTAGACCTGCAGCAGGTGCGGGTCATGCCGCGCTGCCGGCGGCAAACCCTGCGATAGCGAACGCAGGGTGATGCGGCGCGTCTGGAAGCTCTCGTCGAGGGCGGTGGCGATCATCTTGATCGTCGTGTACTGCTGCGCGCCGATCAGCGCCTTGATGTCGCGCTTCATGACGGTCAGCGAAACGGCGACAATCACCGCCGTCGTCACGAGGACGGCAGCGACCACGACCATGATGACCTTGGCCTTGAGCGTCCATTTGACTCGCCACAGATTGTTCAAAATATTTTTCTTCTCGGAAATGCCGTTCGATCCAGTCCGGAAACCGGTTCAATGGTACCCGAGTTTGGCCGGCGCAATCGCCGCAAGACCTTGCAAAGATTCGAGATTTCCCGCATTTCCATCGGGAAACGCCGCTGTATCAGATCACCTGCAATGCCTGCAGCAAAGGCAGCCGCTCGACGAAGAAACGCTGCGCCTGCAGGCTCAGTTCATCGAGGTTGGCTTGCTCATCCTCCAGCCGCACGCCGTCGCGCACGATCCTCTTGCCGCCGGCGGAGATGTGCCGCCATGCAAAACCGACGATGGCGTCCGGCGTCTCCTGCCCTTCCAGCACCGCCAGCATGAACAACTGCTGGATGCGGTCGGCCGGCACGCCGCCGCCGGTGACCGGGCTGGACAGATGTTCGATGTCGCCGTCGGCATTGCCGTGCACGGCCTGCGCAATCAGATGTCGGTTCAGGGCGGCGCTGCCGTCGCGGCCATGCAGGATGTCGGAATCGGCCTGCACCGGCGCGGCATGGCCGTTACCGATCAGCATCATCAGCGTGTCGAGCACCTGCTGCAAGCCGAGGTTGCGGCTGCCGACGATGCCGGCGATCTCGCCCAGCGAGTGCGGCAGGCCGTCGGCCAGCACGGCGATGACCGGGCCGTAGATATGCTGGTTCAGCGTGATCTCGGAAGACACCGTCTTGAGCGTCATCGGAATCTGGCCGGGTACGGTCAGCAGCACCACGCGCTGTTGCGTCAGCAGCGCCTGGTGGCTGGCGGCATCGAGCGGCTGCGCGCCGCGCACCCAGTAGTCGCGGCGGAATTGCTGGTTCACCATGAAGTCGCGCACGCTCTGGCGCAGGTGGCGATCGTCGACGGCGTCGCAGAATTCACGCTGCGCCGGCGTCAGGTTGGCCATGTCGAGATGGTCGCGGAAGTCCGCCGAGCAGGCGAACTCCAGCCCGGCGCCGGACCAGATCGCCGCCATGTCGGCGAACGACTCGGCGTGCCAGTCGCGGTTGAAATATTCATGTGCGAGGTAGTGCCGGCTCTGCTTCCGGAGGATCGCGATGCGCTCCTGCATGAACGGATTGGCGCGCGCGTAGACCGGGTCGGCGGCGAACATCCGCTCGGCGAAATCGAGCGCCGCATCGATGCGTTCGGCGCTGCCCTTGCCGGCGTTGGAGGGCATGTCGAAGTGGCGCAGCAGCAGGTCGCGCAAGGGCATGAACGCGGCCCAGCCGGGCTGGGTGTTGTAGCTGACGTAGAGCACGCCGCCGAGCTTGAGGCGACGTTCGACGAAGTCGCGGATGAGCGCACGGTTCTCGGCCGAGACCCAGCTCCAGATGCCGTGCATGGCGATGAAATCGAACTGCGGCAAATCCTCGCGCGTGCAGAATTCGGCAAAGCTGGCCGGCTCCAGTTGCGCGCCGTTGCGCGACGCCTGCGCCAGCGTTTGCGCATGGCCGGCCTGGACCGGATTGAAGTCGTTGCCGTACCAGCTCACCGGCGATGCGGCGGCGTGGATGTTGATGCTCAGGCCCTGGCCGAAGCCGAGTTCGCAGGCGGTGCGCACCAGCGGACTGTCGAGTCCGGCGGCGGCGAACGCCAGTTGCAGCCGCGCCGGATTGAGTTGCGGATAGTAGCCGTGGGTATAGCCGATGTCGGTGACGTAGCCGTCGGTCCAGTTGCCGTTCATGAGGTCGGTTTTCTGATGTGAGGAATCCGCAGTGTCGCAGAATCGCGGCGCGGCGTCTCTCACCACAGGTTCTTGCAGGTTTACAGGTAACCGTCGATGCCCAGCACTGCTTCATACTCGGCGATCGTGACCGCTCCCGCCGGTACGCCGAACGCGCTGCCGGTGGCGCGGATGTGTTGCGCGAAGCTGCGCATCATGTGCGTATACGCCAGCGTCGCCGAGATCGGAAAACTCAGCACGCGAAAACCGAGCGCTTCGAACCGGCTCGCCGTCAGCGGCGGTGTCTTGCCGTCGACGGCGTTGAACATCAGCGGTGCATCGATGGCGGCGATGGCCTTGCGCATCTCGTCTTCGGACTGCAGCATTTCCAGCAACACCAGGTCGGCGCCGGCGGCGGCATATGCCTGGCCGCGCGCGATCACTTCATCCAGGCCGAGCGGGATGCGGGCATCGGAGCGACCGATGATCAGGAAGTCGCGGCTCTTGCGCGTCGCCACGGCGACGCGGATCTTGTCGGCATGCTCTTCTTTGGAAATCAGCGCCAGGCCTTTCATGGCGCCGCATTTCTTGGGCGTGACCTGGTCTTCCAGGTGGATCGCCTGGACGCCGGCGGCTTCATAGTCCTGCACGGTGCGCACGACGTTGTTGAGGTTGCCGTAGCCGGTGTCGGCATCGGCGATCACCGGCACCTTTACGGCGTTGGCGAAGGCGCGGCCGCGGCCGACCATCTCGCTCATGCCGAGCAGACCGATGTCGGGCGCGCCCAGCAGGCTGGCGGAGAGACCGTTGCCGGTCATGTAGACGGCTTCGAAACCGGCCTGTTCATAGATGCGCGCACCGAGCGCGTCGTGGCAACCGGGCGCCACCACGATGCCCGGCTGGCGCAAGCGCTGGGCCAGCGTGAGCGCCGGCGCCGCGTCTTGTGTCATCACCTGTATCGCGTTCTGTGTCATGTCGCTTCCTGCAAAAAAGTTGCGCCGCCGGTGACGGCGGCGCAGTGGGTCCGGACTTGTGCGGCGTTATTCAGGCGCGCGGTCGTTCCTGATCTTGAGCGTCGCACACAGCACGAAACCGATCATCGGACTGACCGCCAGCACCAGCAAGGCAGCGGAAAAACTATGCGTGGTTTCGCGGATCCAGCCTACCAGATACGGACCGATGAAGCCGCCGATCTGCGCAAAGCCGTTGATCATGGCGATGCCGCCGGCAGCCGCGGCGCCGGTCAGGAATTGCGTCGGCAACGTCCAGAACACGCCCAGCGTCGCCCACAAACCCATCGCAGCGATGCAGATCAGCACCAGGCCCAGCACCGGCGACGGCACCAGCGCGCTGGCCGCCAGGAAGACGCCGCCGAACAGGCCGGCGCAGGCGGTGTGCATCTTGCGCTCGCCGGTACGATCGGAACTGCGCGCCACCAGCACCAGGCCGATGGCGGCGCAGATGAACGGAATCGCCGACACGATGCCGGTCTGGAAATTGTTCAGGCCGCCCAGGCTCTTGACGATCTGCGGCAGCCACAGCACCACGCCATAAATCGCCACGGCGTTGAACATGTAGATCAGCGTCAGGATCCACATGCGCTTGTCGCGGAAGATCTCGCGGAATTCATGCTGCGCATGCACGGCGTTCTTTTCCTGCTCGGCGGCCAGCGTGGTGGTCAGCCAGTGACGCTCTTCCTGGTTGAGCCAGTTGCCTTGTTCAGGACGGTCGACCAGGTAGAAGAAGGTGACCACGCCCATGATGACGGCCGGCACGCCTTCCAGGATGAACATCCATTGCCAGCCCGCCAGCCCGAACCAGCCGTGCGTGGAACTGAGCAGGTAACCCGACAGCGGTGCGCCGACCACCGACGACAGCACGGTCGCCAGCATGAAACCGGCGACGGCCTTGCCGCGTTCCTTCTTCGGGAACCAGTAGGTCAGGTACAGCAGCACGCCCGGCGCGAAACCGGCTTCTGCCAGACCCAGCAGGAAGCGCAGCGCATAGAAGCTCCATTCGCCCTGGATCGACGCCATGGCGCAGCCGACGATGCCCCAGGTGACCATGATGCGGGCGATCCAGATGCGCGGACCGACCTTGTGCAGGATCATGTTGCTGGGGATTTCAAAGGCGATGTAGCCGAGGAAGAAAATTCCCGCCCCGAGACCGTAGACCTTGGCGCTCAGTCCGAGGTCGGCGTTCATTGTCAGCGCGGCGAAACCGACGTTGACGCGATCGAGGTAGTTGATCATGAACAGGAAGAAGCAGTACCAGACGATCTTGCGATGCAGCTTGCCGATGACGCGCTTGCCGATCTCGGTGCCGGCGTCCAGCGCGCCGGCCGATGCTACGTTGGCGTGAGCCATGTTGTCTCCTTGGATGAGGTCTGTTATCAGAACGGCATGTCGAGATGCCGCCTGCCCCCGGCGCTGTGCTTGTTCTTGCCCGCGGGGAAGCCAGATTATAGCGAGATAACGATTGGAAGGTAGAAAGGTCTTACCAATCCGAATGAGAGGGGACTGGGGAATGCCGGACCGGCACAAATTTAAACAGTTAGCCCACAGATAGATATACCTGCGCCGCCTTTGCCGGCCTAGAATGCCGGGCACCACAACAAGAAAACCCTCGCGATGCCGAGCAACAAGATTCTGTTTGCCGCCACGATCGCCATGCTGATCTGGCTGGCCGCCTACCTCCGTCCGGAATTCGGTTTCTGATTCCGTGCAGTTCTGTTTTCAGGGCGGCAATTGCCGCAACGGGAAACGCATGACGAACATGGCCCCGCCCAGTTCGCTGCTGCCGACGCGGATGCTGCCGCCGTGGCGCGCGACGATTTTTTTCACGATCGACAAACCGAGGCCGTAGCCGCCGGTAGCGCGATCGCGGCTCTGGTCGAGCCGGTAAAAGGATTCGAATACGCGCTCGCGCTCGGCTTCCGGAATGCCGGCGCCGTCATCTTCCACCACCAGCGTCCACGCATCCGGCGCCGCCGGCTCGGCACGCACGCGGATGACAGAATTCGCATGCTGCGCGGCGTTGCGCACCAGGTTGGAATAGGCGCGCGCCAGGGTGCGCGCCTCGGTGACCACGGTCGCAAGTTGCGCGTCGACGCTGCAGCGCAACTCCAGCTTGCCCACAGCCAGGGCTTCGGCCGTAAGCCCGCAGGTATCGCGCAGGAATTCCGGCAAAGCCACGGTCTCGGTGAAGACGCCTTGACGGTCATGTTCCAGCATGCCCAGCGTGAGCAATTCGGCGACCAGCGCCTCAAGTTCCTCGACGTCCTTGCGCAGGCCGAGGATGCGATTTTCGGTAGCGGAATCCTGCGCATGGTGTTGCAGGATATCGAGCCCGAATTCGAGCCGCGACAACGGCGTGCGCAATTCGTGCGAGACCGCGTTGACCATGTCGCGCTGCGCATGGATCAGCTTGCCGATACGATCGGCCATGCGGTCGAAGTGACTGCTCAACTGGCGGATCGACGAGCGCCCCGACAAACCGACGCGGGCGTCCAGCCTGCCGCCGCCGAAACGCGCGGCCGCCAGGCGCAACTTTTCCAGGTCGCGCCAATGCGGAATCAGCCAGATGCACACCGCCGCCAGAATGGTGGCGAAGACCAGCGCGTAGGCCACCACCTCCACCATCGGCAATTCCTCCAGCGACTGCACCCGCACCAGCCCGCCGTCGTCGAGCCTGACGTAGACCACGCAGCATTTGCTGCCGGTGATTTCCCAGCCGACACGATACTGCGCCAGTTGTTCGCGCACGGCTTGCGGCAGTTGCTCCGTCGTCTGCACGGGCCGGCTGTAGCGTTCCGGCGCCGCCGCGCGCAATTGCGCCAGCAACGCTTCCTGCTCGGCCGGACTGCGGCCGGACAACAGGCGATTGAGCATGAAGCTCTCGCCGTTGAAGCCGGCGCGCACGGCCTTGGTGAACTGGCCGGCGAACAGGTGCGGGAAACCGTAGTTGACGACGAGGATGGAGGCCACCACCAGCGCCGCAATCACCAGATACAGGCGCACCAGATTACGGAGCATATAGAACTCATTTCACTAATAATCGTGAGTGCGAACGATCCTGTTTGGGAGGTAGTGCAAGGCGCGTCGCGCAGCCAAGGGTGGGCCCTTGGCAAGCGGCGCAACGCAGCAATACACCCAAACAGGACGTTCCCGAAGGGTTTGACTCAGAAAGGGCGTTGGCTGCGTTGCGCTCCTTGCGCGTGGCACCGCCACGCGACGCGTCGCACGCCTTGCCAGCGCCCTTTCTGAGTCAAACGCATCTCACGATTATTGGTGAAATGAGTTCTAGTCCTCCCAGGCGATCGGGCTGAACAGATAGCCGCGGCCCCACACCGTCTTGATCTTGCGCGGCTCCTGCGCGTCGTCGTTGAAGCGTTTGCGCAGGCGCGAAATGCTGACGTCGACGGTGCGATCCATGCCGTCGAAGTCGATGCCGCGCCAGCGCCGCAGCAACTCGTCGCGGCTGAGCACCTTGCCGGCGGCCTGCACCAGGATCACGAACAGGTTGTAGTCGGAAGTCTTGAGATCGATTTCTTCGCCCTTCCAGCACACCTGGCGCGCAGCGAGGTCGATCTGCAATTCGCCGAATTGCAGCTGGCGCACCTCGGCCGCTTCGGGCTGGCCTTCGTGGCGGCGCAGGATGGCGCGCAGATGCGCCAGCAGCAGGCGCGGCTGCACCGGCTTGAGCATGTAATCGTCCGCGCCGATTTCAAGGCCTGCGACCTGGTCGAAGATGTCGGCGCGCGCCGTCAGCATCATCACCGGCAGCGAAGAGTCCCTGCGCAGCTGGCGGCAAATATCCATGCCGTCCATGCCAGGCAACATCAGGTCGAGGATCACCACGTCGGGTTTTTCGCGCGCAACCGCGGCCAATGCCTGATCGCCGCGCAGCACCACCGCCACTTCGAAATCGTAGCGGCACAGATATTCCGATATCAATTCAGCAAGACGTACGTCGTCTTCGATCAACAGTATTTTTTTCATCCCTGACGGCTTTTCCAATGAGCTTCCCGTGCGCATGATAGCCGCGTCCCAAGGCCGTGGACCGGCGCATTACAAACAAACACATGTTGACACATGGACGCACAGTTTCCTTACCAAACTCCAACAGACCTCACCGCAGCAGATGCCGACAATGGCGCTCATTCATCACAGGAGAAACCATGACGCATCCTCATCGCCGCATTGGCATCGTTGCCAATGCAGCCGTAGCTGCCACCCTCACCGCGATCGCTGCCATTCCGCTTCCGGCGTCGGCGCAGCAGGCCGCCGCCGACAGCGAAACCAAGATTACGCTGGGCCTGGGCGCCGCCTACATGCCGCGCTACGCCGGCAGCGACGAATACAAGGCCGTCGCACTGCCCGTCATCAGTGTGGTCACCCCTTGGGGCGGCTTCATCGACGCCGGCGAAGGCATCGGTTATCGCCACAGCTTCGGCGACCAGTTCATCGCCTCGGCGGCGCTCGGCTACGACCCCGGCCGCAAGGATTCCAACCAGAGCCTAAAACCCGGCTCCGACAAGCTGAGGGGCATGGGCGAAGTCAAGGGCGCGGCGCTGCTCAACCTCAGCCTGGGCTATCGCCTCACGCAAAGCCTCACGCTCAGCGTCGGCGCCTCTCAGCCGCTCAGCAACCGCGACCGCGGCCGCACCTACTACGCCAAGGCCGACGCCACGGTGATGACCATGCCCAGGGACAAGCTGGCCGTGGCCGGCAGTGCACACTTCGGCAGCAACGATTACAACCAGAGCTATTTCGGCGTCACCACCAACCAGAGCGCGACCAGCGGCTACACAAAATATACGCCGGGTTCCGGGCTGTACGCCGTCAAGGCCGCGATCACCTGGACCCATCGTTTCGACGACAACTGGTCGCTGCTGGCCGCTACCGAAGCGACCCGCTACATGAAGAAAGCCGGCGACAGCCCGATCGTGAAAGCGCGCACCAACTACGGCACCATGGCTGCCGTCAACTATACCTTCTGACGCGCAAGCGTCCTCGGCAGAGGCGTCCGGCGACTGGTTCGGCGGACGTCTGCAGCACCGGTCGGAGCAATCGGCGCTATAGTCTGGTCCTTGTTCTTCCTCCACACCGGACCGACCATGACCACGCCCTCCTCCGATCTCATCGCCCTGCGCGACATCGTGCGCCAGTTCGCCGAAGAACGCGACTGGCAGCAATTCCACACCCCCAAGAACCTTGCCATGGCCTTGTCGGTCGAAGTGGCGGAACTGGTCGAACACTTCCAGTGGCTCAAGACCGGTGAACAGGAAGAACTCGACGATGTGCGCCGCACCGGCGTGCGCCACGAGCTGGCCGATTCGCTGGTCTATCTGATCCGCCTGGCCGACCGCCTCGACGTCGATCTCTACGACGCCGTGATCGAGAAGATGCAACTCAACCGCGAGAAATACCCGGCCGACAAGGTCAGGGGACAATCGCGCAAGTACGATCAGTATTGAAACCCGACGAGTCAGGCGGATTAGAATAGACGGCTTCGCACTTCGGAAATCACCATGAAGCAGTCCCTCATCCGCGCCGCCTTGCCTTGTTTGTTGTCCGGCTTGTTGTCCGCTATTGCCTTGCCGGCGCATGCCGACATCAACAGCGCGCTCAACGCCTACGGCGAGCAAAAATACGACGCCGCCTACCGCGAGTTTTCGCAACTCGCCGCACAGGGCGACAACCGCGCCAAGTCCTTCCTCGCATTGATGACCTTGCGCGGCCTCGGCACCGCGCGCGACATCAAACAAGGCGCCAAGCTCGCGCGCGAATGCGCGGAAGGCGGCGAGCCGACCTGTGCCGCAATCTACGGCGATCTCAACCTGCCGGGCAAGGGCTTGCCAGTCAACTTCCCCGAAGCGCGCGCCTGGACGCGCAAGGCCATCGCCGGCGGCGACCAGCGTGCCGGCTATGGCTTGTGGCAAGCCTATACACTTGATCCGGCCAACCAGTTCATGGTCAACGGCAAGGCCGACGACCGCCAGTACGCCGCCATCGCGCGCCGCAGCATCGCCGAGCGCGGCGACCAGATCGAAGCCATCGACGGTTTGGCCGGCGCCGCTGCCGCCGGCTATCTGCCGGCCCGGCTGATGCTGGCAACCTTGCTGCTGGAGCAAAGCGGTGCGGGCACCACCAAACAGATCCGCACGCTGCTCGACGGCATCCCCGACCTGTCGCCGAATTATCAAAAATACCTCGCGCTGGCGCAGCAGGTAGATACGCTGGGGCCTTCGCGCGCCGCGCCCAAACTGATCGCCGACGCCATCCCGACCGTCATGACTGCCGCCGCCCTGGCGTCGGAACGCAGCGGCACGCCCAACTCGACGCTATGCAAGGATTTCCGCCTGATGTCGATCAAGGACGTGAGCGCCGTCAACAACGCCGTCTGGCTGCCGCTGAAGCAACCGCTGGTGGCCGGTACCTATCCGATCCAGGGGACCTGGACCGAAAACTGGCACGTCTACTTCTGCGGCGCCGAACGTGTCTTGCGCATGCAATTTACCGTCGACGGCATGGGCGGCGCCTACTACGAGGCTAAATCCTGATCCGGTTGCGGTAAATAATTTCCCTTTGAAAATATTTCCACAAAAACATGCCGATGCTACAAGTGTAAATTTCATCGGCCTCGCTTCAGAAAACGGCAGGCCTGTCGTTACCGGGAATACCTTCTGCCGAGAATGTTGCCAAACATGCTGTGCAAAAGACCAGTTTGATTAGCCCGTTTGCCCTGAATCGAGTACAGCCCATGAAGATGCCTGACATGTCGCCGCATGATTTCTATCAAGTGAACGCATCGCATGCATTCGGCTTGCTCGCTTCGTCGGCGGAGATGCGCTTCGAACGCCTGACGCGTCTGGCCAAACGGCTGTTCAATGTGCCGGTGGCGTTCGTCAGCCTGGTGGAGGCGCATCGTCCGTGGCCCCTGCAAAAACACGACGACGGCCGCCATGCCTTCGCCGCCGCCGATCTGCTGGTGGTGCAGGACACCGTGCTGGACCAGCGCTTCGAGGGTAATCCGCTGCGCATGGGCGAATCCCGCGTGCGCTTTTATGCCGGTTGTCCGATCCGCGTCGGCAACGGCGACCAGCTCGGCACGCTGTGCCTGATCGACGACCAGCCGCGCGCGTTCGACGATGACGACCAGGCCTTGTTGCGCGATCTCGCAAAAATGGCCGAGCAGGAATTGTTCGCCCTGGAACTGGCGACCATCGATGAGCTGACCCGCATTCCCAACCGGCGCGGCTTCGAAGCCATGTCGGAACAGGCGCTGAGCCTGTGCAAACGGCTCGGCAAGCCGGTCTCGCTATTCTATTTCGACCTCGACCTCTTCAAGCAGATCAACGACCGTTTCGGTCACGCCGAAGGCGATCGTGCGCTGCAGGATTTCAGCGCGATCCTGTCGCGCAGCTTCCGCCAGTCCGACATCGTCGGACGCCTCGGCGGCGATGAATTCGCGGTGCTGTTGCCGAACACCGGCAAGCCGCAGGCTGAGGTCGCCCTGCGTTTCCTGGAAAAAGCGGTAAAGCTGCACAACCGTACCGTCAAACGCGCCTACAAACTGTGCTACAGCGTCGGCCACGTCAACAGCGACGCCGCGACATCGATCGCGGAGTTGATGCGATGCGCCGATGCACGCATGTACGAAGACAAGAAACAGCATGGCCACCATGACGATGGCGCCTTCGCCGCGCTGCTCGACCTGCTTCTGCCGCGCAAATACCGCCACTGAGAAAGTCCCCGGAATTTCCGTGTGGGAGCGGCTGCGGTTGCGCTGCGCGCGGTCCGAACGGATGACGGTTTCTCGCTACAGATCACGCCCGGGTTCCGAGCGGCGTCCCGCGCCGTTTTTCGCATGCGGCAGCACCCGTTCTTGTATCATGGGCCGTCTTCACTACCGGGGAGAGCAGCATGAATTTGGGCGTCACTAGGCCGCCGCCGGAGCCCGGCTCACGCAAACCCGCCGCCGTCGCCAACCTCGCGATCGCTTTCGTTCTGCTGGTGTGTGCGCTGTTCATCATCGTCGACCTGGTCCAGCTTGGCGTCGCACGCCGCGAACAGCTGGCCGACAGCAGCGTTGCGCTGACCAACGTGGCGCGCGCCGTGCAGCGTCATGCCGACGACACCATCAAATCGGCGGACGTATCGCTGATCGGCATGGTGAAACTGGTGGAGAACGAGGGCTACACTCCGTCCGGCCGCGAACAGCTGGCCTCGCTGATGGGCCAGAGCGCCACCACGCTGGGCCAGGTCCACGCCTATTTCGCGTATGACGAGTCCGGCCATTCGGTGATCGACTCGACGCCGCTGTATGCGCAGTTGGATGTTTCCGGGCGCGACTATTTCCAATTTCATCGCGACCATACCACCCGCGACGCATATGTCGGACCGCTCATCAAGAGCAACACGACCAACACCTGGGTCATCACCGTTTCGCGCCGCGTCAATCACCAAGACGGCAGCTTCGCCGGCGTCGTCATGGCGGCGCTGGACCTGGAATATTTCCGCAAGTTCTACGACACCTTCGACGTCGGCAAGAAGGGCGTCATCTTCCTCGGCACCAATGCGGGTACGACGCTGGTACGGCGACCGTTGTACGAAAAATACGTCGGCCGCAGCATGGCCGACCTGCCGATGTATCGCGACCATATCGCCCAAAACGCCGCCGGCCTGATGACCATGAAATCGGTGGTGGACGGCGAAGTGCGCCTGACCGCCTACGAACACCTGCAATATTACCCACTGTTCATTTTCGTGGCGCTGTCGCATGATGAAGTGCTGGCCGGCTGGGTCAGCGACACCATCATGCACGCCTGCGGCATCGGCATCCTGGTGCTGACGCTGGCCTTTATCGGCTGGCGCCTGGTGCGCCAGATCAAGCTGCGTGCAAAGACTGAAATCTCTCTGCGCGAAGCGCGCGATTCGCTCAACGAACTCAACGCCACCTTGCAGCGGCTGGCGCTGGAAGACGGTCTCACCGGCCTGGCCAATCGCCGTCATTTCGATCTGGCCTTGCAGGAAGAATTAAGCCGCGCCACGCGCAACGCCAGTTCGCTGGCGCTGATCCTGATCGACGTCGATCGCTTCAAGCAGTACAACGATCTGTACGGCCATGCAGCAGGCGATGAGTGTCTGCGCCAGATCGGCCGGGCGGTGAAAGCGGTGCCGCGCCGCAGCGGCGACCTGGCTGCTCGCTACGGTGGTGAAGAACTGGCGGTGCTGCTGCCCGGCGCCGACGTCGCGACGGCATTGCAGATTGCCGAAGAGCTGCGCGGCAAGATCGCCGCACTCAACATTCCGCATGCCGGCAACCCGATCGGCAACGTCACCGTCAGCGCCGGCATCGACGCGCTCACGCCGGTGCGTGCCGGCGATGTGCCGGAAACGCTGATCCGGCAAGCCGACCTGGCCTTGTACCAGGCCAAGAACCAGGGCCGCAACCGCGTCTGCGCTGCGCCCGAGCCGGCCTGAAAACAAGAAAAACAAGAAGTGGGATTGACTTGCACTGCCCGCATCCGCGCCGTGAACCAGGGCTGGATGCGGGTCAGCTGGTGAAGAAATTACCGGATCAGCGCTTGAGTTGCGACAAGTCGCGCACCGCGCCGCGGTCGGCGGAGGTAGTCAGCGCGGCATAGGCTTGCAGCGCCTGCGAGACGACGCGCTCGCGGTTGACCGGCTGCCAGGCGTCGCGGCCGCGTGCTTCCATCGCTGCACGGCGTTGCGCCAGCTGATCGTCCGCAACACGCAGGTTGATGGTGCGTGCCGGGATGTCGATGTCGATCATGTCGCCCTCTTCCACCAGGCCGATGGCGCCGCCTTCGGCCGCTTCCGGCGAAGCGTGACCAATCACCAGGCCGGACGAACCGCCCGAGAAGCGACCGTCGGTGAACAGTGCGCATGCCTTACCGAGACCCTTGGACTTGATGTACGAGGTCGGGTACAGCATCTCCTGCATGCCTGGGCCGCCCTTGGGACCTTCGTAGCGGATGATGACGACGTCGCCGGCATGCACGGTGTCGCCGAGGATGCCTTCGACTGCGGCGTCCTGGCTCTCGAACACGCGCGCCTTGCCGGAGAACTTGAGGATGCTTTCATCCACGCCGGCGGTCTTCACGATACAACCCTTTTCGGCGATGTTGCCGTACAGGACCGCCAGGCCGCCGTCCTTCGAATATGCGTGCTCGATATCGCGGATGCAACCGGCGCTGCGGTCGAGGTCGCCGTGCTCGTAGCGCTCGGCTTGCGAGAATGCGGTCTGTGACGGCACGCCGCCCGGTGCCGCGCGGAACAGCTTGTGAACGGCTGCATCGCTGCTGACGCGGATGTCGTATTTTTCGATCGCTTCGCCCATGGTCTTGCTGTGCACGGTCGGCAGCGAGGTATCGAGCAGGCCGGCGCGCGCCAGTTCGCCCAGGATCGCGACGATGCCGCCGGCGCGATGTACGTCTTCGATGTGGTACTTGTCGGTCATCGGCGCGACCTTGCACAGGCACGGCACCTTGCGCGAGATGCGGTCGATGTCGGCCATGGTGAATTCGACCTGCGCCTCATGCGCGGCGGCCAGCAAGTGCAGCACGGTGTTGGTGGAGCCGCCCATCGAGACGTCCAGCGCCATGGCGTTTTCGAACGCGGCCTTGCTGGCGATGCTGCGCGGCAGGACCGAGTAGTCGTCCTGCTCGTAATGGCGCTTGGCCAGTTCGACGATCAGGCGGCCGGCGCCCAGGAACAATTCCTTGCGGTCGGCGTGGGTGGCGACGATGGTGCCGTTGCCCGGCAGCGCCAGACCCAGCGCTTCGGCCAGGCAGTTCATCGAGTTGGCGGTAAACATGCCCGAGCACGAACCGCAGGTAGGACAGGCGGAACGCTCGATTTCAGCGACATCGGCGTCGGATACGGTGTTGTCGCCGGCCTTGATCATGGCGTCAATCAGGTCCAGCTTGATGACCTTGCGATCGTTGTTGACGACCTTGACCACCTTGCCGGCTTCCATCGGACCGCCGGAGACGAACACCACCGGGATGTTCAGACGCATTGCCGCCATCAGCATGCCGGGGGTGATCTTGTCGCAGTTGGAGATGCACACCATGGCGTCGGCGCAGTGGGCGTTGACCATGTATTCGACCGAGTCGGCGATCAGGTCCCGCGACGGCAGCGAGTACAGCATGCCGCCGTGGCCCATGGCGATGCCGTCATCGACGGCGATGGTATTGAATTCCTTGGCGACGCCGCCGGATGCTTCGATTTCGCGCGCCACCAGCTGACCCAGGTCCTTCAGATGCACGTGGCCCGGCACGAATTGCGTGAACGAATTAACCACCGCGACGATAGGCTTGTCGAAGTCGCCGTCCTTCATGCCGGTGGCGCGCCACAATGCGCGGGCGCCGGCCATGTTGCGGCCTTGGGTGGTGGTGCGGGAACGATAGACTGGCATGGTGGGTGTCTCCTCAGAAGGCGGATTTACGATTCAAGTGCGCAAGAGTGCCGTGTGCGCAGCAAGTTGTCCAATATATGATTTGGTGGCCTGTAATTCGTATTGCATATAAGAGGAGCCATCGCTTCTGAAAACGGCCGCACGGAAAAACGTGTTTATTTCCAGCAATAAAAATCCCGAATGTTGAGTATGCTTGAGTGGGAGCCTGCATTTCGCCTGGATTCAGGCTGTGGCCACAGGAAAATGAAGAACATCAAGAAGGGGAAATCATGAAGAACAACATCATCCGCCGCAGTGCGGCGGCATTGCTGACAGCGCTGCTGCCGCTGGCCTTGCTGGGTGCCTGTGACCGCTCGGTCGACGAGAAGCTGCACGCGCAGGCCAGTGCCGAAAAATCGCTGGCGATTTCGCCGACGCTGTTCGCCACCAAATTCAACCGCAGCGTGCGTGACGTACTGGAAGACCGCAAGGACGACAACGCCGCACGCATGGCGCCGCTGTATGCGATCGACGTCACGCAACTGCACAAGGGCGGCGAGAAGCACACCTTCCAGACCCAGGTGGGGCCGGCGCAAACCTCGCTGATGGGCAGCCTGGCCAAGGACGGCGACCTCAAGACCATCGGCGTCTTGCTGGCCAGCCGCACCGAGGGCGCCCGCGATGAATTTTTCCTGTGCGCGGAAACGGTTGCGCGCATCGTCACCGACGGCGACAAGGCCAAGCTGCCGGATCAGATCAAGCGCCTGGTCAACAACGCCATCAACAATCCCGGCCAGCGCATGACGATCGCCATCGGCGAGCGCTTGTTGTCGGCGGAGATCATCCAGCAGGGATTGATGTTCCAGGTGGAACAGAGCCAATAAGGCTCCTATACGTCCAGCTTGATCAGGCGTGTCGCTTTTGCAGTGCCGCCTGCCATCAGCTGCGTGATGCGGCCGTCGTCCACGGTCAGCTTGACCTTGATCACGCTCGGCGAAGGCGGTTGCATCAGGTAGCCTTGCTCGATGATGATTTCGTGGTCCTTCACCCCGCCGTGGTCGTGCAGGTAGCATGCCAACGGTCCGGCTGCGGTACCGGTAGCCGATTCCTCCGGGATGCCGAAGCGCGGCGAAAACATGCGCACGCCGGCATGGCGGCCGCTCACCGTGGTCATGTCCGAGTACACGTAGTAACCGATCACGTCGAGTTCATTGCTGATCTCTTCAATCAGCGCTGCATCCGGTCGCGCAACCGAGACCGTCTGCTCATCCGGCAAGGGCACGATCAGGAAGGCGTTGCCGGTGTTCACCACGGTCGGTGCAAGACCGGCGTGCAACTGCCCTGGCGCCAGGCCGAGCGAGGCGGCAATGCGCGCGGCCAAGCCGGAGCCGGCGGCATCGAGCGCACGGTACTGTGGCGCGCGCTGCTCCATGAACACCATCTCGCCGGCAATCAGGATATCGAGGTTGCCGTCGATGGACTCTTTGGAAAAATTGCCTTCGCCGATGATGCCGAGCTTGTGCAGCAAGGAGAACGTGGCGATGGTGGCGTGACCGCAATGCGGGATCTGCCGCGTCGGTGTGAAGAATTCGAGCTTGACCGTAGCGCTTTGCGAGGAAGACACGAAAGCGGTCTCGGACAAGCCGAGCTGGCGGGCGATGTGGAGTTTCTGTTCGGTGGTCAGTGCATCGGCGTCGAGGACAACGCCGGCAGGATTGCCGCCGGCCGTGCCGTCAATGAAGGCGTTAACGATCTGTGCGTCGACCTGCAAAATGAATCCCCCGAAGTATTTGAGCTTCAGGGGATTCTAGCGCAACCACACAATACTGCACGGAGACCGTCACTTTGTTTCGCGATGTGTGGGTAAAGCGCAAGTTTTACGCCGGGTTATTTTGCCGGGAACGGTTCGGTGAGGATGCCGGTCAGGCTTTGCACGCCGTCGATGTAGTTGCCAAGACGCATGTTTTCGTTGGCGCTGTGCTGGTTGTTGTCGGCGTTCACCAGCGGCACGATCACGAACGGAATCTTCAGCGCGCCCACCATGGCGCCGGTCGGTACGGTGCCGCCCATCATACGGATCTGCACCGGCTCCTTGCCGTAAGTCTTGACGAAGGCGCTGCGCAGCCATTTGCCGATCGGCGACGCGAGGTCGGTGCGCACCGCCATGCTGGAGGCCGATACGCGGGCGTAGTCGAGCGCCGCCAGTTTCGGATAACGCGCGCGCTCTTCGTCGGTGGGCTTGCCGTTGACAAGGTGGAAGCCCTGCTTCTCGATGTGCGCCTTGAGCAAACCGAGCAGCACTTGCGGATCGGTCTCGGGCACGGTGCGCAGGTCGAGCTCGGCGATGGCTTCGCCCGGCACGATGGTGCGCGCTTTGGGGCCGACGTCTGCGGCCTGCATGCCGCGCACGTTCAGCGACGGATATTGCATCGCTTCCTGATAGTTCTGGCCGACCTTCTCGGCCTGAGCGATGCCGAGGCGCTTGCGCAGCGCGGCTTCATCGTCGGGCACCGCGCGCATGACGCGGCGCGATTCGTCGTCGAGCTTCACTGCGTCGTAGTAACCGGCGACCGTCACGCGGCCGTCGTCATCCTTCATCGACGCCAGCAGGCGCGCCATGGTCTGCGCCGGATTGGCGGCGTAGTTGCCGTAGTGGCCGCTGTGGCTGTCCTGACGCGGGCCGAACACTTTCAGCGTAGCCTGGGCCACGCCGCGATTGCCGAACACCAGAGTCGGCAGATTGCTGGCGTGCATCGGGCCGTCCAGCACGACCAGCAGATCGGCCTTGAGCAGCGCCTGGTTCTGGTCGATCACCTTGCCCAGCGACGGCGAGCCTTTTTCTTCTTCCGCGTCGAGGATGATCTTGACGTTGACCGACGGCGTCGCGCCGCTGGCTTTCAAGGCGTCGAACGCGGCCAGCATCATCATGATCGGCGCCTTGTCATCCGCTGCTGCACGGCCGAACAAGCGCCATTCGGGATTCGGATTGGCGCCATAGAGCTGCTCGATCGGCAGCGCCTCCCATTGGCCGGCGGCGTTGCGCTGCTTGAGCGTCGGCTTCCACGGGCTTTCCTGCTGCCATTCGGACGGCGTCACTGCCTGCCCGTCGAGATGGGCATAGAACAATACGGTGGTGGCGCCGGCCTTGTTGCCCGGCAGTTCGGCGAACAGCATCGGCTTGCCGTCGTTGGCCAGCTGGCGCGTGCGGAAACCGCGGCGCTGGAAGGCCTGCTCGAACCAGGCGGTATTGCGCTGGATGTCGGCGGCGACGATGGAGTCGTTGGGGATGGCGAGCACTTCGGCCCATTCTTTGAAGGTACCTTTGGCGGCCGCAGACGTTTGCGCGACGCTGACTTCAGCGGCCTGCAGCGATGCGGAGCACAGCATCGCGGCGGCGGCACAGGCTGCAGTCAGCGAGAGGGACAGCGAACGGCGGGAGAGATTCTTCATGTGATTTCCTGTTGGCAATGGATGCCACATGATACCGAAATCACCACTCTCGCCGCCTTGAAAATAATTCACGGATGCGCGCCGGTGCACGCGCATCGTCCAGGCAGTATCTTCAGGCCGAGGTATCGATGATGCTGCCGATCGCCTTGAAGCCGTCCGACACTTCGTCGGCCACACTGTGGGCCGCGGACTTGACGGCATCGACGGCGGTGTCGACGGTGTCGCTGATTTCATTGCCGACTTTGGCGGCGGCGTTCTTGACGGGCGCGACCACGTTGTCGTAGATCGCGTTGCTGTAGGACGAGGTGACGGATGAAATGCTCATGGCTGGCTCCCTGCAGGTTGTTGGTAATTCTCCTGCTCTCAGCATAGCCATTCGCCGCGCGGACCGAAACCCGCGCAGGCGTCATTCCAGGTAAAACGATTTAAAGATTTGTAAACCCGGCGCCATCAAGGCGTGTTGATGAAGCGTTCGATCATGCCGGCCGCTTTGTCGATATTGAGCACGCCTTCCAGATGGCCGCCCGGTCCCTGCAGCAGATACAGCGTGCCGCGCCCGCCCAGTTTCTTGAACCGCTGCAATGCCTCCGACGACAGCTTGAGCGGGAACACCAGGTCGGTCGAACTCGGGATGAACAGGATCTTGGCCTTGATGCCTTTGACCTCGTCGTCGCTGAGGTGGTACAGCTGGTTGGCTTTGGACATGTAGATGATGCTGTTGCCATCGGCCACCTTGGCGCGTGCGCGGGCGCCGGCTTCCAGCGCCGCATCAATCTTGAACTGATTGCCCATGGCGGCGCCGGGCGGCTTGGCGGGGTCCGCAGGCGCATAGCCGAAGGCGGCTTGCGCCCAGTCCCAGTGGCGCGTCTGCACGGTCACGACCTTGAGCGCAGCGGCCACGCCGTCATCCGGCTCGCCGCTGCTGTAGTAGTCGCCCTGCCGCCATTTCGGATCGAGCCGGACCGGCAGCGACCAGACGTCGAGCAGGCTGATCACGTAAGGACTGATGTCGAATCCGGGACCGATGACGTGCACCACGCGCTTGACGAAATCGGGATACAGCGCGGCCCACTCCATCGCCTGGATCGAACCGCCCGATGCGCCTACCGCCGCCACCAGCTGGCGCACGCCGAGCTTGTCGAGCAATTGCTTGTGCACGCGCACCGAATCGCGCATCGCCACGACCGGAAAGCTCATGCCGTAAGGCTTGCCGGTGGCGGCGTTGATCGAGGCCGGACCGGTGGTGGTCACCATCGGATCCTTGGTATTGATGTTGACCAGCGTGTCGGCGCTGATGACGAAATACTTGTCGGTGTCGATCGCCTTGCCCGGCCCGATGATGCTGTCCCAGTAACCGGGTGCGGCGTCGCTGTCCTTGTATTTTCCGGCGGCGTGCGAGGTGCCGGAATAGAAGTGCGCGACGAAAATGGCGTTGTCGCCGACGTCGTTGAGCTTGCCGTAGGTCTCATAGCCGACGCGTACGTTGCGGATTTCCTGGCCGCCGACGGTGGTATAGGACGGCAGCGTGAAAACCCGCTTGGTCACCAGCGGCAATGGCGCCGTGCTGTGCTGCGCCACTTGCATTTGTGGCTGCGACTGTAACTGCGACGGCTGCTGCGCCTGCGGCTGCAACTGCCGCGCCTGCAATTGCGGCTGCGCGGAGAAGGCGGCGCCGGACAAGGCTGACAGCGCACCAAAAAACGTCAACGAGAAAAACACGCGGCGAACAAGGGTCATGAAGTCGTCTCCGGATCGTTTGATTGTGCAGTGCCCTGCATGCGGAGCAGCCACTTTACGACAAGCCTCGGCGCGTCACAACCACCCTGTGTAAAAATACGGGCTTGCATTCATTACGGAGACTTCCCTTGCCTACTGCCAAACTGCCCGACGTCGCCGGTCTCTTGCAACTGCACAACGCCCACGGCGACAGCGCCGTCATCAGCCTGTACGGCGCCCAATTGCTGTCGTGGCAAACCGCCGACGGCCGCGAACACCTGTATTGCACACCGGAGCCTTCGCTCAAGCCTGGCGGCTCCATCCGCGGCGGCGTGCCGGTGTGCTTTCCGCAATTTTCCGGACGCGGCGCCCTGCCCAAGCACGGCCTGGTGCGCAACCTGGTCTGGCAGATCGACGGCGACGTATTGAGCGGCGCCGACCAGGACGTCGCGTATGCGCGCCTGTCGTTGTCGGACTCGGACGCCACGCGCGCGCTGTGGCCGCACAGCTTCGCCTTGCAGCTGCAGGTCGAGCTCGGCGCCGGCTGGGTCAGCGTCGCGCTCAACGTCACCAACACCGGCGACAGCGCGTTCGATTTCACCACCGCGCTGCACACCTACCTGGCCACGCCTGACGTGCGCAACGCCGGCGTCGCGCAACTCGGCAAGGTGCGCTTCACCGACACCACCCTCGGCAACGACGAAGCGGTCCACGACGGCAGCGTGCTGCGTATCGCCGATGAAACAGACAACATCTATTGGGAGCCGCCGGCCGCTCTGGTCCTGCAGCAAGACGGCAAGCAGTTCCTGCAAATCGAGCAGCAAGGTTTCGCCGACAGCGTGATCTGGAATCCGGGCCCGATCAAGGCCGCGCAACTCGGCGACATGCCGGCGCAGGACTGGACCCGCATGCTGTGCATCGAGGCGGCGCAGATCGGACATCCGGTGCGCTTGTCGCCGCAAGCGACCTGGCGCGGTTTGCAGCGTCTTGGACGGGCGGTCTGAACTTCATTGCTTCATTGTTTTTCAAGCAGCACTTTTTCCACCGACCATTTGCTCTGCTCCAGGTGATAGATCGTGTAAGCCGGGTTGATCAGCGCACCGTTCGCATCGAAGGAAACGATGCCGGTCAAGCCGGGGTAGCGGATCTCGTGCAAGGCGGTGGTGACGGCCTTCGGGTCGACCGAGCCGGCCTTTTGGATGGCGGCAACGAGGACGTTGGCGGCGTCGTAGGCGAACAGGGCGTAGTGCGTGATCTCGCCCTTGAAGCGGACGCGCATCTTGTCGTTGAACTCACGCCAGCCCGGCAGGCGGTCGCGCGGCACGCCGGTTTCCAGCGCCCACACATTGCCCTGCACTCCTTCCGCCAGCTGCACGAACAGGCCGGTCGCCGTGCCGCCGGTAGCCACCAGCCGGACGTTCATGTCCCGGCGCATCATGCTGCGCACAAGCAGGGCGCTTTGCGTCACGACGCCGCCGAACACGATTACATCGGCGTTGATTTTCTGCGCGTTGTTCAGCGCAGGATTGAAATCCGAGGTCTTGCTGCTGATGGCCTCGCGGCTGACGATGAGGCCGCCGGCGCGCCGCACCCCGGAAACAAAGGAATCGGCGAAGTCGGTGCCATACGCAGTCCCGTCCTCAATCACGGCTATGCGCGCAGCCTGCAAATTGCGGACGACGAATTCCGCCAGGCGCACGGCGCCGACGCCATCGTGTCCCTGCACCTGGAAGATGGTACGCAAACCTTCTCGCGGAAACCGGCTGCTGGTGGTCGCGATCGGAATCTGCGGAATGCCGGCGGCGCTGTAGAGCCCTGCCACGGCGATGCTGGGACCGCTGTTCCAATGGCCGATCACGCCGACCACTTTGGAGCGGATGAAGTATTGCGCGATGGGCGCAGCGAACAGGGCGTCGCCCTTGTCGTCTTCCACCAGCAGGCGGAACACCAGCTGCTTGCCGCCGATGCGGATGGCGCGACGGTTGGCCTCATCGAAGGCCAGCCGGACCGCGGCGATGCCGCTCTCCGTGCGCGGTGAGGTCAGCGGTGCGGCGACGCCGACCAGCACCAGCTGTTCGGTCGCGTCGACGGATTGGGCGTGCGCCGCAACGGACAGGCAGAGCGCCGACAACAAGATGCACAGTTTCATCGAATCTCCCGCTTCCGCGCCTTGACGGCTGCGGCGTGATTGGTGGTGGGTGGTCGATTCATTGTGCGCGCGCCGGCGAATTGCCTTTTCGACAAGAAGCGCGACATTGCTCCTCCTGTTCCGCAGCTAGGGCGTGGTGCACGAGCCACAGCTGCGCGGTCGTATCTTCTACTGCCGGTCCATCTCAAGCAACAAAGCGCCCTGCGCCGCGCCGGCTTCCAGCAAGCGGTGCGCCTCGGCGGCGTGCGCGAGCGGCAGACGCCCGGCAACGTCGATGACCAGCCCTGCTTGCAACCGCGTCATGGCGGCTGCGGTGGCGAGGCGATATTGCGCCAGGTCCTTGCTGAAGGACAGGATGCTCGGACGCTCCATCAGCACGCCGCGCAACTGCGCGGCAGCCAGCGCTTCGGCCGGCGCACCTTCGCCTGAAATCGAACCGATCGTGACGGCCATGCCGCCGCTGCGCGATGCCTCGATGCTGCGCAGGAAGTGTGCGCCGCCTATGCCGTCCACCACGATGTCGGCGCCGAGACCGCCGGTATGTTCGCGCACTGCGGCGACAAAATCCTGTTCACGATAATTGATCGCATGGTCCAGTCCGCGCGACTGCGCCAGCGCCGCCTTCTCGTCGCTGCTGACGGTGCCGATCACGCGCGCGCCCATCGCCTTGGCCCATTGTGTGAGCACCAGCCCGAGTCCGCCGGCGGCGGCGTGCACCAGGACAGTCTGACCCGGCTGCAAGCGGCCGTAGTGATTCAGCAGCAGGTAAGCGGTCATGCTGCGCAACAGGCCGGTGCCGCCTTGCTCGAACGAGACATTGTCGGGCAAGGCAATGGCGCGTTCGGCGGCGATGTCGACCAGCCTGGCATACCCGCCGCTGCTCGCCGACCACGCCACACGCTGCCCCACGCGTGCGCCGTCCACGCCGGCGCCGACTGCCGTGATCACGCCGCTGCCTTCCACGCCGAGCACCGCCGGCAAGGGCAAGGGATAGCGGCCGACGCGCTGGTACACGTCGACATAATTGACGCCCGCGATGTGCTGGCGCACCCGTACCGCGCCCGGCGCCAATGGTGGCAAGGTGCGTGTGACGAGCTCGAAGTTGGCGGTGTCGCCGTAGGCGGACAACTCGATAAGCTGGGGCTGGGAAGTGGTTGCGGTCATGTCTGTGCTCCGGTAACAAATGAGGAAAGTGGACGCTCAGAATAACTTCGTGCAAAATCAAACGGAATTCTCTATTTAGGCGCAAGTCCTGTGCAAAAATCATCCAAACCCGCGATTTCTCTGGAACAGCTCTCCTGGGACGACGTGCGTTACTTCCTCAGTCTTGCGCGCGGCGGCAGCCTCTCGGCGGCGGCGCGCGAGCTTGCGGTGGAACACTCGACCGTGTCGCGCCGCATCGGCGCGCTGGAAGGCGCGATCCGCTTGCGCCTGTTCGATCGCCTGCCGCGCGGCTGGCAACTGACTGACGAAGGCAAGACCCTGCTCGACGCCGCCGAACGCATCGAGCTCGAAGCCCACGCTTTCGGCCGCGCGGTGCAAGGCATGACGGCGATGCAGGGTACGGTGCGGCTGTCGGCGCCGCCGGCATTGACCAGCCACTTCCTGATGCCGCTGATGGCGCAGCAGCACAAGCGCTGGGAAGGAATCCAGCTGGACGTGGTCGGCGAAATCCGCGCCGCCAACCTGCACCGGCGCGACGCCGATCTGGCGCTGCGGCTGTCGCGCCCGGACGATCCCGGCCTGATGGCGCGTCGCCTCGGCAATGCCGGTTACGGCTTGTACGGCCACATGCGCTGGAAACGCATGGCGCGCAACAAGCGTCAGTTCATCGGCTACGGCGAAGCGCTGCAAGGCGGTCCGCACCAGGCCTGGCTGGCGCAGTACGCCGACGGCGCGCCCTGCGTCATGACGGCCAACGATTTCTCGCTGCTCCACCAGGCTTGCCGCTCCGGCCTCGGCCTGACCATCCTGCCGCACTTCATCGCGCGCGGCGACGCCGAACTGACGGAGTTCGACAGCGGCCAGCCGCCGTGGCAACGCGAACTGTGGCTGACCGTGCATCCCGACCTGCGCCGTTCGCCGCGCGTGCAGCGCATCGCCGAACTGGTGGCGGAGATCGTTCAGGAGCGGCAGGACTTGCTGGTGTGATGCGGACCTGAAGCGACGCAGAATTCGCATCTCCGGTATTCTTCGACAACGACACGACGACACAACGAGGCCAACGCCGATGCTGCTGTACATCATCTACCTGATCGCCATCTCCGCCGAAGCCATGTCGGGCGCCATCATGGGTATCCGCCGCGAGATGGATCTGTTCGGCATCTGCCTGATCGGCACTGTCGCCGCGCTCGGCGGCGGCACGGTGCGCGACGTCCTGATCGGCCACTATCCGCTGGGCTGGGTCGCACACCCGGAATACCTCGCCTTCACCATCTGCGCCGCCATCGCCACGGCAGTGGCCGCACGCAAGGTGCATCATTTCAAATCGGCCTTCCTGATCGTCGATGCGCTCGGCCTGGTCGCCTTCACCATCATCGGCTGCGACATCGCGCGCGGCTTCGCGCATTTCAATCCCTTCATCGTCGTCATGTTCGGCATGATCACGGGAGTCTTCGGCGGCCTGCTGCGCGACGTGCTGTGCAATGAAATCCCGCTGGTGCTGCAGCGCGAAGTCTATGCCAGCGTCTCGCTGGTCACGGGCGCCTTGTACGTCGGCCTGCTATGGCTGGATATCGATGCGTCGGTGGCGACGCTGACTGCGCTGGGTACGGGGTTCCTGTTCCGGTTGCTGGCGATCCGCTATCACTGGACGCTGCCGAAATTCAACGACAAGGACATTCGCGGTTTCGAATAGCACCGCAACTCACAGGAGCGTCTCACCATGCACGTCAGCCAGGAAACACCTGAACAAACCACCGCCCGCCTGCGCCGGGTCATGGCGCAAGCCAGGCTTGAGATCTTCGACGGCGTCTATGCGTTCTACGAGACGCCGGTCGCGCAATTCCCTGCCCATCGCGTCACCGATGCGCTGGCATTCGTGCGCGATGAAGAAGTGTGGAGCATCCTCGCGCCCGCCGATGCAACGGTGGCGGCAGCGGATACGTTCGTGCTGTTCTCGTTCCACTTCCCGCCCGCGCTCGACAACTCCGGTTTCGTCGGCTGGCTGGCCTCGCACCTGAAGGCAACCATCGGCACCGGCATCCTGGTCGTTTGCGGCCAGAACTCCGGCCAGGGCGGCATCTTCGATTACTGGGGCGCGCCGGAAGCGGTGGCGCAGCAGGTGATCGCGGAAGTGCAACGCCTGCGCTCACTGTAATGTTTATGCAAGCGCGACGCGTCGTCGCTTTCCTCTGAACGAGGTCAGGAAGTGGTCAGGATGTGACGCCGGTATTTTGAGGAGCCGCGTCGGTAGGCGTCGGCCTTTCCGTCATCGGCCTGTTTAAACAGGAAATCCGATTCTGTCCCTCTGATTTGGCCATCTGCAACGCGCTCTCGGCACGCTGCAAGAGATCATCCATTTTCTTGTCGCCATGTTCGCTGACGGCGACGCCGACACAGATGGTGAAAGGCGGCAGGTTGTCGCTGCGATCGTCGGCGATGCCGCGCCGCAGTTTCTCGGCGATGATCATCGCACCGTGCAGGTTCATGACCGGCAGCGCCAAGGCAAACTCTTCGCCGCCGACGCGGCTGATGATGTCGGTGTCGCGCAAGATGCGCGCCGCCAGTTCGCCGAAGCGGCGCAGCACGGCATCACCGACGGCGCGCCCGTGCTTGTCATTGATCTGCTGGAACTGGTCGATATCGCAGATCGCCATCGACAAAGGTTTTGCGGTGCGGCGCGCCAGCCGGAATTCGCGATTGGCATATTCGTCGAATTGACGCCGATTGGCGAGCCCGGTGAGCGGGTCGAGGGTAGCCATCTCGTAGAGGCGCGCATTGTAGCGCCGGATCTTCATGACCATGGGACGGAAGATCAGCGCCGCTTCCAGCGCCAGTACAACCAGCAGCGCGATCAGCAAGAACTTCTGCGCCGTGCGCGCCTGTTCAATATGAGCATCGGCTTGCTCGGCGAACAGGGCGGCCGCACGATCAAGCGCAGGCAACACCAGATCGCGAGCATGATGCTGCAGCGCCTGATAAGCCTCGTTGCCGGTACTCACCGTGGTGGCGGCAATGAAGCGGCGCACATCCTTCAGAAAACTGCGGACTTCAGCATCGAGCGGAGCGCTCCCGCCAAAATACAGATCATGTTCCGCAGCAGTGAGCTCGCGGGCGGCAGCGGAGTCGCTGCTGCCGCCGCTGAGGATATCCTGCGATCGCTCCATCCGGGTGACGGCATCCTGCAAGGCCTCGCTGGTGGAGGTATCCCCAACGTACAAGTCCGTGCTGAGCAGCGCGATGCGTTGCGACAGCATGCGCTGCTGTTCGACGATATGAATGCGCTGTGCGGCGCCGCGTTGTTCAGTGATGATATTGCCGAGAAGAAAATACGCTGCCAAGAACAAGAGCGCCGTCACTGCCACGCCGACGGCATAGGCAATGGTCATGCGGGTGGCGCTGATATTTCTGTCGGGCAAGCTGACCCAGGCTGTTTTGGTTGGTTTGGTTTCTTGGGCCGCACGTGTCATCGTAGTGCTTTCTATGGTTGGAACGCGGAATATATAACGTATAGCGCCTGTCTGGAGCGCCGATATTATTACATCAGTGCGCGCTGCCGCGGGTGAAGACTGTGGCGCAGGCGCTCAGCCGGATGCGGATGCCGAAGTCATCCGGCACGGCTTGTGCCGGCATGCGCCGCTACCGATTTTTGATTTGACGAGATAGCGCGAGCGACGCCAGAAGTGATTCCGGCGTTGTTGACGGCGACAGTGCGCATCAATCGCGAACTTTGCCCCGCATCGCCTTGATCTCACCGCGCTGAGCCTTGGTGTTCAATCGCTTGCGCTGCGAACTGCGGGTGGGCCGGGTCGGCCGGCGCAGTACCGGCACGCGCGCGACAAGCGCAACCATTTCCTGCAAACGCTGCAAGGCATCCGCCTTGTTTTTTTCCTGACTGCGGTGCGCCTGGGCCTTGATAATCACCACGCCCTCGTTGCTGATGCGACGATCCCGCAATGCCAGCAGGCGCTGCTTTACATCGTCCGGCAAGGACGACGCGCGAATATCGAAGCGCAGATGTATCGCGCTCGATACCTTGTTGACATTCTGCCCGCCCGCGCCTTGTGCGCGAATGGCAGTCAGTTCGACTTCTTCGTCGGAAATGTAAAGGGTGAGAATGGCGGTGGCCCGGCGTGGCAAAGCGCTATTTTAACGGCTGGGTGATAGTGGCGCGAGACAGGCGTTTGTGATGGTTAGATTCTCTTAGTCGGCTATTCTTAAATTGTGCTGACGTACTGGTGTGATGAACTTCCTTCACTCAGATACAACATCATTTTTTAGATGCCAACGAAATAAGCTAGACGTGACCAGAAAGATTCATTATTTTGTAATAGGATGTACTTTTTTCGAAATCGCTTACACCAGCCTCTCAGAAAAAATTACGAAATCGCCGATCAAATAAACAAAAATAAGGGGAATATAGCTTGAGACTTATCAGCTTAAAAGTAGTGGAAGCTCATGGTTATCTAAATTTAGATGTCCAGTTCAACAAGCAATTAACATTCTTAATTGGAATTAATGGGAGTGGAAAAACTACAGTCCTTCGTTTGATCGAAGCGCTACTAACTCCTTCGCTGCAAGTCCTCGATAAAATTCCCCATAAGAGAGCAGAACTGAGATTTAGCCATGAGAAGAAAATAATAAAAGTAATTTCGAAAGTCGATGAAACTGGTACAACGATAAAAATTCCCTTTTTAAAAGAAAGCGGCGAATTGACGTATAGCCGAGATGATTTGGAATCAGTTCAAGTTAGAAGCGGCTCACCCGATCAATCTCCTGATCGCAACGACGTAACAAATGCCCATTTCGCGAATCATCCGGTAATACAGTTTTTGCGTAAGACGATTGATACTCCACTTTTCTTAGGCTTAGATCGTAAGAACATCGCTTTGCATTTTGACGATGGGGCCCCTTCTGCAAATCCACGACTGTCACCGAGCCGGCGCGAAATGATACTTCACTCGATGCGCCGTAGAATGCCTGTCTCCGGCCAATTGGGATCTAGCCTTGTGGATGTCCAAGTATTAATTCAGGAAATATATAGAAAAACTAGAGAGGAACAGGAGACTTTCGCTAGAAAGCTACGTGAACAGATGTTCCTGCATGCGTTTGATGTCCAACCGAGTGCAGGTTTTTTGCGAACTCTAGAGCAAGGGCACTCGATGCCTGCATTTCTAGTGCAAATTGCTAGCAAACGAGGGGATGTGGAAAAAGCTTTGCGAGACGCGGGGCTTTCTACGGAGCAGTTCTTTCCAGTTGTGAACAAATTTTTTATTCATGTCGATGAGTTAATAAAAAAATATAACGAAACCTCAAAAGAAGAAAAAGTCCCTCCGAGCGTTTTAGTCGACTTAGCATTGAATCGACCTGTTGTTGATCGTATCCAAAAGCTTATCGCCACATCCGATTCGTACAATGCAAATGTAAATACATTGTGGGCACCTATTAATACATTTTTAACGCTAGTAAACCGTTTTCTCACCGACACTGAAAAGAACCTCGAGATCGATCAGGTTGGTTTATTGAATGTAAGGCTTTTAGATGGAACTCTTCGCTCTCTAGACGTCCTCTCCTCTGGAGAACGACAAATTGTAGTTATCCTCGGGCACTTAGCAATTAATCGTGAGTTAAACCGAGCCGGGGTTTTTGTGGTCGACGAACCTGAGTTGTCGCTTCATCTGAAATGGCAACAAATTTTTGTAGACTCTCTTTTAGAGGCGAGTCCAAAAAATCAATTTATTCTTGCGACCCACTCTCCAGAAATAGTGGTTGACAGAACTGATGAATGCGAGAGCTTAGACAAGCTTGTAAATTCATCTAGCGGAGAAGACTAATGTTGACTTGGTCTTCAGCCGCAAGAAAAACGATGTCAGCGTTCTTCATTAAATGGAACGATATTGACGTATATGTGGAAGACACGGCGAAATACGTGAACTCACTGTATGTCGCGTTGCTAAACAGAGCAATGGACGGTAAATGCAAAGTAGAAAACGTATACCCGGTTGGGAATCGGAGTTTGGTACTGGATGCTTGTGCAAGAGATCAGATAGAGGGAGGGCGACCAAGAATCTATCTTATAGACGGGGATTTAGATTTAGTAGCAAACGTCCCGACTCCTTCTCTATCCAGACTTCATAGCCATCACGTGTATGCTGTGGAAAACTATCTATTCTGTCAACGTGCGATCATCACCATTTTGCACGAGGAAAACCCCAAGTTTAAGATCGACGAAATTGAACGAATCTTTGACTTCAATGGATTTTGGATGGAATTAGCGCCAATAGCGGAGTTATTTGTTTGGTTCGGAATGACAAGAATTATTGATCCTTCATTGCCAACAATAAAAATTGGTATAGCTGAATTTTATCAAAGCCAGCAATCTCAAATCTTAGATCCCAAAAAAATAACTACTTTCTGTACAAACAGAAAAAATGAACTACTGACGAAATGCTCACAGCGAGAATTGGAAAAACATGAAGAACGCATCCGAAATGGGATAAAGCGCTTTCCTAGACATATTGATGTTGTCGCTGCCCGTGAATTTTTGTTTCCGGTACTTAAGTACTGGGTTCAAAAGAAAGAATTTAAGTTTCAGTTAAAGAATGACTCTCTTTTTATCCGGCTTGCAAAAGCGGTTGACATGCAACCTTACGGGAAATTTCTTGAAGCACTAAAAACTGCATCCACGAAATAATCGCAGCAAATTACGTAAAAAATGTTTTTAGAAAAGACCGTATTTGCTTCCAATAAGAGAGGCTAGAAACACTCAAAAATCAGAGTCCCTTTCCATCTGATTTTTTGAGAATCGCGAAAGAGAGCAAGCTTTTTCTCTGACTTTATTTCTTGGATTCAGGATAGTCTACCTATCACTGCTATTGGATTCTTACTTATGAATCCAATAGCAAATTCCCGCACGGCAAAGCCTTCACACTTTTCGTACCCGATTTTTCTTCTCTAACCCGGTATAATCCCTACCCAACGCGGGTGTAGCTCAATGGTAGAGCAGAAGCTTCCCAAGCTTACGACGAGGGTTCGATCCCCTTCACCCGCTCCAGGGTGCAAGGGAACCAGCCGGTTTTCATCGCTGCTTTGCTTGTACGCCGCATCACATTCCATCTCCCGATTTTTCGCTTCACGAGTCATTCATGTCAGAAAACAAGTCCGGCAAACCTCTCTTTTACGATCCGACCGAACATCGCATCCGCAGCTTCGTCACGCGCGCAGGTCGCTTGTCCGGTGCGCAGGCGCGCGCCATTGAGGAGCTCGGCCCGCAGTTCCTGTTGCCGTATGCGAAGGAGACGCTGGATATCGATGCCGCTTTCGGACGCTCGGCGCCGACGGTGTTCGAGATCGGTTTCGGCATGGGCGACACCAGCGCGAAGATTGCGGCGGACATGCCGGAGAAGAATTTCATCGGCGTGGAAGTGCATACGCCAGGCGTGGGCAGCCTGCTCAAGCAGATCGGCGAGCAGGGCCTCGCCAACATGCGCCTGATCCAGCACGATGCGGTGGAGGTATTGACCAACATGATTGCGCCGGGATCGCTGGCGGGCGTGCATGTGTTCTTCCCCGATCCGTGGCACAAGGCGCGTCACAACAAGCGCCGCCTGATCCAGGGGCCGCTGGTGAGTCTGCTGGCGTCGCGTCTGGCGCCGGGCGGTTACCTGCATTGCGCAACCGACTGGGAAGAGTATGCGATCCAGATGCTGGAAGTGCTGGGTGCCGAACCGGCGCTGAAGAACAGCACCGACGCCGCCGAAGGTTATGCGCCGCGTCCTGATTACCGGCCCGTCACCAAGTTCGAGAACCGCGGCTTGCGGCTCGGCCACGGCGTGTGGGATCTGGTCTTCATCAAACAGGGCTGATCAGGCCCTACCCTTCATCCCTTATGCGCTGCGCAGTTTGAACACGCTGACTGTGCGCGCCAATCCGGCCGCCTGATCCTGCAGGCTTTCTGCAGCGGCGGCGGCTTGTTCCACCAGCGCGGCGTTCTGCTGCGTGACCATATCCATCTGCACCACCGCCCGATTGACTTCGTCGATGCCGGCGCTTTGCTCGCGGTTGGCGTGCGTGATCTCGTCCATGATGCTTGCCACCTGCGCGACGGCGCCGACGATTTCCTGCATGGTCTGGCCGGCGTTGCCGACCAGGCTGGTGCCGGTGTTGATCTTGGCGACCGAGTCGCCGATGAGTTCCTTGATTTCTTTGGCGGCGGTGGCGCTGCGCTGGGCCAGCGTGCGCACTTCCGATGCGACCACGGCGAAGCCCCTGCCCTGTTCGCCGGCGCGCGCTGCTTCGACGGCGGCGTTGAGTGCGAGGATGTTGGTCTGGAACGCGATGCCATCAATGACGCCGATGATGTCGACGATCTTGTGCGAGCTTTGCTCGATGGCATTCATGGTGTCGACCACTGCGGCGACCATCTCGCCGCCCTTGACGGCGACGCCGGAGGCATCGGCGGCGAGCTTGTTGGCCTGCTGCGTGTTCTGGGCGTTCTTTTGCACAGTGGAGGTGATCTCTTCCATGGAGGCGGCGGTTTCTTCCAGCGAGCCGGCCTGCTGCTCGGTGCGCGAGGACAGGTCCTGGTTGCCGGTGGCGATCTCGGTGGAGGCGGTGGCGATGGTGTCGGTGCCGCTGCGCACTTCGCTGACGATGCGGACCAGGTTGTCGTTCATGTCCTTGAGCGCTTGCAGCAGTTGCGCGGTCTCGTCCTTGCCGCTGACGATCACTTCGGAGCGCAGGTCGCCCGCCGCCACCGTCTGTGCGATCAGGACGGCGGTTTTGAGCGGACGCGTGATGCTGGTCACCAACCAGACCGTGACGATGCTGCCGAGGATCAGCGCCAGCACGATCGACACCACCAGCATCATGCGCGCCTCGCGATAGTCGGCCTGCGCTTCGAGGGCGATCTCCTCACGGAATTTGTCGGCGGACTTGCGTACTTCGGCGACGATGTCGTCGATCATCTGGGTCGGCAGGCGGTCCGCGCCTTTGACGGCGTCGTCGACGCGAGCGACGCTGTCGTGGTCTTCGGGCTTGAATTCTTTCTGGAGTGCAGCGAGGTATTTGACGCCGAGGTCGGCGTGCACCTGTTGCGCCTGCCTGAGTTTGTCGGTGTTCATGCCGAGCGCCGGCAGCAAGGTCGTGAGCTTGTCGAGATTGGCCTGGGTGGCTTTGCCCTCGTCGATGAAGGCCTGGCGGTATTTGTTGAAGGTGGCTTCATCCTTGCCGCGCAGCAGGGTGTTCTTCCACTCCTGCACCTGGATCTTGAATTGCACCTGAGCACTGCGGGCAGAGTCGATGGCTTTTTCGATGGTGCCGGCTTTTTCCATCGCCTGCGTGTTCTGCTTAAAACTGTCGTTGAGCGTCATCCATCCCCGAACCCCGACGAAGATGGTCGCCAGCAGCAGCAACGCCGCCAGCAAACCGAGACGTGTACCTATCCTGAGATCGGTCAGCTTCATATGCCCTCCATGCTTGTGTTTGCACGCGGAAATATAGTTGCCAGCTTCGACCAATTCACAACCCGGTCGTTATCACTATATCCACTAATTGCAAAGCATGATACGTACCAGAGGGTATGTCACTCAGATAATTCCTGAATAAGCGCGATAATTTCCGCACCGTAAGTTTCCAGTTTCTTTTCCCCCACACCGGTGACGCCGCGCAGGTCGTCGAGCGATGACGGCTTGGCCTTGGCGATTTCGCGCATGGTGGCGTCGTGGAAGATGACGTAGGCCGGCACGTTGTGCTTGCGCGCGGTCTCGACGCGCCACCAGCGCAGCTTGTCGAAGATCCCCTGCTCTTCGGTCGAGAGATCGGTTTCGGCGTAGTTGGATTTGGAGGACGTGCGTTTCGGCTTGACCGGTTTCTGGTACTGGCGCAGCTGGATTTTTTGTTCGCCGCGCAGGACCGGCTTCGCCTCTTCGGTCAGTTTGAGAGAGCTGTAGTTTTCGTGGTCGACGGTCAGCAAACCGAGCGCGATGACCTGGCGCAGCACGGCGCGCCATTCGGCTTCGCCGTATTCGCTGCCGATGCCGAACACCGACAACTGGTCGTGACGCCATTGCTTGACCCTGTCGCCGTCGATGCCGCGCAAGACATCCAGCACGTGGCCGGCGGCGAAGCGCTGCTCGACGCGATAGACGGTCGACAGCAGCTTTTGCGTCATCAGGGTGCCGTCGAAGGATACCGGCGGCGTCAGGCAGATGTCGCAGTTGCCGCAGGCTTGCTGGCCATGCTGGCCGAAATAGTCGAGCAGGCGCACGCGGCGGCAATGCAAGGTCTCGCACAGTCCCAGCATGGCGTCGAGCTTGACGCCGAGCACGCGCTTGAAGGTTTCGTCGGCTTCCGACTCGGAGATCATGCGGCGCTGCTGCACCACGTCCTGCAGACCGTAGGCCATCCAGGCGTTGGCGGGCAAGCCGTCGCGGCCGGCGCGGCCGGTTTCCTGGTAATAGCCTTCGATGCTCTTGGGCAGGTCCAGATGGGCGACGAAGCGCACGTCGGGCTTGTCGATGCCCATGCCGAAAGCGATGGTGGCGACCATGACGATCTTGTCTTCGCGCAGGAACCGCGCCTGGTTGGCAGTGCGCTTGGCGTAGTCCATGCCGGCGTGATACGGCAGCGCGTTGATGCCGCTCTGCTTGAGGAATTCGGCGGTTTCTTCGACCTTCTTGCGCGACAGGCAATACACCACCCCGGCGTCGTCGGGATGCTCGCTCTCGATGAAGTCGAGCAGCTGCTTGCGGCCGTTGGCCTTCTCGACGATCTGATAGCGGATGTTCGGGCGGTCGAAGGAAGACACGAACTGGCGCGCGTCTTCGAGCTGCAGGCGATGGATGATTTCTTCGCGGGTCTGCTGGTCGGCGGTCGCGGTCAGCGCGATGCGCGGGACGTTGGGAAAACGCTCGTGCAGCACCGACAGCTTGATGTACTCGGGGCGGAAGTCATGACCCCATTGCGATACGCAATGCGCCTCGTCGATGGCGAACAATGCGATGTGCGCCGCTTCCAGCAAGTCCAGGCAGCGCGGCGTCATCAGGCGCTCGGGAGCGACATAAAGCAAGTCGATATCGCCGCTGCGCACGCGCCGCTCGATCTGCATCGCTTCGTCGAAGGTCTGGGTGGAATTGAGGAAGGCCGCACGCACGCCGACTTCGGCGAGCGCATCGACCTGGTCCTGCATCAGCGCAATCAGCGGCGACACCACTACGCCGACGCCGTCGCGCACCAGGGCCGGCACCTGATAGCACAGCGACTTGCCGCCGCCGGTCGGCATCAGCACCAAGGCGTCGCCGCCTTGTACGACATGCTGGACGATATCCGCCTGCTGGCCGCGGAACGACGGGTAGCCGAATACGGTTTCGAGTATGTGCAGCGCCTTGCCCTGCTGTTCCTCAACGCGCTCTGACACGATCTTTGACATTTAGTGCAAGTACCCTTTGCTGACCGCAACCAGCAAAAACGCGCCGAGTGCTGCGCGATAAACAATGAAAGGCCAGGTCGAGAAGCGCTCCAGGAATTTCATCAATCCCCAGATCGCGCAAAACGCCGACAGGCTCGCCACCACGATGCCGAACAGCAGCAGCGACCATGCCTGCAGCGGAATCTGCGCGTGCAACAGCACGGCCAGCTCCTTGAGGCCTGCCAGCGCAATCGCCGGCAGGCCGAGCAGGAAGGAAAAGCGCGCTGCTTCTTCCCGCTTGAAATTGAGGAACAGCGCGGCAGTCAGCGTCGAACCCGAACGCGACACGCCTGGAATCAGCGCACCGACCTGCGCAATCCCGACGATCAGCGCGTCACGCAAACGCATCTCGCCGACGCTGCGACGGTGGCGGCAAGCCAGCTCGGCAATCGCCAGCAAGATCGCCATGGCGATGCACGACCAGCCGATCACCGACAGGCTGCGCAGCGGCGAGCCGCAGGCGTTCAGCACATGCGACAAGGCCAGTCCGGCGATGCCGATGGGGATGGTCGCCAGGACGATGGCGACGGCCAGGCGAAACATCGGACTGTTGAAATCGCGCTGCTTCCACGCAGCGATGCTGCCGGTGGTGACGGCCGAAACATCGCGCCAAAAATAGCTGACCACTGCAGCCAGCGCCGCCAGTTGCATCGCCGCCGAAAACGCAGAACCCGGATCGTGCCAGCCCAGCACCGCCGGCACGATGCGCATATGCGCCGTGGACGAGATCGGCAGCAGTTCGGTGATGCCTTGCACCACGCCGAGGAAACCGATCTGCAGATAGTCGAGAGAGGCGAAACCGATATCCAGACCGGCGCTGCACGCATTTGCCACGATATTTCCTTTTTTGTCTTACTCGACCCAGGCCACGACGCCGGTGTAGGCGGTGCCGAGGATCACCAGGCCGAACAGGATGCGGTACCACGCGAACACGGTGAAATCATGCGAGCTGATGTAACGCAGCAGCCAGCGCACGCACAGGAAGGCCGAGACGAAAGCGGCCACGGTGCCGACCGTGAACAGCGGCACGTCGGCGGCGCTCAGCAGCGCGCGTTCCTTGTACAGCGAATAGATGGTGGCGGCGAACAGCGTCGGGATCGCCAGGAAGAACGAGAACTCCGTGGCCGCCTTGCGCGACAGGCCGAACAGCATGCCGCCGATGATGGTGGCGCCGGAACGGCTGGTGCCGGGAATCAGCGCGAAGGCTTGCGCGCAGCCCACCTTGAAGGCGTCCAGCGGCGTCATGTCGTCGACCGAATCGATGCGCGAGGACGAGTAGCCCATGCGGCCTTTGTTGCGGCGCTCGACCCACAGGATGACCAGACCGCCGACAATGAAGGCGATCGCCACCGGCACCGGTGCGAACAGCACCGCCTTGATCTTCTTGCTGAACAGGAAACCGAGGATCGCCGCCGGCAGGAAGGCGATGATCAGGTTGATCACCAGGCGCTGCGCCTTGCGGTCGGTAAACAGGCCGCCCAGCACCGAGGCGATGCGTACGCGGTATTCCCAGCACACCGCCAGGATGGCGCCGGCCTGGATGACGATCTCGAAGACGTCGACTTTCTCCTTGGAGAAACCCGGACCGGCGAAATTGAGCAGACTGCCGGCGAGGATCAGATGTCCGGTGGAAGAAATCGGCAGAAATTCGGTCAGGCCTTCTACGATGCCCATGATGAGCGCTTTGAGCGCGAGGATAGTGTCCATGCTGAGGGAAATGAGGGAAAGTGGGTGAGCAGAATCAGTGTTTGCCTGCGGCAACGCCGGGCGAAGTCAGCATTTTACTGGCTTGGCGCGGAAGGTGGTGGTTTTGCGCCAAAGTCCGCTTCCTTGGCGGAATTTTCTCGAATAATGTCAGGGCTGCGTCAGCAATGAGAAATGCCGCCAATAAAAAACGCCACCCGCGCTTGTGGCGACGGGTAGCGTTCACATCGCCGCGCGGATAAGCGGCGAGGTTTTTACTGCCAAACGATCAGACTGAAGTCGACAGGGGCTTGTCCAGGTCGACGCCCAGCCGGGCTGCGGCATCCTTGAGCCTGGCGGCATCGGTGCCGAACACTTCGGTCAGCGCGGTGTAGGCGATCCAGCGTGCATCGACTTCGAAGAAGTCGCGCAGGTTGGCGCGCGTGTCGCTGCGGCCGAAGCCGTCAGTGCCGAGCGTGACGTAACGCGCCGGCACGTAGGCGCGGATGCTTTCGGACAAGGTGCGTACGTAGTCGCTGACGGCGATGACGGGCGCCTTGCCGGCTTGCAGTTGCTGCGTGACGTAAGGCAGGCCGGTCGTCGCGCCCGGCTGCAGACGCGCCCGGCGTTCCGCAGCAATGCCGTCGCGCGCCAGCTCGGTGAAGCTGGTGACGCTCCAGACTTCTGCCGTGACGTCGAACTGCTCCTGCAGCGTGCGTGCGGCCGACAACGCTTCCTTGAGCATCGGGCCGGCTGCCAGCAGGCGCACCTGCGCGCCGGCTTTTTCTTCGAGGCAGTACATGCCGCGCAAGATGCCGTCCTTGACGTCGCGGTCCTGCGGCAAGCTCGGTTGCACTTCGTTTTCGTTGGTGACGGTGACGTAATAGAACACGTCTTCGTTGCGCTCCAGCATGCGGCGCATGCCGTCGTCGACGATGACCGCCATTTCGTAGGCGTAGGCCGGATCGTAGGAGACGCAATTGGGGATGCCGGCGGCGGTCACGTGGCTGCTGCCGTCCTGGTGTTGCAGGCCCTCGCCGCCGAGCGTGGTGCGGCCCGACGTGGCGCCGATCAGGAAGCCGCGCGCACGCTGGTCGGCGGCCGCCCAGATCAGGTCGCCGATGCGCTGAAAACCGAACATCGAGTAGTAGATGTAGAACGGCAGCATCGGCAGGCCGTGTACCGAATAGCTGGTCGCCGCCGCCGTCCACGACGAAATCGCACCGGCTTCGGTGATGCCTTCTTCGAGGATCTGACCATCCCTGGCTTCGCGGTAGGACAGGATGGAGCCGATGTCTTCCGGTTCGTACAACTGGCCTTGCGACGAATAGATGCCGACCTGGCGGAACAGGTTGGCCATGCCGAAAGTGCGCGCTTCGTCAGCGACGATCGGCACCACGTAGCGACCGAGGTCGGCGTCCTTGAGCATGCTGCCGAGCATGCGCACCAGCGCCATGGTGCTCGACATTTCCTTGCCTTCTGCGTCGAGCGCAAACCTGGCGTGGGTCTCGATGGCCGGCACGCGCAACTGGGCCTTGCCGTCGGCGTTGGCGACCCGGCGCGGCATGCGTCCGCCCAGCGCGGCGCGGCGCGCCAGCAGATGCTTCATCTCGGCGCTGTCGGCGGCCGGCTTGTAGAACGCCAGGTTCTTGCATTGCTCGTCGCTGATCGGCAGCTTGAAGCGGTTGCGGAAAGCGATCAGCACTTCTTCGTCGAGCTTCTTTTGCTGGTGCGTGGTCATCTTGCCTTCGCCGGCCGCGCCCATGCCGTAACCCTTCTTGGTCTGCGCCAGGATCACGGTCGGCTGGCCGCGATGATTGGCGGCGGCGGCGTAAGCGGCATGGATCTTCTTCATGTCGTGGCCGCCGCGGCGCAGGCGGTTGATTTCTTCGTCGGTGAGCGTCTCGGCGATGCGGCGCGTGCCGGCGGACTGGCCGAAGAAGTGCTCGCGGTTGAAGGCGCCGTCGTTGGCGGCAAAAGTTTGTAACTGGCCGTCGACGGTGCGGTTGAGCGCATCGATCAGCTCGCCGTCCTTGTCGCGTGCGAACAGGCTGTCCCAGTCGGAACCCCACAACAGCTTGACGACATTCCAGCCGGCGCCGGCAAAGATCGTCTCCAGTTCGTCGACGATATGGCCGTTGCCGCGCACCGGTCCGTCCAGGCGCTGCAGATTGCAGTTGACCACGAAGATCAGGTTGTCGAGTTTTTCGCGCGAGGCCAGCGAGAGCGCCGCCAGCGATTCCGGCTCGTCCATTTCGCCGTCGCCGAACACGCCCCACACCTTGCGGCCCTGGTCTTGCAGCAGGCCGCGATGTTCAAGGTAGCGCAGGAAACGCGCCTGGTAGATCGCGTTGATCGGACCGATGCCCATCGAGCCGGTCGGGAACTGCCAGAAGTTGGGCATCAGCCATGGATGCGGATACGACGACAAGCCTTGCTTGCCCTGCTTCTTGGCTTCGATCTCGCGGCGGTAAAATCCGAGGTCGTCTTCGGTCAGTGCGCCTTCCAGGAAAGCGCGGGCATAAATGCCCGGCGCCGAATGCGGCTGGAAGTAGACCAGGTCGCCCGCGAACTGCGCATCGTCCTCATGGCGCGCGCGGAAGAAATGGTTGAAGCCGACTTCGAACAAGTCGGCGGCGGAGGCGTAGCTGGCGATGTGGCCACCCAGTTCGCCGTAGGCGCGGTTGGCGCGCACCACCATCGCCAGCGCATTCCAGCGCATGACCGAGGCCAGGTGTTCTTCTATCGCCTGGGCGTCGGAGCCGCCCGGAAACGGCGGCTCCTGCTCGGGACGAATGGTATTGATATAGGGGGTGTTGCGGGCGTCGCGCCAGTTGATGCCCCATTGCTGGGCGGCGGCCGACATGCGCGACAGCAGGAAGCGCGCGCGGTCGGGTCCGACTTCCTGCAATACGCCTTGCAGCGCCTGCAGCCATTCCTGGGTTTCCTGGGCGTCGATATCGATGTCTTTGGCGATGCCGCTTGCTGATGACAGATCCACTTTCTTGTCTCCTCCGGGTAAGTTGATCACTGTACGCCTGAGCAGGCCGCATGAGTCACTGAAATCACCGCTTTGACATACAATAAACAGCAAGATATGCCGCTATCACATCATTCACGGAGATAAATTCTGCATATGGAACTCGACGCCATCGATTTACGTATTCTGAGCATGCTGCAGCAAAACAGCGCGCTCAGCAATCTCGAACTATCCGCCAGGATCAACCTGTCGCCGTCGCCGACGCTGGCGCGGGTCAAGCGGCTGGAGAATGAAGGCATCATCTCGCGCTACGTCGCGCTGGGCAACCCGCACCTGCTCGGACTCAAGGTCAACGTGTTCATCAAGATCAGCCTGGAGAAACAGGAGTCGGGGACGCTGGCGCAGTTTGAAGAGGCGGTGAGCGCCTTCGACGAAGTCATGGAGGTCTACCTGATGACCGGCGACGAGGACTATCTGTTGCGCCTCGTGGTGCCGGACCTGCAGGCGCTCGAACATTTCGTGCTGGACCACCTGACCAAGATTCCCGGCATCAAGAACATCCGCTCCAGCTTCGCGCTCAAACAGGTCAAGTACAAGACCGCGCTGCCGCTGGGCAACCTGCCGCGCTGACCCGATCCGTTGCTCCAAAAAAAAGGCGGATCGCATTGCTGCGAACCGCCTGCACACCGATGTTCTCACATCGGTTAATGAGGCCGTGCTGCACCTCATTCCCTCACCCCACTACCTTGCTACTTACTTCCTACTACCCCCACTACAAATTCATTGAGCTGCAGATTGCCTGCCTTGAGCGCCTGCCGGGTTACGCGGCGTAGCTCAGGTTATCCATCGACAATGCCGGTGCGCCGGCCGGCTTCGGCAGATGATGCACCTGAGCGGCTTTGGCCGGCACGGCGTTGCGGCTTGCCTTCGGGACGACGGCCTGAGCTGCCTGCGTTGCCTGTGTTGCCCGTTCTGTCTCGTAGTGCGTGTGCTGATCGTCGAGCTTGAACACGCTGACCAGTTCGGCCAGGCTGCTGGTCTGGCTTTGCATCGAGGCTGCTGCGGCTGCGGCTTCTTCCACCAGCGCGGCGTTTTGCTGCGTGACCTGATCCATCTGTGTGATGGCGTAGTTGATCTGTTCGATGCCGCGCGTCTGTTCGTCGCTGGCCGAACTGATGTCGCCCATGATGCTGGTGACGCGCTGGATGCTTTCGAGGATCTCGCCCATGGTGGCGCCGGCTTCGTCGACCAGCGCTGCGCCGGCGTCGACCTCGGCCACCGAGGTGCCGATCAGTTGCTTGATTTCCTTTGCTGCCGAAGCCGAACGCTGGGCCAGGCTGCGCACTTCCGAAGCCACCACCGCGAAACCGCGGCCTTGTTCACCGGCACGTGCGGCTTCGACCGCCGCGTTCAACGCCAGGATGTTGGTCTGGAATGCGATACCGTCGATGACGCCGATGATATCGACGACCTTCTTCGACGATTCATTGATCGATGTCATGGTTTCGACGACGCGAGCCACTACGGCGCCACCCTTGACGGCGATGTCGGAGGCGGTTGTCGCCAGCTTGTTGGCTTGCTGTGCGTTCTCGGCGTTTTGCTTGACGGTGGCGGTCAGTTCTTCCATCGCCGAGGCAGTTTCCTGCAGGGAGCCGGCTTGTTGTTCAGTACGCGACGACAGGTCCAGGTTGCCGCTGGCGATTTCGCCCGAGGCGGTAGCGATGGTGTCGGTGCCATGGCGGACGTCGCCGACGATGCGCAACAGGTTGTCGTTCATTTCCTTGAGCGCCAGTTTCAGTTGACCCAGTTCATCCTTGCTGTCGACGGTGATGGTGCTGGTCAGGTCGCCGGTGCTGACATTTTGTGCAATCGTCACGGCCTCTTGCAGCGGACGCGAAATCGAACGGGTCAGCCACCAGGCGATCAGCGAACCGAGCAGCAGCGAGACGGCGCTCAGGGCAAACATGGTCCACTTCGATACTTCGTAGGCTTCTTGCGCGGTGGTGACGCTTTCATGGGTGCGGGCACGCATCACGACATTGAATTCCGAGATATGGGCGATCACCTGCTTGAGCAGCGGCATGCAGTCGGCGATCAGCGAGGCCTTGGCTGCTTCGGTCTGTTGGGTAGTCGCCAGTGCGCCGATTTTGGTGGCGATCGGCAGGTATTTGGCTTCCAGCGCGCGCAGCTGTTCGAGCATGTTGCGTTCCTGGGCAGTGGCGTCGGCCGGGTTCTTCATCAGGGCGGTCAATTCCGCCATGCCGCTGTCGATGTCTTTCTGCGCTTTGGTGACCAGCTCGATGTCGCTCTTTTGCTTTGCGGGGTCAGTCACCAGCACCAGGTTGCGAGCAGCAATGGCGCGCAGGCCGATGGCGAACTGGACGTTGCTCAGCGCCAGCAATTTACCTTCGTCGACCGATGTAATGAACTCGACATGGTCGTTCAGCTTCGAGACCTGGCGCAGGCCGAACGTCGCTCCGGCGACCAGCAGTGCCAAGACGACGCCGAAACCAATGGTGAGGCGGACGCCGATTTTCCAGTTCTTCATGTTGTTCTCCCTTGGGGTTGTATGAGGGTCTTCTGGGACTGCCGGGTATTGCTAGTGGGTGGACGGATTTTCAGACAGATCGGGGCGGGTGAATATCGGGCTTTTCCTGAATGGATGAAAGCACATGCTTTCCTTGTGGAAACCGGGCGGCATCGGGCTTGTTTTTTCGGCAACCGCTATCATGTGCAGTCGACGCGGGTTGCAAAGGGGGTTGCAGCCTGGCGCGGGCAGCGATACACCCATCATGAAAATTACCTACAGGCAGCAGTAATGGATACCCGAGAAACAGAGCGCATTCTGGCCTTGCAGCAAATCGATGCGCTGGCCGTGCTCGACAGCAAGGTCGCGGACGGACTGGAACACATCACCCAGCTGGCGGCACGGCATTTCAAGGTGCCGATGGCCTTCATCTCGCTGATCGACGGCGAACGCCAGTGGATCAAGCGCAGCGTCGGTCTGACACTGCGCGAGACGCCGCGCAAGGAATCGTTCTGCGACTACACCATCCGCACCGCCGAACCGATGGTGATCGAAGACACGCTACTCGATCCGCGCTTCCGCGATTTCCCGCTGGTAACCGGTCCGAGCGCGGTGCGCTTCTATGCCGGTGCGCCGCTGCTGACCGCCGACGGCCACGCCATCGGCAGCTTCTGCATCGCCGACAAGACGCCGCGCACGCTGAGCGAAGACGACCGCGCCCAGTTGCAGCGCATGGCCTCGCTGGTGATGTCGCACTTGTCGCTGCGCCGCGCAGTGGACCGGCTCGATCCGATTTCCGGCATGGCCAATTCGCATCAGCTGGCCGATGAGCTCGATCTGCTGGTCTCGATGGGCGCCGTGGAAAAACGCGCACTGGTCTATCTCGACATGCCCGATGCCGCGGCAGCGCATGACATCGCCAGTGCGCTCGGCGCAGCGGCCTACGATGAACTCATCCGCAATACCGGCCGGCGCCTGCAGACGCTGATGCATGAACATGCCACGGTGTTCCATATCGTCGGCACGCGTTTCGCGCTGCTGTCGCATGCGCATGACGTGGAGAGTTTCCATGCGGTGCTGGACGGCATGGATGAAGCCTTCGATGCGCCGCTGCATATCCAGAACATCCCGCTGAACCTGGCGCTCAACGCCGGCATGGTGAGCTTCGACACCGACCGCGACGGCGTGCTCGATGCGCCGCGCAAGGCGCTGGCCGCGATCAAGCAGGCCCAGAGCGAACAGCGCCGCTGGTCGATCTACAACGAGCAGGAAGACGATACCCATCGGCGTGCGTTCCGCTTGCTGAACGATATTCCGCAAGTGCTGCACGCCGACGAATTCCGCCTGGTGTTCCAGCCCAAGCTGGCGCTCGCCGGCAATACCTGTCATAGCGCCGAAGCGCTGCTGCGCTGGACCCATGCCGAGCTCGGTCCGATTTCGCCGGCCGAGTTCATCCCGCTGGTGGAAAAGACTGCGCTGGTCAAACCCGTGACCGACTGGGTCCTGGAAAGCGCATTCCGCCAGATGCGCGCATGGGTCGCAATCGGCAAGCATCCGAAGATTGCACTCAACGTATCGGCGCGCAATCTGGAAGAACCGAACATCTGCGCCCGCCTGGCCGGACTGTGCAATCGCTACGATATTTCGCCGGCGCAGATCGAGATCGAATGCACCGAAGGATTGTGGATGAACAGCGAAAAGGTGTTGCAGACCCTGCACGACATCCGCAGCCTGGGCATGAGCATTGCGCTCGACGACTTCGGCACGGGCTACAGCAATTTCTCTTATCTGCAATACGTGCCGGCCACCACGGTCAAGCTCGATCAATCGCTGATCCGCAATGTCCATGCCAGCCAGCGCGATCAGCGCATCGTGCGTTCCATCATCGCGCTGGCCAAAGACCTCGACTACCGCATCGTCGCCGAAGGCGTCGAGACGGAAGAGATCATGGGCCTGGTCAAGGAATGGGGTTGCGACGAAGTGCAGGGATATTTCTTCGCGCGGCCGGTGGCGGCGGATGAATTCCTGACTTATCTCACTTGAAACCGGCGCAACACGGCGTCAGAACCGCCGCGCACTGAACGGCGCCAGGTCGATCTCGGGCTCCTGCCCCGCCAGCAACTGGCCGACCAGGCGACCGGTCCGCGCCGACGAGCCGAGTCCGATGTGGCCGTGGCCGAAGGCATGGATGATGTCTGCACTGCGCGACGACGGTCCGATACAGGGTAAGCCGTCCGGCATGCTGGGGCGGCGTCCCAGCCAATAGCGCACGCGGTTCGCCGGCAAATCGCGCGGCAATGCCGGGAACAGCTTCAACGCGAGGTCGCGCATGATCTCGGCGCGGCGCCAGTCGGGTGCGGCGTCGAAGGACGCGATCTCGACCTGTCCCGCGACGCGCAAGCCTTCTTCGGTCTGCGTGGCGATGACCTTGCGGTCCATGATCATCATCGGCGTGCGCGGCCGGCCCTCGGGCGCGAGCACCATGGCGTGGTAGCCGCGTTCGGTTTCCAGCGGGATCTTGTCGCCGGCCTTCGCGGCCAGTGCCTTCGACTGTGCGCCGGCGGCGATGACGGCGGCGTCGCAGGCGATTTCACCGGCATCCGTCAGCACCGCCGCCAGCTTCTTTCCTTCAAAACGAAAACCTGTTGCCGTCGCCACCGTCAGGCGTGCCCCGCGTGCGCAGGCGTGCGCGGCCAGCGCCGCGATATACGCGCCGGGATTGCGGCAATGCCCGGCTTCCGGAATCAGCACGCCGAAACCGTAGGCCGGGTCGAGATCCGGTTCGCGCGCATGCAGCTCCTGCGTCGACAATTCTTGCCAGCCGATGCCGAGCTTGCGGCGAATGCCCCAGCCCCTTGCGTCGGTTTCGAAGTGCTCGCGCGAACGATAGATGTGCAGCAGGCCGCCGAGGTCGATCAGGTCGCCGACGCCGGCCTGGTCCGCGATTGCCTTGTGCAGCGACGCCGCGCCCTGCAGCAGCGGCCGCAATGCCGCCGCAGTGGCGCTGATGCGCGCAGTCGTGGAACCGGCCACCAGATAGCGCAGCAGCCACGGCAAGGTGCGCGGCAGGTAGCGCCAGCGCACCGACAGCGGCCCCAGCGGATCGGCGAGGAAGCCGGGCAGCTTCTTCCACACGCCCGGCTCGGACGGTGGCAACACTGAATGTGAAGACAGCCAGCCGGCGTTGCCGTAGCTGGAGGCATGCTCGCCGCCGGCCCGGCCCGGATCGGCGATGGTCACCTGCAAGCCCTGGTCGAGGGCATGCAGCGCGCTCATCAGACCGACTGCGCCGGCGCCGATGACGACGACGTGGCGCGTGGACGGCGCAGCGGGAGTTTCTGAAGAGGAAGCAGAGGAAGCGGAGGAAGCGGGCATGGTCATGAGCGCGAGTATACCCAGTTTGCCAAACTACACCGCCAGGTAAGCGCGCCGCACGGCGTCGTCGCGCGCCAGCTCCGCCATCGTGCCCTGGTAGCGGATATGACCGTTTTCCAGGATGTAGGCACGGTCGCTGACCAGTCCGGCGAAATGCAGGTTTTGCTCGGACAGCAGGATCGCCATGCCGGCCTGCTTCAGCCGCAAGATCATGTTGGCCATCTGTTCGACGATCACCGGCGCCACGCCTTCGGACGGTTCATCCAGCAGCACCAGATAGGGATTGCCCATCAGCGTGCGCGCCACCGTCAGCATTTGCTGCTCGCCGCCACTCATGCGGCCGCCGGCGCGCTGCGGCATTTCGCCGAGATTGGGGAACAGTTCGAACAGCTGCTGCGGCGTCCACGCGAAGGCATCGGGCCGCGGCGGCTGGCGGCCGACTTCAAGATTCTCTAGCACGCTCAGTTCGGAAAAGATGCGACGGTCTTCCGGTACATAACCCATGCCCATGCGCGCAATCGTGTGCGGCCGGGCGCGGCTGATGTCCCGGCCGCGGAACACGACCTTGCCGTCGGCGCGGTCGAGCAATCCCATGACCGCCTTCATCGTGGTCGACTTGCCGGCGCCGTTGCGTCCCATCAGCGCCACCACTTCGCCGCGCCCGACTTCGAAGCCGACGTCGAACAGGATGTGCGCCTGGCCGTACCAGGCGTTGAGGTTTTCCACTCGCAGCAATGTGTCCGTCTGCACGCCGGTCATTGCGCCTCCGTCCTGAAGGTTTTTCCGGAGCCCAGATACACCTCCTGCACCTGCGGATGATTGCGGATGGTCTCGCCGTCGCCTTGCGCGATGATGCGGCCGCGCGCCAGCACGATCATGCGATCGGCGAAGGCGAACACCACGTCCATGCTGTGCTCGGTAAACAGCACCGCGAGCTTGCGTGCAACCACCAGCTCCCTGGTCAAGGCCATCAATTCGTTGCGCTCGCCGGGCGCCATGCCGGCGGTGGGTTCATCCATCAGCAGCAGGCGCGGACGGTTGGCGAGCGCGATCGCCAATTCGACGCGCTTGACGTCGCCGTAGGCCAGCACGCCGCAGGGACGTTGCGCCTGTGCGGCCATGCCGACCTGGGCCAGCAATTCCATCGCCTCGTCGCGATACATGCCTGCCGCCGGACGCCACAGGCCAAATAGCTTGCGCTCGCGCGAGACTAGCGCCATCTGCACGTTGTCGATCACCGTCATGGAACTGAAGGTGGCGGAGACCTGGAAGGTGCGGCCGACGCCGAGACGCCAGACGTCGCGCGGCTTCATGCTGCGGCGCGCATTGCTGATCTCGCGCCCGTCGAAATGCACCGAGCCGGCGTCGGGCCTGTACTGACCGTTGAGGATGTTGAAGCAGGTCGACTTGCCGGCGCCGTTCGGTCCCAGCAAGGCCAGCAACTGACCTTCGGGCAGGTCGAACGACACGCCGTCGAGCGCCCTGACGCCGCCGAAATTCTTGCCGAGATCGCGTACTTGCAGCAGGCTCATGCGACCTCCTCGTCATTCTTGCGCCATCTGTTCGAGACACTGGCGATCCCGCCCGGAAACAACAACACCAGCGCGAGGATCACCAGGCCGAGCAAGGCGCGCCAGTAATCCGTCTCGCGCGCGATGACGTCCTGCAGCCAGGTGAACACCGCGGCGCCGGCCACCGGTCCGGACAGCGTCTGGATGCCGCCCAGCATGACCATCACGAGACCGTCGACCGATCGGTTCACGCTGATCGCTTCCGGCGAGATACTGCCCTTGGAAAACGCAAACAACGCACCGGCCATGCCGCAGAACAGTCCGGCGACGATGAAGGCCATCCATTGCACGCGCTTGACGTCGATGCCGATGGCCTCGGCGCGCAATGGCGAATCCCGTCCGGCGCGCATGGCATGGCCGAACGGCGAGAACAGCACGCGCCGCAGCAACAATACGCCGGCCACGCTGAACGCCAGCGCCAGGTAGTAGAAGGCGGTCGGCGACGATGCCCACGCCGCCGGCCAGATGCCGACCAGGCCGTTGCTGCCGCCGGTGACCTCATCCCACTGGAACACGATGGCCCAGACGATCTGCGCGAACGCCAGCGTCAGCATCGCCAGATAGACGCCCGACAGCCGCACGCAAAACCAGCCGAACAGCAGCGCACCAATGGCGCCCGCCAGCGGGCCGGCGATCAGCGCCATCTCCATCGGCAAACGCAGGCCGGTCAACACCAGCGCCGCCGCATACGCGCCCAGTCCGAAATAGGCGGCATGGCCGAAGGAATGCATGCCGCCCGGCCCCATGATGAAATGCAGACTGGCGGCGAACAGCACGGCGATCAATATTTCCACCAGCAGCACGCTCAGGTAGGGGAAGCTGCCGGCCAGCAGCGGCGCCGCCAGCAACAAGGCCAGACCGGCCAGGCCGAGGCCGCGTTGCAGCTTGTTTGCCGGGCGCAGCGGCGCTTCCGGCGGACCGGCGACGCGGCTGGCGACCTGCGGCTTGCCCAGCAGGCCCCAGGGACGCAGCACCAGGATCAGCGCCATGACGAGGAATTCCGCCACCAGCGTCAGCTTCGACAGCGAGACGACGACGCCGGCAATCGAGACCTGGGCGAAGGCGACGCACAGCGCCTTGATCTCGGCGATCAACAACGCCGCCAGGAAAGCGCCGCCGATCGAACCCATGCCGCCCACCACGACCACGACGAAGGCGTTGCCGATGGTTTCCAGGTCGAGCGCCAGCGTGGCCGGCATGCGCGGCCCCTGCAGCGCGCCGCCCAGGCCGGCAAGGAAGCAACCCAGCGCAAACACGCCGGTGAACAGCCACGACTGGTTGATGCCGAGGGCGCCAGCCATTTCGCGGTCCTGCGTCGCCGCGCGGATCAGCGTGCCCCAGCGTGTGCGGTTGAGCAGCAGCCATAGCAGGCCGAGCACGGCCGGGCCGATGACGATCAGCACCAGGTCGTATTGCGGCAGGCGGCGTCCGAGCAATTCCACCGAACCGGCCAGGCCGGGAACGCGTGGAGCGAACAGGTCTTCCGGTCCCCACAGGTAGAGGGCGGCGTCTTTCAGCACCAGCACCAGCGCGAAGGTGGCCAGCAACTGGAACAGTTCGGGGGCGCGGTAGATGCGGCGCAGGATGGTGATCTCGACCAGCGCGCCGAGCAGCGCCACGGCGCAGGCCGACAGCAGCACCGCGCTCCAGAAGCCGACGCCGCTGGCGCCGATCAGGCTGACCAGCGTGTAGGCGATGAACACGCCGAGCATGTAGAAGGAGCCGTGGGCAAAGTTGACGATGCGCGTGACACCGAAGATCAGCGACAAGCCGGCCGCCACCAGGAACATGGCGGAGGCGTCGGCGAGGCCGTTGATCAGTTGTACTGCGAGGCTGGAAAAAGTCATTGCATGCATTTGCCGGAGGACGGCGGCGCGGCCTGTGCGTACGCCATCGGGGAATATTGGGCTAGAGTATACGATGCCGCGCCGCCAAACGTGCCGTGCGCCCGTCCCAACAACAATGGAGTCTGCATGTTTCTCGATTTTTCCCAGGTTGATCCGCGCCAGGCGTATAGCTGGCTGGCCTCGGCCGTCATCCCGCGGCCGGTGGCCTGGGTGTCCACCGTGTCGGCGGCGGGCGTGAGCAATCTCGCTCCCTTCAGCTTTTTCCAGATGATTACCGGCAAGCCGCCGACGGTGATGATTTCACCGCTGGTGCAGCGCGACGGCAGCATCAAGGACACCGTGCGCAATGTGCAGGAAACCGGCCAGCTGGTGGTCAACCTGGTCAGCTTCGACATGGCTGACGCCATGAACGAGACCTCGTTTTCGTATGACGCCGACGTCAGCGAATTCGAACGCTGCGGCATCGCCTCCGCGCCCTCGACGCTGGTGCTGCCGGCGCGCGTCGCCAACGTGCCGGTCAGCCTCGAATGCGAACTGGCCAGCTGCACGCCCTATCCCGCCGACGCGCCATCCTGCCACATCGTGCTGGGCCGCGTGCTGGCCGCGCATTTTGACGAGAGCATCCTCAACGACAAGCAACTGCCCGATCCGGTCAAACTCAATTTGCTGGCGCGCATGGGCGGCGACTGGTACGGCCGCACCCGCAGCGATGCCAACTTCGAATTGTCGCGTCCGCGCGGCTGGGCGAAATAAGAGAAAGCATGAAAGAAAGCGTGAAACAATGAAGAAGCTGACCCTGGTGGTCTTTGACGGAGTACAAGCGCTGGACGTGGCCGGCCCCCTGGACGTGTTCTCCGAGGCCAACCTGCTGCTGCCGGCCAAGGACCATTATCAGATCACGCTGGTGGGCGAACGTCCCGACAGTGTCATGTGTTCCAGCGGGATGGAGTTCCGGGTGCATGTCGACTATCCGAATTTTCATGCCGACAGCGACTTGCTGCTGGTGGCCGGCGGCCCGCGCGTACCGGAATACCGGCCGGATGCCGCCTTCATGAACTGGCTGAACGAACGCGTGCGCGGCGCCGCGAAATTCGGCGCGGTCTGCAACGGCGTCTTCCTGCTGGGACACGCCGGATTGCTGGCCGGCCGGGAAGTGACGACGCATTGGGACCATGCCGAGCGCCTCGCCCGGCAATTTCCTGAGCTGAACGTCCGGCCCGACAAGATATTCGTACGCGACGGCAATCTGTTCACCTGCGGCGGCGTCACCGCCGGCATCGATTTGTGCCTGGCGCTGGTGGCCGAAGACTGGGGCCATGAGCTCGCCGTCAAGGTGGCCAAGCGCCTGATCGTCTACATCCGCCGCGAAGGCGGACAATCGCAATACAGTCCTTATCTCGCCGTCGGACCGGGTGATGATTCGCTGGTGGCCAAGGTGCTGAAGTACGTGACCGACCATATCAGCGACGCCCTCACCATCGAAGAAATCGCCGATGCCGTCGGCGTCAGCCGCCGCACCTTTTCGCGCGCGTTCGCCAAGCATGCAAACGTGACGCCGTCGGTATTCGTCGAGCAGGTGCGTATCGATTTCGCGCGCAAGCTGCTGGAAGAGACCGACGTGCCGCTGAAGACCGTCGCCTTCCGCTGCGGCTTCAGCAACGCGACGCAGATGCGCATGATCTTTTCACGCCAGCTGAACACCACGCCGAAGACATACAGGGACGGCTTTCGCGCGGATCGCAGCCTCGCAGAATGATCTTGAACAGGTTCTAGGCGTTCAGCAGGCGTCCGGTAAGCAAGGCGTGCAGCGTTCGGAACGACAGCACGATGATCGACGTCGTCAGCACGAACAGCAGCAGCGCGGCGATGAAGCCCAATCCCGTTCCGCCCACCGCACCGGCGTAGACAAACGCCGCGTTGGTCATGGCCGCCATCGGGAAGCCGATGCCCCACCACGTCGCCGAGAACGGCGCCGGCTTCACCAGCAGGCGATACAGGATGATGGCGAACAGGAACAGGCCGAAGTAGAACAGCAGCGCAGCGAACATGTCCACTTTCTGCGCGAGGTTGACGTAGGCGATGAAGCCGACGGCGAACGGCGCCATCAGGATCATCTTCGAAGGACGCATGGCGGCGCCGAGCGGATCGTGATGAACCAACCGCGAGAAAATGAGGATGAAGAAAACGATCGCGCTGACACTGCCAATGGCGGCCCCCAGCAGGTTCACCTCATGCGTCCAGCCTGCCGTGAAGCTGCCGCCCGTCACCACGATGTCGAGGCTGCCGACACCGCCAATCAGCCAGGCGGGCACTGCACTCGTCGGTGCGGCGTTGCCGTTGAGCAGGCGCGAGATCATCAGCACGCTCAAGGTCAGCGTGATGAGGGTGCCGATGCACCAGACCACCAGCTGGGCGGCACTGCTGTAGCTGCCGATCACACTGGAGAGCAGCATGATGCTGATGCCGACGGTGCCGAAGAAACTGCCGATGACGGGATGCGAAAATTCCGCCTTCACCAATTCCGGATGCAGGAGCAGTTTGCCGAGATAGGACAGCGCCAGCACGGCGAACAAGGCCAGCGCAACGACGCCGATGGTGTCGGACACGGCAGGGGTGACGCCATAGGCCTTGCCGGCAAGACGCCAGGCCAGCGCCAGGCCGGCGATGCTCATGACGGAGCCGAACAGGCTGATCGGAAGATGACGAACGGATTGCGTGCGCGCTGCCGGAGTGGCGGCGCGGCTGGTTGAGGCAGTTTCCATACAGACTCCATGTGGGATGCGGTGTGTCACCGGATGTCTGGATTCTGCACCAGCGCTGCAGGCGTGATTCATCGCTGCCGGCGCTTGTCCCAAAAGCGTTCCCGGTTGTCCCGAAAACGATCAGGGGTGTTGTGATATGACACGGCGCCGGCGTGGAACGATGCGACGGCGCAGATCGGATCAGTGATCAGTGTCCTGCCGGAGCGGGAAATGCCGATCGGCATGCCGACCTGGTCGCTCGCTGGGCCGGGAAAGAACTGGAATTGCGGGAGTTCCTGAATTTTTGCGCGACAAAAAGAAAAGGCCAACCGGTGTTGAGCTGCGATTCTGTGACCTGGGCAAACCATGGGCAGGATGGCATAGTGCAGATGGTGAGCGCCCATTCTTTGTCATTTGCAAGCCGTATGACGGACTGCCTCATCAAGGAGGGAACGAACGGACAGATGGTCGCCTCCGCAACGGCTTCCAGGGCCGCTGTTCGGGCGGCGTATGAGATCGCCCAGGAAAATGGTGGTCCATGCGAGGAGCGCCAGGACTGCGCCCTCAATACCATGCCAATTACTACGGCGCGTATTTTCGGGACCCAGACGGGAACAAAGCTATGTGTTGCTTGCCATGCCACAACATTCGAAGGCTCATGACATTCTTAAGACAGAAGACACAACAGACGTATGTAGTCCGGCAGAGGTAAGCAAAGGAAGGATTCAATATGGAAAATGCCAAAACGGTAACGAATGGAGACTCCTACGATGCATGAGACACCACAAGAACCAGCGACTGCCGGCATGTACAAGCAGTACATTGCCTGCCTGAATGCCCGTGCCTGGAACGAGCTTGGCGAATTCGTGGCCGCCGATGTGATCCACAATGGGCGCCCGCTCGGGGTAGGTGGCTACAGGGCCATGCTTGAAGAGAACGTTCGAGACATCCCGGACCTTTATTTCAACACCGATCTCGTCGTCGCTAACGAGAGTCATATCGCCTCACGGCTACGTTTTTCCTGCACGCCTGTCCGAGAGATCCTCGGTGTTTCGGTCAATGGACGGCATATCGTGTTCCACGAGCATGCTTTTTACACGTTGCGAGCAGGGAAGATCATAGAAGTTTTCTCGGTCATTGATAAGATGGCAGTTGAAGCGCAAGTAAGACCCTAGCACGGCTACTCCCTTCACGATTAGCATTCCCGACGATCGCCTGGTGCAAATCAGATAGAAGATGGCCCCTACGATCGGCGTCAAAAAGTAGTGTCTCGCCATCTTGCCGATATCATGTTCATGGGAAAGCTTTGCGGCTAGGGTGGTGTGTCCGCAATCGGCCAGACGCAGACATCTTACAAATACAAAAGTCTAAGAAGGATTCGAATGAACAGCGATGAAATCTATGAAAAAGTGACGGCATCGGCAGATAGATTCGGCGCTGGCAATCCCCAGCAATTCGCATTTCTTGCATCCGTACTTGCTAAGTGCGAGCAACAGCAAGTGGCTAAAGCGCTTATCAATATTTTCAAGAAGGAAAATTCCTATGAACGTCAGGAATTGGGTGGTCAACTCTTGGTTAAGATACAACCTCGTTATGCTGCCGATGTGCACACAATAATTCAGTCGGTACTTGGGCATTGGAATCGTAGTGTCGAACAGCTCCCTCACTACCTCGCGTCTACGTATGGCGCCGATATCTGCAACCAGTGCTTGAAAGAGATATTGGAGCTAGAGCCCGACGAGAACAAACGTAATGAACTAGAGACGATGTTATGGTGGATACGCAATCAGCATAACTGAAGATGTCCGTAATCGGCCAGAAGCGGATATTGGTCGACCCCGCCCCACTTTCACAATTCTCCCAAGCCATGATTCGCCATACGCTCGCAAGCATTCCGCTTTTTCTCTCGCTGACGTTCGCCACCTCAGCCAATGCCCAACTTGGATTTGTGGCGCCCGACCTTGTGACGTTCATGGCAGTAGGAATGGCTTTGCGAAAGACTGATTGTCGAGCAAGGTTCCCCGAGCTTGCTGCGGACATTGACCGTGCATGGGAAGCGATGATTGAACGCAACACTGTCTCAATCCCCCGTGAGATGTGGAAGGCGGTTGGCGAGGTGAGCATGCCGCTGCGGAACCAGCAATCTCGTGAAGATTGCGCTCAGATGGCGACTAGCTTGGACGCAGCAGATTTTCGCCCGACGGTCGCGGCGATACGCAGCCAGACCGACTGCATGACAAGACTTCGTGCTGCTACGGAGCGAAGGAAAGGCCCACGGCCAGTCATCGGAATAGTTCTGTCCGAAGCGGGGACAGAAGCACTGGTTGCTGAGGCTGATTCCAATGGACCCGCTGCAAATGCCGGAGTTCTGGTTGGAGATGTCATCACCGAATGGGGTACAACTGCGACCCCTACAAAATGCGACCTTGCAGTTGCCGTACTTAGTTCAGATACGGACAAGCAAGTCTCCGTAGTAGTCAATCGTAGGGGAACAAGGCTAAATCTCAGCGTCGTACCGAGCACGGCCTCCGAAGAGGATTAACCAGCCGGCACAACGCTGCATCAAATTCGGCGATTGACGGCCCGCTCTACAGCTTTCCGGACTTCCGCTACGGGCCCGAAGGCGACCTTGTTACGATGGCGCATATCGGCCAGAAGAAGAAATTGTTGATTTGAACATTTTTGGGGGAGTGATGGGAATTGACGTGGCTTGGATAACCGAGCGCCATGAGCCAATACAGGAGGTGTTCGACCCCCGGGGATACTTGACTGCATTAGCCATATCCACATGGCCAAGCTTGACCTCAACATGCGTACGCTTCATTGACCCTTGGGGTAATACCGTCTTTAACAGAACCCAGATTCCGGTGCTGTTAAGTGAACTTCGTTCTGTCAGGCAGGACGCCGCTGATAAAGAAACACGCGCGCATCTAGAGAAGGTTATTCGTTTAATAGAACGGGCAGTCGATAGAACACATACTTATATAAAATTCATCGGCGACTAACGCTGGAATTTAGCGCTATTGCTTAGGCGTTGAAAATAGTCGAATGTCTGTAATCGGCCAGTAGCGACCATGAAGATTTTTTTGTAAATTCCTAAATAAGTGTCATGCCTATCATTTTCGGTCCCAACAACTCACGCTATTCGTATACAGGTAGTCCGTGTCCCCACACCGACCTTGCCTTTGAGTCAAGCGCGAAAACGCTTAGCGAAGCACTTAAGGCGTACGAAGACCATTTCGATGTATCTGTAGTGCCATGCGTAACTCCGATTGACCCGAGTGATACGGAAGTGAAATATTTTGTTTTTACGAACAATAAGACATCCATTTCAAAATACGTGGACATTCATGTTTTTCGCGGAAATGAGGAAATCTGCCCTAAACAGAATCTTGGCTTCGAACTTCTCGGTGAGGACATGGTTGAAATGGGAGAACTCATCTGTTGAAGACCAGAAGCGGGCTGCCTAAATCTCGATTGCAGGCATTGTTGGAAAAGACTCGCCGCGCATACATTGCACGAAAGTCCGCAACCGGCCAAGATCTGTCTTTTAACATATCGAGTTTTGATTTGACATATGACGCTTGATAACTTCTTCGGGCCTTTTTTCCTGATAGGCATAGCGTTATCAGGATCCTCGATTGTTGCAAGACAACTAATAAGAGAAAAACTGTTTTATCGGGTTTTGACAGGGCGTAGCTTTGCAATCGACGATTCATGGTATACAACGTCCCGTGGAATTGGGACGGCACTTCACAGGAAATACGTGTGGGGAAAAATATCAAACGAGATGCTAAAGAACATTGAGTTGAGAAATCTAATCATCGCTGCTCGGATAGCATCTGTGGGCCTCTACTTAGGCAGTGCCGGTGTACTTCTTACAATGATTTGGTGGGTATGGCGCTGAATATGTCTGCCATTGGCCAAGAAGAACCGTGATTTTTTCTATCTGGCAAGGGGGATACTAAGCACAAGCCTCCATCCTACTATCCTTATATGAGACCTTATCAGCATGAGCTACGACTTGTTCTTTAAGCCGCAAGAAACTTCCTTGAGTCTGACAGACTTCCATCGCTATTTTCGAGAGCGCCCACGCTTCACGTTCGAGGGCGTCCAGGCGTGCTACCACAATGAAGATACCGGAGTCTATTTCACGTTTGAATTCAAGCCCGAACAGAGGCTAGAAGATGGTGACGATGGAGAATTTTTTCCTGTCGCATTCAATATCAATTATTTTCGACCGTCATATTTCGCCCTTGAAGCAGAGCCGGAAGTCGCGGCTTTCGTCAGATACTTTGGCTTGCTTGTCCATGACCCTCAGGCACATGGCATGGGTACGGGGAAGTACGACACGGAGAAATTTCTGTCGGGTTGGCATCATGGCAACCAGTTCGGATATTCGGCAATCCTTCAAGATGAGGAGAACCGCAAGGGCATTTCTCATTTGCCGACGGATCAACTGCATGACGCCTGGAGATGGAACCTGTCCATCCCCGGACGTCAATCCCGTGCGGGTGAATCGAAATTCGTGCCGCGCGTCATTTTCTTGAATTTGGGTGATTCCACTATGACCGTGACCGCGGCCGTCTGGCCCGACGGCATTCCCGTCGTCGTCACAAAGGTCGATTATCTCTACATCCCTCGAGACGACCTGGCCCCACGAAAAATGTTTCGCAAGCAGAAAGACCGTACTTTCGTCCCGTGGGAAATCGCGCTGCCAATTCTTCTGAAGCACGGTGTGCAAAATGAACATGGCACCGTTACGCTCAACTACGTAAAAACGCCCCGCGCTTTGGCAAAGTTCGTGCGCTCATTACCGGCGGACAGCCGCCCCATTACGATACTATCGGCAGACAAAGTGCTTGACAGAGAGCTCTATGAACGGAGTATCGCTTGATCTTGCATGACCCCAACCGGCCGAAAGCAGAACTGGTCTTCCATCTCAACGGATCTCTGCAGGAACTCAGGCGGTTGTTCCCCTATTAATTAGAAAGTCAATGCCAACAATGTCAGGTACGAGCACAAATACTTGCCCTAAATGCTTCTCCAGCATTCATGTACGTGCAAAGAAAATTTTAATTGGAAAGGCTAGCCCCAAACTTCTTTTTGAAGAAGAACGAGCAGGGTATCAACGCAAAGACCAACTCGCAATGGATGAATGCAAACCAGAGACAATGGGAGCGCATCCTCTGGAACAATTCCTCGATGGTTATTTTTGCACCAATTGCGACATTGGCTTTGTATCGGATTGCGCCCGAAGCGTCTAATCTCAATGCTCGGTGTCTGCGAATATCAAAGTAATGATGAAAGTCGGCAATCGGCCAGTTGGGGTCGTTCTCACTAAAAATATAAAAGAAAGGATACTGGATGAAATTAGCGTGGTCTTTGTATTGGCGATCGATTGTTCTGCAAGCCATTTTTAACGTACTTACTACACTCCTCCTGAGAAATACAGGAATAGTAGAAGATACCGAAATGACCCCATGGATAGCGCCAATTCAGTATCTCAGTCTTGCTGCACTACTCTTGATAGTACAGCTCATAAAAAAACGATCGTTAGTGTGGTATGTATTTGGAGTGCGGTTGAACTGGACTGATGCCTTCTGGAGGAGATGGACTTTTACTCTCATTGGTTTCTGTATCTTTGTCGCACTCTTACGTACTGGTTTCGCGCAGTTCGCATCCTTCAACACGTGGAATAAATTCCAGATTTATTCACCGCCGATTGTTTTCATCGCATTAGCAATTCTTTTTCCTTCTGCATATAGAAAGTACTCCGCTAATAACATGTAGCTCCAAAATACTAAATTATTGGAGACTGCTATCGGCCAGAAGCTAACGTAAAAGAAGAACTGATAGATGAACATTGATCCGACCCAAGAAATCGACAGACGTAAGGCACTTTGCTGCCCCTATTGCTTCATATATACCCCTTGGTCAAATGAGTTTTGGTACACAAGAGTTTGCGGGCATTGCAATCAAAAGTTCTTTGTATTTCGAGGGCAATACTTGAGACGCAAGGAGTGGTACGTTGCTCAAACCATCATTGCTCTATGTGGCTTGGTGGCTGTTGCACTGATCATCCTTAGATAGAGACGTCCGCAATCGGCCAGAAGCAGACATCGGGGAAAACATTCTTTATCGTTGGAAGGTAGGACTATCTGCTAATAGCACTGCTCTTTGCATATTGTCCGACACAGACATATCTGCGGTATGCCGCCCGACGCGGCGTTAGGACCTCTCGTGAAATATTGGATAAATTGGATTTTAGGTGGCACGATTGTTGGGTGTCTTGCTGCATACGGAGTTGTGAAGTTGGGTACCTGGGGTATTGAGTCTAGTGGATGGTTTAGTCTACTCACCACCTTTGTTTTGGGGCCGTTCATCATCTTTGCTAGCATGCCATGGAGTCTTTTGCTGCCGAATTCCACTGGCAATGCAATTACATTAGCAGGCCTATCTGCAGGACTGATAATAAATGGTGGATTGTTAGGTGCATTCTTGGGAATGAAAATTGGTCGCAGTCGTCGAGCAACTCAATCTGCTGACGCGACTCAACTTTAAATATCAAATGAAAGTAAGGTCAGCTCTGTTGGTTTGCATTGCACTTTGACTCAGGATGCTCTTCTTCCCGATCAGAGAGGGCTTGGAAATTATCCTCTTACGCTGGGTTAGTTGTGCTAGCAAATCAACAGTTGATTTACAGTTTGCATTTCGCCCCTAGTTGAAACCTTCCAGGCGCTCAAGCGTGTCATGATCCACAGTCCGCAATCGGCCAGCAGCGGACATTCAAGAGAATAGACGGCACCGGTTGGCTATTTCTGAAATTCCTTAAAAAAACCATATGCCAGAACAATTACCAACTGATTTGCACGAGCGGATTACCGAGTTGTCGGCGTTGGGAAATCGCCTAGCGGAAATCGGAGATTTTAAAGAAGCGCTTTCAAAATTTAACGAGGCTTGGAAAATAGTCCCCGAGCCAAAAAATGAGTGGGAGGCGAGTACATGGCTGCTTGCTGCCATCGGCGACATGTGTTTTCTGATGGGCTATTTTAAATCTGCAATTGACGCTTTTCGTTTTTCTCTTTTCTGCCCTGGTGGCTCAGATAATCCATTTCTTAGCCTAAGACTTGGGCAGTGCGAATTTGAAAAAAATAATATGGACGAAGCTGCTGAATATCTCACTCGAGCTTACATGCTTGAAGGTCTCAAAATTTTTGAACGCCAAGATTCGAAATATCTAACTTTTCTCAAAACGAGAATTAAGCCCCCGACTTCTGGAGAATGGTGACTCTGTTCCATTGTGAATGATTGTCTCTTATCGGCCAGAAGCGGCCATCAGCATCGACAGAATCCGGCAACACGCAGGTGTTGTCTGATGGCCCTTCTTCAAGACTCAAATGACGAATCAACTTTATGAAAATAAGTGACTGTTTGATGCGAAACCTGATGACCCTATGTCTTTTTCTCGGCATAGGGATTGCTTATATCGCGGTCAAATTTATAGAGAACAAATACCTAGCGTATTTAGGGATTCTATTGGGTGGTGTATTTGCTTGTGTCTCTGGATATTCCGCTCAGGCTCGAATGCTCGGCATCAAATATCCCGATGATTCTTATAGGAAGGCCAAGGACTCTTATAAAGATGAGAAGTAAAAGGTATTGATTAGCGAAATGAGAGACTGCTATCGGCTAGTAGCGGTCATAGCTCTTTTTATACTCATAAGAGAAGAGCTATGGTCATGCGAGTGCGGCGAATCTTGAAGGCACTTAAGAACTACGAGTATGCTCAGCTGACTTTAGCTGCGAGTACCGGAACTTTCCAGGCGATGATCTGGAACGAACCAGAGCACGGCAAGCACGACATAGATGACGTTACCGGTCAGGGGATTCCAGACTGACAAGGGAATGGCCAGCGCGTACAACAAGATCGAGGCGGAGTTCTTTATGCCTTTGCCGCTGGCTTTCGCCAGCCGGGAGTCGCCCCCTTCCCCTGCAATCAACGTACGCCGCAACACCAGAAACGCTATCGAGCACATGAGCAGCACGGCGCCGTAAGAGGCTACCGGCACAGGATCGCGATGATGCTCCGCGACCCAATTGGTGACGAAGGGGATCAGCGACAGCCAAAACAACAAATGCAGGTTGGCCCAGAGAATGCGACTGTTGACGTGGCTGACCAATTGCAGCAGATGATGGTGATTGACCCAGTAGATGCCGACATAAGTGAAGCTCAGTGCGTAGCTGAGAAATTGCGGGGCCAGTTTGAGCAACTCGCTCAAACCCGCCCCGTGTGGCATCTGGAGGCCCAGCACCATGATCGTGATGGCGATGGCGATGACGCCGTCGCTGAATGCTTCCAGTCGTGCTTTATTCATGGGACCACAGCATCCATGGAAACGTGCCTGGCGTCAATCCTCTCGAGCACGATCAAGCCCAGCAAGACAGGATGGGCATCCTCAATACTGCAAAGTCCCAGGCGTGGGACCACAATCGGCCGGAAGCAGACCTAAGCGGCAAAAAAATAGCCCAACTAAATTGGGCTATTTTTGCGAGTAGAAATTATCCCGTTTTAGTGACTGCATAAAATCACCAAAAAATAGGCCGCTCCGCAAAAAAGTGCGTTGCGGAGCTGTCCAGTCCTAAAATAGGTTGACAGGTTTTATTGCAACAAAGACGCCCGATGCACCGCATCGGGCGTTTTGTATTTCAAGGCCGTATGCGGCCGT
>Ga0308165_1000249_pt1 | contig 124928 bp, 125 predicted proteins | sample PhyWR2_FD_201032 | JGI IMG/M metagenome (GOLD analysis project Ga0308165, IMG submission 201032) | Phyllosphere microbial communities from UC Gill Tract Community Farm, Albany, California, United States - DLSLW.R2 | ecosystem: Host-associated > Plants > Phyllosphere > Unclassified | place... | reverse complement strand
CTCGATATCGTCGGCATCTATCCGGATTACGCTTCCGCGCTGACCGCATGGAAGTCCAAGGCGCAGATGACGGTTGATAACGCCCATATGCGTTATTTTATCGTGCATATGCACCGTCTTCTCAATCCTGACGACAAAATTTGAGTCCTTTTCCCCTTGCGTTGTAATACTATTGGGTGAAGGCGGTTTTTCCCGTGATTCCTGCGCAAGAGGCGCAGGCCGGGAATAACGGAGCGAGAAAATGTGATCGCGCTTTCATTTGCCATGACAAAAAATGACGCAATTTAAGAAGAAGTAGGCGGCGACAACAACAAGAACAGGGGCAGGCATTGCGCGGAATGATCAAGGACAGAATGTCATGAGCAGCCGTCTCGCACGCTTCGCTCTTTCGGGTTACCGGATCGCCGGTATCGCCGCCTATCCCTTTGCCAGACCCTACCTTTCTTATCGGGCGGCAAAAGGCAAGGAAGACAAGCGCCGCCGGCTTGAACGTTTCGGTTACGCCAGCGCCGAGCGCCCGCGTGGCCCGCTCGTCTGGTTCCATGCCGCAAGTGTTGGCGAAACCCTTGCCCTCATCCCGCTGATCCGCGAAATCCGCAAGCGCGATATATTCGTGCTTTTGACCACCGGCACCGTCACCTCGGCTGAACTGACCCGCACCCGGCTTGGCGACGATGTGATCCACCAATATGTGCCGCTCGACATCAAGATCGCGGTCAACCGTTTCCTCACCTATTGGGCGCCGGATGCCGCCATAACGGCGGAATCTGAAATCTGGCCGGTGACGATGATGGAGCTGGAACGTCGGCACATTCCGCAGATCCGGGTCAATGCCCGCCTCTCCGACCGTTCCTTCGACCGCTGGAAAGCCCGCCACGACATCGCGGAATCGCTGTTTTCCAAGCTGGCGCTGGTGGTTGCGCAATCCGATCTCGATGCGGAACGTTTCCGCGATCTCGGCTCCTGGCCGGTGGTGATTTCGGGCAACCTCAAGGGCGATACCGACCCGCCGCCCTGCGACGAGGCGCTGCTGGAGAGCTATCGCAAACAGGTCGGCAATCGCAAGACATGGGCGGCGATCTCCACCTTCGACGGCGAGGAGAAGGCAGCCGCTACAGTTCATGCGGCGATCAAGTCGCGCAACGGCCAGCTGACCATCATCGTGCCGCGCCATCCTGAGCGTGGCGATGACGTGGAGGCCATGCTGAAGGGCATGAACCTTTCCGTCGCCCGCCGCAGCCGCAATGACATGATCACCCCGGAAACCGATATTTTCCTCGGCGATTCCATTGGGGAAATGGGGCTTTACCTGCGGCTGACCGAACTTGCCTTTGTCGGCCGCTCGCTGACGGCCGAGGGCGGGCAGAACCCGCTGGAGCCGGCCATGCTCGGCTGCGCCGTATTGTCGGGTGCCCATGTGCAGAATTTCCGCGAGGCCTATCAGAAGCTGATCCGCGCCGGCGGTGGTCGCATCATCCGTGATGTCGAGATGCTGGCCAAGGCGGTGCATTATCTCTTGGTCAACGACAATGAGCGGTACAAGATGATCGACGCCGGCAACCGGGTCATTCAGGATATGCGCGGCGCGCTCTCCTCCACCGTCAAGGCGCTGGAGCCCTATATCAACCCGCTCACCGTTTCGGCCAAGCTGCAACCGCGGAGCGCCATCGGTTCATGGTAGCGGATATCGAACTTGATGCGGCACAGTCGATCGCCGCTGTGCTCTTCGACAAGGACGGCACGCTGTTAGGTTACGACGCGAGCTGGGGACCGGTAAACCGCGAACTCGCGTCGATTGCCGCCAAGGGTGACGCAGCACTCGCCGACCGGCTTCTCGCAGCCTGCGGCATGGACCCCGTCACCGGCCATGTGGTGCCCGACAGCCTGCTCGCCGCCGGCAACACGGCGGAAATCGCCGCCGGTCTGGTCGCCGCCGGTTCATCCTGCGATGTTGTCGAACTGACGCAACGCCTCGACCGGCTGTTCACCGAGGCCGCGGATAAATCCGTGCCGGTCACCGATCTCAAGGCTTTTTTCGCAAGGCTGAAGGCGCGTGGCTACAAGCTCGGCATCGCTTCCAGCGACAATGAAAATTCCATCCGCCAGACGGCCATCCGTTTCGGTTTTGAAGAAGATATCGATTTCGTCGCGGGTTATGACAGCGGTTACGGCACCAAACCGCAGCCCGGTATGGTTCTCGGTTTCTGCGAGGCGATCGGTTTCCCGCCGGAACGCGTGGCTGTTGTCGGGGATAATAATCACGATCTGCACATGGGCAAAAATGCCGGCGCCGGTCTGCGGATCGCCGTTCTGACGGGGACCGGTTCGCGCGAAAGCCTTGGCGCGGATGCGCATTATTGTTTCGACGATATCACCGGACTTGAGGCCCTTTTGCCGGAACGGGCGGTCTAAGAAGAGCCTAGCTTCCGTCATTCCGGGCTTGTGCCGGAATCCAGCCAGCCCAAGTCCTTGCCTGAAAAAAGAGTCCTTCCCGCCGCAAGACGTGGAAAGCCGTTTATTCCATTTTTGCAATTTACGGTTTTTTCTGGCAAACAACCTCCCAGATATGAACAGCGAACGGAATGCCGTGGGCGACGCGGCCGGGAGCGGGAATAGATGGTTTCTGAAGCGCCGCCCTTCTGGTGGCAGAAAGCAGGTTGGCAGGCATGGCTCCTGTCACCTTTTTCGCTTCTTTATGGCAAGGTCGCCGGCCGGCGCATGCGCACGGCAAAACGGGCAAACGTTCCCGTTCCGGTCATCTGCATCGGCAATTTCACGGTCGGCGGGGCAGGCAAGACACCGACGGCGATAGCCATCGCCAGAGCCGCGATCGCACGCGGAATGAAGCCAGGCTTCCTCAGCCGCGGTTATGGCGGCACGCTTGACGTCACCACTCTTGTCGATGCGCAGCACCACCGCGCCGCCGCTGTCGGAGATGAACCTCTTCTCCTGGCGCGCGAGGCGGTAACGGTCATTTCGCGCAGACGAGTGGAGGGTGCACATCGGCTGGTAAAGGAAGGCGTCAATCTCATCATCATGGATGACGGGTTCCAGAGCGCCCGCCTGACGCTGGATTACGCGCTCGTTGTCATTGATACGGTGCGCGGCATCGGCAATGGCCATCTCGTGCCCGGCGGCCCGGTGAGGGCGCCGCTGGCAGAACAGATGCGGCAGATGACCGGACTGCTGAAGGTCGGCAAGGGCCACGCGGCCGATCCGCTGGTGAGGCAGGCGGCAAAGGCCGCCAAACCCGTCTTCGTCGCCGCGATCACGCCGCAGGAGCCGGAGGATTTCAGGGGAAAGCGCGTGCTGGCTTTCGCCGGTATCGCCGATCCGGCGAAATTCTATCGCACCGTCGAGGCGCTTGGCGGCGACATCGTGCTGAGCCGCTCCTTTCCGGATCATCATCATTTCAGCGATGATGAAATCGACGATCTCCTCAAGGATGCCCGCAAGGAGAATTTGCAGCTGGTGACGACCGCCAAGGATGCGGTGCGGCTCAACGGACATCACGGCCGGGCGGAAGAGCTGCTGTGGAACAGTCAGGTGATCGAAATCGACATGGTGTTCGACGATCCCAATGCGGCCGGAACTGTTATCGAGACGGCGGTGGTGAACTGCCGCGCGCGCCTGCTGCGGGACAATGCGCGGTCGTCAACTTAGAGCCCGACTGAGGCCGGCAAACCGCCAGCCTTCCGCTCCGCCTCCAGCGAAGCCGCCGCATCCACATAGGCCTCCTGCCGCGCCACGCTCCAGTAGCGTAACTCATCGAGCGGAATGGTCTTTCCTGTGACGGCGCAGAGAACATGCGAGCCGGTCTGGACGATGCGGAAATCACCGTCGAGATATTCGATGACGGCGAGGCGGTTGCCGCCTCCTTCAAATCTGTTCATCCGTTTTCGTCTCCTGCTCTGTCCTGCAAGGGCACCCAGTCCGAAACGGCGTAGCGTTTTCCTGAACAATCCGGATGCTCCAATGTCCCAAATTTATATAGCTCGGCGCGGCGCAAGGCCAGCCCCGCCTGCCGGCCGTTCAATGAAGGCGTCAGCTGCGGCCGAAGAGCCGTTCTATATCGGAAAGTTTCAGTTCGATATAGGTCGGCCGGCCGTGATTGCATTGGCCGGAACCCGGCGTGTTTTCCATCTGCCGCAGAAGCGCGTTCATCTCCTCCGGCCGCATGCGCCGGCCGGAGCGCACCGAGCCGTGGCAGGCCATGGTTGCAGCCACATATTCCAGCTTGTTGGCAAGCGTGGAAGCGGCGTCCCATTCGGCGATCTCGTCGGCTAGCTGGCGCACCAGCCCCTGCACGTTGACTTCGCCGAGCATGGCCGGCGTTTCCCGCACTGCGATTGCGCCAGGCCCGAAACGTTCGATGACGAGCCCCAGCGTGTCGAACCCGGCCGCATGATCCATCAGCCGGTCGCAATCTTCCTCGGGCAGGTCGATGATTTCAGGGATGAGCAGCACCTGTGAGGGCGGACGCCTCGAATGCAGGGCATTGCGCATTTCCTCGAACACCAGCCGCTCGTGCGCGGCATGTTGGTCGACGATGACGAGGCCGTTTTCCGTCTGCGCGATGATGTAGTTCTCGTGCAGCTGCGCCCGTGCCGCTCCAAGCGGATAAAGCACCGGTTCCGGCGAAGGGCTCTGGGAAGCCTCATAAGCCTCGCGAGGTTCCGCCCGTGCGGTCGGCATGGTGATGTCGGAGAAGCGCGATTGCGCCGCTTCGGCAAATTGCATGTCCCCGGAAACGGCGAGCGGCCGCGACGGCGAGGTGGCGGCGGACCATGTCGCGGAAGCCACCACGGAAGGCGAGGGCCTGAGGCTGGACGGGCTATAACCGGGGCGGAAGGCGTTCATCATCTGCCTGGCGCCCGTCGTCGCCGCCCTGTCGCCGTCACGCGTCAGCGCCTGGCGGATCGCGCCGACGATCAGCCCGCGAATGAGTCCGGGATCGCGAAACCGCACGTCGGATTTCGCCGGATGCACATTTACATCCACAAAGGCAGGGTCGAGCGTGATGGACAGCACCGCGACCGGATAGCGCCCATGCGGCACGGTCTCGGCATAGGCGCCGCGAATGGCCGATAAAAGCAGCTTGTCCTGCACCGGGCGGCCGTTGACGAAGACATATTGATGCGCCGAGTTGCCACGGTTGAAGGTCGGCACGCCGGCAAAGCCTGTCAGCGTCACGTCCTCGCGCCCGGCATCGATTTCGATGGCGTTATCCTTGAACTCCGCGCCGAGAATCTGCGCCATGCGGGCAAGGTGGTCGTCGCCGGTCGAGGGAATTTCGAGTGTCGAACGGTCGTTGCCCGAGAGCACGAAGCGGATATGCGGAAAGGCGATTGCCATCCGTTTGACGACTTCGGTGATGGCGGCCGCTTCCGCCCGTTCCGTCTTCAGGAATTTCAGCCGCGCCGGTGTGGCGAAGAACAGGTCGCGCACCTCGACGATGGTGCCGGCATTCGAAGCTGCCGGTCGCACGTCAGACACCTTGCCGCCGGTAACCGAAATCACCGAACCCTGTTCTGCCCCCTGTTGCCGGCTCGTGATCGTCAGCTTCGCGACCGAGCCGATGGAGGGCAGGGCCTCGCCGCGAAATCCGAGCGTGCGGATGTCATCCAGCGTCGTGGAAATTTTCGAGGTGCAATGACGCCTGACCGCAAGCTCCAGATCGGCTGGTGACATGCCGGAGCCGTTATCGGTAATCCGTACCAGCCCCTTGCCGCCGCCCGCCGTGGCGATCTCGATCCGCGTAGCGCCCGCGTCGATGGCGTTTTCGACAAGTTCCTTCGTGGCGCTGGACGGTCTTTCGATGACCTCGCCGGCGGCGATCTGGTTGATGAGGGTTTCTGAAAGCTGCTTGATGGCCATGATCGTCATTTTCGCGGATTCGCTGCAGCTTCGAAAGCAAAAAACCGGGGTGGCGGACATTTGCACATGTTTTGCAGGTTTCCGGGCATTTGATCATTTCGGTCAAGAGACGGCTAAGCGTTAATCCGCCTTTAATCGGCCATGAATATGGTGGGGCAGCTTGAAATGACCGCAGAAACGAGGCCCCCTTTGCCGGGTGGTGTGTGACGTCGACTATGGGTGAGCGTCATCTTCTCCTCACGACTGCTTCAAGTGGCGAACCCTGATGTCTCTTTTTCGGAATTTGTCGTTTCATCCCGGCATCTGCCCTGGACGATTCCAATAGAAACATAAGCCTGATCCAGAAAAACAGGTGGGAGTTTGCAGTTGAGTGATTTGGCGTCCTCTGGCGCGGGCGTTCATACGGTGATGCTTGATGCCCTTTGCGACGCGCTTGGCGCGGCGATCGTCGTTTACGACCGAAACGATCACATTATTTTCGCAAGCCGGAAACTCCTGAGCTTTTTCCCGCTGGAAGAGGCCGTCGCCAGTCCGGGCGCGCGCCTGCGCGACTATCTGAGCGCGCTTTACGATTGTTATCTGCTGGAGGCGGAAAGTCTCTCCAGCAATGCCCGCCAGCTCGGCCGGGAGGAATGGATCGGCGAGCGGCTGGCACTGCACTGGAAGGAACGGTCGGAAAAGACCGAGCGGCTGAAGGGAGAGCGCTTCCTGCGCTTCGTCATGAACCGTCTGCCGTCTGGTCTCGGCATCAGCGTGGTTGCCGATATTTCCGAACAGAAGAAACGCGAAGAGCAATGGCGCCTCGACCTCGAGCGTGTCCAGCTCATTGAGGACATTCTCGACAATCTGCCGTTTCCGGTTCTCGTCAAGGATCGAAACCTCGCTTATGCGGCCGTCAACAAAGCCGCCTGCACCATGGTTGAAACCAGCGCCGAGTGCATTCTCGGCCGGACCGTTTTTGATCTGCATTCGCGCAAGGTCGCCCGCCGGATCGATGCCGCGGACCGCATGGTCCTGGATAGCGGCACTCCGAGCATCATTCCTGAAAGAGTGAGACGCCTGAATGGCGAAGAGGTTCTGACGATCACCCGCAAGCAGCGCGTGGGCAGGCCCGGCCGATATTTTCTGGTAACGACGATGGAGGACGTGACCGCTCTCGCCACCATCGATGCGAACGGCATGCCTGTCATCCCCTCGCTCGAACATGTTCCCTTCGTGGCCTCCACCTATGGCAAGGATGAGGAAACGGACGGCCGCGGCGGGTTTTTGAAGAGCAAAGCGGTGCTGATCGTCTCCGAAAACACACGTTTTGCGGAGGCCGCCGGCCAGCGGCTGGCTGCCGGCGGCATGGATCATGCCGCGGTGACGAGCGAGGACGAACAGCGCGCCTTCATCGATGTCGCTGCCTCTGCCGGCGTGGGCATCGACGTGGTCGTCGTCGACGCCCAGATGAGCGTTGCATGCCTCGATATTGCCGCCGCACATGGCCTGCCCGTCGTCACCATCGAGGAAGAGGAGATCGATGCATCGCTCATGCATTATCTCGCTGTCGGGCTGAAATCCTCACCGAAGGAGAAAGCCGAGGACGAGGACTGGGAGATCATGACCGACGACCTGCCGGAAATGCTCAGAACCGGCAGCGTCTGCGATATCCTTCTCGTTGAGGACAACAGGGTCAACCAGATCGTCTTTTCGCAAATCCTCGAGGGGCTGGGACTTTCCTGGCGGCTCGCCACCTCCGGCGAGGAGGCCTTGCGCCTTTTTGTCGAACAGTCGCCATCCGTCGTCCTTCTCGATACGACGCTCGGTGATATCGACGGTTTCGAGGTCGCCCAACGCATGCGCGATCTCGCCGGCGACAAACATATTCCCATCGTCGGTGTCATCACCCATGCCTTCGAGGGCGATCTCGACAAATGCCTGGCGTCCGGCATGGACGACATGCTGCTGAAACCCGTAAGCCCTGACATGGTCGAGGCGGTTTTCCTGCGGCTTATCGGCAAGGATGTCCTGCGGCTGCAGGCCTGAAATTTCCATTGTCGGGAGGCTATGGCTTTTTTAATACTTGCCCTGCATTGTGAGCGCGGTCGACACAGGATTCACGAGATGCAGGAATGAAACGGGCAGAGCCGCAATCGTTGCAGGTCAGCCAGAACGAGCTGCAGGCGATGGCCTACAGTGATCCGCTGACGGGGCTCGGCAACCGCTACCGTCTGCGGGACAAGATTCGCATGCTCGCCAGTGAACGATCCAGCGATCCGGCACCCTTTACGGTCGGCATTGCCAATATCGACGGTTTCAAACCCATCAACGATCTGTTCGGCGTCCAGGCGGGCGACGAAATCCTGTGCCAGGTGGCGCACCGGCTGAAGGCCTGCATTCCCGATGGCGCCATCGTGACGCGCCATGACGGCGACGAATTCGCCTTCGTGCTGCCGCTGATTTTCGAGCGCATCGGCGCGGAGCGCATTGGCAACATGATCAAGGACGTGCTGTCGGCCCCTTACGATCTCGGCGATCGCAATGTCCGCCTGTCCTCCTCTTTCGGTTTCGCCATTTATCCCTTCGCCGGTGATGAATACGAGGATCTGCTGAAAAGCGCTGAGACCGCGCTTTACCGCTCGAAGCGTCGCGGCCGCGGCCAGATCACCGTCTATTCGCGTGAGATCGCGCAGGAAATGAAGCGCGCCACGCAGCTGGAACAGGCGCTCAGAAACGCGATCATCACCGATGCGATCGACGTGCATTTCCAGCCGATCGTTCGGCTGGAGGAGGCGAAGGTCATCGGTTTCGAGGCGCTCGCCCGCTGGAACGATCCCGATCTCGGCTTCGTGTCGCCCGCAGTCTTCGTGCCGCTCGCCGAAGAGCGCGGTTTCATCGATGCGCTGTCGGAAGCCCTGCTGCGCAAAGCGGCGGAAGCGGCCCTGTTCTGGCCACGCGAGCTGTTCCTGTCCTTCAACCTGTCTTCCGCGCAATTGATGGACCCGAGCACATCGGACAATATTCTCTCCATTCTCTCGCGTGTCGGCCTCGATCCGCACCGGCTGGAGCTGGAGATCACCGAAACGGCGGTCATGACGTCAGCCGATACCGCGCAGCGCATCATCAGCGAATTGCAGAGTGCGGGCGTCCGCATCTCGCTCGACGATTTCGGCACCGGCCAGTCGAGCCTCGGCCGCCTGCGCGATTTCACCTTCGACAAGGTCAAGATCGACCGCGCCTTCGTCTCGCGTATCAGCAGCGACCGCCCCTCCGAACACATCATCAAGGCCATCGTCGCCATGTGCGAGGGGCTTGATCTCGAGGTCGTGGCCGAGGGGATCGAGGAGCGGGTGGAAGAAGAAAAGCTGCGCGCGCTTGGCTGCGCCATGGGGCAGGGCTATTTCTACGGCCGGCCCGTCGACGCCGCCGCAACCCAGCGTTACCTGCACGAGAATTATCGCGAGATATTGTCGGATATTTCCTGAGAAACGGAATGGCCTCGGACGAGGCGGTGGGGACTCCCCCAACGGCCCTCATCCCTGTGACAAGCACAGGAATGAGGAGATTGCGGTGCGTGCCGCGCCTCAGAGCCTGTAAAGCGGCTCGAAACGGCCCTTCACCTCGATACCGAGTTCGAACGTCAGACCATGCTGCGGATTTGCGGCAATGGCGTCGTCATCGAGATGTTCGCGGGCGGAGGTGACGAGCAGGCGCGAAGCGTCAGGGCCGATGAAGGCCGGGCAGGTCGTCTGTTTGCCGGGCACCTCGTATCGAGCGATGTGATTGCCATCGGTATCGTAACGATCGACCGCACCTTCACCCCAACGGGCATTCCAGATATGACCTTCGGCATCGCAGACCGATCCGTCCACACCGCCCTTGATACCGGTGGAATCGATGAAAACCTCGGCCTTGCCGGTTGGCAGACCGGTGTCGGCATCGAGCGGCACCCGCATCAACCTGTTCACTTTGGTATCGACATAATATCCCGTCGCGCCGTCGGGGGAGAAGCAGATCGAATTCGGAATGCTGATATCCGCAAAAAGCGTCGTCACCGTACCCTTGGCGACATGATAGATGCTGCCCGCACCGGTCTCGGCCTTGCGGCCCATGGTGCCGATCCACAGCGCGCCGGATGGGTGCATGCGCCCGTCATTGGAGCGGTTGCCGGGCAGGTCGCTTTCCAGCTCCGCATGCAATGTCAGCACGCCGGTCGCGGTGTCGCGCAGGAAAAGCCCGTCATCGGAGGCGATCAGCTGCTTGCTGTCGCTGATCTTGGCGAGCGCACTGCCCATGAAGGGCAGGGCATGCACGGTCTTGCGGCCGGAGGCGAGATGCAGCTCATGCAGTTCGCGCTCGAGAATATTGAACCACCATGCAGTGCCGCTGACCGGGTCGAAGGTCGGGCCTTCGCCAAGCAGCATCGGCGTTTCGTCCAGAACATGTCCGGCAAAGGGAAAAACGGTTGCCAAGTTCTTATCCTCCGATGGCTGCATCATAGGCTTGAAGTGTGACGACGGCACGTTCACGCACCTCCGCCGCTGTCATGCCGGGCTTGTAAAGGCTGGTGCCGAGACCGAAAGCCAGAATGCCGGCCGAGGTATAGTCGGAAAAATTCTTGTCCGAGACACCGCCGACGGCGGCGATGATCAGGTCCTTCGGCAGGATCGTCCTGATGGCATTGATGCCGGCCGGGCCGATGATGCTGGCGGGGAAAAATTTCAGTCCCGTCGCTCCGGCCTTTGCGGCCACCAGCGCTTCGGTGGGGGTAAGAACACCCGGCATCGTTACCATGCCTTTTTCACGCGCGGCGGTAATCACCTCGGCATCGGCATTGGGGCTCACCATCAGCTTGCCGCCGGCCGCATCCAGCGATGCCACGTCATTTACGCTGAGCACGGTGCCGGCGCCAATCAGGCAATCGGCCGGCGCCATCCTGGCGGCGATCTCGATCGAGCGGAACGGATCTGGCGAGTTGAGCGGAATTTCGATGGCGCGGAAGCCGGTCTCGATCAGCGCGCCGACGACGCCTTCGGTTTCCTCGGGTTTCAGACCACGCAGAATGGCGATCAGCGGATATTTGATGGAAGGGAAGGGAATACGCATGGTCGATCTTTCTTCTTATGGCCAGATGGCATTTGCAGCGGCCAGCAATCCGCGCCGCACGGCTTCGTCGGCGTCGATGACCGTATAGTGGATATCAAGGGCGGTGAAGGCACCTTCATAAAGCGCGCCGAGTGCGCCGGAGCCGATCAGCACCACCGGCGTCTCGCGCTTTGCCTGTGAATGAGCGCCGGCGATTTCCAGCCCGATCATGATGCCGGAAAGCCTCGCCTTGGCGTCGGTCGCGGCAAGCCCGTGCAGCAATTGGCCGGATCGCAGGGTGAAAAGGCGGTTGGTCGCAAGCTCGGGATGGGCGTAGATATCGCGCACGGCCGCCGTGAAAGCCTCGTGATCGCCGGTGAAGGCTTCGGCCTCCGCCACCGCATGTGACAGAATCGTCTGTTTGGAAATCGCCTCGAAGAGTTCGCCGGTCATGAAGGTGGCGAAGCGTGTCACGCCGCCATCCTTGACTGTCACCCATTTGGAATGGGTGCCGGGCATGCAGACGAGTTTCTCTCCACTATCTCCCGAAGACAGAGCGCCGAGCAATTGCGTTTCTTCGCCGCGCATCACGTCGGGCGCGCCTTTGTCCCGCTGTGCGAGACCCGGCAGGATACGCACATCCCGTGCCTGACCCGGCACGCGGACAGCACCTTCCAGAACCGCCGAAAGCGAGGCCGGCACGTCGATATAACCCGCCTCGACCCAGCCCTGCCGTGCGCCCGCCATGCCGCAGACGAGAACCGGCAAATCCGCGGGTGCGCCGATGGCGTCGAGATGCGTCTGCAACACGTCGGCAAAACCGGTCCGCATGGCGGTGGTCATGCCTTCCCCGCTGCGCCGTTCGGCAAGCACCGCGCCCGATCGGCTGAGAAGCCAGAGCCGGAAACTGGTCGTGCCCCAGTCAACGGCGATGAAAGCGGGTTCGGACATTATAACAGGCCTCCGTCTACGATAATGGATTGCGCCGTGATGGCGCTCGATGCCGATGATGCGAGAAACAGGCACGGCCCGGAAAGATCGGCAGCGACGAGCGTGCGCTTCAGGCACTGCCGCGCCGTGGTGGCTGTGATGCCCTCATCCGTCAGCCACAGTTCCTTCTGCCGCTCCGTCACGATCATGCCCGGCAGGAGCGTGTTGACGCGGATATTTTCCGGCCCCAGCCTGCCGGCAAGGCTCTTGGTGAGGCCGATAATGCCGGCTTTCGCCGCTGCATAAGAAGGCAACTCGCCCATGTTCAGCAGAAACGAGATAGACGAAAAATTGACGATCGAGGCATCCTTCGCCTGTCGCAGATGGGGAAGGGCAGCCTGAACCGTGAAGAACATCTGCTTGAGATTGACCGCCTGGTTGGCGTCCCAATAGGCCTCGGTGACGCTGTCTATGTCGTGACGGTCGTCCCAGGCGGCGTTGTTGACCAGCACCTTGATGCCGCCGGTGGCGGAGGCGGCCATATCCACCGTACGCTTGATCGCTTGGATATCACTGAGGTCGGCCCTGAAATAAAGGACCGGGTGAGACACCGTCGCCGCAAGCCGCGCGACAAGCGCTATGCTCGGCTGTTCGGCGATGTCGATGAACGAAACCTTCGCCCCCTGCATCGCGAAGGCTTCGACCAGCGATGCCCCGATGCCCGAACCGCCGCCGGTAACGAGCACGCCCGCATCCTTGAGGTCTGGAAATTGGGCTTGCATCATTGGCGTCATCTCGTTCATGAAAGGCTTGATTGTTCCATTATTTGGAACTAAATTTTACTAAGTGGAATTATTCTCTTGGCGTCTCGATGATGTCAAGACCGATGACGGTGGATGGCGCATGCCTGATGATAAAAAAGCCAATGGCGGAAAGCCCGATGCGGTTCCGCCCTCACACCAGAAAACCGAAAACGCCACCGGCACGCTCGGCAAGGTCGTCTCGCTGCTGGAACTGATCGCCCTTGCCGAAAAGCCGATGCGTTTTACCGATGTCGTCGAGGCAAGCGGCCAGCCTCGCGGCACGGTTCACCGCCAGCTCGCGCATCTGGTTGCCGAGGGCCTGGTGGATCATGCCGCCGATCAGACCTATGCGGTGGGGCTGAGGCTCCTGCAACTGGCGGCGAAGGCCTGGAGCGGCAATGATCTGCGCAGCGTCGCAGCACCTCATCTTTCGGCCTTGCAGGAAGCGACGCAGGAATCCGTGCATCTCGCCGTTCTGAACGGCGGGCAGGTCACCTATCTCGACAAGATGGAGGGTCGCCATACATTGCGCATGCATTCGCAGGTCGGCAAAACCTCGCCGGCCTATTGCACGGGGGTGGGCAAGGCGGCGCTGTCGCTGCTGCCCGTCGATGAGCTGGCGGAACTTGCCGCAGGAATGGAGTTTCACCGTTTCACGGAGGCGACGCTGATAACGCCGGAAGCCCTGATGGCCGATGTCGCCGCCATCTGCGACAATGGTTACGGTTTCGATCTTCAGGAACATGAAATCGGAATTCATTGCGTCGCCGCACCGGTCCGGGCGCCGGGCCGCAATTTTGTGGCGGCGATCTCGGTCACCGGTCCCGCCTACCGGGTGGATGCGGAACAACTGCGCAACTGGGCGCCGCTGGTGCGCGAAACGGCCGATAAAATCTCTGCGGAACTCGCCTGCAGATTATCCCCGGTTGCGGATGATTGAGAGAAAAACGGCGCGCCCCGTCGGGTTTCTCCGCCAGAGTTGGCCGTGAGGACACTCATACATGTGTGTTAGTAATTATTTTCGACTATTCGGAATTAAACTTTCAACTTTTGTTTGCATGAATCGATTTGCTGAGTAACATCCCCCACAATTCCGGGCAGGGGCGGGGCTTTTGCGGCGGCATTTTCTCATTCTCGAAGAACAGCTTTGATGCAGAAAACAGAAACGGCCGCCGTTCAGTCGATTGGTGTGGATTGCGTTCGCGAGATCGCCGGTCTCAACACGCAATTCGATATATTCCGCTTCCTGAAACGGCTGACGGAGGCCTGGGAGTTTCGCGCCTTCATGGTGCTCGACCTGTCGTCGGAACTGGCGAGCGAATTGTCGCAATATACTGTTATCACCAGCTGGCCGGCCGAGCTTTTGCAGCGTTATGATGAAGAGGGCATGCTGCAGAACAGCCGGGTGATGGCGCAGCTGAAAAAATCGACCATACCCTTCTCCGTCTCCATGGATTTTCTGGTCAACGGCGAGGAGCATATCGCTAATAAAACGGTGATAGGTCTGTTCGAGCGTTTCGAGATGGTGAATTCGGTCTGGTTTCCCGTTCACGACGTCACCATGAGGCGCGGCGCCATATCCTTTTCAGGCAATAAGGCGGTTCTGCCAACTATCCGGCTTGCCGAACTTTTGTATATTTCCTGCCATGTCTTTGCCCGGCTATCTGAAATCCGCCGTCTCGACCTCAGGGTTCCCGAAACACTGAGCGAGCGGGAGATCGACTGTCTGAACTGGACCGCCGCTGGCAAGACGAGCGCTGAAATCGCTGAGATCATGATGCTCTCGGAACATACCATCAATCACTACCTGAACCGCGCGACCAAAAAACTCGACACGGTCAACCGCACCCAGGCTGTCGCGAAAGCGCTGCGGGTCGGCCTGATAAAATAGCGAAATCATAATTTTATCATTGTGATAAACCGCTACCTGGGCGATCCTCCTTTCGAATCACCGGAAAGGAGAAATCGTTTGCCGGAACGGCATAAGGTTAAAGCGGGATTTTCTCCGACTATCGATTGCGCCGTGTTGATAGCCGCTGCCGAAAAAGGTTTTGCTGCCGATGAAGGCATAGAACTGGAACTTTTCAGAGAGCAGTCCGCGCGCGCCGTTCTTGCCGCACTTGGCGGGGATGACATTCACATAGGGCATCTGCCCGCACCGGTTCCGGTCGGCTCCGCTGTCGGCCTCGATGATCTGCCGGCCGATATTGTCGGCGTTTTCACGCTTTCCCTCGGCGGATCGGCAACGACTGTTTCCCATGGATTTTACGACGAGCTTTACCGCGAAGGGATGAAGCTGCCCGATCCGGCGGCCTTCGGGCGGGCCATGGCCCGCGTCTGCGCCGCGCGGCGGGCAGCGGGCAAGAATCCGCCGGTCTTTGCTGTGGAGGATATTGTCTCCACGCCCTTTTATACCTTGCGTTATCTGCTCGGAAGCTGCGGCGTCCTGCTCGGCCGGGACATGGAAATCATCGAGGCCCTGCCGAAAGCAATGCCCGCACTTCTGGAAAGCGGCAAAGTCGATGCACTCTGTACCGCCGAACCGGCCGGCAGCGCCGTGGTGCTCGGCGGCGCCGGGCGGATCGTCACCACGGGCGCCCTGATCTGGCATAATGCGCCGGAAAAGATACTGGCCGTGAAAAAAGGCTGGGCGGAGGAAAATGCCACTTTGCTGGAAGGATTGCTACGGGCGCTCTACCGTGCCGGCGAATGGTGTGCGAACGACGCCAATATCGAGGAGCTGGCCGGCATTCTCGCCGCCCCTCAATATATCGATGAAAACGGTGAATTCCTGCTGCCGGCGCTGACCGGCTATATTTCCACTTCGCAACGGGACATGCAGCGTTTTCAGGAATTCTTCGTGACGAGCGCCAAGGCGGCCAATTTTCCATGGCAGAGCCAGGCGCTATGGTTCTTCAGCCAGATGCTGCGCTGGGGCGAAGTTCCCGCTGAGCGACGGCTGGAACCAACGATGGTGGAGGCGGCGCGCAATGCGTACCGGCCGGATATTTTCCGCAAGGCCATGAAGCCGCTTTTCGTACCCGTGCCGGGCGCCAATCTGAAGCTTGAAGGCACGCTGAAGGAACCTGTCCATGTCGGCGCCTCACGCACCGGCCTCGTCCTTGGCCCCGACTGTTTTTTCGACGGCCGTGTCTTCGACCCGGAAACGCTCGAGATGGACGACGAAATCTGAAACCGCAGCGTTAAATCGTCGCGAATACCTGCCGCCTGCGCTTTGGCATTGGCGAAGCGCTTCGGCTTGGCTATGGATGCACGCAATACCCTGGAATGATGTAGCGGAGGATGAACATGGCAGAGGTCAGCAAGAACCAGGTCGAAAAGGCGCTGGAAACGGTGATCTATCCCGGGAGCGGCAAGAACATCGTCGCGCTCGGCATGGTCTCGGAAATCTTCATCGCCGACGCGAAGGCCTATTTCTCCATCACCGTTCCGGCCGACAAGGCCTCTGAAATGGAACCTCTGCGGCTTGCAGCCGAACGGGCGGCCAAAAGCGTGGAAGGCATTGCCGGCGCGGTCGTTGCGCTGACGGCCGATCGCAAACCCGGCCAGCAGCAGCCCGCCGCCGCAGGTCCCACCCCCGCGCGTCCCGCCGCAGCAACCGGCCGGCCCGCCGCCGCGCCCGGTCGGCCGACACCGCAGCCGGGCTCGTCCAAGGTGGGCGTGCCGGGCGTCCGCGCCATCATCGCCGTGGCGTCGGGCAAGGGTGGCGTCGGCAAATCAACGACGGCCGTCAATCTGGCGCTTGGTCTGCAGGCGCTCGGCCTCAAGGTCGGCATGCTCGATGCCGATATTTACGGCCCCTCGCTGCCGCGACTCCTAAAAATCTCCGGCCGTCCGAAGCAGCAGGAAGATCGCATCATCCTTCCCATGGAGAATTACGGACTGAAGGTCATGTCCATGGGCTTTCTGGTGGACGAGGAAGCTGCGATGATCTGGCGCGGGCCGATGGTGCAGTCCGCCCTGATGCAGATGTTGCGCGAAGTGGCCTGGGGTGAACTCGATGTGCTGGTGCTCGACATGCCGCCCGGCACGGGCGATGCCCAGCTTACCATCGCCCAGCAGGTGCCGCTTGCCGGTGCGGTCATCGTCTCCACGCCGCAGGACCTGGCGCTGCTCGATGCGCGCAAGGGCATCACCATGTTCCGCAAGGTGGAGGTGCCGCTGCTCGGCGTCATCGAGAATATGAGCTATTTCATCGCGCCGGATACGGGTGCGCGCTACGATATTTTCGGCCATGGCGGCGCCAAGGCGGAAGCGGAGAGGATCGGCGTGCCGTTCCTCGGCGAAGTGCCGCTCACCATCTCCATCCGTGAAATGTCGGATGCCGGAACTCCGGTCGTGGTTGCCGAGCCGGATGGCCCACAGGCCGCGATCTACCGCGATATCGCGGAAAAAGTCTGGGCGCGGATGGGGGCTGACGAGAGAAAAGCCGCGCCGAAGATCGTTTTCGAATAGAGCCGTATGCCCCCGGTGCAAATGGATGTGCGCCGGCGGGCTCCGAATAGTCCTTTTAAAACAGAAGATTAATCGCCAGTATCGGGCATGTTTTCTGGGTTTGAACTCCAGAGATGCTTCGCCTGCAATGCTGTCGAGAAAAAATATTGCTTGATTGCATCCCGCTTTGGGCGCATACGCCTGCGCCGTTTGGCTCTTGGTCCGTCGGGCTGGTGGGATAGTCTGTCCTGCGCGTTCCGGTGTACCCTCGAAGTGTCGTCCAGAGGTTTGCCGACCGCAAACAGGATATGTTAAGCAGCATTGCGGCTGATGCCTGCGATGTGGAGCGGAGAAACGGATTGATAAAAGCCTATCGCGCCAATTGCGAGGCGATCAGCCTGTCGACAGACGACGGCTCCGGACCGATTCCCGACGACATCGTCTGGATCGATCTCGTCAATCCCGACAGGGCGGAAGAGCAGCGTGTGGAAAAGCTGCTGGGCGTTGAACTGCCGACGCGCGAAGACCTCAAGGATATCGAGCCTTCCAGCCGCCTCTATATGGAAGACGGCAATGTCTTCATGACCGCTTCTCTGGTGTGGAAGGCGGATTCGGACGATCCGCGCCTGACCGATATCGCCTTCATTCTGATCGGCAAGCGTCTGGTGACGATCCGTTACGCCGAGCCGAAATCATTCCATCTTTTCATCGCCGCCATCACCCGCGCACCGCACGAGATGCGCAGCGGCACGGCGCTGCTGTTGAAATTGCTGGAAACCATCGTTGACCGCACCGCGGAAATTCTCGAAAATTCGGTCACGGGCATCGACAATCTCGCCGCCGACATTCTCGGCAGCCAGGCGCGCAGCAAGCGCAAGGCACCCCGTTATCTTGAAGATCGCCTGACCAACATCGCCGCCTATCACCGGCTGATCTCGAAGCTCCGAGTCAGCCTCGCATCGCTGGCGCGGCTGCAGACCTTCCTGTCCACCAGCGACCAGGCGCGCGAGGACAAGGGGGCAAAGGAACAGGGCAAGTCTATCGGGCGCGATATCCAGTCGCTAAACGAACATGCCTCCTTCGTTTCCGGCAATCTGACATTCCTGCTCGACGCCTCTCTCGGCATCATCAATATCGAGCAGAACGGCATCATCAAGATTTTCTCGATCGCTTCGGTGGTCTTTTTGCCGCCAACGCTGGTGGCTTCGGTTTATGGAATGAACTTTCAGCTCATGCCGGAGTTGAACTGGACATTTGGTTATCCCCTTGCGCTGGTCGTCATGCTGATGTCCGCCATCATCCCGTTTCTCTTTTTCCGCTGGAAGGGCTGGCTCTGAAGAGCCAGGATCATCATGTCTCAAATCGCAGACAAGGACGTTGCCGAGAAACCGGATGCCGATGACTCGCACAAGAACAAGGGGCTTTATGCTGCCATCCTTGGTTCCATCGGGGTCGTTTACGGTGATATCGGCACCAGTCCGCTTTATGCCTTCCGCGAAGCCCTGAAGCCGATCGCCTATGATGGCGTGACGCGGGAGGAGGTCATTGGTCTCACATCTCTGATGATCTGGTCGCTGACGATCATCGTCACCTTCAAATACATCACGCTTCTGCTGCGTGCCGACAATGACGGCGAAGGCGGCACGCTATCGCTTCTGGCGCTGCTGATGAAGACGGCGGGCACGCATCGCAGCGTTCTCATCGTGCTCGGTCTCATCGGCGCTGCCCTGTTCCTGGGTGACGCGATGATCACGCCGGCACTGTCAGTGCTTTCGGCGGTGGAAGGTCTGAAGCTCGTCACGCCTGCCATGGACGATTTCATCATTCCGATATCCGTCTGCATCCTCATCGGCCTCTTCGCGATCCAGTCGCATGGCACGGGCACGGTGGCGAAGTTCTTCGGCCCGATCACGGCGGTCTGGTTCCTCGTGATGGGCGGTGCCGGCCTTATTCATATAGCCGATGATTTCGGCATTCTTTTTGCCTTCAATCCCTGGCATGCGGTGGAGTTTCTGGCCAATGAAGGCTTTTACGGCGTCGTCGTGCTCGGTGCGGTCTTCCTGACGATCACGGGTGCTGAAGCGCTTTATGCAGACCTTGGCCATTTCGGCCGCCGTCCCATCCAGTGGGCGTGGTTCTGTCTGGTTTTTCCGGCTTTGACGCTGAACTATCTCGGGCAGGGCGCGCTGGTGCTGAAAGACCCGGCAGCCATGTCCAATCCGTTCTATCTGATGTTCCCGCAATGGGCGATCCTGCCGGCCGTCATTCTGGCCACCGCCGCGACCATCATCGCCAGCCAGGCGGTGATTACAGGCGCGTTTTCGCTGGTCCGTCAGGCGATCCACCTCGGCTACCTGCCGCGTATGGAAATCCTCTTCACCTCGGAAACCAATACCGGGCAGATCTATCTGCCGGCGGTCAATACCATTCTCCTGTTCGGCGTCGTGGCACTGGTGCTCACCTTCAAGAGTTCGGATGCGCTGGCCACCGCCTACGGTATTTCGGTTACCGGCGCGATGGTCGTCACCAGCCTGATGTTCTTCGAATTTGTGCGCAAACGCTGGCAATGGTCGATCTGGCTGGCGCTTGCTGTGCTAACCCCGCTTCTGCTGCTGGAACTGATCTTCCTCGGCGCGAACCTGCTCAAGATCCATGACGGCGGCTACGTGCCGGTGCTGCTGGCGATCGCCTTCACCGTCATCATGACCACCTGGCAGCGTGGCTCGAGAATCCTTTTCGCCAAAACCCGTCGCGGGGATGTGCCGCTGAAGGCCTTCGTCGCTTCGGTGGAAAAAGAAAGCGCCCATGCACCGGTCCGTGTGCCCGGCACCGCGATCTTCCTCACCGGCGACCCGGAGGCAGCGCCGGCGGCATTGCTGCACAATCTCAAGCATAACCATGTCCTGCATGACAAGAACGTCATCCTGACGATCCGCACCGAGGACCAGCCGCGCGTTCGCCCGGAGGACAGATACACGCTGACGAAACTCAGCGATCGTTTTGCCGTGGTCGAGCTGCATTTCGGCTTCATGGAAACCCAGAACGTCACCCAGGCGCTGGGCTATCTGCGACGCACCGGCTACAAGTTCGACATCATGTCGACCTCTTTCTATCTCGGCCGCCGCAAACTGGTGCCGGATCCGAAATCCGGCATGCCGGGCTGGCAGAACCGTCTGTTCATCGCGCTTGCCGAAACCGCTGCCGACCCCTCCGACTATTTCCGCCTGCCTGCAAACCGTGTGGTGGAATTGGGTTCGCACGTCGTCGTCTGATGACGTGGGCATGTTCCTCTATGTAGCTGGGCGGCCTCCTTCTTTCCATCATACTGGCCTTCCGTCATTCCGGCCTTGAGCCGGAATCCAGTCAGCCCAAGTCCTTGGGCTGAAAAGACTCCTCTCGCCGCGCCGACGCGCGTCGGCTGGATTCCGGCTCAGGGCCGGAATGACGGAGGTGGGAAGCTGTAAACGATGTGACCTATGCCACGCCACGCGCATTAGAAAGTCCGCACACATTAACGTGAAGCCATCTCCCCGCGCGGCGTTAACCAAGCATCAAGGTTAATAAGAGATTCTCGAACACCTGTAGAAAATTTGGTTGTCGGTGTTCGGAGTGCTGGTTTTGCGTTCGAAAAGTGTAATGCGTCGTCGGTCCGCCATGTCCCGAGAGGGGTGGGCGTCAAAATGGACCTCGCCCGTCGTCTTCGGCCTTGCCGCCTGGCTCGTCTTTCCTTCTCTTGCCGCCCGTGCGGATCTGGCCTCGCTTCTGGCGGGGCTGGACAATGGCGGTGAGCAATGGCGCATGGTGCTGACCGCGTCTCCGGCGGGCTCGGTGCACAATGCCTCGCTCACCTTCAATGATGCGGCAGGCGATGCGGCGCTGCATGGCAGCGGCATGACCCTGCCCAATGGCAGCAAGGTCGCTTTCGTCACCAACAAGAAGGGTGAGCCAACGACGCCGGATAGCGAGCGTGTGAACCGCGCCGCCAAGAAAGGCCGCATTGTCGCAACCGAAATCATGCAGCCGCCCAAGGCCTTCACTGCCGGTTCCGTCCTCCAACGCACGAGCATGCTGGATATCGAACCGCTAAAGCGCAAGGACCGCACGGCCTTCGTCAAGCCAAAGCGCGGCAAGGACGTCGAACTCGCCTCCTTCTATTTCCGCCGCGACGAAAAGAAGGCGGATAAGAGCGTCTCGCCGATGCTGGCGGAACTCGTCACCAACCGTACTCCGGACATTCTCGCCACGGCCTATGCGCCGGCCGCACCGGACTTCGCCCGTGAATCGCCTTTCGACGCCATTCTCAAAAAACCGGAGGCCGGCCGTTTCGTGCCGCAGATCAGTGCGGACGATCACGCCTGGGCGGCGACCCCGCTGCCGGCCGAAGTCTTCTCCGCTGCAGAACAGCAGTGCCTCGCATCCGGCATCTATTTCGAGGCACGCGGTGAATCGGTGAAAGGCCAAGCGGCGGTCGCCCAGGTCATCCTCAACCGCGTGCGCAACCCCACCTATCCGAAAACCATCTGCGGTGTGGTCTATCAGAACAAGGACTGGCGCAACCGCTGCCAGTTTTCCTTCGCCTGCGACAATATAAAGGACCGCGTGAATTCCGAGCGCCATTGGAAGATGGCCCGTGAAGTGGCCATGGCCACCACCGCCGGCAAGATCTGGCTGACGGAAGTCGGCTCAGCGACTCATTATCATGCCGTCTATGTTCGTCCCGCCTGGGGGAAATCCATGAAGAAGGTCGGCAGGATCGGCCTGCACGTCTTTTATCGTACCTATGGTGGCGGCTGGAGCTGATACCACCGCCAATTTGTCGCATTTTGCGTGTCAAAAATGCCGATTCCCTGGCGAAACATCGCCGCCAAACTGTGATTTGGCATTAAGTAGTTGTTGTAAAACGATAAATTTGTATCGAAACAAGCTGCGCCAGTGCCTTGACTAGCGAAGCCCCTAAAACTATGTTGCGCGCGACTTCAGAGCGGGCTGGAACAGGCTTAATCCGTCACCGTTTACAACTCCAAAGGGTTCTGGCATGGCTGGAACGGAGAAAATGGTTGGGATTTTAAGATGACTGGCAACCGTGACGATAGTCTGGACGAGCGTCGCAAGCGCCTTGCTGATGAGTTGGCAAAGGTGAAGGCGGAGGATGAGGCGGACGTGAGGGCGGAGACCAACGCTGCGGAAAACCGGAAAGGTTTTGCGATGGCGGTCAAGCTCTCATCGGAGTTCATTTCAGCCATCGTGGTCGGCGCTATGCTGGGTTATCTTCTGGACTATTTTGTCGGCACGACGCCGTGGGGGATGATCGTTCTTCTTCTTCTCGGTTTCTGCGCAGGCGTATTGAATGTGTTGCGCTCGACGGGCGCGGTGGCCAAGCCGCCGCTGCTGGAGAAGGCGGACAGACAGGACGAGGGTGGAAAAGGCGGCGCTTAAGCTGTTTTTTCTTGCAGTTGAGATGCCGCGATGCGCGGCGACAGGTAAAGAGGGCAGCCGGTGGCAAACGATCCGACCCATCAGTTCTTGGTGCAGCCGATCATTCCGATCGAAATTGGCGGCGTCGATTTTTCCTTCACCAATGCGTCGCTGTTTATGGTTGCGACCGTGGCTGCCGCGTCCGGTTTCCTTTATTTCGCAACGTCGAACCGCGGTCTGATCCCGACCCGCATGCAGTCCGTTGCCGAAATGTCCTATGAGTTCATCGCCTCCATGCTGCGCGAAGGCGCCGGCAAGAAGGGTATGGTGTTCTTCCCATTCGTTTTCTCGCTGTTCATGTTCGTGCTGACGGCAAACCTTCTCGGTATGTTCCCGTATTTCTTCACGGTCACCAGCCAGATCATCGTCACCTTCGCGCTTGCCTGCCTCGTCATCGGCACGGTCATCGTTTACGGCTTTTACAAGCACGGCCTGCATTTCTTCGGCATCTTCGCCCCGTCAGGCGTTCCGAAGGCGCTTTTGCCGCTTGTCGCGTCGATTGAAATGATCTCGTTCCTGTCGCGCCCGATCAGCCTTTCGGTTCGTCTTTTCGCGAACATGCTGGCTGGCCACATCACGCTCAAGGTTTTCGCAGGCTTCGTCGCCTCCATGGGTGCGCTCGGCGCACTCGGCGTCGGCGGCGCTGTCCTGCCTCTCATCATGACGGTCGCCATGACCGCTCTCGAATTTCTCGTTGCCTTCCTGCAGGCTTATGTGTTCGCGGTACTGACTTGCATGTACCTGAACGATGCCGTGCATGGTGGTCACTGAGAAGTAAAGTCGCTGGCCCCGGCAACGGGCGCCAAAAGATAGCCGCAACAACCTATATCTCAAGGAGTCTCACATGGAAGCGGAAGCAGCAAAGTACATCGGCGCAGGTCTCGCATGCCTCGGCATGGCTGGTACGTCCCTCGCACTCGGCCGTATCTTCGGTGATTACCTCTCCGGCGCACTGCGCAACCCCTCTGCTGCCGACAGCCAGTTCGGCCGTCTGGTATTCGGCTTCGCCGTTACGGAAGCTCTGGGCATCTTCTCGCTGCTCGTAGCTCTCCTTCTCCTGTTCGCTGTCTGATAACGGCATCAGGTCTGGATCACGGCTCGCGAATGGCGTGCCGTGATCCTTCGCATTTGCAGTCCCCCTGGAGGTGAGCATGTTCGTGACCGAGGCTTATGCCCAGTCAGCACCGACCGTAGGTGAAACGCATACGGAAACTCCGGCTGTCGGCCAGCCGCAACCGGCAGCCACGCACACGGAAACCGGTGTCGCACATGGTTCCGAAGGTGCTTCCGGCGTATTCCCGCCGTTCGACCAGTCTACTTATGCATCGCAGGTCCTTTGGCTGGCGATCACGTTCGGCCTTTTCTATCTGCTGATGCAGAAGGTCATCGTTCCGCGCGTCGGCGGCATTCTCGAAAACCGTCACGGACGCATCGCACAGGATCTCGATGAAGCGGCACGGCTGAAAGCCGAAGCCGACGCAGCCGTCGAAACCTATGAAAAAGAACTCGCGGCAGCCCGCGCCAAGGCAAGCTCGATCGGCGCCTCGGCACGTGACGCCGCCAAAGCGAAGGCCGATGCCGACCGCGCCGCGATCGAAGCCGGTCTTGCTGAGAAGCTCGCCGCCGCCGAAAAGCGTATTGCCGGCATCAGGGATCAGGCATTCGCCGATGTCGGCGCCATTGCCGAGGAAACCGCGACCGCGATCGTCGACCAGCTGGTTGGCGCCAAGGTCAAGGATACCGACGTCAAGGCCGCCATCGCCGCCGCTTCTGCCGTGAAGGGAGCCTGACATGGCATTTGATGCATCATTTTTCGCTCTCGTCGGTCTCGTCCTTTTCTTTGTCCTGATCGCCTATCTCAAGGTTCCGGGCATGCTCTCCAAGTCTCTGGACGAGCGCGCACAGAACATTCAGGACGAGTTGGCCGAAGCCAAGCGTCTGCGCGAAGAGGCCCAGCACCTGCTGGCCGAATATCAGCGCAAGCGCAAGGAAGCTGAAGCGGAAGCCGCGGGCATTGTTGCCGCCGCCGAACGCGAGGCAGCCGCACTCACCGAAGAAGCCAAGCAGAAGACGGAAGAATTCGTCGCCCGCCGCACGGCCCTTTCGGAACAGAAGATCAAGCAGGCCGAAGAAGACGCCATCGGCGCCGTCCGCGCCGCCGCCGTCGACATCGCCATCGCCGCTTCCGAGAAGCTGCTGGCGGAAAAGACCACGGCCGCCGCAAAGGCCAAGCTTTTCGCTGCCACGATCGGCGAAGTAAAGTCGAAGCTGAACTGATACTTATCTCGAGCTGATTAGAAACCCCTCCGGCGAGAGCTGCGAGGGGTTTTTTTGTTTGAGTTGGCAAAGCGGATTTCAGCCGAGGAAATGCAGGCTAAACCATCTCAACAAATCACCGGGCGTGATATCAGGTCAGCTCTCTCAATCCAGCAGGCGTTTCGATAAGCGCCCGGTAACGCATGGATGGCGCTTCGATAATCCTTGGAGGATGTGGTAAAGCGCTTCGACCCCGGCCGGATCTGGGTGTTCGAGGATGAAAGAGTGAAGCCGGGCTCCGAGATCGGGAATGAAATCGATATAGCTCGAGTTGCCGCGATGATCGATGACGGAGGGAGCCACACCGTCCAGCGGCAGCGAACCGTCGGCGGGTATTGCGAAGTCGAACGTAGGATCTTCGGGTGGCAGAGCCACCCGACCGCCGATGACCGCCCGATGGGCGGCTACAACGGCATCGATTGCTGCAGTGTTGGCAACCCAACCTCTCAGACGCCGGCCGGCATTCCAGTCCGATTCAATTTTTCCCGGATCATCGAGACCGAACCAGCGCGGCCTACTCGGTTTCATCCCACCCGGGTCGCGGGCGACGATTTCCAGATAGACGGAAGCTCCTAGATGAAGCCGGTGATTATGTGTGCCCATATAGTCATGGCGGGTACCGAACGGCACGGTGATACCAAGGCAGTTTTGGACATGGGCCACCCCTTCGGGAAGCGTCGGGGCTACTACGGTGATATGGTCGAGCTTCAGCAATTCCGGAAACTCCGATAGGCTCTTCAGATATTCCGCCAAAGAGACACCTGTTCTGGTGTGATTTATAAAATGTCGCCTCACAAGAGTTCTGCAAGTACAAGATTTTCCACACTCGCTTCAACAGGCATCCCTCGAGGACCGGCTGGGTCGGGTTACGAAATCCGGGCGGGGCCGTGACTGGCGCCCTTCGGATTTTGGTGTTCTCGATGCGGAAGTCCGATTACGCTTACGCTTTGCGCTAGAGGCAATCAGTATTGCGGAGGAAGTTCAAAACCTTTTGGCAATGAAACCCAGATGACGGTCTGTGCTTCTGGAGAATATCGCGAAAGATGGCCTTTGCCGTGCGTGTCTGCGACCAGCACGAAACTACCAGCGGAAACATGGCGGACCTCGCCGTCGCTGGTTTCGTACACAACCGAACCGTCAAGCCGAACTGTAAGTACTGGCTCCGGTACCCCATGCCATGCAACTTCTCTCATCCCTGCTGGGATGTGAGTGATGCGGACGCGAGAGACGGGGTAACTGGCTGTTACGTCAAATGGAACGGCGTCGGAATGGACCGATACCTTTGTTGTTGGCAATTCGATTTCATCGAAGTGAGACTCACCATCGGGTGAGGCGTAGATACGCAGGCACTTCATTAGGAATATCCTATGAAAAACGGATCGTGGCGATGAGTAGTCACCTACCATGATGAAACCTCAACCACCACTGATTTGATCGCTTCGGGTCAACAACGAAAATCTTGGTTGCTTCCCACTACTCCGCCATCAATCCCGCTTCAGCGGCCGAAAGCTCATCCTGTGCAGCGGGCAAGGGCCATGGCTTTCGATGGCGCGCAGATGGGCCGGTGTGCCGTAACCGGCATGGCCTTCAAAGCCGTAGGAGGTGTGCACCACGCCGGCCCGTTCCATCATCCGGTCGCGGGTCACCTTGGCGATGATCGAGGCGGCGGCGATGGAGAGGGAGCGGGAATCGCCCTTGATGACGGCCCTGGCTTCGCAGGTGATACCCGGTGGCCTGTCGCGGCCGTCGGCCAGCACGAGGGCGGGGGGGATTTCGAGGCCGAGCACGGCGCGGCGCATGGCGTCGAGGCTGGCACGCAGGATATTCACGCTGTCGATCAGGCCGGGGCCGGAGGAGGCGACCGACACGATCGAGGTTTCCATGATCTGCACAAAAAGGCTTTCCCGTTTCTGCCTGGTCAGCTTCTTGGAATCGTCCATGCCTTTGGGAATATTATCCGGATCGAGAATGACGGCCGCCGCAACCACCGGGCCGGCAAGTGGCCCCCGGCCTGCCTCATCCGTGCCGGCCACGGGCCAGAGGCCCTTCTTTTTGGCTTCCAGTTCGAAGGCGAAGTCCGGGCCGGTATCGACAAGGTCGAAAAGAGCAGGAGAATCGGGTGTGGCGGTGCGTTTCATGCGGCGAAACTCGCATACACACCCGATCTCCTGCAAGCCCCCGGAAGCGGGCGATGACAGGCGCGGTGAGCCGGGGTCGAGGGGCGTGGCTCACCGTGCCCCTTAGGTCGTCATGACCTTTGATCCTCCAGCGGGGCGGCGGAGGAAAAACGATCGCACGCGAGGCGGCGGGTTCCGGGGGGCAATGTCCGGCAGGCCAGGGAAAACCCACCGGGCATTTCGTCAGGAGCATGGCCGGTTAAACGAAGGACCGGCGCTCCAAATAATATTCTTCCTGATATCGGCACGTCGGTAAGACAGCCGTAATCAACAGCGACGCTTTCAGCGCCGGTTTCAAAGCAGTGACAATTGCACCCCGGCACCCCCCGGCGGCACGAAGAGATCGTCGCGCAGATGAATGCCACGGCGGATAAGGCCAAGCCTTTTCGTCGCCATTTCGAAACGCCGGCCGATCTGCCAGGCATAGGGACCGGTGCCCTTCATGCGCTTGCCGAATTCCGCGTCGTAATCCTTGCCGTCACGCATGGAGCGCACCAGCGACATGACATGGCGATAACGGTCCGGATAGTTGCGCAACAACCAGTCGCGAAACAGCGGGCTCACCTCCAGCGGCAGGCGCAGCAGCACATAAGAAGCCTCGGTCGCCCCCGCTGCCTTGCCGGCCTCGAGAATACGTTCGATCTCATGATCGTTGAGGGCCGGAATGACGGGCGCCATCATCACGGCAACCGGAACGCCAGCCTCCGTTAATGCCTTCACTGCCTCCAGCCGTTTCTCCGGCGTGGCAGCGCGCGGTTCCATGTTGCGCGCGAGCTTGCGGTCCAGCGTGGTTACGGAAATGCCGACCTTGGCGAGGCCCTTTTTGGCCATTGGCGCCAGAATGTCGATATCGCGCCTGATCAGCGCCGATTTTGTGACGATGGCGACGGGGTGATCGGCCTTGGCCAGCACTTCCAGTATCTGCCGCATGATGCGCCATTCGCGCTCTATCGGCTGATAAGGGTCGGTATTGGTGCCGATGGCGATCACCCGCGGCTTGTAGCCCGGTTTCGCCAATTCCCGTTCGAGCAGCTTTGCAGCATCCGGCTTGGCGAAAAGCTTCGATTCGAAATCGAGCCCGGCCGAAAGCCCCATATAGCTGTGGCTAGGCCTTGCGAAACAATAGATGCAGCCATGTTCGCAGCCGCGATAGGGATTGATGGAACGGTCGAACGGGATATCGGGCGATTCGTTGCTGGTGATGATGCTGCGCGGTTTCTCCACCTGCACTTCGGTGCGGAATTCCGGCATATCCTCAAGCGTCTGCCAGCCATCGTCGAAAACCTCGCGCTGCAAGGCTTCGAAGCGTCCGTCCGGGTTCAACCCGGCGCCCCGGCCGCGACGACGGTCGATTTCGATGCGCAGGCCGGATGCATCGGCAAGCGCATTGGCAATATCAGGCATATGGCTCGGCTGAAAGGCAGCCTGCCCGTCAAGCGTATGGTTTCTCATCTGGATGCTCCCAGAGCGCCGCACGCCATCAAGGCACGCTCAACGCCCTAAACCGTTCCCATCTGGAGCGGCGTTTTCTCGCCGTCCGAATGATTAAATTCCTACATCAGGAATGAGAACAATACAAGAACAAAATTATGAGATTACGACTGGGTCCCCGTCCTGCGGCACAAACGGCGGAAGCCGGATGGCTATCGACGCCGGTGCAATGTGCCGCACGCATCGGGCTATTCTCCATCGCAAAGAGGCCAGTGGCAATTTATTGTGCGATGCGTTAGAGCTATGCCTATGTTGACAGTCTTAATGGAATGCCGGGATCAGGAACCGGAACTGGCGCACACGCTGTCCGCGCTTGTGACCGGTGCCGTGGAAGGGCTTGTGAGCGATGTGGTGATCCTCGATCACGGTTCGCGCGATGGATCGTCGCGCGTGGCCGATGCCGCCGGTTGCCGCTTTTATGGGCAATGGGACATTCAGGAAATCCTGCATTCTGCGCGTGGCGGCTGGCTGTTGTTGATCGAGCCCGGTGCGCGCCCGCAGGCGGGCTGGATCGATGAGATCCTCGAATATGTCGCGATCTGCCGCGACCCTGCACGGTTTTCGCCGTCGCGGTATCACCAGCGGAATATCTTCAGCCGCATGTTACACCGCGCACCGCCGCTGGAACATGGATACCTCCTGCCAAAGACACAGGCCCTTTCGATCGCAAAATCGGGCATGAGTCTGAAAGAGCTGGTTGGTGGGCAAAAGCCTCGCCGCTTGAATGCGGAAATGGTGCCGGCCTGGGCTTTGCGAACGCCGGCCTGAGGTGGGCTGGCAATCTTACCCCACCAGAACCTTGCCGGGGTTCATGATACCTGCAGGGTCGAAGGCGTGCTTGATGCGATGCATCAGCTCCATTTCGATGCCGGGCCGGATGGCGGCTAGTTCGTCGCGCTTCAACTGGCCGATGCCATGTTCGGCCGAAATCGAGCCGCCGAGCGACAGCACGATGCCGTGCACGATCTCGTTCATGTCCCGCCAGCGGCCGAGGAATTCGGCCTTGTCGGCGCCGACCGGCTGGGAGATGTTGTAGTGGATATTGCCGTCGCCGAGATGGCCGAAGGCGCAGATGCGGGCACCGGGAATGGCGGCGAGCACGGCCATTTCCGCCGTTGCCATGAATTCCGGTATTTTCGACACCGGAACGGAAACGTCGTGTTTGATCGATCCGCCCTCCGGCTTTTGCGCGTCCGACATGCTTTCGCGCATGTGCCAGAGCGCCTGACGCTGCGCTTCGGATGCGGCGATCACCGCATCCTTGACCAGCCCGGCCTCAAAACCACGCTCCAGCAGCGATTGCATCATCGTGTCCGCCGTCTCGGCCGAATCGGAGGTGGAGATATCGATGAGCGCGTACCAGTCATGCGGCTGCCCCAGAGGGTCGCGCACGCCGGGAATGTGCCTGGCGGTGAACTCGACGCCGATCCGTGGCATGAGTTCGAAGCCGGTCAGCGCCGTGCCGCAGAGGTTGGAGGCCATTTCGAACAGTTTCAGGGCATCCTCGGTGGAGGCAAGACCGGCAAAAGCGACCTGATGGCCGAGCGGCTTGGGGAAAAGCTTCAGCACCGCGCCGGTGATGACACCGAGCGTACCTTCGGAGCCGATGAAGAGATCGCGCAGATCGTAACCCGTATTGTCCTTTTTCAGCCGGCGCAGCCCGTTCCAGATTTCGCCGGTTGGCAACACCACTTCGAGCCCGAGGCACAGCTGGCGCATATTGCCATAGGCAAGCACCGCCGTGCCGCCTGCATTGGTGGCGAGATTGCCGCCGATGCGGCAGGAGCCTTGAGAACCGAGCGATAGCGGGAACATGCGCTCCACGGAGCTGGCGGCCTTGTGAATGTCGTCAAGAATGCAGCCGGCATCGGCGACGATGGTGTTGGCAACGGGATCGATGTCTCGGATGCGGTTCATGCGCTCCAGCGACAGGATGATATCGGTGCCGTCAGCGCGCGGCGTCTGGCCGCCCACAAGGCCGGTATTGCCGGTTTGCGGCACGATGGGCGTGCCGGTCTCGCTGGCGAGCTTCAGGATGGCGGCAACCTCCTCGACGGAACTGGGCTTGAGGAGCAGGGGGGAAGCGCCGCGATAAAGTCCGCGATTTTCCACCAGGCGCGGTGCCATTTCCGCCAAGTCGCGCACCGCATTTTTTTCGCCAACGATGGCGGTGAAGCGGTCAAGGATATCGGAGGAGGGGATGGCGGTCATGGGCGTCATGGGCGGCGTCTCACTGTCTTTTGAAACATGGGCGAAAGGGTTGAGTACCGTCAGCCTCGCGGCGCGGCGGCGCGGGAAAGGCGGTCGTTGATCGCCTCTCCAAGACCATGGGTGGGAATTGCGGTGATGGCGATGGTGTCCGCACCACTCGCATCGGCGGCTTTCAGGTAATCGAAGAGGTTGGCGGCGGCCTCGGCGAGATCGCCGGAAGGGCTGAGGTCGAGAATGGTGCGCGCGGTCTCTTCGCCTGATATGGCGATGCCACCAAATCGGATCAGCGCTTCATCAGGCAGAACCGACGTGGCGCCGAGGCGGACAGTGGCGCCCGGCGCATAATGCGAGGCCAGCATTCCCGGCGCCTCGATGGCGGCGGAGGCTTTTTTCGGTCGTTCGAGCCTGACGCCGGCTAGGCGCTCGATTTCCTCGGTGACGATGCCGCCGGGGCGAAGCAGCCGCACCCGCCCATCCTGCTCCACCTTGACGATGGTGGATTCGACACCGACGGCGGCGGCACCGCCATCGAGAATGAGATTGATCTTCTGCCCGAGGTCGGCCTCCACATGGGCCGCACTTGTCGGGCTGATCTTGCCAGAACTATTGGCGCTGGGGGCGGCGAGCGGTTTGCCGAACCGGCGGATAAGATCGCTGGCAAAACCCTGCGGCACGCGAATGCCGACGGTATCGAGCCCGGCCGTCGCCAGCGAATGAATGTCGCTTTCCGGTTTCAGCGGCAGAACCAATGTCAGTGGGCCGGGCCAGAAGGCCTCTGCGAGTTTCCGCGATATCGGGTCGAAAACCGCGTAACGCTCGGCCATGGCGATATCGGCCATATGGCAGATCAGCGGGTTGAATTGCGGCCGGCCCTTGGTCTCGTAAATACGGGTGATGGCAGCGGGATTGGTGGCGTCGGCGGCAAGGCCATAGACGGTTTCCGTCGGCAGCGCGATGGGCCTGCCGTCCGCAAGCTCGGCCACGGATGCCTGCAGGGCTGTTTCCCGCTCGGTTTCGATGTTGATATGACGCGCCATGATGCTGCCTTTCAGGGCGGTCAATAGCGTATTTCAGGCCGGGATGGAAAGTGCTATCGCGCTTTATATCGCCCTGATGATCTTGCGCATCTCCGCCGAGCGCGCGCCGAGCAAGAGCACGTTTTTCAGCGCCACGCGCGGATCGTGCGTCTGGAATAGCAGGCCGCCGCGATGGAAGGAGGTGTCGATGGCGACCTCCCGATCGGGAAGCGCATTGATGGCGACGGCGAAATACATGCGCGAGTAACGCGCATCGATATTTTCGAAGAAGTTTTCGGCCCCGCTCAGCTCGGCGAAGAAATTCGCGAAATAAAACGACCACATCACATGGCGCTCGGCATCGAAACTGGTTCTCGCCGCCGTGACATGGCAATAGCCAAGATGCGGTCGGTCATTGAGCAGATGGTGAAAAACCATCTTCGGGAAACGGATGGACTGGTGAAAGGTGTTGAGACGGCTGTGGGTGGCATCGGCGGCGGCTTCCAGCTTCCGCCCGGTCAGCGCAGCCACATCGTCATGGCTGTAATAGACACGTTCCCTGGGCAGCCAGCGCTCTTCATAACGGCTGATGCGACCCGTGCGCAGGAAGTCGGAATGCGCGGTCTTCGATCGTATCGGCGTGACCGAGTGCCTTGCCGCATCGAAATAGCGTATGCGTGTCGCCTTCTCCACCAGGAGCGCCTCCGTTGCTGTCGTTCCTTCAATATAGTTTAGGGCACGTTAAAACTCCGTTGCGCCGCACCTCCCGTTTTTTAATGGGTGGAGAGGAGGGCAAGCGCTATCATGCGTCATATTGCGACGTCACGTCCGGCGCTGAATAGCCGTTGGATTTCCCAGCGGAATGGGCAGCGAGGGCGAATTGCGCATGTCGCAATTTGTCGCCAATGCGGAAGCCAATGTCGCTGTTTGTGCTGCCGCAAATGACCGCCGGTGTTTAGATGAGGACATGCTTCCGCAACCCCGCAAATGGTGCCGGGCGGGCGGTTTGATCGAGGATTTGGCCATGGAATTGCGTGACACCGTATTGCGCCAGCTAAAAAACCGCCGCGAAGGCTTCAGCCTGGAGCAGCCGTTCTACACGGACCCGGATTATTTCAAGCTGGATATGGAGACTATCTGGTATCGCGACTGGCTGTTCGTCGGCCATGATTGCGAGGTGCCCAAGTCCGGCAACTACATGACCGTTCAGGTCGGCGCATACTCGGTCGTCATCGTTCGCGGACGCGACGGGCAGATCCGCGCCCTGCAAAATTCCTGCCGCCATCGCGGTTCGCGCGTCTGCAGCGCGCAGAAGGGCCAGGCCGCCCGTCTCGTCTGTCCCTATCACCAGTGGACCTATGATCTGGATGGCAAGCTGCTGTTCGCACGCCATATGGGCGAGGAATTCGACAAGGCGGAATTCGGCCTGAAGCCGGTCGCCTGCGAGACCGTTGCCGGTTACGTCTTCATCTGCCTTGCCGACCAGCCCGCCGATTTCGCGCCGATGCGCGCCGAGGTCGAAAGCTATATGGCCCCGCACCGCATCTGGGAAGCCAAGGTCGCGCATGAAAGCACCATCATCGAAAAGGGCAACTGGAAGCTCGTCTGGGAAAACAACCGCGAGTGCTACCATTGCGCCGCCAACCACCCCGAACTCTGCCGCACCTATCCCGAAAACCCGAGCGTGACGGGAACGGATGGCGGCGCGAGCGACCCCGAGATCGGCGGCCACTGGGCGCGCTGCGAGGCGGCCGGCCTGCCGAGCCGCTTCAAGATCGATCCGAAGGGCCAGTTCCGTGTTGCCCGCATGCCGCTGATCGGCGAGGCGGAAAGCTACACCATGTCGGGCAAACGCGCCGTGCGCCGGCCGCTGTCGGAGGATGTCAGCATCAGCCATATCGGCGCGCTGCTGCTGTTCCATTATCCGACGACCTGGAACCATTTCCTCGGCGACCACACCATTTCCTTCCGGGTGCTGCCGCTCAACGCCAACGAGACCATGGTCACCACCAAATGGCTGGTGCACAAGGATGCCGTCGAAGGCGTGGATTACGATCTCGAAGACCTCACCCACGTCTGGAACGAGACCAACGACCAGGACCGTCGCATCGTCGAGGAAAATGCCTTCGGCATTCGCTCGCCGGCCTATCAGCCCGGTCCCTATTCCATGGAAGACGAAGGTGGCGTGATGCAGTTCGTCAACTGGTATTCCGATTTCATGGTCGATCGCCTCTCCGGCGACAAGGCCCGGCTCTCGGCCGTAGCGTGATGCGAAGATGAATATGGTTGTGACCTACAAGCACATAGACGAGATGAAGCCGTGGAGCGACAAGCTCCAGCTGCTGGAATGCATTTCAGTGACGCCCGAGACATCGGACGTGATGACCTTCCTGTTCCGCTCCGAGGACCAGAACTGGTTCCGTTATCTGCCGGGCCAGTTCGTCACGCTGGAATTGCCCGTGGGTTCGGAGCCGATTTACCGCACCTACACACTGTCCTCCAGCCCGTCGCGGCCCTATGCGCTGTCGGTTACGGTCAAGGCGCAGGCTACCAGCATCGGCACGCGCTGGATGTTCGATAATCTGAAGCCCGGCATGAAAATCCGGGCGCTCGGACCGCTCGGCGACTTCTCCTACGTCAAACATCCCGGCGACAAATATCTGTTCATCTCGGCAGGCTCCGGCGTCACGCCGATGATGTCGATGGTGCGCGACATGAGCGACCGCGCGCCGCAGAGCGACATCACCTTCATCAACTGTTCACGCACGCCCGGCGATATCGTCTTTCGTCACGAGCTGGAATATCTCGCCCGTTTCATGCCTAACCTGTCGCTCGGCTTCATTGTCGAGAAATGTGGTCGTACCGATCTCTGGTCCGGACTGAGGGGCATGGTCGACAAGGCCAAGATCGCGCTGCTCGCGCATGATTTCATGGACCGCACCGTCTTCTGTTGCGGTCCGGAGCCGTTCATGGCCGCCGTCCGCTCCATGCTCGACGCATCCGGCTTCGATATGAGCCGCTATCATCAGGAAAGCTTTGCGCCGGCCGCTCCGGTCAGCGTGGGTGAAACAGTTCTCACCGGTGCCGACGGCGAAGCGCTGTCCATGGTGGGCTTCACCCTTTCTGGAAAAGAGCTGCCCTGCCAGCCAGGCCAGACGGTTCTGATGACGGCGCGTGCCGCCGGCGTCCGCATCGGCGCCGCCTGCGAATCCGGTATCTGCGGCACCTGCCGGGTGCTGAAGCTTTCCGGCGAGGTGGAGATGAACCACAATGGCGGCATTCTCGATGAGGAAATCGAGGAAGGCTATATTCTTGCCTGCTGCTCACGGCCATTGACCGACATCAAGGTGGAGGCGTGACGCCCAACGGCGCCACCTCCTAATTTTCCTTCGCCGGATAGTTGTCTGGAACTAAATTTTAGCAAACTCGTTTGCACGTCATCGAATTCTTTTCGGGCGAGGGGCTGGCCCTGACCTCCGACAAGAGCACGGTGAAAGGCGCTGTTAAAGGCGTCAGAGCAAATGGAGGAAGATCATGCTGAATTTCCGGACAACGAGTGTCGCTACAGCGATTATCGTGTTCTTCACTAGCTTCACGCCATCTCAGGCGTTTCAAGCGCCGGTGCCGATCACCAAGCCGGCGGTAGCGACCGAAAACGTCGTGCCTGTACAGTACCGCGAGTGGGATCGCCGCCGCAATTGGGATGGTCGTCACATGCGTCGTCCGCCCCCGCATCGCGACGGCTTTTACAATGGTCACCGCGGCTATCGTGACCGTCGCGCGGGTTACCGTTATCACAACGGTTACTGGTTCCCGCTTGCCGCTTTTGCCACCGGCGCCATCATCGGCGGTGCCATGCAGCAGCCGCGTCCGGCCTATGGCGGCAGCCATGTTTCCTGGTGTCAGAACCGCTGGCGGTCGTATCGCGCCTATGACAACACCTATCAGCCGAACAGCGGTCCGCGTCGCATCTGCGTTTCGCCTTACAGCCGATAACAGTATTTTTGAAAGCCCGGATTTCGATCCGGGCTTTTGTTTTCCAGCTGCCAGATCGGGTAAACGAAGCGTGATGGGATTGTTAATGCTGGGTTCAGGCGAAAACGCCTAGCCTGCAACCTGGAATGTCCAGCCAGACTGAAAAACTGGCCGAATGAGAAGAAAAAAGTGCTATTATTCACGGAGAACGGCCTGTTGACCGTCGTGAATGGAGGAAGTCAGATGAAAAGCTATATCAAGAATATCATGGCTGTCGGTCTTTCTGCGATCGTGGTTGCGGGAGCGATTGTTCCGGCAGAAGCCGCAATGCCATTGCCGACCGCGCCGAAGAGTGTTGAGACCGCAGGCAATGATGCCAGCAACAATGTCGTGAATGTCCAATACTGGCGCGACCGCGGTGGTCGTGACGGCTGGGGCGACCGTCGCGGCTGGTATGGCGGCCATCGCGGCTATCGCGATTATCGCCCGGGTTACCGTCACCATGACGGTTACTGGTTCCCGCTCGCAGCCTTTGCGACGGGTGCGATCATCGGTGGCGCTCTCTCGCAGCCGCGTGAAGTCTATCGCCCGGTTCCGGAATATCGTCCGCGTCCCGTGTATCGCGAATACCGCCCAGTCCGCCGTGGGGGCATGAGCCAGACGCATGTGAACTGGTGCTATGGCCGCTATCGTTCCTACGATGCCTATAGCAACACGTTCCAACCTTATAACGGCCCGCGCCAGCAGTGCTATTCGCCCTACGGCTGATAGACATAACAGGCTGAGATCGACAGAGCCGCCCGGTCACCACCGGACGGCTTTTTGCTGTCACAAGATACGCGCGCGCTTCAGCACGAACCAGGCAAGCGCCACCGAAATCACGATGAAGATGCTGGCTGCCATGGTGCCGCCAGTGCCGACGGTAAACGGCAACTCATCCGTATTCATGCCGAAGAAACCGGTCACCAGCGATGGCGGCAGCAGGAATGCCGTCATCAGCGACAGGATATAAAGGTGCCGGTTGGTTTCGGACGAGAGTTTGGAATCGATTTCTTCATGCAGCAGCCTTGCACGCTCCTGCAGCGCATAGACGTCGTGATCGACAGCCTCGAGCCGTCCCATCAGCCGCGAAGCGACATCTTCGAAACCGTCAGGCATCTCGTCGTCATCGGCGGCGGAAGCGCGCCGCATCAGGGTGAGTACGGTGCGCAAGTGCCGGTGCAGGCGCACGACAGTGCGGCGTAGCGGTGCAAGGCGGCGCCGCTCGTCGCGGTTTTCGCTGTCATAAACCATATCCTCGATGGCATTGAGTTCTTCCGTCGTCTCCATCACCAGATTGATGAGCGAGCGCTGGAATTCAGCAACGAGACCTTCGAAGACATGCGATGGCGTGAGGTAGCGGTTGGAATTCTTGTCGACTGCCGCCTTCAGCCGGTCCACCGAATGCAGCGGCTGCAGGCGGGTGGTGATGATGAAGCGGTCGCCCACCGCAAAATGCAGCCAGCCGAAATCGCGCGTTTCCTTGTCGAATTCCCGCTGGAAATCGACCAGCGTGCCGTAGAGCGATTTTTCATCGACCACGATGGAAGGATGCGTCTCATGGGTGGTGAGGCTTGCCCGCGCCGCCGGATCGAGGCCGACGATTGTTTCGAGGAAGCCGGCAACCCGCTGGTCGGCGAGATTGAGATGCAGCCAGTAGAACCCCTCATATCCTGCCATGTCCTCGAAACCAGCATCGGGCGCCAGCCGGCGGCACGGGGCTGTGCCCGGATGAAAATGATAGGCCCAGACAAGGCCGGGAATGGTGGGCGTTATGAGATCCATCGTGGCAGTCCTGACCGGCGGGATGGGAGGAGGGGAGGCGTCCGTCGTTCCGGTGTGGGAGCGGCAGCGGCGAGGCGCATGTCTGCGCATGCTGAGCAAATTCACATGACAGTTTTATAACAAACCTGTCGAAATCGTGGGAATTTTCAAATTGACGTTTACGTAAAAATCATTTAGCCCGAGGGCAGTAGCAAGATGCAAGAGCTTCGGGAGGAGGCAGCATGTATAGCGCGCCGGTGGATGATATCGCCTTTACACTCAAGCATGTGGCGGGTCTTGAAGACGCGCTCTCAAAGGGTGTGCTGGGAGACCTGAGCGAAGATCTCGTCGATGCCATTCTTGAGGAAGCCGGCCGTTTCGCCACCGGAGAGGTCGCCCCGCTCGCCGATATTGGCGACCGTCAGGGCGCGAAGCTCGCAGACGGCAAGGTCACGACGCCGGATGGCTGGGCCGATCTTTACCGCCGCTGGGCGGAAGCGGGCTGGAACAGCCTGACGGCGCCCGAAGAATTCGGCGGCCAGAACCTGCCGCACATGTTGAATGTCGCGGCACTCGAAATGTGGAATTCCGGCTCCATGGCCTTTGCGCTGGCGCCGACGCTCACCATGGGCGCGGTGGAAGCCATCGTTACCCATGGCAGCAATGATCTGAAGCGAACCTATCTGCCGAAACTCGTATCCGGCGAATGGACCGGCACCATGAACCTCACCGAACCGCATGCGGGATCGGACCTCGGTGTCTTAAAGACCCGGGCGGAGCGTAATGGTGACGGCACCTACCGCATCTTCGGCCAGAAGATTTTCATCACCTGGGGCGAACACGACGCGGCGGATAATATCATCCACCTCGTTCTCGCCCGTCTGCCGGATGCGCCGGCCGGTACGCGCGGCATCTCGCTGTTCCTCGTGCCGAAATTCCTGCCCGATGAAAACGGCGCGCCGGGCAGCCGCAACGACCTGTTCTGCCATTCGCTGGAGCACAAGCTCGGCATTCACGGCTCACCCACCTGCACGATGATCTTCGGCGACGGCAAATTCGGTGACGAAAAGGGCGCTCTCGGCTGGCTGATCGGCGAGGAAAACAAGGGTCTCGCCTGCATGTTCACCATGATGAACAACGCCCGCCTTGCGGTCGGCATGCAGGGCGTGGCGATCTGCGAAGCGGCGACCCAGAAGGCGATCGAATACGCGAAAGAGCGCACGCAGGGCAAGGCGCCCGGCTGGCAGGGTTCCGGCATGAGCCCGATCATCGAACATCCTGACATCGCCAGGACGCTTCTGACCATGAAGGCGCTGACGCAAGGATCGCGGGCGATTTCCTTCAGTTGCGCCCATGCCATCGACATGGCGCATGCGACCGAAGACGTCTCCCAACGCTCTCACTGGCAGGAGCGCGCCGCGCTTCTGACGCCGATTGCCAAATCCTTCTCCACCGATGCCGGTGTCGATGTCGCCTCCATGGGCATTCAGGTGCATGGCGGCATGGGCTTCATCGAGGAGACGGGTGCTGCGCGTTATCTGCGCGATGCCCGTATCGCGCCGATCTACGAGGGTACCAACGGCATTCAGGCCATCGATCTGGTGCTGCGCAAGCTGCCGCTCTCCGAGGGTGCGCAGGTGCGCGGTTTCATCGCCGAACTGCGTGAGATTGCAGTCCGGACGGCCGCGTCTAACCGCGATGACCTTGGCGAGACCGCCCGTTATCTTGAAGCCAGCCTCAACGATCTGGAAACGACGACCGACTGGTTGCTCTCCCGCATCAAGGCGGGCGAAACCGAAACCGCGCTTGCTGGTGCCACGGCCTATCAGCGGCTCTTCGGTCTGGCGCTCACCGGTGCCTATCTCGCCAAGGGCGCATTGGTCTCCGTCGATGATGGCCGGAGCGGGCATCGCGCAGCACTTTGCCGGTTCACGGCGGAAAACCTGCTGGCGGAAACGGCGGCGCTGAAGGATCGCGTTATATCAGGGGCGGCAAGCCTTGCCGCCGCCCGCACCCTGTTGGCTTGAGGAGTTTCAGATGTCGGACGATCATATTCTTGTTGAGCCGGTTGGTCATGCACCTGAGGTTCTGACCATCCGCTTCAACCGGCCGGAGAAGAAAAACGCCATCACCGATGCCATGTATCTGCGCATGGCCGAAGCCCTGCATGCCGCCAATGCGAACACCGAAATTCGGGTGGTCGCATTTCTCGGCACGGAAGGCTGCTTTTCCGCCGGCAATGACATGGCCGATTTCCTGGCCTTTGCCATGTCGGGCGGCAAGGGTAAGCTTGCGGCACTCGAATTTCTGAAAGCGCTCGTCGCCTTCGAAAAGCCGCTGGTTTCGGGCGTGGACGGGCTCGCCATCGGCATCGGCACGACGCTGAACCTGCATTGTGACCTGACGGTCGCCTCCAGCCGCAGCCTGTTCAAGACGCCCTTCGTGGATCTGGCACTGGTGCCGGAAGCGGCCTCCAGCCTGCTTGTGCCAAAACTCATCGGCCATCAGCGCGCCTTTGCGCTGCTTGCCATGGGTGAGGGTTTTTCCGCTGAACAGGCGATGCAGGCCGGGCTGATCTGGAAGGTTGTCGCGTCAGAACATGTCGAAACCGAAACGCTGGCGCTCGCCACCCGCCTTGCCGCCAAACCGCAGCAGGCGCTGAAGATCGCGCGTGATCTGGTTCGCGGTAACCCGCAGGACATACTCGCCCGCATCGAAGAGGAAGGCCGCCACTTCATCGCGCAGCTGCAGAGTGCGGAAGCCCGCGCTGCCTTCGAAGCCTTCATGCGCCGTTAAGCGTTCCAGCAGGAAATAGTTGCGGTTAAGTGCCGGGCAATATGCGCTGTGTTAAATCATGCACCGTCCACCCTTTGGAAGGCCACCCGCATGCGTCAATTCGGTTTTGCCCTGTTCGTCCTCATCTCCGCCACGACTGTAACACAGGCAGCAGCGATCACGCCCTTGCCGGTTACGGGTAACGACGTCATTCTGGCGCAGTCTTCGGACGAGGACAGCCCGAACTTTTATTCTCGCAATAATCGCGACCGCCAGCGCCGCGCCCAATTTATCTGCGTCATCACCCCGCCGGACAGCGCCAATCGCCGTCGTCCCTATGTCTGCCCGCTGGAGCGCGGGCGAGTCGGCGGCTCCTGCCGCTGCTCGGGTGTGGTCGGCAGCGGAACGGTCGATACGGCCTGGTAAGAACTTTCAGGCGTCATCCCCCGCCCTCATTCCTGTGCTTGTCACAGGAATCCAGCCAGCCCAAGTCCTTGGGCTGAAAAGAGTTCCTCTCGCCGCGCAGACACGCGTCGACCGGATTCCCGTGACAAGCACAGGAATGAGGGGCTTTGGGCTTGCGGGCCTATGAACCGTTGCGTCAGCTTCGCGTGAACGACCCAGCGTCCGGACTGCTTATTTCTCCAGTACCGCCACTGCTTCCACATGCGGCGACCACAGGAACTGGTCGACCGGCGTGACGCGCGTGACGCGGTAGCCGCCTTCCGTGAGGATGGCGAGATCGCGTGCGAGTGTCAGCGGATTGCAGCTCACCGCAACGATCTTCTTCACCGTGCTGCGGGCAAGTTCCTTGCACTGGACTTCCGCACCGGCGCGCGGGGGATCGAACACGACCGCGTCGTAATTCTTGAGTTCGCTTGTCATCAGCGGCCGGCGGAAGAGATCGCGCTTTTCGACGCTCACCGGTTTCAGGCCCTGCGTGTTGCGGGCGGCGAAATCGAGTGCCTTCAGCGCTTTGTCTTCGGCTTCCACCGCATGCACCCTGCCGATGCGCGCGAGCCTGAGTGCAAACGTGCCGGAGCCGCAGAACAGATCGGCGATGCGTTTGGATTTGCCGACATGGGCAAGCATCAGCTCCGCCATGGCATCTTCGGCCTGCTTCGTCGCCTGCGTGAAACCGCCGGCCGGCGGCGAAACCGGAATGCCGCCGAATTCGATGATCGGCTTTTGCGGTTCGATCAGGATTTCACCCGACAGCGAAACGCGGGCAATGCCGCGCATGGCCAGCACCGTTTCCGTGAGCGTGCGCCGCTGCTTGTCGTTGACCGACTTGATGCCCTCGACGGAAATATCGAGACCGGAGAGCGTTTCGAGAACGGTGATGCGGAACGGCTCGGCATTCGCCACCATGGAAAGCCCGATGGCGCGGATGGCATCGAACCGTGAGACAATGCCCGGCGAGGTAACGGGACATTCCTCGATGGCGACGATGTGATGGCTGTTCGCCTGGCTGAAGCCTAGCAGCAGACCCTTTTCCGTCTTGCGGGCGGCAAACACCGCACGGCGGCGCTCGCCGGGGCGACAGATGACGAGATCGTCCACTGGCGGGGTCAGGCCCTTCGATCTCAGTGCCGAAACCACCAGTTCCCGCTTGAAGGCGTGGTAGGGTTGATCAGCCAGATGCTGCAACGAACAGCCGCCGCAGGTGCCGTTGATGCCTTCGGGACCGAAGTGGCGACAGACGGGGTCACGGCGGTCAGCCGAAGCTTCCGTTATCGACATGACCGTGCCCTGATCCTTGACCTTGGCAATCGCGACCGTTTCGCCGGGCAGCGCGAAAGGCACATAGACCGGGCCGTCGGGACAGTGTGCGATGCCATCGCCCTGCGCGCCAAGGCTCTTGATGGTGACGGTCTGTGTGCTCATGGCTTTTCGCCTCCGAGAAGAAATTCGACATTGCCGTCACCGCCGGAAATTGGCGAGGGAATGAGGCCGAGGCTTTTCCAGCCCATGTCCTCGGTCAGCCAGCGTTCCAGCTCGGCCGCCACGGCAGGCGCCGTTTCCGGCTCCTTCAGAAGGCCTGCCTTGCTGATGGCATCACGCCCCGCCTCGAATTGCGGCTTGACGAGCAGAACCGCCAGAGCACCCGGTTCCGCAAGCTCGAGCGCCGGGGCAAGCGCAAGCTTCAGCGAAATGAAGGACACATCGGAAACGATGAAGCCGATGGGTCGTTCATCGATATCATCAGTGGTGAGGAAGCGCGCATTCAGCCCTTCCAGGCTGGTGACGCGCGGATCGTTCTCGATCCTTGGATGGATCTGCCCGTGGCCGACATCGATGGCGACGACATGTTTCGCGCCGCGATGCAGCAGCACCTCGGTGAAGCCGCCGGTCGATGCGCCGACGTCGAGACAGTCGAGGCCCCTCGGATCGAGCTTGAAATGATCGAGCGCGGCTGTGAGCTTGAGGGCGGCGCGCGAGACGTAAGCCTGCGCCGGATCGGTGATGGCGATCTTGACGTTCGCAGCAACGGTCTGGCTCGGTTTGGTGACGATTTTGCCGTTCACGCTCACAGTGCCGCGCGAAACCGCGTCGCGCGCACGCGAGCGGCTGGCAAAGTGGCCAAGCGACACAAGAAGCTGGTCTAGCCGTTCATTTTCAGATGTTTTGGACATGATCCCGTGTCAATGACCGCCAAACCCCGCAGATGCAAGCGATTTATCGCTGGAACCGCCCCACAAGCCCTCAGGGCGGCATAAGAAATATGCCGCGGGTATCATGAAAACGACATATGAGATTAATCCAATATAAAGTCTTGTAATGCACTTTGTCCGCAAGGCCCGTGTGGCCGGTCGGAACCTGCCATGACGGCGTCTCCCCCATTTTCCAGAAATTGCGGCCGTTGCAGCGCAGACGTTTGCTCCGTGGCATCGGGTCGCCGAGAGAGTTTGCGATGTCGCTGAAAAATCTCCCCATTAACCTGAAGCTCATAGCCACCTTCTGTGCCTTGATGGGCGTGTGTCTGCTCGCGTCTGCGGTTGTGTTCTGGCAGACCCGGGGGAGCGAGCGTGTCACGATTGAAAACAACCGCACCAAGGACATCATCCAGGCTGTGGATGGTGCGACGGCCGCCATGCTGGAACAGGCCGTCAACCAGCGCGGTTTCCTGCTGTTCCGCAGCGACAGCACCTATAATGATGTCTTCGCACAGCGCGAGTTGATGCTGAAGAAGCTCAGCGACGCCCGCGCCCTGGCCGCCGGCCAGCCTGATATCCTGAAGTCCATCGACGATATGGAAAAATCCGCCACCGTGTTCTTCAAGGAACTCGCCGAGCCGCAGATCGCCGCCCGCAAGACGACGGAAGCGCCGATTTCTGAAATCATCGAGATCGGCCGCAACCAGGCGAAAGGTCAGCTTGATGGCTTCCGCGCTGCCGCCGCCAAGATCAAGGAACAGCTGAACGGCCTGTCCACCGTCTACGCTGCTGAACAGCAGGCTGCCGCCCGCAATCTGGAATACGCGCTTCTGGGCGGCGGTGCCGTCGCCGGCCTTCTCGCCGTTCTCCTGATCTGGGCGCTGTCGCGCTCCATCGTCACGCCGATCGTCGGCATGACGGCGGCCATGAGCCGGCTTGCTGATGGCGACCTGACGACGGAAGTTCCCGCCACGGATCGTGGCGACGAAGTCGGCAAGATGGCGAAGGCCGTTCTGGTCTTCAAGGAAGCCGGTCTCGAAAAATCCCGCCTTGCCGGGGAGACTGACCGCATGCGCTCCGCAACGGACGCCGAACGCCGCCGCAACGAGGAAGAAAAGGCGCGCGACGAAGCCGCCAGCGCCTTCGCCAGCGCCGAGCTTGGCAAGGGCCTTGCCGCTCTCGCCGACGGCGATCTTTCTTATCGCATCGAAACGCCCTTTGTGCCTGCCATCGATCCGGTTCGCGTGAATTTCAACAGCGCGGTCGAAAAACTGCAGCAGGCGCTGCGCACGGTGGGTGAAAACGCCGCCGCCATCAACGCCGGCGCTTCGGAAATGCTCTCTGCTGCCGACGACCTGTCGCGCCGCACCGAACAGCAGGCGGCCTCCATCGAAGAAACCGCTGCGGCTCTGGAAGAAGTCACCACCACGGTGCGTGATAGCGCCCGCGGTGCGGAGGATGCCGGCAATCTGGTCCAGCGCGCCCGCGCCGGTGCGGAGAAGTCGGGCGTCGTGGTCCGCAAGGCGGTTGCCGCCATGCGCGAGATCGAGAAATCCTCGGGTGAAATCGGCAATATCATCGGCGTCATCGACGATATCGCCTTCCAGACCAACCTCTTGGCGCTGAATGCCGGTGTGGAAGCGGCCCGCGCCGGTGATGCCGGCAAGGGTTTTGCTGTTGTCGCACAGGAAGTTCGCGAACTCGCCCAGCGCTCCGCCAATGCTGCCAAGGAAATCAAGACGCTGATCGGCGCGTCCAGCCAGCAGGTGGAAAACGGTGTCAATCTGGTCGATGAGACCGGCAAGGCTCTGGAACTCATCGTGTCGGAAGTCGAAGAGATCAACGCCCATGTCAGCGCCATCGTCGTTGCCGCCCGCGAACAGGCAACCGGCCTGCAGGAAATCAACACGGCCGTGAACACGATGGATCAGGGCACGCAGCAGAATGCCGCCATGGTGGAACAGCAGACCGCCGCCAGCCATTCTCTGGCCCGCGAAGCGGAAGCGCTGAACAGCCTGCTTGGCCAGTTCCGGATGGGCGGCACGCGCGCCGCCGTCGCCGGTGCCGGTGGATATTCCGCGCCGCGCCAGTCTTCCGCCAAGCCCGCCTTCCAGCCCGCGCCCGCCGCACCGGTTCGCAAGGCCCCGGTCAAGTCGGCTTCCGCAGCCGCACGGCCGGTCGCTTCTCCCGCCCGCGCGCTTGGCCAGAGCCTCGCCCGCGCCTTCGGCGGCGCTGCCGAAGCACCGGCTGCCAAGGATCAGGACTGGACGGAATTCTGAGACCGTTTTCAGATTGAATAACGGAAAACGGGGCCGCAGGGCCCCGTTTTTTCATCATCAGTTGAAATCTCATGTTCCCTGCACTCGGAACATTCGGGCAAAAAACTGCTCATCGGACAGTCGGTGCAGCAGGGCGGCAATGACGGCGGTCGCCGCAACGGCGAAAACAAGCCGCCCGATGAGAACGCCATAGACATCGGCGCCCAGCGACATCACCACCAGCGTGTCTTCGATCACGCTATGGGCAAAGCCCATGAACACGCAGGATAGAAACACCTGGCGTGGTGAGATCGTCCCCGACTGCGCTTCGCGGATCAGGAAACCGGCACCATAGGAAATCCCCAGGAACAGACCGATGGCGGTGAGATGTTCCGCCTCGCCGCGAATGCCGGCAAGACGCAGGAGCGGAGAAAGCGCCTTCATCATCAGCGCCAGCAGGCCGGTCACGCGAAGGATTTCAAGTCCGAACGACAGGGCAAGGAGGATGACAAACATCCAGACCATGGTTTCCCCGAGACCGAGGAAATAGCTGGTCCATTCAGGTGTGGCGCTCATCGCAATCCAGGCAGGGTTCACCGGTGCAGACAACCATCCCGTCGTCTCCAGAAGCTGGTGCAGCAGAAACGCATAAAGCAACCCGCCGCCGATGCGCAGCACCGTGGAAACGAGCATGCCCGGCCCTGCCTTTTCAATGATCTTCTGCTCGATAGGCAGACCGTGGGCAAAGAGGATCAGCGCCGAAAAAACGGTAATATCCGCGGCGCTCAATGATGATGCTGGGACGAGTGTGAAGATGAGCGGCACCGCGCCCCATATGCCGACCAGCATCGCCGTCAGCCAGGCAAGACCGAGTTCCGGGGGAAGTCCGATGAGGTTCATGACGGGCGCAAAGGCCGGTGCAACCGCCTCGATTGCCCCCATTCTCGATAGAACTTCGGTCAATATGGCGATCGGAACGGTAATCCGCACGAGTACCCAGTAAATTCCGAGCGTTTCCCGCGTTTTCTGCCGGACGGTTGTTGAAAATGGCATTTGAGGCTCCCTGAAGATCGCCCCTCTTCTCTAGGCCGAAGCCTTTCGCATTTGTGGTCAAAGATTGCATTCTTTTGCAATTTTATTGCAAATGAACTCAAGGGAGCTAAGCTGCCAACATGGATCGGATCGACCGGAAACTACTGAATATTCTACAGGGCGATGCCTCGCGCACCAATGTGGATATGGCCGATGAGGTGGGGTTGTCTCCTTCCAGCTGCCTGCGCCGCCTCCAGCGCCTGCGCGCATCCGGCGTGATCGACCGCATTGTCGCGATCCTTAACCCCGCCAAGGCGGGACGCGTCCTCAAGGCGCTGGTGACGGTGGAGCTGAAACTGCACGGCGAGCAGCATATGCGCCGCTTTCTGGACATTGCGAGCGCCGAAGAGGCCGTATCCCACGCCTATGCGGTCACCGGCGCAACCGATGTCGTGCTGATGCTGCGGCTGCGCGACATGGAGGAATTCGACGCCCTGTGCGACCGGCTTTTCCGCGACCAGCACAATGTCGCGCGCTTCTTCACCATGGTCGTCATCAAGACGGCGAAAGAAGAAACGGCGATCCGGCTTTAACCGGAACCGTCGCGGTTTTTCAGAAAGGTAATTTCCAGATGGCGCCTCGCATTAAACTGAAAATCCTGGATGGTTCCTATGGGATAGCCCGGCTTTCCGCGTCCGAGGCCATTCCGGCATGGGCTGATGGCGGCGGCTTTGTCAGCATCAACAGGACCGATGACGAACTTTCCATCGTCTGCCTGATAGATCGTATACCGCAGAATGTGCGGGTTGATCCGGGTTGGTCGTGTTTCAAGTTTCAGGGTCCGTTTGCTTTTGATGAGACCGGCATCGTGCTGTCAGTCATCGCGCCGTTGTCGACCAATGGAATAGGAATATTCGTGGTTTCGACTTTCGATGGCGACCACCTGCTGGTGAAATCCAATGATCTGGAGAAAGTGGTCGACCTGCTGGCAAATGCAGGGCATTCACTCATTTAAAAATCCATTTTGCCACGACGGCTTTTCTGAAGAGGTGCGTTTTGAACAGTGAAATTGAACTCCCGGTGCAAAAGCAGCTGGAGGCCTATAATGCCCGCGACATCGACGCATTCATGGCCTGGTGGGCGGATGATTGTCAGTATTACGCGTTCCCGGCGACGCTTCTGGCAGGAAACGCGGCCGAGATACGAGTGCGCCACATCGAGCGCTTCAAGGAGCCGGATTTATACGGGGAACTGCTGACGCGCGTTATTGTTGGAAATGTCGTCATCGACCATGAGACCGTCACGCGGAACTTTCCGGAAGGAAAGGGAGAGGTCGACGTTGCCTGCATCTATGAAGTCGAAAACGGCAGCATCGCCAAGGCTTGGTTCAAGATCGGCGAGCCGCGGATAGTGTCGCAAAAATCCTAGCATGCGCAGAGGACCCGCGTCTCGTGCGCGGGGCTTCTTCACGGTCCATTTCGTTATGTGGCGTAGTCGGCCCGCATGGGATGCCAGACGGAAATATCCCGCGGCGCATCCAGAAGATCGGGCAGGGCATCGTGCCATGCCTGTCGATACGGGCGGTTGATCTGAACGTCGATGACGTCCTGATGGTTGCTCCAGGTTTCGTGCAGCAGGAAGCGGTTCTCGTTTTCACCGTCCCGGTGCAGGGTTGCGTTCACGAAGGTCTTTTCGTGTCGCATGGCGTCTAGCAGCGCGTTCAGCAATTCGAGAAAGCGCTCGCGCTGGCCGGGGCGCACCTGAAAGCCGATGAGATAGGTGGTGTGCACGGGTCTTACTCCTGGGTGCCTTGCATCAGGACCGCGCGGGTTGCCGCATCGGCGGGGTAGAAACATTCCAGCACCAGTTCGGACAGTGTGACATCCGTGGCGGTGCCGAAAACCGTGGTGGTGGAGATGAAGCTGAGGATAGCACCCGAAGACGGATCACGAAGCTGGAGCGGTATCGCCAGCGGATCGGCCCCGTCGGCATGGGCAGAAAGCTTCGGTGCGGGATAGGACGCAAGCTCCGCATACAGGCGGGAAAGCACGTCGTCTCCCGTTTCCTCAACCTGGCGTTTCAGCCGTTCCAGCAGGTGGTGCCGCCATTCGGCAAGGTTGACGATGCGGGAACTCAAGCCACCGGGATGAAGGCTCAGCCGCAACGCATTGAGCGGCGACTGAAGCAGCTCGGCGGAAACGCCGGCGAGCAGCGATGTGATCGCATCATTGGCGAGAATCACGTTCCAGTGCCGGTCGACGGCAAGGGCGGGGAAGGGCATGTGCCCATGCCCCACGGTTTCGACGGCTTGCCGGGCTGCCGCCATGTCAGGTGCATCCAGTGACCGTTCAGAATGAACAGGTGCATAACCCGCCGCCAGCATCAGCCGGTTGGCGGCGCGGGCGGGCATTGAAAGCCGCTCTGCCAGTTTCGCGAGCATCTCGCGGCTGGGGGATGATCGCCCGCTTTCCACAAAGCTCAGATGGCGCGCCGATATGTCCGCCTCTATCGCCAGATCGAGCTGGCTCAGCCTGCGGCGGGCACGCCATTCCTTCAGCACCTGACCGACATGTTCTCGATGATGTGTCATGCCCCGCAGCCTAGCAGAACATATCGGCAATGCGATTACCTCTGAGGTAATTGTTCCGCTTCCCGACCGCCGGCATGTTTGGGCCGTCAACCAGAAGGAGCGCAACCATGACGCAACATCTCACAATCGCCCAGACCTATCTCGCAGCCTGGAACGAAGAGGACAATGAACGCCGCAGGCATCTCGTCGGTCAGGCATGGGCAGAAAATACGCGCTATGTCGATCCGCTGATGCAGGGCGAAGGCCAGCAGGGGATTGCCGCGATGATCGAGGCGGCGCGGCAGAAATTTCCGGGATATCGTTTCGTTCTTGCCGGCACCCCGGATGGCCACGGCAACTTCACCCGTTTCTCATGGCGGCTCATTTCGCCTGATGGGGATGATGTTGCGGGTGGTACCGATGTCGTCAGCCTGAATGCCGAGGGACGGATCGACAATGTCGTCGGTTTCCTCGATGGCGCGGCATCCTGAGAAAGAGGCGGGATAGCCCCGCCTCCTGTCCCGGCAATCTTGTCAGCCGGCGAAACCGACGCCGGCCTGACGCTGGCCGAGCGCATTAAACACGGTGGAAACAATGCCGGCGCGGTCAAGGCCGGCATTGGCATACATGGTCTCAGGCTTGGCCTGCTCCACCCACTGGTCGGGCAGGGTCAGGGTCCGAACCTTCGGGCCATGGTCGAGTAACCCGGCGCTGGCCATGAAATGCAGCACATGCGCACCAAAACCGCCAACGGAACCTTCCTCGATGGTCACCAGCACCTCATGATGGGCGGCAAGCTGGCGGATGAGATCGAGATCGAGCGGCTTGGCAAAACGCGCATCGGCAACCGTAGTCGAAAGGCCCGCGGCATCGAGATCTTCGGCGGCCGCAAGGCATTCCGCAAGCCGCGTTCCGAAGGAGAGGAGGGCAACCTTGGTGCCTTCCTTGATGATGCGGCCTTTGCCGATCTGGAGAATCTCACCGCGTGCCGGCATTTCGACGCCGACACCTTCGCCGCGCGGATAACGGAATGAAATCGGGCCTTCATCGTAAGCCGCCGCCGTGCGGACCATATGTTTTAGCTCCGCCTCGTCGGCCGCCGCCATCACCACCATGCCGGGCAGGGTGGCGAGGAACGTCGTGTCGAAGGAGCCGGCATGGGTCGGTCCGTCGGCGCCGACAAAACCGGCGCGATCGATGGGGAAACGCACGGGCAAGCTCTGGATCGCGACATCATGCACCAGCTGGTCGTAACCGCGTTGCAGGAAGGTGGAATAAAGTGCGCAGAACGGCTTGTAACCATCGGCCGCGAGCCCGGCCGCGAAGGTGACGGCGTGCTGCTCGGCAATGCCGACATCGAAGGTGCGGGCCGGGAAAAGCTCGGCCATCTTGTCCAGCCCGGTACCATTCGGCATGGCGGCGGTGACACCGATGATCTTCTCGTCGAGGGTCGCTTCCTGGATCAACGCTTCGGCAAATACGCTGGTATAGCTCGGCGCATTCGGCTTGGCTTTCGCCTGCGCGCCGGTGATGACGTCGAACTTGTTGACGCCGTGATATTTGTCCGCTGCCGCTTCCGCCGGCGCGTAACCCTTGCCCTTCTGCGTCACCACATGGATGAGGACAGGACCTTTCTGGTTGTCGCGCACATTGCGAAGCACCGGCAAAAGGTGATCGAAGGAATGACCGTCGATCGGGCCGATGTGATAGAAGCCAAGCTCCTCGAACAGCGTGCCGCCGGTCACGTAACCGCGTGCATGGGTCACGGCGCGGGTAATGGCGCGATCGATGGTCTTGCCGAGGTAGGCCGTCAGTTTCTTGCCGAAATCGCGGAAACCCATATAGGTGCGGCCGGAGGCCAGCCGCGCCAGATAGGCGCTCATCGCACCCGTCGGCGGCGCAATCGACATGTCGTTATCGTTGAGGATGACGATCAGCCGCGCATCGAGCGCACCGGCATTGTTGAGCGCTTCGAACGCCATGCCCGCCGACATCGAGCCGTCGCCGATCACGGCGATCACCTTGCGGTCGCTGCCATCGAGCCCTGCCGCCACCGCCATGCCGAGACCGGCGGAAATGGAGGTGGAGGAATGGCCGGCGCCAAAATCGTCATATTCGCTTTCGGCCCGCCGCGTGAAACCGGAAAGCCCGTCTTCCTGTCGAAGCGTGCGGATGCGGTCACGCCGGCCGGTCAGGATCTTGTGCGGATAACATTGGTGGCCGACATCGAAGATCAGCCGGTCTTCGGGCGTGTTGAACACCTTGTGAATGGCAATAGTCAGTTCCACCACGCCAAGGCCCGCACCCAGATGGCCCCCGGTTTTCGACACGGCGTCAATCATCTCGTCGCGCAGTTCCCGTGCCAGTTCCGGCAGGTCGCGATCATCGATCTCCTTGAGATCGGAGGGAAAATTCACCCGGTCGAGCAATGGTGTCTGTGGCATTCCGGTCAATCGTTCGGCCTTTTCTGGTGGTCCGCAGGGTGCCCTCTATCACGAAAGCCGGCGGGTGAGCCCTGCATGTCGTATACTTCTATAGAATTTCAACCTTCCGGCAAAGGGACAAACTCTTCTTCGTCGCCGGGAACGATATCGAAGTGTCCGGTTCTCCACTCCTGTTTGGCCTGTTCTATGCGTTCTTTTGATGACGAAACGAAGTTCCACCAGATGTAACGGCGCTGATTGAGTGCTGCCCCGCCAAAAATCATGATGTGACAGCCATTGCTGCCGGCCTGCAGCGTGATGTCGTCGCCCGGCCGGAAGACAAGCAGCTGATCGGCTGCGAAGATATCCCCGGCCACATCCAGTGAACCGGACAGAATATAGATCGCCCGCTCCTCATGATCGGCAGAGAAGGGGAATTTTACCCCCGGCTCCAGCGAAAGATCGACATAAAGCGTATCGGTAAAGGCCGAAACGGGGGAGGTGAGCCCTTCGAATTCGCCGATCACCACCCGGCCTGACGCACCTTTGATATCGATCAGCGGCATGTCTTCTTTCGCCGTGTGAGCAAAGGCCGGGGCGATTTCTTCCATATGGTCGGGAAGCGCAAGCCAGGTCTGCAGGCCGGACATGGACAGTGGATGACCACGCAGGTTTTCCGGCGTGCGTTCCGAATGCACGATGCCGCGCCCGGCCGTCATCAGGTTGATATCGCCGGGGCGGATGACGAGCTCGGTACCGAGACTGTCGCGATGCTTGATTTCGCCGTCGAACAGATAGGTGACGGTAGAAAGCCCGATATGCGGATGCGGCTTCACATCCAGCGCCTCACCGGCCTTCAGGATCGCCGGACCCATGCGGTCGAAAAAGATGAACGGCCCGACAAGCCGCCGCTGCCGCGTCGGCAGCGCACGCCGTACGGCAAAACCGCCAATATCGCTGGTGCGGGGAATGATGAGGTTCTCGATGGCATCGCAGGCAAAGGCATCACCCGCGACGGGATCGTTACCGGGAAAGAAGGACATGGTCAGCTCCTCGTATCGTCAGGCGGGAGTTTATCATAACGGACGGCGAGGGGGAGTGTCGGGATGTCGAACGCTGTGTTTGTGCATTGTCACTGGATGCGAGGGCGGTAATTGATCATCTCCTCCCAACCTCCCTCATTCCTGTGCTTGTCACAGGAATCCAGCCGACGCGCGTCTGCGCGGCGGGAAGAGTCTTTTCAGCCCAAGGACTTGGTCTGGCTAGATTCCTGTGACAGGCACAGGAATGAGGGAAGGGCCAGTCACTCCCCGTCCAGCGGCTCCACGCCCTGCGGTTTGCCGGCACGGTCGAGGCGGATTTTTTCGATGCGCTTCTCGGCGGCGTTAAGCAGCGTTTCGCAATGTTTCTTCAGGGCTTCGCCGCGCTCGTAGATGGCGATGGATTCGTCCAGCGCCACGTCGCCGCGTTCCAGACGTGCGACAATGCTTTCCAGCTCGGCGACGGCTTTTTCGAAAGAATAACCGCTGACATCGGCTGTGTTGGCATTTTCCGTCATGTTCAACCCTTCATCATTCTCAAAATATGCATGGCTGCCGATTCCGCCAGCCCTTCCAGATCATAACCACCTTCCAGCAGGCTGACGACCCGGTTGGAGGCGTATTTATCGGCCATTTCCAGAAGCCGGCCTGTCGCCCAGTCAAAATCCTCGCCCACCAGATTGATCTGCGCCAGCGGATCGCGGTGATGCGCGTCAAAACCGGCGGAGATGAGGATGAGGTCAGGCGAAAAATCGGCGATTGCCGGCAGAACCCGCGATTTGAACGCTTCGCGAAAATGGTCGCTGCCGGTATTGGGCGAAAGCGGCGCGTTGATGATATTGTTCTTCACGCCGGTTTCGTTTTTATCGCCGCTCCACGGGTAGAGCGGCATCTGGTGGGTGGAACAGAACAGCACGGATGTGTCATTCCAGAAGATATCCTGCGTGCCGTTGCCGTGATGCACGTCCCAGTCGATGATGGCAATGCGCTCTGCACCGTGCGCCTTTTGCGCATGGCGGGCGGCAATCGCCACATTGTTGAAGAGACAGAAACCCATGGCCTTTGCGGTTTCCGCGTGGTGGCCGGGTGGGCGGGCAGCGACGAAGACATTGTCGGCCGCACCGCTAAACACGTCATCCACCGCCGCCATGGCAGCGCCGATGCCTGTCAGCGCCGCCTGCAGGCTTTTTGGCGAGAGATAGGTGTCGGACTCGATCCGGTTGATCTCCCCATCCTCTTCCGGCACCTGCCGCATGACGGCAAGGAGATGCTCCTCCGGATGCGCCAGAAGCACCGCATCCTCATTGGCCTGCGGTGCTTCCTTCCGGTCCAGCCGCTCGAAATTGGGATGTTCAAGCGCGATGTTCAGCGACCGCAGACGGTCTGGCCGCTCGGGGTGGCCATCGGGCGTGATATGCTCAAGGAAGATCGGATGTTCGTAAAGGCGGGTCGCCATTCTTGTCCTCCCGGAGAAAGCTCGATCAGGCGCGCTGCGGCAGCAGCGGATAACCGGCCATCACGGCGCGGCCGGCCAGCGCGGCAAGAACGGCCTTAAGCGCATCGCCGGGAATGAAGGCGAGCGAGCCCATGAAGGCCTTCTCGAAACCAAGCCCGACCACCAGCGCCAGATAAGTGATGCCGAAAGCATAAAGCACCACCACGCCGCCGATCAGGCTGGCGACGAAGAAACCGACGCCCTGCGCCAGGGCCGACTGGCCGCTATGGACAAATTTCTCCGAGAGGAAACCGGTGACGAATACGGCTGCAATCCAGCCGATCAGGAAGCCCGTCGTTGGCGTGGTGAAGATGGAAAGGCCGCCGCGTCCACCAGAAAGCACCGGCAGGCCGATGGCGGCAATCAGGATCGTCAGCAGAACCGCGAGCGTGCCGCGTTTTGCCCCCAGCACGACGCCAGCCAGCATGACGCCAAGCGACTGCGCGGTAATGGGCACCGGAATGAAACCGAGCGTGATCGGCGGCAGCAGCCCAAGTGCGATGATGATGGCGGAAAACAGCGAAATCAGCACGAGGTCGCGGGTCGTCATGGCGCTCAAAACTCCGGATGGTTGTCTGGAGCCAAGCTTTGGCCTCTGAAACCGCGCGCGTCAATGGCGTCGGCAATGGCATCGGCATCCTTCAACGTCATAATCACCAGTGGCACGATGATGGTCGCCATCCGCACGGGCAGGCCGCGCGCCCGATGCGCATCACGCACCGCATGGTAACGGTTGACGATCTCAGGCACAAACCGCACGACGAGCCCGACCGCAAGCCCGATATCGGCAGCCTTCACCAGCCCCAGCCTTTCCAGCGGCGCGGCGGCAAGGGTGATCTCATCCATAAACTGCGAGATGCTGACGGTGATGGTGACGGCGGTGGCAAGCAGCGCCAGCGCCGTCAGTCTCAAAAGATTGACCGTTGCATCTTGGGCGGGAAGCAGCAGATAGCTGAAGGCGGCGACAAGGAAGATGGTGAGCATCACCGGGCGTAGCCGCAGTCCGATTTCCCGGAACGGCAGCCGGGTCTCGCGCAGGATTACGGCGGCCAGAATAGCGGCGCATCCCAACAGAACGAGGTCGCGGGTGAGGAACAGCGCGATGCTGAAGCCCATGAGCGTCAGGAGTTTGAGGCGCGGCGAGACGCGGTAGAACCATCCCGTGCCTTCCACATGCAGCGATCTCATTGCGCCGCCACCTCCAGATAGCGTGCCACCGCCTCTTCGGGGCCGGCATCGGCAACCAGCGCGCCACCATGGAAAACAAGCACACGGTCGAAGCCTTGAAGCAGCGGCAGGTCGTGGGTGATGACGATCAAGGACTGCGACAGCGCCGCCATGGTCTTTTCCACGATAGCCCGGTTTTTGAGATCAAGCTGGTTGGTCGGCTCGTCGAGGATGAGGATTTGCGGTTCGGTGACCAGCAGCGCGGCCAGCGCCGCAAGCTGCAACTCCCCGCCGGAAAGCTCATGCGCGCGCCGTTCCTCAAGATGGGAAACAGCGAGCCGGGCGAGAACGGCCTTCACCCGGTTTTCGATTGCCGTTTTGCCGAGACCGAGCCGCTTGAGACCGAAGGCGACATCGTCGCGTACGATCGGCAGGATGATCTGGTTCTGTGGATTCTGGAAGATGAAGCCGACCATCTGCAAGATCGCTTTGGCGTCCGCCACGGTATCGAGACCGTTCACCAAAACCTTGCCTTGGCTTGGCTTGTTCAGCCCGTTGATCAGCCGCGCAAAGGTCGTCTTGCCCGAGCCGTTGAGGCCGATCACGCCGATACGCCGTTCGATCAATGTCAAGGACAGCGGCTGCAGGGCCTGCCGACCCTCGAAAGCGACACCGGCGGCGTCGAAACGGATTTCCAAGCTTTTATCCTCGCGCTCGTTTCCGGTTCTATACCCCGTCATCAACAGAAGTGAAACAAGGAACAAAAAAAGAACATTGCAATCCTGAAAAAGCCGTTCTACCTTCGCCACCATGGTGATCAAGGTTTCGAACGAAGCGGCAAGACGAATTTTTCTGGCGCGGCAGGGGCTTTCCTCGCCGCCCGGCAAGGCGCTTTCCAAGAGCAACCTGTTGCAGCTCATAACCGATATCGGTTTTGTGCAGGTGGATAGCATCGGCACGGTGGAGCGCGCCCACCACCAGATTATTTTCTCCCGCAACCAGACCTACCGGCGCGACCATCTGACCACGCTGCTGGAAAAGGACCGCGCGCTTTTCGAGCACTGGACACATGATGCCTCCATCGTGCCGACGGAATTTTATCCCTATTGGAAACATCGCTTCCGCCGCCGCGAACCGATCATTCAAGAGCGCTGGCGCAAATGGCACGGCGAGGGTTTCGACGCCGCTTTCGGCGAAACGCTGGAGCGCATTGCGGCAACCGGTCCGGTTCTGGCGCGGGAGCTGAAAGAGGAGGGGCACCAGTCCGGCGGCTGGTGGAACTGGCATCCCTCCAAGACCGCCCTCGAATATCTCTGGCACACCGGCAAGCTCGCAATTGCCGGCCGCGTGAATTTCCAGAAGGTCTATGATCTGGCCGAACGGGTCATTCCCGGCGAGCATCACGAAACCGAGGTGGAGCACGCCGAATTCGTCGACTGGGCCTGCCGTCAGGCGCTGAAGCGGCTGGGTTTCGCCACTCACGGCGAAATCGCCGCCTTTTTCGATCTCGTCACCCCGCAGGAGGCGAGGGACTGGGTCAAAAGCCATCGCGACGAATTGTGTGAGGTCTCGCTTTTCTCCAGCGATGGCGAAACTGCCCGCCCGTCTTTTGCCTTCGCCGATTTCACAGCTGACCTGACGGATGTGCCGGAACCGTCTTCCCGCGTCCGGGTCTTGAGCCCCTTCGATCCGCTGCTGCGCGACCGCAATCGCACCGAACGGCTATTCGGCTTTTATTACCGTATCGAGGTCTTCGTACCGGAGCCGAAGCGGCAATATGGCTATTATGTCTTCCCGCTTCTGGAGGGCGACCGTGTTATTGGACGCATCGACATGAAGGCGGATCGCAAGCGCAGCATGCTGGATGTACGCCGCCTGTGGCTCGAACCCGGTGTGCGCGCTTCGGCCGGGCGACTGGAGAAGCTTGATGCTGAACTGGTGAGGCTGGCGCGGTTTACCGGGGTGGAGAGCGTGAATTATCTTGAGGGATGGCGGGGGGAAAGCTGAGGTTTTTTGCTCGGGACACTGTGAGAGTGACATCCCACCACGCGACACCGTCTTCGCCTCTGAGGTAGCACGGCGTTGCCGCTTGTTTCTTCTCCCCGCCGGGGAGAAGGTGGCCCGAAGGGTCGGATGAAGGGGTAAGCTCTCCGTATATCGGCAACGTGGCCCCCTCAACCCGCTGCCGCGACCTTCTCCCCGGCGGGGAGAAGGCGAGGATTCACCCACTCGCTTCACATTGCCCTGAAAAACCAAGGCAAACCCCAAAAATCAGCAGATATCCGTCGCCGAAATCTGGATGCCGAACCCTTCAAGCCCGACATAATGCCGTTCGCGGGTCGTCAGCAGCTTGATGGAGCTGATGCCGAGGTCTTTGAGGATTTGTGCGCCAAGGCCGATTTCCAGCCATTCATTCTCGCGAGAGCGGGCCTGCGCATGCGCTTCATCGGGATCGCGCGCCTTGCGCCGTCCGGCGACCTGGCCGACGCCGACGGAGCCCTCGCGCAGATAAACGATGACGCCGCGGCCTTCTTCAGCGATCTTCTGCATGTAATGCCGCACTGGCTGGCGGTCGCCGAATACGTCGTCGGCGACATTTTCCGTATGCAGGCGAACGGGAATGTCGACGCCGTCCCTGATGTCGCCGAAAATCACCGCCATATGCTGCATCGGGTCCCAGGGCAGGGAATAGGTCTGCGCCTTGGCCGGCCCGAAGGGCGTCTCGATGGTGAAGGAGGATTCCATCTCCACCAGTGTTTCCTTGCGCTGGCGATAGGCGATGAGGTCGGCAACCGACACATGTTTCATGCCGTGCTTGTCGGCGAAATCCAGAACCTGCGGGCCGCGCATCACGCTGCCATCATCATTCACCAGCTCGCTGATGACACCGATGGGCGGCAGGCCGGCGAGACGGCAGAGATCGACCGCCGCTTCGGTGTGGCCGGAACGCATCAACACGCCGCCTTCGCGGGAAATCAGCGGGAAAATATGGCCCGGCCGGGTGAAGTCGGAAGCGCCGACATTGGGATTGGCAAGATTGCGCACCGTCAGGGTGCGGTCATCGGCGGAAATGCCGGTCGTTGTGCCGTGCTTGAAATCGACGCTGACGGTGAAGGCCGTCGTATGGGCGCTATCGTTTTCCGCCACCATGGCGTTGAGGTTCAGACGCTTCGCTTCTTCGCGCGGCATGGGCGCGCAGACGATGCCGGAGGTGTGGCGCACGATCAGCGCCATTTTTTCCGGCGTGCAGTGAACTGCCGAAATGATCAGATCGCCTTCGTTCTCGCGGTCGTCATCATCGGTCACGACAACGATTTCGCCGGCTTCGAATGCGCGGATGGCGTCGACAACGCGTTTCTGGTCATAGGCCATGGCGATATCCCCTTATTTCAGTCGGCCGGTCTGGCCACGGTCTCTCAGGTAATGGTCGACAACGGTGCAGGCGATCATCGCTTCACCGATCGGAACGGCGCGGATGCCGACGCAGGGGTCGTGGCGGCCCTTGGTGCGCACATCGACATTGTTGCCATCGGTATCGATGGACAGGCGCTCCGTCAGGATGGAGGAGGTGGGCTTGATGGCGAAGCGGGCGATAACGGGCTCACCGGTCGCGATGCCGCCCAGAATGCCGCCGGCATGGTTGGAGAGAAAGATAGGCTTGCCGTCATTGCCCATGCGCATCTGATCGGCATTTTCCTCGCCGGAAAGCTCGGCCGAGGCAAAACCTTCGCCGATCTCCACGCCCTTGACGGCGTTGATCGACATCAGGCTGGAGGCGATATCCTGATCGAGCTTGGCATAGATCGGCGCGCCGATGCCGGCCGGAACGCCTTCCGCCACCACTTCGACGACAGCGCCGATGGAGGAGCCGGACTTGCGGATGCCGTCGAGATACTCTTCCCAGACGGGCACCATTTCGGCATCAGGGCAGAAGAACGGGTTCTGGTCGACCTGACCCCAATCCCAATTGTTGCGGTTGATCTTGTGTTTGCCGATCTGCACCAGCGCGCCACGCACATTGAGGCTTGGCACCACCTTGCGGGCGATTGCGCCGGCGGCGACACGGGCCGCCGTCTCGCGCGCAGAGGAGCGCCCGCCGCCGCGATAATCACGAATGCCATATTTCAGGTCATAGGTGAAATCCGCATGGCCGGGGCGGAAACGCTTGGCAATCTCACCGTAGTCCTTGGAGCGCTGGTCGGTATTTTCGATCAGCATGGAAATCGGCGTGCCTGTCGTCGTCATCGTCTCGCCGTCCTCGTCCAGCATCACGCCGGACAGAACCTTCACGATGTCATCCTCGCGGCGCTGGGTCACGAAGCGGCTCTGGCCGGGCTTGCGCTTGTCCATCCAGTGCTGCACCTCGGCAAGGCTAAAGCGGATGCCGGGCGGGCAACCATCCACCACACAGCCAAGTGACGGCCCGTGGCTTTCACCCCAGGTAGTAACGCGAAAAAGATGACCGAAACTGTTATGCGACATAGTTCTCAAGACCGGAAACAGGGCGCCTGTGGACGGCGCCGTTTAAAACAAGCGGGATTTGTCTTAGTGGAAAATCCGGGCAAGGCAAAAGCCTTTCTTTCATCGCAAACGGGATAAGAAGGTGACGTACCGTTCACGACTTCCGAAACGACGAAAAACGACAGTCTCAGACATGGGCGGTGGAAAGCGATTCGACGGTGTCGACGGATTTTCCGAGGTGACGAAATTGTAAAAGAGCCGAGGTTTTCCACCTTAAACCCGAGTTTTCCAATATTGCCGGAAAATGCGGTGTAAAAATCACTAACGGCTTGAACAGGATTTGAAATCCGTTCATCAATTGGGCCGAAAATGTCATGGTTGCGGGCAATTTCCGCCACATTCGAAAGGCAATTCTTCATGCATGTAAGGTTTTCACGCAAATTCACGAAAGCTAGATCGATGCGTATGATGATTGCCGCCCTTCTGGCCACCGCCAACCTCCTGATGCCCATCAACAGCTTCGCCCAGAGCGTCGACGTGGAAGGCACGATCAGCAAGATCGATGCGAATGGGCTGAGCATTACGCTCAATGACGGCAAGACCTATCGCGTACCGGAAGAGTTCAATTTCGAAGGTCTGAAAGCGGGCGTGAAAGTCGTGGTTTTCTACACGGAAGTGGATGGGAAACGCGTGGTCGACGATCTCCAGGTCGTTGAGTAAGCTGCGCCCTCTTACTCAGTCATGACGTTAAAACGCCGTTGAGAAACGAGCGATATCATCCGTTTCTTCTCCCCGCCGGGGAGAAGAAAGAAGCGGCGGCGTTCAGCCAAATAAAAGCGTCTCAGGGATGGATAATGCCGAGGGTTATGCTTCTTGAGCCCTCACGAAATCCATTCCGCACTGTTTCTGTCCATCTCGACCTTCAAAATCCGGTCCTGCGGGATTTGCGTCCTAGAAGCCTCGTCCTTGTCCATGCCTGAAACAAGCCGGAAGATCGAGCGGATGACGCCGCCATGGCAGACGCATATCGTCGGCACCTCCACGGAGGAAAGCCATGCGCCGATGCGCCAGGAGAGGATTTCATAGCTTTCGGCATCCTGGCCGGGGGGAATGAAATCCCATTTATTGGCCTTGCGCGCCTTCACCCGGTCGGGGAATTCCTTCTTGAGGTCGGGCAGGGTCTGCCCCTCCCAGTCGCCGAAGGAGACTTCGATCAAACGGTCGTCGGTGCGGTAGGCGAGAGGGTCAAGACCCATCGCGCCGCGCATCAGTTCCATGGTCTCGCGCGTGCGCCCGAGCGGGCTTGCCACATAATCGAAATCCGTGGCCTGTTCGCCCAAAAGGCGGGCGAGAATCCTGCCATTGCCGACCGCCTGCTGGCGGCCGAAATCATTGAGCGGAATGTCTTTCTGGCCCTGAAGCCGGCGTATCGCATTCCAGTCCGTTTGTCCGTGTCGGATCACATAGACGAGCAAGGCGATACCCCGTTTTCAAACGTCGCAGGCTTAGTCCTTAACGACCGAAATGTCAGGCGCATCCACTGCCTTCATGCCGATGGTGTGATAGCCGGAATCGACATGGTGGATTTCACCGGTCACGGCCGTCGAAAGGTCGGACAACAGGTAGAGCGCCGACTTGCCGACTTCCTCGATGGTAACGGTGCGCTTCAGCGGCGCATTATATTCGTTCCACTTCAGAATGTAACGGAAATCGCCGATGCCGGAAGCCGCAAGCGTCTTGATCGGGCCGGCGGAAACGGCGTTGACGCGGATGCCGCGATTACCGAGGTCGACGGCGAGATAACGCACGCTGGCTTCAAGAGCGGCCTTGGCCACGCCCATCACGTTGTAATTCGGCATGACCTTTTCGGCGCCGTAATAGGTAAGCGTGATGATCGAACCGCCGTCATTCATGATGGGCTCTGCGCGCTTTGCAACGGCGGCCAGCGAGAACACGGAAATATCCATGGTGCGGTTGAAGTTGTCGCGGCTGGTATCGAGATAACGGCCGGTCAGCTCGTCTTTGTCGGAGAACGCAATGGCGTGCACGACGAAGTCGATCTTGCCCCAATGCTGTTCCAGCGAGGCAAAAACGGAGTCGATCGTCTCGAGATCGGTCACGTCGCAATGGCCGGCCATGAAAGCGCCGAGTTCCTGCGCGAGAGGCTCGACGCGCTTCTTCAATGCGTCACCCTGCCAGGTGAGTGCGAGTTCCGCACCTGCATCCGCGCAGGCCTTTGCAATGCCCCAAGCGATTGAACGGTTATTGGCGACGCCCATGATGAGGCCGCGTTTGCCAGCCATGAGGCCGGATGCCTGAGCCATTTTGTGCTCCCTAATACTTTTGATCGGTCCTGCCTATGGCATAGGCTGCAATCCTGTTCAAGATTGCCAAAGATCATCAACTGTTAGGGAGCGTAACAAAGGGTGCTTTGTCCCGGCTATTCGCAAAACTTTCACAAATACAGGCCTTCGCGCATGTGACGCATCAGGTCGGTTACCTTCTCATCCGGCTTTTCGAGCAGGACGATGCGCAATTCTATGACCAGATCGCCGGAACCGCCCTTGCCATCGGCAAGGCCTTTGCCGGCAAGCCTCAGCACGCGGTCCGAGCCGGACCATGCCGGAATGGTGATATTTTCTTCGCCGAGCGGTGTCGCGACTTTCGCTTCGCAGCCGAGAACCGCGTCGCTGAGCGAGATCGGCAAGGTCGTATGGATGTCGAAGCCACGCAGCGAAAAGGCGTCATCCCGGGCGGCCAGCAATGTCACGGCAAGATCGCCACGCGCAAGGTTAGGAAGCTTCAGCCCCTGTCCCTTCAGCCGCACGATATGCCCATCCGCCATGCCGGCCTCGAGCTGGAAGCGGATTTCGCGTTCGTCGGCAAGCTGCAGGGTGACCCACTTATGTTCCAGAAGATCGGCGACCGTGACGGTGGCTTCCGCCGTGATATCAGGCACCTTTTCCGCGGCCGGTTGCGCGGGGCGGAAACGGCGCACGAGGGCGTTGAAGAGGTTGATGGCCAGTGAGGCGGGCGCTGTCCTGTCATCGCCGGCGGCAGACTGCGCAGTATCACCGGCGGCGGGTATATCGCCTTTCGCGGCGCTTGCCGCAGCCTTCGCCGCTTCCGCAGCCTGCTGCACCTTGGGGTCGTTCTGGGCATCCGCCCCAAAGATCCGCTCGACGATATCTTCGGCGGTTTCCGGCTTGGCGTCGGTTTTCTGGCCGGTCTGAGCTCGGTTGCGGGCATCCGCGCGGGCCAGTTCTTCCATCAGCTTTTCGGCGGCCTTGGCGCGCTCGGCCGCCTCACGCGCTGCTTCCCGCTGCTGCATGATGGTTTCGCCGCGCTTCTTCTCAGCCGCCTGTCGGGCCTGATCGTAGAGATCGCGCTTTTTCGGGTCTTTCAGAAGATCGTAGGCCTGTCCGATCTCGGCGAATCGCGCCGAAGCATCGGGATCGTCGCGATTGGCGTCCGGATGGACGGTTTTCGCCTTCGTGCGCCAGGCGGCCTTGATGTCCTCGTGACGGGCGTCACGTTTCACACCGAGGATAGAATAAGGATCGCGCATGCGAAACACCAGTTACGTTGGCTCAGTCTGCCGCCGCTCATGGCGCAATCCTGAAACTAACCCCTCCGAAAAGGGATGCCTGCGATCATTCGCCTGCACGCCCTCGGTTTAATCAACGCCGACTGTTGCAATAAGTTGCTAATCACTCCTTTACGGAGGGAGCGTGCCGGGGCAGGGCCGGTTTTATTCCATTTGGAAGGGTAAACAGATTATTTCTGCTCGAAGCGGGTCATCAACCATTCGCCGGTTTCCGATAGGCAGGCCTGTCCGGAATAAGCTGCCACGCCCTCGAAGGAGTGGCGTGTCGTCTTGAAATTGCGGCAGACGAAACCGCTGGATTTGTCTTCATGAATAGTGGTGACGACGCCCGCGCTGCCGGTGGCGGCATTGGCCCAGGGCAGCGGCTGGTCGGCAAGCTTGGCAAGATCGGCCGATGTGACCGCATTGCGGATGGTCACGTCGTCGGTCTGGACGCTGCCATTCTGCTGGTTGGGCACGGAGGCGGTGGAAAGCGAGCGGTCGACCTTGTCGCCGCCGAACAGGTCAAGGCTGACGCAACCGCTCAGCACCACGAGCATCGACACGACGGCGGAAACTTCCGCTACCGACGAAAGGAGACCCTTTGTTCCACTGTTCGACTTTGCTATGACGGTCACCATCTTTCGCCAGAAATCATCTCTGGGGTCCAAATCAGCTCGGGAGTATTTTAGTCAATATGTCGGAAACGGGGTTAACATCCAGTGACTTCACGGAAGAAAATGAACCTTTTGCGCTTTTTGCCGAATGGCTGAAGGATGCGACGGCTTCTGAAATCAACGATCCGAACGCGGTGGCGCTCGCGACCGTGGACGAAAATGGCCTGCCGAATGTGCGCATGGTGCTGCTGAAAGGTGTCGATGACCGCGGCTTTGTTTTCTACACGAATTTCGAAAGCCAGAAGGGCCAAGAGATTCTCGGCCAGAAAAAAGCGGCCATGTGTTTCCACTGGAAAAGCCTTCGCCGGCAGGTGCGTCTGCGCGGTGAGGTGGAGATCGTGAGCGACGAGGAGGCGGATGCCTATTACGCCTCGCGCCCGCGCGGCAGCCGCATAGGCGCCTGGGCTTCCAAACAGTCGCGGCCGCTGGAAGGCCGTTTCGCGCTGGAAAAAGCGGTGGCCGAATATACCGCCAGATATGCGATCGGCGAAATTCCGCGCCCGTCCCATTGGTCCGGTTTCCGCATCCGCCCCGTCAGCATCGAATTCTGGCACGACCGCAAGTTTCGCCTGCACGACCGCATCGAATTCCGTCGCGAGACGCCCGACGGTGCCTGGTCCAAGGTCCGCATGTATCCCTGAACGCCATCAGGGCAGGCCATCGCGGCCTGTCTATTTCAGCAGCGAATCAAACAGCGGCAGGCCGATCACGGCGGAAATGGCGATCAGACCGTAGCAGATGCGCCGGAACGCCGCTTCATCGGCAAGCCCGTGCAATCGCGCGCCGGCATAAAGGCCCACCGCGTAAAAGGGCAGGGCCAGCAGGAAAAACACGAAGACATCGACGGTGAACAGGCCACTGACAAAATAGCTGGCGATGGAGAAGACCGTCGAAACCGCGAAATAAAGAATGACATTGGCGCGCACAAAAGCGCCTTTCAGCGCACCACCCAGCCAATAGGCGACAACCGGCGGGCCGCCCAGCTGCGCGGCCCCCGAAAACAGCCCGGCCAGAAGCCCGGTGAAGAGGGTGAGCGGCGTTTTCGGCCGGCCGCTGTAACGCCAGCCGGACACCAGAAACACCAGCAGCACCACGACCACGCCGGAGATGAGCCAGCGCAGAGTCAGCGGATCACCCTTTGAAAGCAGTAGGGTTCCAATCGGCACGCCGACAAAAGCGCCGGCGGCCATGATGAAAACCTCGCGCCGGTCCGCCATGCGAAAGGCGGGCGGGATCATGCCGAGCGTCAGGACGCCGTCAACCACCAGCAGCACCGCCGAGGCGATGCGCGGGCCGACAATGGCGCTCGCAAGCGGAATGAAGATGAGCGCCGCACCAAAACCGGAAAAACCGCGGGCAAGCCCGGCAAGGCAGGCGGCCCCCGCAAACATGGCAAGCAGCATGGGACTATGCGCGGTGATGAGCGACGACAGGAAGTCGAGATGGGACATGGGTGATGGCACGTTTGTTCGAATATCTTTTCCCTATCTCGCTTGCGGGCGCATGTCGCGGAAATTTCGGTTCGTGGCTGCGTGACGCCTGACAGGTCGACGCGGTCAGAGAATCATGATTAGAGTTGTAGTGCGTGAACAAAGGATGAACAAATGTTTGCTGACATGATGCCTCGGTTTGAAGAGGCCTCGCAAAAATATGCCGCTGAAAACGGAATATTCCGCGACCCGGACTGGTACATGCTGAAGCTTCAGGAAGAAGTTGGCGAGGTGACACAGGCCTGGAACCGGCTGACGGGACGGGGGCGTATCAAGGGTAGGAGCAAAGAAGAGATGAAGCGGGATCTCGCCGACGAAACCGCTGATCTCCTCGGCCATGTGCTGTTGCTGGCCCATTATAACGGTCTCGATATTGAAGGAGCGATCGAGCGCAAGTGGCGCTTTACGCCGTCAAAACCGTGAAGGCTCCAGCTTTTCCAACATGGCCGCCAAGTCGTGAAGGTCGCTTGCGACGGCAACGCACTTTTTCCGCATTTCCTCGGTCGGCGGTGCGACATCGGGCACCATGATCGTCATCATGCCCGCCGATGTCGCCGAGCGTACACCCGAGTAGGAATCCTCAAGAGCAAGGCAGCGGCCCGGTTCGAGGGAAAGCCGTCGGGCTGCGGTCAGATAGGGCATGGGCGCAGGCTTCGGCTCGGTATAATCGCCACGCGCGACGATGGTGTCGAAACGTCTGAGAAGATCGTAAGGGCGGAGATGGCGCGTCACCGAATCGTGCCGCGACGAGGTGGCGATGGCGCGGCGGATATCGAGCCGGTCGAGAAGATCGAGGATTTCGACGACGCCGGGTTTCAGCGCCACGCCGTCGGCCATCATCAGGCCGAGATGCCGGAGCCAGGCGTCACGGAAGGTTGCCATCGGAAAATCCGCGCCATAATCGGCAAAGATGGTGCCGGTGATGACATCCCACGGGCTGCCGCAAACCTTCTGATAGGTCTCGACCTTCATGCCATGGCCGCCTTCCTCAGAGGCCGCCAGAAACGAATCGCGATAGAGCGTCTCGCTTTCGATCAGCAATCCGTCCATGTCGAAAACCACGGCGTGCGGCAGAAAAGGCAGCATGGTCGCTCAACCGAACCGGAAGGCACGTTCACCGAGGCTTTCGAACGGGCGGATCAGATACCCATCCGGATCGGCGACGATGAATTGCCGATTGCCCACTTCGACCGTGCCGCGCCTGTACCATTTTTCTTCAGGCTCAAGCACGAGACCGATCAAGGCCCGTTCGAGCCGGAAAAGAATGGGCTGCAGGGAAGGAACGGCGAGCTGCAGGTTCATGCCGCGGCCAAACGGCGGGTCGAGCGAAGCATTGCCCGAAACAAAGGTCCGGGTGGCACCAATCTGGTCGATCATCAGCTGCGCATCGCCCAGCGCCAGATAGGCAAACCCTTCTTCGGGCCGCTCATAAACCACATGAAAACCGATCAGATCGCAATAAAATGCGCGGCTCTTCTGCCAGTCGCTGACGGCAAGCTCGGGAACGAGGGCATTTCGTATGATGGTCAGGGTCTCCTTTGTCGCGCAGGCCGGGCGATGGGAGGATGGCCCGCCATAAACGATGATCTTATCGTCTTCCGGTCTGCACGCCAGAGGAAACCTCATCATGGCAGCCATGTGTGAGGCTATGGGCTGGTAGGTGGCTGCGACGCTGCGGGTGAGAATTGTCGCCGCGCCTGCGCCGTTGACCTACGCCTTCGTGCCACCCACGGTGATCTGGTCCATGCGCAGATGCGGCTGGCCGACACCAACCGGCACCCATTGCCCGGCCTTGCCGCAATTGCCAATGCCGGTATCGAGCTTGGAATCATTGCCGATCATCGAGACGCGCTTCATCGCATCCGGCCCGTTGCCGATCAGCATCGCGCCCTTCACCGGCGCGCCGATCTTGCCATTCTCGATAAGGTAGGCCTCGGTGCAGCCGAACACGAATTTGCCTGAGGTGATGTCCACCTGGCCGCCGCCGAAGGAAACGGCGTAGATGCCCTTCTTCACGGAGGAGATGATTTCTTCCGGCGTCTTGTCGCCGGAGAGCATGTAGGTATTGGTCATGCGCGGCATCGGCACATAGGCATAACCCTGCCGGCGGCCGTTGCCGGTCGCCTTCGCGCCCATCAGCCGGGCGTTCTGGCGGTCCTGCATATATCCGACGAGCCTGCCATTTTCGATCAGCACATTATAGGCCGAGGGCGTTCCCTCGTCGTCGATGGTCAGCGAACCGCGGCGGCTGTCGATCGTGCCGTCATCCACGACCGTCACGCCGGGGGCGGCCACCATTTCTCCCATAAGTCCGGCAAAGGCCGAGGTCTTCTTGCGGTTGAAATCGCCTTCCAGACCGTGACCGACCGCCTCGTGCAGCATGACGCCCGGCCAGCCGGAGCCGAGCACCACATCCATGGTGCCGGCCGGTGCATCGATGGCGGTGAGGTTGACGAGCGCCTGCCGCAGCGCTTCATCGGCACCGCGCTGCCAGTTTTCCGTGGTGATGAAATCGCCGAAACCGACGCGGCCGCCAATGCCATAGGAGCCGCTTTCTTGCCGGTCGCCTTCACCCGCTACAACGGAGATGTTGATGCGGGTCATGGGACGGATGTCGCTGACGCGATGGCCATCGGCGCGCAGAATATCCACCACCTGCCAGCTGGCGGAAATCGTCGCCGTCACCTGCCGGACCTTGTCGTCCCTGTCGCGCAGATAAGCGTCGATATCGGTGAGCAGCTTCACCTTTTCCTCGAAGCTCGGGCTGCCGATAGGGTTTTCGTCGCCGTAGAGCTTCTTGTTGGTGCGCTGCGGTGCGGCGGCATAGGAGCCGGAATAACCTCGGGTGACAGCGCCGACCGCGTCCGAAGCGCGCTTCAGCGCCCCTTCAGAAAGCTCGCCTGCATGGGCGTAACCCACCGTCTCGCCGGCAACGGCGCGCAGGCCAAAACCCTGGTCGGTGTTGAAGGACCCACCCTTCAGGCGGCCATTGTCGAAGGTCAGCGATTCGGCCTGGGCATGCTCGATGAACAATTCGCCATCGTCAGCACCGGCAAGCGCCTCTCCAACGAGCTTGCGCAATTGCGTTTCATCGCAATCGAAGAGTTTTACAAGGTCGTCGGTCATCTCAGGCTCCAGTCATGATCGTTCATGACCGATTTAGGCACTGGAGCGCGCAGACGCAAGGCTGCCCGTTACGACGATGCCTCAGGGAAGCGCGTCGTAGCCCTCGGCAAAGCCGGAAAGTTCGATCGGAATGCCCACCCGGTCCTGATCGACGGATTCGCGCAACGCGAAGACGGCGTTCTTGCCAGCACGCAGCACCTTCAGCAGTTCGTCATCAATATCGACTTCCACATAGCAGCCTTCGGAGAAGCAGCGGGTGAAATAGGCGCGGCCGATATTGTTGTTGTCGATGTAAAGCTCCATGCCATCCTTCAGAAGCACACCGAGCGGTGCGAGGATGCGCAGGATACGCGACTTGCGGTCGGCGGTTTTCAGGATGACAACCGAAAGGCCGACTTCCGGGCGGTCGTCGGCAATCACGTTCTGCATCAGCGCGCATTGTTCTTCGGATGCGCCTGCCGGCTTGTCGCAGATGACCGACCATGCGCCATGCGTCGACTTCGGCGTGCCGGGCGGCTGCTGTTGCGCCAGCGCCGCGGCAGCGGGGGCGATGATGGCAAGACCGGCGGCGGCAAGAAAAGTGCGCGCGAGCGGGGAAAGACGCATGGATACCTCTGGGATTCGAATCAGTGCGGCTATTTTGACGCCATAATCCGGAAAAAAAAGCCTAGAGCTTTCAATTCCAGCGGAGTTGGGCGGAAATAGGACCTGTTGGCACGCATAGCCATCTGATTTGCCGGGCGCGTCATTTGTTATCCGGCATTCAAACTGGCTGGAAGACGGGGCTTTGTCGCATTTGAGGTGCTTGAAATCGCGTTCAGCGGGTCAGCTTGGACACAGGGTGCGGGAAAGTCGGTCGTGGATTGATCAATGGCAAAATTGGGGCGCATCCGTGTCCCGACGCATATTGCGGCAGAGGGCAAACTGTGGTTTTAAGTTAGTACCATAAGCATGGATTCTGCGTCTGTGATTGATCTAGATCAGACGCGTGAGGGAGAGGGTACCGTGACGAATAGGATTTACGCAGCACTGGCGGGGATGACCTGTCTGCTCACGGCTGTCGGCGCCCACGCCGATCAGCCGGTGCATTGGCAAATGGGCATGCAGGAGGCCGCCACGCCGATCATGCACGAAATACGCTGGTTCGAACAATATACATTGTGGTTCATTGTTCCGGTCACGCTTTTCGTTCTTGCGCTGCTCATCATCGTTGCCGTCAAGTTCCACGCCGCGAAAAATCCGGTGGCTTCCAAGACCAGCCATAACACGGCGATCGAGGTGGTGTGGACGCTGGCGCCGGTGCTCATTCTCCTGTTCCTCGCTTTCCCCTCGTTCAATCTTCTGAACGCGCAGCTGACGCAGCCGGAAAACCCGGACCTGACGCTGAAGGCGACCGCCACGCAGTGGCTGTGGAGCTATGAATACAAGGCCGCCGAGGGCGCAGAGCCGCTCTCCTTCGACAGCTACCTGCTGAAGGATCAGGATCGCGCCGCTGCCGGCAAGGAAGACAAGGCCCGCTATCCGCGCCTTCTCGCGGTCGACAATGAAATGGTTGTTCCCGTCGGCAAGACCGTTCGCCTTCTGGTGACGGCTGCTCCGACGGATGTCATCCACGCCTTCGCCATGCCCGCCTTCGGCGTCAAGATCGATGCCGTTCCGGGCCGCCTCAATGAAACATGGTTCAAGCCGGAGAAGGAAGGCCTGTATTACGGCCAATGTTCCGAGCTTTGCGGCAAGGACCACGCTTTCATGCCGATCGCCATTCGGGTGGTTTCCGAACAGCAGTACAACACCTGGCACGCCGCCGCCGCTTCAGATCTGAACGGCGCGAACCGGGCGTTGATGGCCTCCGTCGATGGCGCTCCGCGCACGGTCGACGTTGCCGCCAACGAAACCAACTGAGACCTGGAGTGACGACAATGGCTGGACCTTCCGCACACGACGATCATCACTCGCATGGTCAATCCGCACATGACGCGCATGCGCATGATCATTCCCATAAGCCGGGCTTCTTCGCCCGCTGGTTCCTGTCCACCAACCACAAGGACATCGGCACGCTGTACCTGATCTTCGCCATCATGGCGGGCATCATCGGCGGCGGGCTTTCGGTCGTCATGCGTATGGAGCTGCAGGAGCCGGGCATCCAGATCTTCCACGGTCTGGCTTCCATGGTCTACGGCTTCGAGGGCGATGCCGCCATCGACGGCGGCAAGCACATGTTCAACGTGTTCACGACAGCGCACGCGCTGATCATGATCTTCTTCATGGTCATGCCGGCGATGATCGGCGGTTTTGCCAACTGGATGATCCCGATCATGATCGGCGCGCCTGACATGGCTTTCCCGCGCCTCAATAATATTTCCTTCTGGCTCATCGTTCCGGCCTTCATCCTGCTGCTCCTGTCGCTCTTCGTCGAAGGTCCGGCGGGTGCTTATGGCGTGGGTGGCGGCTGGACCATGTATCCGCCTCTGTCGACCAGCGGCATGCCCGGGCCGGCGGTGGATCTTGCGATCTTCTCGCTGCACGTCGCCGGTGCATCCTCGATCCTCGGTGCCATCAACTTCATCACCACCATCCTGAACATGCGCGCTCCGGGCATGACGCTGCACAAGATGCCGCTGTTTGCCTGGTCGGTTCTGGTCACCGCATTCCTGCTCCTGCTTTCGCTTCCGGTTCTGGCAGGTGGCATCACCATGCTTCTGACCGACCGTAACTTCGGCACGGCGTTCTTCTCGCCGGAAGGCGGCGGTGATCCGATCCTCTACCAGCATCTGTTCTGGTTCTTCGGTCACCCGGAAGTGTACATTCTGATCCTGCCCGGTTTCGGCATCATCAGCCACATCGTGTCCACCTTCTCCAAGAAGCCGGTCTTCGGTTATCTCGGCATGGCTTACGCCATGGTCGCCATCGGCGCGGTCGGCTTCATCGTCTGGGCCCACCACATGTATACGGTCGGCCTGTCGCTCGAGGCACAGCGCTACTTCGTTTTCGCCACCATGGTCATCGCGGTGCCGACGGGGATCAAGATCTTCTCGTGGATCGCGACGATGTGGGGCGGTTCGCTGACCTTCTCGACCCCGATGGTCTGGGCAATCGGCTTCATCTTCCTGTTCACGGTCGGTGGCGTCACCGGCGTGCAGCTCGCCAATGCCGGTCTCGACCGTTCGCTGCACGACACCTATTACGTCGTGGCTCACTTCCACTACGTGCTGTCGCTCGGCGCCGTCTTTGCGATCTTCGCCGGCTGGTATTACTGGTTCCCGAAGATCACCGGCTACATGTACAACGAGTTCATCGGCAAGCTGCATTTCTGGGTGATGTTCATCGGCGTGAACCTGATCTTCTTCCCGCAGCACTTCCTTGGCCTCGCCGGCATGCCGCGCCGCTACATCGATTATCCCGATGCCTATGCCGGCTGGAATCTGGTATCGTCTTACGGTTCCTATATCTCGGCGGTTGCCGTGGGCATCTTCCTCTTCGGCGTCTGGGAAGCCTTCGCCAAGAAGCGGATCGCCGGCAACAACCCCTGGGGTGAGGGCGCGACGACGCTCGAATGGCAGCTGTCTTCGCCGCCGCCTTACCACCAGTGGGAACAGCTTCCGCGCATCCGCTGATGCGCGGGCCGGAAGGCGCAGGCTCGGCTTGCGCATTCCGGCTGCTGAAAAAGAGGGACGGCGCGGTTGGGTCCGTGCCGTTTCCCGAACGGGCAGCTTCTCCTGCTGCGTGACATTTTGTCCAAGCGATGCTTTCCGTCCGACGTGATACATGCCCGGACATGATAAATGCCAAATCTGGCCTTTATGAAAAGCAAGCGCAGACGAATGGCGGCAGGGCGCGGCGATTGGCCGGCACATGCTGGCATCGGTTTGGTCCGGTGCCGCGCCTGCCAGGACGTTCGGGACCCATGAATTGACGCATCGCGCATGCCGGAAATCCCATTGGTTTTTCGGGCCGGTGCAAGGGGTGTCGCGGCAGGCGGCATCTGAAGGAAACAGGACAGGAAATGACCGTTATCGACGATCGCGACATGATGGGCGCAGAAAGCTCCGAACTTTCGGAAGCCGGCGCACGCGATTATTTCGAGTTGCTGAAGCCGCGCGTCATGTCGCTCGTCGTCTTCACGGCCTTTGCCGGCCTCGTGCTGGCGCCGGGTGAAATCAACCCTATTCTTGGGCTCATTGCCATTCTCTGTATCGCGGTCGGCGCCGGCGCGTCCGGTGCGCTCAACATGTGGTACGATGCCGATATCGATGCCGTGATGACCCGCACCGCCAAGCGGCCGATCCCGTCGGGCCGCATCGCGTCGCGCGAAGCTCTTGCCTTCGGCCTGACGCTGTCAGCCTTCTCGGTGGTCATCCTCGGCCTTGCGGTCAACTGGTTCTCCGCCGGCCTGCTTGCCTTCACCATCTTCTTTTATGCCGTCGTTTATACGATGTGGCTGAAGCGCTCGACGCCGCAGAACATCGTGATCGGCGGTGCTGCCGGCGCTTTCCCGCCCATGCTCGGCTGGGCCTGCGTCACCGGCGGTGTTTCGCTTGATAGCATCATCCTGTTCCTTATCATCTTCCTGTGGACGCCGGCGCATTTCTGGGCGCTGGCGCTGTTCAAGATGCGCGACTACGGCGCGGTCGGCATTCCGATGATGCCAAATGTAGCAGGCGAGCGCTCCACCAAGAACCAGATGATCGTTTATGCGGTGCTGACCGCGGCGGCCGCCGTTGCACCCTATTTCACGGGTCTGGCGAGCGCCGGTTACGGCATTTTCGCCGCCGTGCTGAGCGCTATCTTCGTCTACTGTTCGTTCGATGTCCGGCGCATGCCTGAAGGCGACGAGAAGATGTTGCCCGCCAAGAAGATGTTCGCCTATTCGGTGCTTTATCTCTTCGCGATTTTCTCCGGCCTTCTGGCCGATCATTTCGCGCCGGCCCTGAAGGCCGTGATTTCGGGAGTCCTGTAATGGAAACGGTGGAACTGAGCGCGGCGCAGAAAAAATCGAGACGCGGGCGCAATATTGCACTCGGCGTCCTGCTCGCCGGTCTGGTGGTGCTGTTCTACGTCATCACCATCATCAAGATCGGCTCGCATTGACGGTGTGAGCATAGGAGGAGGGGAGGACATGGCGAATATGGAAGCAGAAACAGCGCGGGCCGGCTCGCAGCGGGTGAGCAACCGTTCCATCCTCGTGCTCTGTCTGGTGTTTTTCTGCGCCATGATCGGCATGGCCTATGCCGCCGTGCCGCTCTACAGCCTGTTCTGCCGCGTCACCGGTTACAACGGCACGACGCAGCGTGTTGAGCAATATTCCGACGTCATTCTCGACAAGACCATCAACGTCACCTTCGACGCCAATACGTCGAACGGCCTCAACTGGGATTTCCGCCCTGTTGACAAGATGGTCAAGCCGAAGATCGGCGAGACGATAAAGGTGACCTTCAAGGCGACCAATCGTTCACCGGTGGCGACGACGGGCACGGCGGTGTTCAACGTCACCCCGATGGAAGCCGGTGCCTATTTCAACAAGGTGGAGTGTTTCTGCTTCACCGAAACGACGCTGCAGCCGGGCGAAACGCTGGAAATGCCGGTGGTGTTTTTTGTCGATCCTGACATCGCCACGGCGCGCGAAACCAAGAGCGTCCATACTTTAACGCTGTCCTATACGTTTTATCCGGCCAAAACCGAAAAACCGGTTGCGTCCTTGCCGGTAAAGACAGAATCTGGCGACAGCAAATTGTAAGAGGAGATCCGGGTCTTTTGAGGGGGCCGGATCAGGGAAGAGATACCAGGGGATTGTCGCAATGGCAGACACGCATCAGAAGAACCACGATTACCACATCATAGACCCGAGCCCGTGGCCGCTTCTGGCCTCGATCGGCGCCTTCATCATGACTTTCGGCGGCGTCTGCTACATGCGTTACCTGTCGGGCGGCTCCTTCAAGCTGTTCGGTGCGGAACTGGCCAACCCCTGGCTGTTCTATATCGGTCTCGTCATCGTGCTTTACGTCATGTACGCCTGGTGGGCGGACACGATCAAGGAAGCCAATGAGGGCAGCCATACCCGCGTGGTTTCGCTGCATCTGCGTTACGGCATGATTATGTTCATCGCCTCCGAGGTGATGTTCTTTGTCGCCTGGTTCTGGGCCTATTTCGATGCCAGCCTCTTCCCGCATGAGGCCATCCAGGCGTCGCGCCTCGAATATACCGGTGGGCAATGGCCACCGAAGGGCATCGAGGTCATCGATCCCTGGCATCTGCCGCTCTACAACACCGTCATCCTACTTCTCTCGGGCACCTGCGTCACCTGGGCGCACCATGCCCTGCTGCATAATGATCGCAAGGGCCTGATCTCGGGTCTGGCATTGACCGTCGCGCTCGGCGTCCTGTTCTCCACCGTGCAGGTTTACGAATACATTCACGCACCATTCGACTTCAAGAATTCGATCTACGGCGCTACCTTCTTCATGGCCACCGGTTTCCACGGTTTCCATGTCTTCGTCGGCACTGTCTTCCTGCTGGTCTGCCTGTTCCGCGCCATCGCCGGCGGTTTCACGCCCAAACAGCATTTCGGTTTCGAAGCGGCCGCCTGGTATTGGCACTTCGTTGACGTCGTCTGGCTGTTCCTGTTCTTCGCCATCTACATCTGGGGTGGCTGGGGCGCACCGCTGCACGGTTAACTTACGCCGTGTAGCCCACCACATTGCTTCTGAGAGATGAGCGAGCGCCACGTATTTCTTCTCCCCGCCGGGGAGAAGGTCGCGGCAGCGGGATGAGGCGGCAAGGGTAGAGATATCCGGGAACCTTACCCCCTCATCCGACCCTTCGGCCACCTTCTCCCCGGCGGGGAGAAGAAACAAGGTGCAACCCCGAGGGCCGATGCGACTACCCGAAGCTCTATGTATTCTCGAGGTTTTTGCCAGCGGGAGCGGGAGGTCCTCATGTCTGAACCATCAAACGGCAATTTCGCGCCTGTCGATCCCATCAAGGTGGGCTTGAAAGGCTGCTGCCCCCGTTGCGGCAATGGCCGACTGTTCGATGGTTTTTTGACACCGAAACCCGCCTGTAGCGCCTGCGGACTGGATTACGGCTTTGCCGATGCGGGGGATGGCCCGGCCGTTTTTGTCATGCTGATCGTCGGTTTTCTGGTCGTTGGGCTGGCGCTTTGGGTCGATCAGCGTTTTGCCCCGCCCGTCTGGGTGCATGTCATGCTCTGGTTGCCGTTTACGGTGATTGTCTCTCTCGTGCTGCTGCGCAAGCTGAAAGGGATCATGATTGCGCTGCAATACCGCAACAATGCAAGCGAAGGCAGGCTTGATCGTGAATGACGTTTCCCACATGAAGGCGGCGCAACGGCGGGTCTGGTTCGCCGCGCCGCTGGTGCTGCTGGCGCTTGCCATTCTTCTCGGGCTCGGCACCTGGCAGGTGAAACGGCTCTACTGGAAAGAGGCCCTAATGGCCGATATCGAGGAAAGGCGCAACGCAAGCCCCGCCACGCTTTCCGATATCGAGGCCATCGTAAAAAGCGGCGGCGAGATAGAATACCGCAAGGTCAGGCTATCAGGCATTTTCGATCACACGCGCGAGCGGCATTTCTTCGCCACCCATCAGGGCCAGACCGGTTATTATATCTATACGCCGCTGACGCTCGCCGATGGCCGCATTCTTTTCGTCAATCGTGGCTTCGTGCCCTTCGAGATGAAGGAAGCGGCCAAACGGCCCGATGGCCAGGTGAGCGGCGAGGTGACGATAACGGGACTGGCGCGCGCGCCTCTGATTGCAAAACCATCCTCGCTGTTGCCGGACAACGATATCGCCAAGAATATCTTCTACTGGAAGGATCTGGCGGCGATGGCGTCCAGCGCCGACGTGCCGCCCGAGCGGCTGGTCAAACTCTTTGTGGATGCCGACAATGCGCCCAATCCCGGCGGCTGGCCGCAGGGCGGCGTGACGCTGATAGATTTGCCCAACAATCACCTGCAATATGCGATAACGTGGTATGGTCTGGCGGCGGCCCTTGTCATCGTCGCCGGTTTTGCCTATTTCCGGAACGGTAAGGCGCAGGGTGAATGAAGAGCGCGCCGTCCGGTAGCTTGCCGGGCAAGGCCAAGGAGCGCGCCAAGGAGCACGAATGAACATCGCCGTTTCCAAACCCCCTTTGACGATAAGGCTGTGCGGACCGCGCGGCTTTTGCGCGGGCGTGGATAGGGCGATCCAGATCGTCGTGCTGGCGCTGAAAGCCTATGGCGCACCGGTCTATGTTCGCCACGAAATCGTGCATAATCGTTACGTTGTTGAAGGCCTGGAAGCCAAGGGCGCGATTTTCGTCGAGGAACTGCATGAGATTCCCGCCGAGCATCGCGAGCAGCCGGTGGTCTTTTCCGCCCACGGTGTACCGAAATCCGTGCCTGAAGACGCGCAGGCACGTAACCTGTTTTATCTCGACGCGACTTGCCCGCTGGTCTCCAAGGTCCATAAGCAGGCCATGCGCCACCAGCGCCTCGGCCGTCATGTGGTGCTGATCGGCCATGCCGGTCACCCCGAAGTCATTGGCACGATGGGCCAACTGCCCGAAGGCACGGTCTCGCTGGTCGAGACGGTGGAAGATGCGGGTGTTTACGAACCGGTCGACCGTGAAAACCTCGGTTTCGTCACGCAGACGACACTGTCGGTCGATGATACCGCCGGCGTCATCGCCAGGCTTCAGGAACGGTTTCCCGCCATTCAGGCGCCTGCCGCCGACAGCATCTGTTACGCAACCACCAACCGTCAGGACGCGGTGAAGCAGGCGGCCCCCGGCTGCGATCTCTTTATCGTCGTTGGCGCCCCCAATTCCTCCAATTCAAAGCGGCTGGTGGAAGTGGCGCTGCGCGCCGGCGCCAAACACTCCGTGCTGGTGCAGCGGGCGTCGGAAATCGACTGGAATGAGATCGGCGACATCCGCACGGTCGGCCTTTCGGCCGGTGCTTCCGCGCCGGAGGTCATCGTTGATGAGATCATCGAGGCCTTCAAGGCACGTTTCGATACCACGCTCGATCTCGCCGTGACGGTTGAGGAAACGGAACATTTCCTTGTCAACCGCGAGCTGCGCAGCATCGAGTTGACGACAGATGACATGGCCTTTGTTAATGGCAATGCCAGCAACGCGCTGCCGCCAAAAGCCACCGCCGGTATCTGAAGCGGGGTGGCGCTGAGCAAGGGCGGTTTTCGCCCTACCTTTGGCATGCTCCCCCTAGATTTCTAGTCCTTCCTTCATCAAGAGATATAAAATTGGCAGTTTATACTGATATTACCGAAGATGATCTGAGGAATTTCCTCACGCAATATGATGTCGGCAGCCTCACCTCCTACAAGGGCATTGCCGAGGGTGTCGAAAACTCCAATTTCCTGCTGCACACCACCAAAGATCCGCTGATCCTCACGCTTTATGAAAAGCGCGTGGAGAAAAACGATCTGCCCTTCTTCCTCGGCCTCATGCAGCATCTGGCCGCCAAGGGTCTGTCCTGCCCCTTGCCCCTGCCGCGCAAGGATGGCGAATTGCTGGGCGAATTGTCGGGTCGGCCGGCAGCGCTCATTTCCTTCCTCGAAGGCATGTGGCTGAGAAAACCGGAAGCGAAACATTGCCGGGAAGTCGGCAAGGCGCTGGCCGCCATGCATCTGGCGAGCGAAGGGTTCGAGATCAAGCGGCCCAATGCGCTCTCGGTCGATGGCTGGAAAGTGCTGTGGGACAAATCCGAAGAGCGTGCCGATGAGGTGGAGAAGGGGTTGAGGGAAGAGATTCGCCCGGAGATCGATTATCTTGCCGCCCATTGGCCGAAAGATTTGCCGGCAGGCGTCATCCATGCGGATCTGTTTCAGGACAATGTCTTCTTCCTCGGAGACGAGCTTTCCGGCCTGATCGATTTTTATTTCGCCTGTAACGACCTGCTCGCTTATGACGTGTCGATCTGCCTGAACGCCTGGTGCTTCGAAAAGGATGGCGCTTACAACGTCACCAAGGGCAAGGCGCTGCTGGAAGGTTACCAGTCGGTTCGACCGCTGAGCGAAGCGGAGCTGGAAGCGCTGCCGCTGCTGTCACGCGGTTCGGCGTTACGTTTCTTCCTGACCCGGCTTTACGACTGGCTGACCACGCCGGCCGGCGCGCTGGTGGTGAAGAAGGATCCGCTGGAATATCTGCGCAAGCTGCGCTTCCACCGCACGATCGCCAATGTCGCCGAATATGGGCTGGCGGGCGAATGAAACACGTCGATATTTTCACCGATGGCGCCTGCTCCGGCAATCCCGGGCCGGGCGGCTGGGGTGCGGTGCTGCGTTATGGCGAGACCGAAAAGGAACTCTCCGGCGGCGAAGCCGACACCACCAACAACCGCATGGAATTGCTGGCGGCGATCTCGGCGCTCAACGCGCTGAAGAGCCCTTGCGAGGTCGATCTTTATACCGACAGCGCCTATGTGAAGGACGGCATCACCAAGTGGATTTTCGGCTGGAAAAAGAAGGGCTGGAAAACCGCCGATAACAAGCCGGTCAAGAATGTCGAGCTTTGGCAGGCGCTGGAAGCGGCGCAGGAGCGCCACAAGGTCACCCTGCACTGGGTGAAGGGCCATGCCGGCCACCCGGAAAACGAGCGTGCCGATGAACTGGCGCGCAAGGGCATGGAGCCTTTCAAACGCCGGTAACGCAGGCCTGCTGTCTTGTCGGTGTGACTGGCTCTGGGCGGGCGCGACGCTCAATCCCGATTGGGGGCCGATTGAGAGATCGATTTGCGGCCCGATTGGGGGTTGTGAAAACTGAAACCCGACTTATCTTGTCGTCAAACAGCTTGGGCGGCGTTCCAGCGGAGGAGACATTCGGATGATCCTGCATTGTGTATTTCTAAGGTTCAAGGCTGCGACGGCATCCTCTGAAAAACACGCTGTTTTCGAGGCGATTGCGGCCCTGAAGGACGAGATACCGGGGATCGTCGATGTTAAATACGGCCAGAACATCTCGCCCGAAGGCCTGAATGGCGGTTTTGTCGATGGCTTCATCGTCACGCTGGAAAGCCCCGAAGCCCGCGATGGCTATCTCGCCCATCCCCAGCATGTGGAAGTGGGGGAACGGTTGGTGTCGCTGACCGATGGCGGCCTCGCCGGGCTTCTGGTGTTCGACATGAATGTGTAAAGGCTGGTTGCCGGTCAGAAAGTGATCTTCCAGCCGGCCCGAACCCATAGGCCGGGATCGTTGCCCTCGGTGGTGACGTTGACGTTCAGTGATGCCGTCCCGCCCGCTATATCGAATTCCGCGCCGAGGCCACCGCGCAGCCAGAAGCGGTCTATATCCTGCCCGGCGAAGGAAAACCCCATCAAGTCATCAATGGTGCCCGTAGTTGTTGCTGTTTTCTTTTCCAGCCGGTAGGCCGCCTCGGCCCTTGCCAGAAAGCGGATCGAGTCGCTGAAATTGGTGACGCCGTCGAGACCCGCGCGAATGATGGTGGATTGCTCGCCGCTCGCATCGAAACCGGCCGGAAACGCCCCGCCGGTTTCCGCATAAGCGCCCATCTCGGCTTTTGCATAGGTCACGCCGGCATAGGGTGTCAGGTTCCATTCGCCGATTGTGAGCGCATCCAGCCAGTCAAAGCGCAGTTTCGCTGCCCAGACATTGAGATCGGTCTCGCCGCGCGAATAATCCATCGTGCCGCCATTGAGGTAACCCCGCTCGATCGACATTCTGCCGGGTGCATAATAACCGCCAATGGTGGCATATAGGCCATCAGTGAGCGGCTGGCTGATCTCGGGAGCGATGTAGAAGCCGCTGTGGATGAAGTCTCCGCCGGTATTGATATCGCGTTGGTCGTAAAGGCCGCCAAAGGTGATGCGCGCCGTCGCGCCACCTTCGAGCCCGAAACCATAACCTATATCGGCGATACCGAACCCGCCAGCCGCGTCGCGCCCGTCATTGTAGCCGATATCACTGACGATGGAAAAAGATCGACGGCCCGGCTCCAGCAGGTTGCGCATCGGCATGCCATGCGCGCCGTCGAGGAGGGTATTGGCAATGTTGAGGCCGACACCCGCATTCGGCCTTGCTGCAAGCGTCCCCGCATATTGAGCCAGATCGATGATGCCCGAACGCGCAGGAAGGATGGAGTGGCCAGTTGTGGCGGCGGAACCGGGTGAGGAAACAGAAGGTGCAGTAGGTGTCGACGCTGCTCCAGATGTCGTGGTTGCGGGCGATATGGAAGTATTGGAAGAGCCGGAGGGCGAGGCGGATGCAGATGAGGTAGATGATGGAGAGGAGGAGGTGGTGCCGGACGATGCCGAAGGAGTAGTTGAGGTTACCGCTCTATTGGTGGGATCGATTCCTCGCGGTTGTCTTCCGCTACTCCCTGGATCTGCAGGTGTAACCGTATCCACATTGTCAAGATTGGTGCGCGGGTCCGCTGTGGCGGAGACTGCAAGCACGATTCGGGCTATGTAAGATGTGTTATTTCTTGTTCGGCCCACAACGATGTTGCCATCGGCGCTTACGTCCGTAGCGGTACTTGTGAAGTCGCTGGCGATAGAGACACCATTGTTCCGCAACCAGTCCTCAACGGACAGCATTCCGCCAGGTTCGGTCCAGCGGAAGCCGCGCTGACCGCTGGCGGATTGCCAATTCCCGACAATGACCGAACCGTCCGCGCTCATGGCATAGGGTATAGAGCCACTTCCGTTCGGAATTACCTCAAGCGGCTGCATTGATCCTGTAGCAGCGTTCCATCGGAAGGCATGCCATTCATCAATGAACATTTTGACGTCGGGGTTGACGGGACCGTCTTTGATGTCAGTTCCGTCGAACTTTCCCGCCCTGTCCTCCAACACTTCGATCGGCACTTGCACGACGAATCTGGAGACCCCCGCGACAATCGTGCCGTCCGTATTGGTCGCTAACGCACGCGCACCGTACGAACCGGGAAGTGTTCCGATATCGACAGCACCATCTGTTGCGGTCCAACGAAAGGCGTGCACGTTCGCCGCGGTAAAGTATTCCCCGACAACAACTCTTCCATCGAGGCTGACGTCATTGGCAACGGAAGAGGTTACATCCGCGGGCATGTCAATCGCTGTCATGACACCGGTGGCCGCTGACCAGCGAAATGCTCGCTGCACATCAGCATTTTCGGATACACCAATGATGATCGACCCATCGCCACTCACGCCCGTGGCGGAGGATTTGCCGATCCCCTGTAGGGTGCCAAGTGTCCTCATTCCGGTTCTCGCGGTCCAGCGGAACGCCTGATCGCTACTGGAGGTGCCCACGATCACGGAGCCGTCCACATTTGTCTTCTCGGGGCGGCCACCATATGCTTCAATCCCACCATCAATATAGCGCAGCGTTCCCGTCGCCGCCTCCCAGCGAAAAGGTCGCGGGCCATTGCTGGAAATCGAATATCCGACCGCGACAGACCCGTCTCCGCTGATGCCGTTGACGAAATTCGTTCCTGCTCCTTCGAGCCAACGAACGTAGGGGAAGCCCGGAATGTCACCTGCTGTGGCGACACAGTTCAGTCCGAGCAACATTGGAACGGTGAAGAGAAATGTCAGAGGTTTCGGGGATAGCCAGCCCGTCATCGGGCGCGGTGACAGAGCCGCAGGGCGGCGCGGCACTGGGGCGTTCAGCGCTAAGGCTCCAATCAAGTTTTTGTGTGAAACGAAAATCGAGTGAGGCTGGAAGATTGTTGACGTGTTGCAGCGCATACCCACCTTTTCTCCGGTGTCGTACCCTGTGACGAACCTAGACAGGGTTCAACGGACTAAGGGCAGGAATATTTTGTGGATGGCGCATCATGCCCATTTGTGAATAAATGAATGAATTTAAGTATTGATATGTATTATCTGCTTTTAATAGTTTATTATGCTGATAAATTTAAGTATTTTTTACTTAACTAAATTAACTCTGTATATATATAAGTAAATATCGACTTATATCTTGAGTAATTTGTCTGAAGTGCTCGTGATTCGTCAAGGCCCGCGAACGATAAGTCCGCGGGCCTGATTAATATTTGATGTATGAAGTTGTGTACTTAAGAATGGGCTTGTTAAAGCTGCTCAATCATTGCCGCGGCTGCCGAAACGGTCGCCTGGCCGGGGTTCTCTTCGACGTTCAGAGACTTAACCACGCCGTCTTCCACCAGCATGGAATAACGCTTGGAGCGCACACCAAGACCGCCGCCGGAAAGATCGGCATCGAGGCCGAGCGCTTTGGTGAAGGAAGCGTCCCAGTCGGCGAGGAAGTGGATTTTGCCCTGGCCGCCTGACGATTGCGCCCAGGCGCCCATCACATGCCAGTCATTGACGGAGACGACCGCGATATCATCCACGCCCTTGGAGAGAATGGCGTCGCGGTTTTCGAGATAGCCCGGCAGATGGTTCAGCGAGCAGGTGGGGGTGAAGGCGCCGGGAACGGCAAAGAGCACCACCTTCTTGCCGCCGAAAAGCGCGTCGGTGGTGGTTTCCACCGGGCCATCGGCCGTCTTTTCCTTAAAAGTTGCGGAAGGTAGTTTTTCGCCGATCTTGATGGTCATGTCCGTGCTCCTCTGGTCGTTCGGTTCGCGCGACTATAGAGCAGGGACATGAAATCTGTCATGCGGTTTTCGTTTGAAATGCCGTATGCCAGACACCCGCTCAGGGCTTGGGAAAATTCAGCACCGTTTCCATCGCCCGGTCGCCGGATTTGACCAGGATGGGCCAGCTGTTTCCCGGCACCTGGTAGGTTTTCGGAAGGCCTTTGATGTTCATGTAGAAGGAGAGCTTGCGCTTGTCGCGCACCAGGTTCTGCGGTTCGTAATAGGCAAAACCGGAAGGGCCGGCGATGAAGATTTCGGTCTCCTTGGGCGCATTTTCCGGGAGCTGAAGCTGTACGCCAAGCATGGTCTTGTCAGGGGTGATGTGGAAATCGATGACCTTGAAATCGTCGGAAGCCGCTTCGGGCAGGGTTTCGCGCGCCTCTTCCAAAAGGCGGCGTTCCTCACTGTCATCATCGGCAGCATTGCCGCGGCTGATGGAAAATTTCGCCTCGAAGGGAATGCAGATATTCTGGCACACGCCGATGAAGGCGGTGATGTCGATCGTCCCGCTTGCCGCCGGATCGGTGGCTTTCAACTGAAAGGGAAGGCTGACGGCGTGGTCATAACCGATATCGGTGATATCGCCGTTCTCGATCAGTTTCGGGACGGGATAGGCCATGGTGGTCAGGCTGACGCCGCTTGCCGGATCGGGGGTGATCTGCGGCGGTATGCCGGCTTCGCCCGGTTCGCGCCAATAGGTTATCCAGCCGTCCTTTGGCTCGATCTGCAGCACGCCGCGCACCACGCCGTCAGCATCCATGGCAAGGCTTGCCACCCGCATCTGGCCGCCTTCGCTTCTTGCCCAGTCGGTAATTTCGGCCTGCGCGGCTTGCCCGCCACCGAGAAGGGCGGCGAATACGACGGCGAGGCGAAGATGTGAAAATCGAAAGAATATCCTGACGCGCATGCTTCCCGTCTAACCCAACATCGGCCAGTGGACCAGTTACGAATTCGTGCGGTTCATCATTTTCGGTTGATTGATCGGGCGCTATGCCGCATCCTGCGCACTGTCGAAGTGCGAACGCCGTTTTCCGTGCAAGGATGGAATTCGGTCTGCTGGAGGCGCCGGTGAGCTTTTCAACCCTGATGGACAAACGCGAACGTGGCTCTTTCGATAGCCAGTTCCTGATCGCCATGCCGGGGCTGGACGATGGCAATTTTGCCCGTTCGGTGATCTATATCTGCGCCCATTCGGACGCCGGCGCCATGGGCTTCATCATCAACCGCCCGCAGCAGATTACCTTCACGGACATTCTGCTGCATCTGAAGCTGGTGGATAGCAACGACGCGATCATGCTGCCCAACCGCACCCGCGAATTTCCGATCCAGTGCGGCGGCCCGGTCGAATCCGGCCGCGGTTTCGTGCTGCATTCGGATGATTATTTGAGCGAATCCTCCATTCCGGTCAGCGATGATATTTCGCTGACGGCGACGCTCGATATCGTCCGTGCCATCTCCAATGGCCGCGGCCCGCAAAAGGCGACCATGATGCTCGGTTATGCCGGCTGGGGTCCGGGCCAGCTGGAAAACGAGATCGCCAATAATGGCTGGCTGAATTGCCCGGCCGCGGAAGAGCTGATCTTCGACCGTGGCCTGGACAATAAATACGAGCGGGCGCTGGCCCTGATGGGCGTCGATGCCCGTATGCTCTCCACCGATGCCGGGCACGCCTGAGCCCATTTGTTCACGATTGTTTTTTGCTGGAACCAAATCCTGATCCCTGACGTTACTCACCCGGAAAGCCGAACAGAAAGTACGGCTTAACTAGGGAGAAGTAATATGGGTAGCACATCTGACAAGATCGCCGGTAAAACCAATGAAGTTGCCGGAAAGGTGAAGAAGAACGTCGGCGAAGCGACGGGCAATAATGAATTGCGCGCCAAGGGTGCCGCTCAGGAAACCAAGGGCAAGGTGCAGACTTCTGTCGGCAAGGCGAAGGATGCCGTCAAGGGCGCCGTCGACCGCATGTAATATTGCATGAATTGATGCGCCCCTCCCACAACAGGGCGCGTGGAGCGCATGTGTTATGGCACATGCGCTCTTGTCGTGCGTGGGCCAAGGCTGACACGTTCGTCATGCCGGTATCTTATGTCTGCCTTTCCTCCTCCGACCATTGCAAGGGTGTCACCCGTGAAGCTTTTCTCCTGCGCGTCCTGCGGCCAACCTGTTCATTTCGACAATCGCTTCTGTGTCGCCTGCGGCCATCGTCTGGCCTTCGTGCCGGAACGGCTGTCCATGGAAGCGCTCGCACCTGCGGGTGAACCGAACTGGCAGATCATCGCGGAGCCGGATAGGCAGGTGCGGTTCTGCGCCAATGAGGTGAACGATATCTGCAACTGGTCGGTGCCGGCGGAAAGCGCCAGCGCCTTTTGCCCGGCCTGTAGCCATAATCGCCTGGTGCCAGACATTGCGACGGAAGAGGGGATCGAGCAGTGGCGCGGCATCAGCCAAGCCCAGCGGCATCTGTTTTATTCGATCCTGAAGCTTGGCCTGCCGCACCCCAACCGCGATGCTGATCCCGCCGGCGGTCTCGTTTTTGACTTTCTGGTGGATGAGGTGGCACCCGATGGCTCCATCATTCCCGCCATGACCGGTCACGACGAAGGGCTTATCGCCATTCGCGCCGCAGAAGCGGATGATGCGACGCGCGAACAGGTGCGCGCCAATATGAATGAGCCCTATCGCACCATGCTCGGCCATTTCCGGCACGAGGTCGGGCATTTCATCTGGAACAAGCTGGTGCGCGACGCGAACCGGCTGGAAGCCTGCCGCGCCGTTTTCGGCGACGAGCGCGAGGATTACGCCGCCGCCCTGCAGCGCAATTACGAGGGCGGGCCGCGACCAGACTGGCAGGAGAATTTCATCAGCTCCTATGCCTCGGTCCATCCGTGGGAAGATTTCGCCGAATGCTTCGCCCATTATCTGCATATCGTCGATACGCTGGAGACGGCGCGCGCCTTCGGTGTGGCGATAGACCCCGACGGACACGAGGAAATGGCGGCGGAGGTGACCTTCGATCCCTATAGGGCCCGCAGTGCCGCACAGCTGGTCAAGGCCTGGATTCCGCTCAGCGTCGCCATCAATTCCATTCAGCGCAGCATGGGGGAGGCGGACCTTTATCCCTTCGTGCTGACACCGCCGGTGGTGGCGAAGATGGAGTTCGTTCACGACCTGCTGCATGGGGGGGTGGCGGCGGATGCGCCGCAGATGGCGATGGGTCAGTGACCGTTTGGCACGAAATCCAAGACTTTTGAGGAGAAGGAATAATCTCTCTTCCGTCATCCTCGGGCTTGTCCCGAGGATCTGCCAATGGTCATTTTAGGATGCGTGATTAGATCCTCGGGACGAGCCCGAGGATGACGTCGCGTTTTGGGGAGAGGGGTGGCGTCACCGCATCCCTTCGCTCAAGACGCCCGCTTCGTCGGCTGGAACCGCTCGCGCAGCAGCTTCAGCGCCGCATCGCCGGAAACCGGGGTGCCGAACATGAAGCTCTGGCCGAAATGGCAGTTCATGCGCGCCAGTTCCGCCGCATCCTCGGGCGTTTCGATGCCTTCCGCCACCACCTGCATATCGAGCGCGCGCGCCATGGCGATGACCGAGCGCAGGAGCACGTTGCGCTTGTCGCTGGTATTGGCCACCAGCGCCTTGTCGAGCTTGATGGTGTCGAAGGGGAAGCGGGTGAGATAGGCGAGCGACGAATAGCCGGTGCCAAAATCATCCATGGCGAGGCTGAGGCCCGTTTCCTTGAGTTTGGAAAGCACCAGCCGCGCCTGTTCCGGGTTTTCCATCACGACGGATTCGGTCAATTCCAGCTTCAGCTGTTGCGGATTGCAGCGGGTGCGGGTCAGCATGCCGCGCACATCGTTGTACAATTCGTTGTTCAGCAATTGCGCGCTGGAAATATTGACAGAAATGAAGATCGGCATCTTGTCGATGGCATGCTGCCAGTCCATCAGGTCGGTCGCCGCACGCTCCAGTGCGAACATGCCGAGAGGCTCGATCAGGCCGGAAGCCTCCGCAATCGGAATGAACTCGCTCGGCGGAATATTGCCGCGCTTGGGATGTTCCCAGCGCATCAGGGCTTCGAAACCGGCCAGCGCGCCATCGTCAAGCTTGACGATCGGCTGATAGGCAAGCGACAGCTCCTTGCGCTCGATGGCGCGGCGAAGGTCGCTTTCCATCTGCAGGCGGTCGGTGCCGGACGTGCGGAAGGCGGGGCGGAACGGCTCGACGCGGTTGCCGCCGGCGCGCTTGGCGCGATACATGGCCAGTTCGGCGTCGCTCAGCAGCCCGGCCGCACTTTCCTGCTGGTCGATCCAAGAGACGAGACCGATGGAGGCGGTGAGGATGATTTCGCGATTGGCGAAATTGATCGGCACCATGATCGCCTTGTTCACCGCATCGGCGAAATCGGCAACCCGCTGCGGATCGCGCTCGGAGGTCAGGATCAGGCCGAATTCATCACCACCGAGACGCGCCAGCGTATCCTGCGGTTTCAGCAGGCGGCGCAGGCGCCGGGTGAGCGCAATCAGAATATTGTCACCGGCAGCAATGCCGAGTGTGTCATTGACCAGCTTGTAACGGTCGATATCGATCGCCATCACAGTCGGGCGCACGCCCTCGCTGTCGGGAGAGAGGTTGAGAATCGATTGCAGGCGGTCGAGGAAGACCTGACGGTTCGGAAGCCCGGTCAGATTGTCGTTCATCGCATCCTGCAACAGCCGCTCGACCGAATTTTTCTGTTCGGTGATATCGGTGATGGTGCCGACGCAGCGGATGATTTCGCCGTTGGAGCCAAGCACCGGACGGGCGCGGATTTGCAGCCAATGGAAATGGCCGTCTTCGGCGCGAATGCGGAATTCGTGGTTGAGGCGGCCTTTGCGGTGATCGAGCAGCACGTCGAGCGTCGCCTTGAACCGGTCGCGGTCGTCCGGATGCAGACGTGGCAGCCAGTTACGGGCCGCGCCATGCATAGTGCCGGGTTCCAGCCCCAGCCGGTTGGAAATATCAGGTGTGGTGACGATACGGTCACGCGTCACATCCCAGTCCCACACGGTATCGCCGCTGCCCGTCAGCGCCAGCGACTGCCGCTCGAGATCGGAGAACAGGCCCTGCTGATAGGCGCTGCCGGCAAAGGCATGCTGAATGACGGTGAAGCCAATCAGCAGCACGATCAGCACCAGCCCGCCGCCAAGTGCGGGCTGCACGATGTCGTTGTCCAATTGTCCCGTCACCGTCAGCCAGCTGCCGAACAGCCAGACGAGGATCAGCGCCCAGGAGGGCACGAGCAAAATCGCCCGGTCGTAACGGTTGAAGCCGAGATAGATGATAAGCGCGATACCGGCCGTCGCCGTCAGCGCAAAGGAGACGCGGGCGATACCTGACGCAACGGAGGGATCGTAGATCGCCACGCCAAACAGCAGCGCCAGACCCACCACCCAGGCAAAGGTCGCGTAACCCAGATGCGCGTGCCATCGGTTCAGGTTGAGATAGGTGAAGAGAAAGACCACGAAGCTGGAGGCGAGCGCGACTTCGGCGCCCGCCCTCCATATTCGTTGATCGCTTGAGGTGACGGTGATGAGCTTTTCGAGGAAGCCGAAATCGACGCAGATATAGGCGAGCACAGCCCAGGCCAGTGCGGCCGATGCCGGCAGGACCGAGGTGCCCTTGACCACGAAAAGGATGGTCAAAAGCACGGCCAGCAAGCCGGCAATGCCGAGCACGATGCCGCGATACAGCGTAAATGCGTTGATCGTGTCCTTGTAGGCTTCCGGTTCCCAGAGATAGATCTGCGGCAACTGCGGCGTGGAAAGCTCGGCGACGAAGGTGATGACGGAGCCGGGGTTGAGCGTGATGCGGAACACGTCTGCATCCGGGCTCGGCTGCCGGTCGAGTGCGAAGCCCTCGCTCGGGGTGATGGCGATGATGCGCTGCGAGCCGAGATCGGGCCAGAACAGCTTGGAATTGACGAGACGGAAATGCGGCGCGACGATCACGCGCTCCAGCTGCTCCTCGGAGACGTTGGCGAGCGCAAAGACCGCCCAGTCACCCTGATGGTCTTCGGAACTGGCGCGCACTTCGATACGGCGGCGGATGCCGTCAGGGCCGGGTGCGGTCGAGACCTGAAAGGCTTCGCCCTGATTGGCATAGATATCGGTCGTTGCGGTGAGATCGAGCGCCGTGTCGTCACGGGAAATCTTCACCGGTTCGAAAGCGTAGGAATGAGAGGCAAAAAGCACGAAAAGCAGGAAAAACGGCACAGCCAGTGCGATTGCCGCCAGACGTTTCGACAGGCACGGCGCAGTGTGATTGTAGGTCATGTATCGTACTTCGTTCCGCCGGAGCTTTGCTTGTCGGCAAGAAGGGAAAACATCATATGATCCCGCCATTGGCCATTGATTTTCAGATATTCCCGCAAGAGGCCTTCCCGCTGGAACCCGGCATTTTCGAGAAGCCGGATGCTTTTGAAGTTTTCCGGAATACAGGCTGCCTCGATACGGTGCAACTGAAGTCCGTTGAAGATGTAGGGTATTACCAATTTTAATGCGGCAGACATATGGCCTCGTGCCGCGTGCCGTTCGCCTGTCCAGTAGCCGATCATGCAGCTTTGTGCGGCGCCCCGGCGGATGTAACCGATGGTGATGCCGCCGACGAGCAGGGTTTCTTTTTCGAACAGCAGAAACGAGACGGCGGTGCCGGAGGAAAATTCCTGGCCGTTGCGCACCACGCGCATGCGGAAGGCGCCTTCGGTCAGCTCATCCGGGCGCCAGGTTGGCTCCCAGGGCTGAAGAAACTGCCGGCTTTCCGAGCGTAGCACATGCCATTGCTTGAAATCGCTGTAACGCGGCAGTCTGAGGAGATGATCGGCGCTGCGCAGTTCCGGCGTGTCGTTATGTCGGGAAAGAAAACGCAGCATTCACGATCCCTGGGCGGCAGATATCGCCATCCGCAAGCGGGACGGCGAAAAAGATGAGCGGTCTTCGCCTTTAAGTCCCGCTCTCATAGTGGTTTATCCGTTCGCCTTTATCCTTGCAGGCTGCTGCGCGGACAGCGCGGCAGTGATGTCTGAAAGCGGCGGCAGCTGTTCCAGTGGGCCAATGGCAGACAATGTCGGAACTGTATCGAAAAACAGCCGGCCTGCAAGATCGGTCAGGCGCTCCCGGGTGATGTCCTCGAGGCGCGTCATCATTTCTTCATTGGGGATGGGGCGGCCGTAAAGCATCATTTGCCGGGCAATCTGGCCTGCACGGGCAGCCGGGCTTTCCTGTCCCATCAGCAATTGCGCCCGGATCTGTGCGCGGGCGCGGTTGATTTCGTCCTGATGGATAGTCTCCGAAGACTTGCGCAATTCATCGACGATGACGGGTATCAGTTCCGGCAGGTCATTGCCGCCGGTCGCCGCATGCACGCCGAAAATGCCGGTATCGGAAAAACCCCAATGGAAGGCATAAACGGAATAACACAGGCCGCGCGCCTCGCGCACTTCCTGGAAGAGACGCGATGACATGCCGCCGCCGAGAATATTGGCGAGAATCTGTGAGCAATAGAAGTCGCGGGCGTGATAGGCCTTGCCCTCGAAACCGAGCAGCACCTGCGCATCCATCAGGTCGCGGGTCTCGCGGATTTCCCCGCCGGTATAGATCGCCTTTTCCATGACGGGCGGTGCCGCCGGCACGAGCGGCAGCGAGGCAAAACGCTCCTCCACCTGCTTCACAAAGCTTTCGTGATCGACCGCGCCGGCGGCGACGACGAAAATCCGGTCCGTCGTATAATTGCGGGCGAGATAATGCCTGATCTCACCGCTCGTGAAGGATTGCACGGTGTCGGGCGTGCCGAGGATCGGCCGGCCAATGGTCTGGTCGCGATAGGCGACGCCGGAGAAATTGTCGAAGATCACGTCGTCAGGCGTATCGGTCGCAGCGCCGATTTCCTGGAGAATGACGTTTTTCTCGCGCTCCAGCTCGTCTTCGTCGAACAGCGATTCCGTCAGGATATCAGCAAGGATATCGACCGCGAGAGGAACATGGTCTTTCAGGACGCGGGCATAATAGGAGGTTGTTTCCGTCGATGTTGCGGCGTTGACTTCGCCACCGACGTTTTCGATCTCTTCGGCGATCTGCCGGGCGGTGCGGCGCGCCGTACCCTTGAAGGCCATATGTTCGAGAAGATGGGCGATGCCGTGCTCGGCAGTCGTCTCGTTGCGGGACCCGGATTTGATCCACACCCCAAGAGCAACGCTTTCGAGATGTGGCATTCTTTCCGTTACAACGGTCAACCCGGACGAAAGCCGGGTCACATTAACTCTCATACTCAACGTCTTTCCGCGTCTCTATTTGCCGGCGCGTGCATGTTGGCCGATGAAGGTTTCCACGGCTTTCAGCTCTGCGTCCAGAATGTCGAAACGCTCCTCCCGGTTCATAATGTCAGCTAGCCATACTGGAAGCGCCGGGTCGATTGCGCAAGCGGATTTTACAGCGGCCGGGAATTTAGCCGGGTGGGCGGTCGACAGAACCACCATCGGGCTTCCCGCTTTTTCGTGCTTCTCAGCCACGAAAACGCCGGTCGCCGTATGCGGATCGATCAGGTATCCGGTCTTTTCAAGTGTGTCGCGAATGGTCGCCGCAACCTGCTTTTCGGTGGCGCGGCCGGCACGGAAATCCTTTTTGATGAATTTCAGTGCCTTCGGCGGAATTTCAAACGCGCCGGACTGCTTCAGGCCATCCATGGACGCCTTCACCGCAGCGGAATCGCGGTCATAGGCTTCAAACAGCAGGCGTTCGAAGTTGGACGAAATCTGGATATCCATCGAAGGCGAGGTGGTGGGCTTGACGCCGCGCATCTCGTAACGGCCGGTCTTTAGCGTGCGTGCCAGAATGTCGTTGTCATTGGTGGCGATGACCAGCTTGTCGATCGGCAGCCCCATCTTCTTGGCGACGTAACCGGCGAAGATATCGCCGAAATTGCCTGTGGGAACGGTGAAGGAAATCTTCCGGTCGGGGCCGCCGAGCGACAGCGAGGCGGTGAAGTAATACACCACCTGCGCCATAATGCGCGCCCAGTTGATGGAGTTGACGCCGGAAAGCTTCACGCCGTCGCGGAACTTCACGTCGTTAAACATCTCTTTGACCAGCGTCTGGCAATCGTCGAAATTGCCGTTGATCGCCAGTGCATGTACGTTGGAAGCGGTGGAGGTCGTCATCTGGCGCTGCTGCACCGGCGAGACCTTGCCGTTCGGGAAAAGGATGAAGATATCGGTGCGCTCGCGCCCGGCAAAGGCATCGATCGCCGCACCGCCGGTGTCGCCAGATGTGGCGCCGACAATGGTGGCGCGCTCGCCGCGTTCCGTCAGCGTATAGTCCATCAGGCGGGCGAGAAGCTGCATCGCCACATCCTTGAAGGCGAGCGTGGTGCCATGGAAAAGCTCCAGCACAAAGGTGTTCGGGCCGGTCTGCGTCAGTGGCACGACGGCAGGGTGACGGAACGTCGAATAGGCGTCGTCGATCATCGCCTTGAACTTGTCGGCCGGAATTTCGCCGCCGGTGAAACGGTAGAGAACCTCGAAGGCGACGTCCTGATAGGATTTTCCGCGCAGGTTGCGGATTTCCTTCTTCGACATGGAAGGCCACTCGCGCGGCACGTAAAGCCCGCCGTCACGGCCAAGGCCTGCCAGCAGCGCGTCGCAGAAACCAAGCGAAGGGGCCGCACCCCTGGTCGATACATATTTCACGAGATAGTCCCTTGTCCTTAACCGGTCTGTCCGTGCCGTTACCGGCTCTTTATCAGCAGCATCCCGCCGGAATGAGGCGATTGGCGAGGTAATGAAGGGCTTTTTTGAAAATTCAAGCAAAACCGAACATGCCAATCGATTTTTTCCGGCGTCGCTGCTATAGACCATCGCCAACCTGCGTGAAAGGTCAATAAACAGCGTCTCCGGTTCGGTTCCGGGACAATGGAGAGGGAATTAGAAGAGTGTCAGGGAATTTCTTGCGTTTGTCCGCCGCGATGTCGCTTCTGGCCGTTGTTGCAGGATGTAATTCCTCCAATCCGTCGGACTCGCTTGCCGTCAATACTCCGGCCGCGCAGGCCAATGCCGTCACCCCGGTGGTGCAGGCCAACTGCCCGACGGTGACGGTTCTCGACGCCAATGCCGTGCATCGCGTTTACGCCGGTGGCGCCAAGGACGATCCGCAGAAACTCGCCTATCAGGTGTCGCTGTCAGATACGACACGGTCCTGCTCCGCCAATGAATCGACGCTGACGGTGAACGTCCTGGCGCAGGGCCGTCTCGTTCCCGGCCCGATGGCCAAGCCCGGCCGCGTCACCGTACCGATCCGCGTGACGGTGAAGGACGGCGACGGCGAGATTTTCGGCGAAACGACCAATTTCGCCATCGACGTTTCGGCAGGCGGAGCGGGCACGCAGTTCATCTTCAACAACGACCACGTCGCCATCCCCAACGGACCGGGCGGCGCGCCGCGGTCTGTCAGCGTCTATATCGGATTTGCCGAGCAGGGTGCGAAGGCCAAGACCAAGCGCCGGTGATTTGACGGGTGAAAAATGAGGCCGGAGGCTGTTTGGCAGGCTCCGGCCTTAAATTGAAATGGCGCCTTTAGATCCCTGCGGCCTTCCGTAAAGCGTTATTGATGCGGCTCTGCCACCCTTTGCCGCCTTCGCGAAAACGCTCCAGCACGTCCTCATCAAGACGTAGCGTCACCTGCTTCTTCGGCTTATCCAACGTCGGGCGACCACGCGATTTTCTGTATTCTTCAACGGCCTCGAAAAAGGCGGCGGGCAGAACCTCTCTGGCGGGACGCGCATTTGCGAGTTCCTCATCTGTCATTTCCGGGAAATCCACGGCATTCCAGTCCGCTTCGGTATAGCCGCGTCCGGGTTTGAATTCTTTCAGTTTTGCAACCTTGGCCATGGCAACGTCCTTCTTTCCTTGGAACTTGCTCGTCGGAAGCTGATGATTGATATCGCTTCGCTTCCGACAGCCGCAAAAATAACAGCCATAGTCCCGTCCCGGAAATACCCGACCGCTTTGAAGCGCGCACTTCCCGGTCCGTTGACACTTTTCTCAATGATGGCGCTATTCCAGTCAAAGCCATCGATGTCCGCAAAGTCGAAGCCGTGCTTCTCGATATTGGCGAGCCTCTTGGGCTCGTCCCATATGATTTTCATGAATTAATGTAGCTACATTTATTTAAATATCAATGCAGCAATTCAGATCACGAAAGAGACGCGCTCACAACTCAAAAAGCGCCTTCCCACTCCGCCATCGCCGCGATCACGGCCGGCAGGTCCTGCATGCGCGAGATCACCGTTTCCGCACCCGCATCCGTCAGCCGGTCGGCGTGGCTCGGATAGGTGTGGGATGCGCCGGTGAAGCCGATGACGCGCATGCCGGCGGCTCTCGCGCCGTGAATGCCGTGCACGGAATCCTCGACCACGACGACCCGATCGGGCGAGACGCCGAATTGCGCCGCGCCATGCAGGAAGATATCCGGCTTCGGCTTCACGCGGTCGGCGCCGAGGTCCTTGGCAGAATAGATATGCGGCGCGAAATAGGGTTTCAGGCCCACCTTCGTCAACATCATGTCGAGGCGGTGGCTCGAGGAGTTCGAGCAGATGCAGCGCGGCGTCGTCAGGCGCGAGAGCGCGAACTTTACGCCGTCGATGATCTTCACGTCGCGTTCCAGCCGCATGTCGAGCAGCTTTTCAGACTTGTCGAGCAGCGATGCGGAGAGCGGAATGCTGGCTTCGCTTTCCACCTGCAGGAGGATGTTCTTCCAGGTCATGCCAGCGAAGCGCTCGCCCATTTCCTCGACGGAGATCGGATAACCGGCCTCGGTCAACAGGCGGGATTCCACCTGGGCGGCGATGATTTCGGAATCGACCAGAACGCCGTCGCAGTCGAAAATAATGAGGTCGAAGCCGCTCATGGGCGCTCCCTTTATCGGATTTGCTCGGAAGAAAATGATGCCGGGCTTTTAGACCATGTCCGCGCCAAGCTCAACCGGTTCGCCCGCAAGGGTCGGTCCCGCCGGGCTCATAGCTTGGCGAGGAATGGGTAAGCGGCTGCCGGGCTTCGAATATTCGGTTTGACGTCCCTAAAAACCGCTACACAGGGCTGCGGCATTTGCGTTAAGGGATAGTATGCCCAAGCCAGAAAAAACCACGCCCGAAGACACCATCGCCGCACGCATCAGCCGCACTCTGGCCGAGCGCATCGTTCGTGGTGAGCTGTCGCCGGGCGAACGTCTGCGGCAGGATCATATCGCCGCCGAATTCGGCGCTTCGCATGTGCCGGTGCGCGAGGCTTTCCGCCGGCTGGAAGCGCAGGGGCTGGCCGCCAGCATTCCGCGCCGGGGTGTGCGGGTCGCGGATTTCGGGCTCGACGATGTGCGCGAGGTTGCGGAAATGCGCGCAGCCCTTGAGGTGCTGGCGCTGCGCCACGCTATTCCCAACATGACCCCTGCCATTCTCGATCAGGCGGAAGCGGCCACCCTTGAAGGCGATAGCGCCGTCGATGTTCAGCATTGGGAGGAGGCCAATCGTCGTTTCCACCGCCTCATCACCGCGCCCTGCAACATGCCGCGCCTGATGGAGGCCATCGACGGGTTGCATGCGGCGAGCGCCCGTTTCCTGTTCTCCGCCTGGCGGGCCGGCTGGGAACGCCGCACCGATACCGATCACCGCGCAATCCTGGATGCGCTTCGTGGCGGCCGTGCCGAGGAGGCGGTGCGCATTCTCGATGGACATGTGCAATGGATCGGCCGCAAGGCGATCCGCACCTCGTCCGGCTCGGTGCGTGACGCCTTCGCCATTGTTGGATAGGGCGTGCCCGTGACCTTCCGCCTGCGGCCCCACCACCTTCTCTGTATGCTGACCTATATCGGCAAGGGCTACACATCCGGCTTCGTGGAAAATTACGACCGCGTTGCCGCCCGGCTGAATGCGGGCGAAGATATCGAGCTGGTGGAGGGGGCGGACGACGTCTGCGAAGGTCTGCTCTGCGAAAGCCATGCCCACTGTTTCAACGACGGTATTGTGCAACGGGACGAGACGGCCCGTCTGTCGGTTTCGACACTTCTTGGCGAAACATTGATTGCTGGTAAAAGGCTGCGGGTGACGCCGGATTTTCTCGCCAAGATGCGCTTGGCTTTCGCCGCCGGAGACATCCGGCAGGCCTGTCGCGGCTGCCAGTGGATCAGGCTGTGCGACCGTATCGCGGCTTCGGGATTTGCCGGCGTGAAAATCGGCGTGCCGTCACAGGTGGTGCCGAAGGATGCAATGCGCCATCCGATGCTCAGGCCCAAATATGGGCCGTCCGGCCGGAAATTGTGATGTTCTAAATTCCACCGGCCCTCATCCCTGTGCTTGTCACAGGGATCCAGCCGGCGCGCGTCCGCGCGACGGGGAGACTCCTTTCAGCCCAAGGACTTGGGCTGGCTGGATTCCTGTGACAAGCACAGGAATGAGGGAGGGGCAGGAGGAATGAGGAATGAGGATGCGGGGAACAAGCGCCCCGTGGCAATTACTCCGCCACAGTCGTCTCGGTTCGCTCCGCCGCCTTCACGGTCGCCGTGATCTCCTTCGGGTCGCGGCCGGACTTCTTGTCGTAGCTTACCTTCACCGAATAATCGCCGGGATGCAGGGTTTCCTGATGTTTCGTGCCGTAACGGCCGGAAATCTCCTTCTGCGTGCCCTGAAGGTCCTTGGTCGTTTCAACAATATCGATCCGTTCCGCGCCGGGGGCGGTGATGGCAAGAACGCCGGCATCGAGATTAAGGGTAATTTCCGAGCGTTGTCCGGCGGTTACCGTGAATGGCTGTTCCGCCGTCACCTTGCCGAGACGGGCGCGCATCACGAAATCCCCCGCAGGCATTTCCATCATCTTGCCGGTGCCGTAAACGCCGCTGATGGTCTGGCGCGTGCCATCCAGTGTTTCCTTGGCCGACATCGCCTCGAAACGGATGTCGTCCGTTTCGACAGCCCTGCCGCCTTGCGCATAAACCGCCTTGGCGACGACAACGCCGCTTGGAATCACCAGCTCGTGGCTGATCTTATCGCCGGCCTTGATGGCAAGGGTTTCCTGCGCTCGCGCCGGGCCGATGCTGCCGGTGAGGGTGATTTCGCCGGCCGGCACGAAGACCGTATTCTGCCCATAGACGCTGTCCTTGAAATCGCCCTTGGTAATTTCGGTTTTCGCCTGTGGTTCCACATCGCCGCCCGCGCTGCGCTTCGGCAAGACAGTCAGTTCCGCCGCGTCGAAACTCACCTTTGGCCGCGCGATGCTTCCGTCCTTCACCTCGAAGGGCACGTCGCGGGTCACATTGCCGAGTGCCGCCACGCCGACATATCTGCCGGCCGGCAGTTTTGCTTCGAAGGTGGCGTCATAGGAACCGCCGGCATTGGTCTCGGTGCGTGCGCCGGTTCGGTCGGCCTTGTAAAAATCCCAACGCACCTTGTCACTGTTGCCAAGCGAGGGACCGCCGTCGAACAGCACCGCGTCGGTGACGACGTTATATTGCGGGGTCGGAGCCGGTTCCTGCGACAGCGCCGGCAGCGCCGTTGCGAAAAAAGCGGCACAGACGACATTCATGGAAAAAGAAGCCATTTTCATCACGGACCCCATTGCGGATTACCCCCTGCCAGAATCGTTGCTCCCGCAGCTCGCAATTCGCGGAACAGGAGAACCCGTTGTGCACAACGTTTTTGCCGCACTTCAGGTTCCCCGCCTGCCGCCGTAAATCCGGCCGGCGCGCCGCAACAGCCATTTATTTCGCATTTTCCGTGACTTGTTCAGGCTTTGATAACCATCTTCGGTAACCATAAGCGTCAGTAGAGAGTAAGCGTATGGAGCGAGTACCAATGGCAGCAGTTTTTCCGCTGGCCGATTTTCGGCGTGCCGGTTTTGATCGTGCGGGCGAGAGTGACGCCTGGAAAGACAGCATCATCAAAGGTGATTGTGTCGCTGCCTTGGATGCCCTCCCGAGCCAGTCGGTGGATGCGATTTTCGCCGATCCGCCCTATAATCTCCAGCTTGGCGGCACGCTGCACCGGCCCGATCAGTCGCTGGTCGATGCCGTCGATGACGAATGGGACCAGTTCGCCTCTTTCGAGGCCTATGACGCCTTCACCCGCGCCTGGCTACTCGCCTGCCGCCGCGTGTTGAAACCGAACGGCACAATCTGGGTCATCGGCTCCTATCACAATATCTTCCGCGTCGGCGCCATGCTCCAGAACCTCGATTTCTGGATTCTCAACGATATCGTCTGGCGCAAGACCAACCCCATGCCCAATTTCAAGGGCCGCCGTTTCCAGAACGCCCATGAGACGATGATCTGGGCAAGTCGCGATCCGAAAGCCAAGAGCTATACCTTCAACTACGACGCGCTGAAGGCCTCCAACGACGATGTCCAGATGCGCTCGGACTGGCTGTTCCCGATTTGCAGCGGCCATGAGCGGCTGAAAGGCGACGACGGCAAGAAGGTGCATCCCACACAGAAGCCGGAAGCCCTGCTGGCGCGCATCATCATGGCATCGACCAAGCCGGGCGATATCGTGCTTGACCCGTTCTTCGGTTCCGGCACCACGGGTGCCGTTGCAAAACGCCTTGGCCGCCATTTCGTCGGCATCGAGCGCGAACAGGATTATATCGATGCGGCATCCGCCCGCATCGCCGCCGTCGAGCCACTCGGCAAGGCGGAACTGACCGTCATGACCGGCAAGAAGGCCGAGCCACGCGTCGCCTTCAACACGCTGGTGGAAAGCGGCCTTGTCCGCCCCGGCCAGGTGCTGACGGATGCACGACGTCGCTATAGCGCCATTATTCGTGCCGATGGTACGCTCGCATCCGGTGGGACCGCCGGCTCCATTCACCGCCTCGGCGCGAAGGTGCAGGGTCTCGATGCATGCAACGGATGGACGTTCTGGCATTTCGAGGACGGCGACGCGCTGAAGCCGATCGATGATCTCAGAACCATCATCCGCAGTGAAATGGCAAAGGCTGAATAGTCGAGAGCCGTAGAGGCTGGAGACGGACGATCCACCGCCCGCCCTTGTCAGAATACGTCTCTGTCCGGTTTAGTACCTTCAGTCCCGGATAGAGAAACGACCAACGCCCGGCACCCTGGTGTCGGGCGTTGGTATTTTCGAATATAAAACTTTAGCTAGACAAGTTTCGCGCAAGAGACGCGCAGTACTGTCTCAAATCAGAGCAGTGGTTGTGAAAATTCGGTTCGGAAAGCTCACAAAAACATTGCGTCCGATGCCGCTTGCGGCAGGACTGGCGCAGGCCGGAGACCGCCATTTCCGCCTGCGCCAATTTCTTTTCCTACACCGCCACCCCATAAGCCCGCAGATCCTGCTTCAGCTTTTCCGCGCCGGTAAAATGCACGGCCTGCCAGCCGGCGGCCTTGGCGCCTTCGACATTGGCGAGCGTATCGTCGATGAAGAGGCTGGTGGCCGGATTGAGGCCGAATTCTTTGGCGTGCAGATGGTAGATCGCCACATCCGGCTTCAAAAGCTTGACGTCGCCGGAGACCGTTACGCCGCGCGGCAGGGTGAGGAAGGGGAACATCTTCTGCGCTTCGCGAAAAGTGTCGGAGGCGAAGTTGGTCAGCATCGTCACATCATGGCCGCTGTCGATCAGGGCAACCATGATCGCGACGCTGTCATCATAGGAGTGTGAGACCATCTCGTGCCAGAACCTGCGGAAGGCGCGGATGTGCTCTTCCCGTTCGGGAAACCGCTCAAGCAGCAGCGCCTCGGCATCTTCCCAGCGGCGGCCGCGATCCTGCTCGAGGTTCCAGTCATGGGTGCAGACATTCTCGAAGAACCATTGGCGCTCGTCGGCATCGGGAATGAGGCGGCTATAGGGAATATGCGGATCGTAATGGATCAGACCTTGCCGATGTCGAATACGATATGGTCAATCTTGGTCATCGAAACTTCCTGCTTTTATCGAATGCGGATGGAATAGCCTCTGCAATGACTTTTTTCATCACCGTTGGCAGCGCCTGCGCGTCAAGATTTGTAACCGGCTCCCACCATCCGTCATCCGGTCCGGTTTGGAGGCCATCCGGCACGTGCGCGCGATAGACTGTCAGACGCAGTTCGAAATGGGTGAAGACATGCACGATCACGCCCGCCATCTGCCAGCCGGCAGCAAAGGGTGCGTGGCTCACCTCCGTGCCGCCATCCATCCGTGCGGTCCACGCCGTTGTCGGCACCTCGGTCATGCCGCCGAGAAGCCCGCTGTCGATGCGCCGCCGCAGCAGAATTTCGCCCTCTGTATTCACTGCGACGAAAGCAGCCCCGAGCCGCACCGGCTTTGCCTTTTTTGCGGCTTTCACCGGGAAACGTTCCGGCTCGTCACGGGCAAGCGCCAGACAGGCGCCATTGAAGGGACAGAGCGCGCAGGCCGGCCGTTTCGGCGTGCAGATCGTTGCGCCGAGATCCATCATCGCCTGCGCAAAATCCCCGGGTCTCTCGGCAGGGGTCAATTCCGCCACCTTCGCCTTCATCGCCGGCTTGGAGCCGGGCAGGGGCGCGTCGATGGCGAAGAGGCGCGAAATCACGCGCTCGACATTGCCGTCCATGACAGCAGCCTGCCGGTTGAAGGCAATGGCCGCGACAGCGGCGGACGTATAATCGCCGATGCCAGGCAACTGCTTCAGACCTTCTTCCGTGTCCGGAAAGACGCCACCATGCTCGCGCGCCACGGCTTCCGCGCATTTTTTAAGGTTGCGGGCGCGGGCGTAGTAGCCAAGTCCCGCCCAGGCGGCCATGACATCCTCGACCGGTGCCGTCGCCAGATCGTCAACACGTGGCCAGGCGGCAAGAAACTTCAGGAAATAGGGCTTTACCGCCTGCACCGTCGTCTGCTGCAGCATCACTTCTGAAAGCCAGACGTGGTAGGGATCGGCACGTTTCCCTCGTGCCGCCATCGCCGGAGAGGTGCGCCACGGCAATTCACGATGATGCCGATCGTACCATGCGAGCAGCATCTGCGCATAAGACGACGGGGCGATTTTTTGAAGCATGGTTTGCCGTTTCTGTTCGATTTGGCCTATAGTTGGGACATAAGAAGCAGGCGATCAAGAACATGCGGATTCGCCGGCTCCCAAAACGTGAGTGAAACATGCGTTATCCCCAGAAGGGCGTTGTACAGAGGAAGGGCGTCGTCCAGATCGCCGAGGTCGCCAATGGCATCATGGACCCCGTGCTGTCGAAGCGGGCGGGCATCAACACGGCGCTGCTCGGCTCCTGGGATGAGATCGCAGGTGATGACTTTGCCGATTGCACCCGGCCGGAAAAGATCACCTGGCCGCGCCGCGACGAGGGCCCGGATCGCGGCGGTTACCAGCCCGGCGTGCTGACGATCGCCTGCGAAGGCGCGCGAGCCCTGTTTCTCACCCATGCCCAGGGCGAACTCATCGCCCGCATCAACGGCTTTTTCGGCTTTCCGGCCGTGCGCCAGATCAGGATCGTGCAGAAGCCGGTGTCGCAGGCCATCACCCGCCGGCGCAAACCGCAGCCCCTGCGTGGCGATGCGGCAAAACGTCTCGATGACATGATGAACGGTATTGAAAGCGAAGCATTGCGCAAGGCAGTGGAACGGCTTGGCACGGCGGTCTTGCAGAAGAAGCCGCGTGGCCGAACCATTTGATCGGTGCGGTTGTCCTTGACTGGTCACAATTCTTTGACAAGAAGAGTCCAGAACTCCGCTTGTGATGAACAGGCCGTCGCTATATCGGAATCAACGGACAATAGAGTCTATTACCAACAGGTGCTTTCATGCATTTTCCCGAACTGACCATTTCCCGTCGCAGCCTTCTCGGCGGTGTTGCCCTTGCCGCCCTTGCCACGGCCCTGCCGTTTGCCTTCACGCCCGGTATTGCCCAGGCGCAGGAACTGCCTGAATCCACCGGTGACGTGGATATGGCTGCGGTGATGAAGCCCGGCCCGCTGCCGGAAGCAGCGCTCGGCGATGCCAACGCACCCGTCAAGATCGTCGAATATATGTCGATGACCTGCCCGCACTGCGCCAACTTCCACAACAAGACCTTCGAAGAAATCAAGAAGAAGTACATCGATACCGGCAAGGTCTATTTCGTGCTGCGCGAATTCCCGTTCGATCCGCGCGCCGCTGCCGCCTTCATGCTGGCGCGCTGCGCGCCGGAAGGTCAGTATTTCCCCTTCGTTTCCATGCTGTTCAAACAGCAGCAGAGCTGGGCTGTCGCCCAGGATGCGCGTGCCGCCCTGCTGCAAATGTCGAAAATGGCCGGTTTCTCACAGGAGTCTTTCGAGGCCTGCTTGACGAACCAGAAACTTCTGGATGATGTGAACGCAACCATGCAACGCGGTGCGACGGAATTCGGCGTCAACTCCACGCCGACTTTCATCATCAACGGCAAGAAATACGCAGGAGACATGTCGGTTGAAACCATGTCGGCTGTCATCGACAAGCTGCTCTGATCACCGAAGCCTTCAGAAAGCGGGCGGCGGATATTTCCGCACGCCCGTTTTTTATTGCCCATCTTCCTGCCTGGGTGTGACGGCATGAAGTTCAACAAGCTCCGCGTCGTCGGTTTCAAGTCCTTCGTTGAACCCTCCGAATTCATCATCGAGCCCGGTCTGACCGGCGTTGTCGGCCCAAATGGTTGCGGCAAGTCCAATCTGGTCGAAGCGCTGCGCTGGGTAATGGGCGAGAACTCCTACAAGAACATGCGGGCATCCGGCATGGATGACGTCATTTTCTCGGGCTCCGGCAACCGCCCGGCCAGAAACACGGCCGAAGTCGGCCTTTATCTCGACAATTCCGACCGCACCGCGCCCGCCGCCTTCAACGATGCCGATGAAATTCAGGTAACGCGCCGTATCGAGCGCGAAAACGGCTCCGTTTACCGTATCAATGGCAAGGAAGCCCGCGCCAAGGATGTGCAACTGCTGTTTGCCGATGCCTCCACCGGCGCCCGCTCGCCCTCCATGGTCGGGCAGGGTCGTATCGGCGAGCTCATCAATGCCAAGCCACAGGCCCGCCGCCAGCTGCTGGAAGAGGCGGCCGGCATTTCCGGCCTGCATTCGCGCCGCCACGAGGCCGAGCTTCGCCTGCGCGCCGCCGAGACCAATCTGGAGCGGCTGGAAGATGTGACCGCCCAGCTGGAAAGCCAGATCGAAAGCCTGAAGCGTCAGGCGCGCCAGGCCAACCGTTTCAAGATGCTGTCCGCCGATATCCGCGCTCGCGAGGCGACCCTTCTGCACATCCGCTGGGTGGAGGCGAAGGAAGCGGAAGGCGAGGCGGAAAGCGCCCTCAATCAGGCGACCAACATCGTCGCCGAAAAGGCTAAAGGCCAGATGGAAGCGGCCAAGCAGCAGGGCATCGCCAGCCTGAAGCTGCCGGAACTGCGCGAGGACGAGGCCCGCGTGGCCGCCGCCCTGCAACGCCTGCAGATCGCCCGCACCCAGCTGGATGACGAGGCCAACCGACTGCTACGCCGTCGTGACGAGCTGGCGCGCCGTCTCTCGCAGCTTGGCGAGGATATCGTCCGCGAGGAACGGCTGGTCGCCGATAATGCCCAGATACTCGCACGTCTGGACGAAGAAGAGGCCGAACTTCTCGACATCCTCTCCGATTCCGGTCGTCATGCGGATGAGATGCGCGAAGCCTTCGAGGCTGCGGCCGTCAAGTTGGCGGAAAGCGAAGCCGTTTTCACATCAATCACCGCCGAACGCGCTGAGGCGGCGGCCGGCCGTCAGCAGTTGGAGCGGGCGATCCGCGATCTTTCTGACCGCAAGCTGCGGCTGGAGCGGCAATCGCAGGAAGCCTCTGCCGAGATTGACACCATCGACGAAAAACTCTCCGGTCTTCCCGACCCCGCGGAGCGGCGCGAAGCGGTGGAAGCGGCTGAGATTGCCGTCGAGGACGCGTTGATCGTGGCGGAGGAGGCCGAGGCCGCCGTTGCCGAGGCGCGTTCCGCCGAAGCGCTGGCGCGCGGGCCGCTGGAAACGGCGAAGAACCGGCTGAATGCGCTGGATACCGAAGCACGCACCATCACCAAAATGCTCGCCACCAGCGCTGCCGCCAATGGCAGTTTCACGCCGGTGGCGGAAGAAATGACGGTGGAGCGCGGTTATGAGGCCGCACTTGGCGCGGCGCTTGGCGACGATCTCGAAAGCCCGCTCGATGCGAGCGCCCCCGCCTATTGGGGCGGCAACGGAAACGGTGCGGATGATCCCGGCCTGCCGCAGGGCTCTAAACCGCTTCTGGACTATGTGCAGGCGCCAGATGCCCTCCGGCGCGCCCTTGCGCAGATTGGCGTCGTTGCAGACGTTTCGGAGGCCCGACGCCTTCTGCCGTCGCTGAAAGCCGGCCAGAGGCTGGTAACGCGCGAAGGTGCGCTGTTCCGCTGGGACGGCCATATCGCCAGCGCCGATGCGCCGGGTGCCGCCGCACTTCGCCTGTCGCAGAAGAACCGCCTCGCCGAAATCGAAGCCGAACTGGACGAGGCCCGCTCCATTCTGGAAGAGGCCGAAGACCAGCTTGCCGCGAAAACCGAGGACATCAGAAGCAATGAATTGCGGCTCTCGGAGGTGCGCGACCGGAACCGGCTCGCGACCCGGCAGCTTGCCGAGGCACGCGAGGCGCTGACATCCGCCGAACGGGCTTCGGGCGATCTGCTGCGCCGGCGGGATATCGTCTCGGAAGCGCTGAACCAGATCGGCGCGCAGATCGACGAGATCGCCGTTCAGGAAGAAAATGCCCGCATCGAAATGGAAGATGCGCCGGATCTTTCCGTGCTTGATCTCCGGCTGCGTGAAAGCCAGCTGGAAGTCGCGACCGACCGTGGCCTGCTGGCGGAAGCCCGCGCCCGCTATGAGGGCGTAAGTCGCGAGGCGGAAAGCCGCCAGCGCAGACTTCAGGCCATAGGGCAGGAGCGTTCCACTTGGCAATCGCGGGCGGCCAGTGCGGCCGATCATATCGCGACATTGCGCGAACGCGAGGAAGAGGCGCGCGAGGAAATCGCCGAACTGGACATAGCGCCGGAGGAATTCGACGAGAAACGCCGAAACCTCCTCAACGAATTGCAAAAGACCGAAGACGCCCGCCGCGCCGCCGCCGACCGGCTGGCCGAGGCGGAGAACCTGCAGCGTGCCGCCGATCGGGTGGCGGCAACGGCGCTTTCCGAACTAGCCGAAGCCCGCGAAAAGCGCGGCCGTGCCGAAGAACGTCTGGTTTCCGCCCGCGAGAAACGGCAGGAAACCGAACACCGCATCCGCGAAACGCTGAATACCGAGCCGCATATGGCATTTCGCCTGACCGGCCTTGGCCCGGACCAGCCAAAGCCCGATATCCGCGACGTCGAGCGCGATCTCGACCGGCTGAAGATCGAGCGCGAACGGCTTGGCGCGGTCAATCTGCGCGCGGAAGAAGAGCAGGCGGAGCTTTCCGCCAAGCTCGAGGCGCTGATCAAGGAGCGGGATGACATCATCGATGCCGTGCGCAAGCTGCGCGCCGGCATCCAGAACCTCAACCGCGAAGGCCGCGAAAGGCTGATTGCCGCCTTCGACGTGGTCAATTCACAGTTCCAGCGGCTGTTCACCCATCTTTTCGGTGGCGGCACGGCGGAATTGCAGCTGATCGAATCCGACGACCCGCTGGAAGCCGGCCTCGAAATCCTCGCCCGCCCGCCCGGCAAGAAGCCGCAGACTATGACGCTGCTTTCCGGCGGCGAGCAGGCGCTGACGGCGATGGCGCTGATCTTTGCGGTCTTCCTCACCAATCCCGCGCCCATCTGCGTGCTGGACGAGGTGGATGCGCCGCTCGACGACCACAATGTCGAGCGTTATTGCAACCTGATGGATGAGATGGTGGCCTCCACCGAAACCCGCTTCGTCATCATCACCCACAATCCCATCACCATGGCGCGCATGAACCGCCTGTTCGGTGTCACCATGGCCGAACAGGGCGTTTCGCAACTGGTGTCGGTGGATTTGCAGACCGCCGAACAGCTGCGCGAAGCCGTCTGAGGCGCCTTTTCCGATTCTCTTCCCCAATTATGCTCATTTTGAATTTATCTTGCTATCTCACCCATTCGGGTGAGCGACATCACGCGGCATTTTGTTATGGTCTGCCTATAAGTCTAGGGCTCTCTCCAGACCCCACCATCCGGTTTCCTGTACCGGATGGAATGCCTTGCGAGGTCGCTGCCGCGGCCTCGCAAGGCTTTCTTTTTGGGGGCATGCGCCCCCTTTTCCCTCATTCCTGTGCTCGTCACAGGAATCCAGCCGGCGCGCGTCTGCGCGGCGAGAGGAGTCCTCCCAGCCCAAGGACTTGGGCTGGCTAGATTCCTGTGACGAGCACAGGAATGAGGGAATGCGGATGCTTTGCTTTGCGGAATTCGAACCATGTGGCGCAGGCGTTCTCGGCATCTACCCGTCGCAAAATTTAAGCCTCAAACCTCACCCCGGCACCAGCCGCAGCCGCGTGCCCCAGGGGTCGATCGCTTCCACGACGTTGCTCTCCATCTCCACCAGCACGTAACCGGCGGCCCGTAACCGTGTCTTCTGCGCTTCGAGATCGGCCGCATCGCGAACGGTAAGTGAAAACCAGTCGAGACCGGTTTCCATGGCATTGCGTTGCTTCGCACCACGGCTGCTCCAGCTATTCACCGCCAGATGGTGATGATAGCCACCGGAGGAGAGGAAAGAGGCGTCCGAACGCGCATCCTGCGTCGGTCGCAGGCCGACGGCCGATTCGTAAAAGGCGCGGGCGGTGGCGATTTCGCCGACCCGCAGGTGAATGTGGCCAATGCGCATCCCGGCCGGGGCCGCCTCATAGTCGCTTTTTCTGGTATCGGTCAGCGTCACGAGATCATCGACGTCGAGTGGTTCGGTGCCCATTTTCACCACGTTGCCGCTCCAGACCCATGTGTCTTTCGGCCGGTCGCTGTAAACCTCGATGCCGTTGCCTTCGGGATCGTTGAGATAGATCGCCTCGCTGACATTGTGATCGGCAAAACCTGACAGAGGCACCTGTTTCAGTGCCGCATGTACAAGCCAGCGTGCCAGATCCTTGCGAGAGGGCATCAGATAGGCGATGTGGAACAGGCCGGCGGAGGTGGGGCTTTCGAAATCCGCCGCCGGCTTGTGTACGAGATCGAGCAGCGGCGCGGTACCGACACCGAGCGTCACGCCCCTTGCCGTGCGTTCCACCTCGTTCATGCCGAGTACTGAGCGGTAATAATCGATCATCTGATCGAGATCGCGGACGCGCAGCGCCGCCTGACCCACATGTATCGGTGTCGTTAAGGCGAAGGGCAGGGCGGCATTTGCGGGGGCTGCACCCCCTTCTGCTTTGAGCGCACCGGCAAGAGCGGTGGCGGCACAGGAAATTCCGGCAAATTTCAACGTATGGCGGCGGGTAAATTGCATGAATAATCTCTTTGCAGCGATTTGAATGGCTTAGGCAACACTCCGTTTCAGCGCACTACACGAATGCGTCAATCATGCCGTATTTGGCCTTTGCGGCAATTCTTGCGCGCAATTTGCCGCAATTATGCTGCACTGCGATGTAAACTGCACGTTGCGGCGTTCCCAACATGCTGGCAATGCTGTAGATGATAGAAAAATGACAACGCTTCTGGGTGGAGAGCGTGGAATGAAAAAGTGGGTTTATACCTTCGGCAATGGTGCTGCCGAAGGCAGGGCAGGTGACGTTGCTATATTGGGCGGCAAGGGCGCGAACCTTGCCGAAATGGCAAGTCTCGGCCTACCCGTTCCCCCCGGCCTCACGATTATAGCCGATGCCTGCGCGCTTTATCACAAGAATGGCCGCGATCTTCCCGAAGAGCTGAAGCTGCAGGTCATGGCCGGGCTGCACGGCATGGAGATTGTCACCGGCAAGACCTTCGGCGGCAGCCATTCGCCACTGCTGATCTCCGTCCGCTCCGGCGCCCGCGCCTCCATGCCCGGCATGATGGATACCGTCCTCAACCTCGGTCTCAATGACCGCACGGTCGAGGCGCTGGGCCATGATGCGGGTGATGCCCGTTTTGCCTGGGACAGCTACCGCCGTTTCATCCAAATGTATGGCGATGTCGTCATGGGTCTCGATCATGAAATGTTCGAGGAAATTCTCGAAGATGAGAAAGGCCGCCTCGGCCATGAATACGATACCGACATGTCGGCGGTCGAATGGCAGCACGTCGTTTCGCTTTACAAGCAGCTGATCGAGGACGAGCTCGGCGAAGCCTTCCCGCAGGACTGTCATGTCCAGCTCTGGGGCGCGATCGGCGCCGTCTTTGCCAGCTGGACCAATCATCGCGCCGTGACCTACCGGCATCTGCACAATATTCCGGGTGACTGGGGTACTGCGGTCAATGTGCAGGCCATGGTCTTCGGCAATCTCGGTTCGTCCTCGGCAACCGGCGTCGCCTTCACCCGCAATCCCTCCACCGGTGAGGCGGAGCTTTACGGCGAATTCCTCGTCAATGCGCAAGGGGAGGACGTGGTTGCGGGCATCCGCACGCCGCAATCCATCACGGAAGCCGCGCGGCTGGTATCGGGTTCCGACAAGCCTTCCATGGAAAAGCTGATGCCGGAGGCGTTTTCCGAATTTCTTGCGATCTGCAAGCGGCTGGAAACGCATTACCGTGACATGCAGGATCTGGAATTCACCATCGAGCGCGGCAAGCTCTGGATGCTGCAGACCCGTTCCGGCAAGCGCACCACCCGCGCGGCCATGAAGATCGCCGTCGATATGGTGGAAGCGGGGCTGATTTCGCAGGAGGAGGCCGTCTGCCGCATCGAGCCGTCGTCGCTCGACCAGCTGCTGCACCCGACCATCGATCCCGGCATTTCCCGCCCCATCATCGGTTCCGGCCTGCCGGCCTCGCCGGGTGCGGCGACGGGTGAAATCGTCTTTACCTCGGAAGAGGCGGTCGCCGCAGAAGCCGAGGGGCGTCGTGTCATTCTGGTGCGCATCGAAACCAGCCCGGAAGATATTCACGGCATGCATGCCGCCGAAGGCATTCTGACGACGCGTGGCGGCATGACCAGCCACGCCGCCGTGGTGGCGCGCGGCATGGGCATCCCTTGCGTCACCGGTGCCGGCTCCATGCGCGTGGACATGCGCAACAAGGTGCTGATCGGCGTCGGCTGTATGCTGAAGCGCGGCGATGTCATCACCATCGATGGCTCTTCCGGCCGGGTGCTGAAGGGCGAAGTACCGATGACGCAGCCGGAACTGTCAGGCGATTTCGGCAAGCTGATGCAATGGGCGGACAATCTGCGCCGAATGACCGTGCGCACCAATGCCGATACGCCGGCCGATGCCCGCGCCGCCCGTGCTTTTGGCGCTGAGGGTATTGGCCTCTGCCGCACCGAACACATGTTCTTTGAAGGCGACCGCATCCATGTGATGCGCGAGATGATCCTTGCCGAAAGCGAAAAGGGCAGGCGGGCAGCGCTCGATCAGCTTCTGCCGATGCAGCGTTCGGATTTCACCGAGCTGTTCCAGATCATGCACGGCCTGCCGGTAACGATCCGCCTGCTCGATCCGCCGCTGCACGAATTCCTGCCGAAGAGCGATGGTGAGATCGTCGAGGTCGCAGCCGCCATGGGCATGCCGCAGACGGTGTTCCGCCAAAGGCTGGATGCGCTGCACGAATTTAACCCCATGCTCGGCCACCGTGGCTGCCGGCTAGCGATTTCCTATCCGGAAATCGCCGAAATGCAGGCACGCGCCATTTTTGAAGCGGCTGTGGCTGCGGCGCGCATCACCGGTGCGCCTGTTGTGCCTGAGATCATGGTGCCGCTGGTCGGCCTCCGCTCCGAACTGGATTACGTCAAGGCCGTCATCGACACGGTGGCCGCCGAGGTGGCGGAAGAGACCGGCATGAGCATCGAATATCTGACCGGCACCATGATCGAGCTGCCGCGTGCGGCCCTGCGTGCCCATGTCATTGCAGAAGCGGCGGAATTCTTCTCCTTCGGCACCAACGACCTGACGCAGACGACTTTCGGCATTTCGCGTGACGATGCGGCGCGTTTCATCAATACCTATCAGCGCAAGGGCATCATCGAACGCGATCCGTTCATCTCGCTCGATTTCGACGGTGTGGGCGAACTGATCCGCATTGCCGCCGAACGCGGCCGCCAGACGCGGCCGGAACTGAAGCTCGGTATCTGCGGTGAACATGGCGGCGATCCGGCCTCGATCCATTTCTGCGAGGATGCGGATCTAGACTACGTGTCCTGCTCACCCTTCCGCGTGCCGATCGCCCGCCTTGCCGCGGCGCAGGCGACGCTCGCTGCAAAGGCAAAGCAGGGGGAAACCCCAAGCAACGTCGCCTTCATTCCCGTCAGGGGTTCTGTCGGACGATGATCTGGCGCTCGACAACGACCGGCCGATAAAACATGTCGCGGTTCATCTGCGCCTGCCAGGCGCGGTTGTCGGCGCGGCGGTCCATCTCCAGATCGAGAAGGCAACCGGCCATCGGGTCCGTGCCGGGGCGGAAACCATAACCCCTGCATGTTGCTTCATCCCGCGCCCGGCGCTCTTCCGGCGTCAGCGTCTGGCAGGCGGTGAGCGCCACGAGGGCGGCAAGCGAACCGAGGACGATGGAAACACGCATCTTGTTTCTCCCTGATATAACAGCCGTACGGCACTTTTATCGCCGCGATTGATACGCCTGTTTGCATTTGGGGAAAAGCCGCGCTGGCGCGGAAAGTGCCGCCGCGCCTCGCTTCCATGCACAAAGACCTCGGTCACGCTGCAAGCGCCTCTCGCGTGCGAGCTGTCACTCAGTGCAGCCGGAAAGCAGCGTTTCCCGGCTGTCGCTCAGAGTGGCACTGTTGCCCTCGGTGCGCAGAACATAGGTGTAATTTCGATCGATCGCCTTGTAGGCGGCGCCGGAGGCGGTTATCTGCTCCGCCATCGGGATCATTTCGTCCATCTGCAAAAGGATTGCAAAACTTTTTCCGTCTGCGCCGTTGACGTAGACCACACGCATCGTCTCATTGTTTGCACAGGCGTAAGACACGGCGTCGACCGTCGTGGAACCGGCCGCTGCTGACGATACATGGGCATTAAGTGCCAGTATGCTCATGATTGTAAAATACAATATTTTCATATTTTTATTTTCCAAATTTTTGACGTTGTGGAGTTTTATCTTAAATATAACTGAAGTATAATTAATCTAATATTCAGTTATATTTACTTATTTCGTTTTATATTTTGTCAAAAATGTGGATATTCTGGCGAGAAGCCGGGTGGCGCACGTTATTTACGGTGCGCTTCGAAGTGGAGCGCACCGTATCTTTTTGACCAGTTCTCCGTCAGGCCGTCACGGCCTCACGGTCATCGAGCGTGTCGATATCCTTGGCGTTGTTATAAACCGCCTCATTGAGAATGCCTTCGCGCTTGGCGACGATGGTGGGCACCAGTGCCTGGCCGGCGACGTTGACCGCCGTGCGGCCCATGTCGAGGATCGGATCGATTGCGAGCAGCAGGCCGACACCTTCAAGCGGCAGGCCGAGCGTGGAAAGCGTCAACGTCAGCATCACAACCGCGCCTGTAAGGCCCGCCGTTGCGGCGGAACCGAGCACGGACACGAAGACGATCAGCACATATTCCTGAATGCCGAGCGGCACCTGGAAGAACTGCGCGATGAAGATCGCCGAGATTGCCGGATAGATCGCGGCGCAGCCATCCATCTTGGTGGTAGCGCCGAGCGGCACGGAGAAGGCGGCATATTCGCGCGGCACGCCAAGGCTCTTTTCCGTCACGGTTTCGGTGACGGGCAGTGTGCCGATGGAGGAGCGCGACACGAAGGCCAGCTGGATGGCCGGCCATGCGCCCGCAAAGAACCGCGAAGGCTTCAGACCATGGGCGAGAAGCAGCGCCGGATAGACGACGAAGAGCACAAGCGCGAGACCGATATAAACGGCCGCCGCATACCAGCCGAGCTGCGACAGCGTCGTCCAGCCATATTGGTCAACCGCGCGGCCGAGCAGGCCGATGGTGCCGATGGGGGTGAGGCGGATGACCCACCACAGGATTTTACGCACGATGGCGAGCAGCGACTGGTTGAAGGCGAGGAAGGGTTCCGCCGCCTTGCCGGCTTTGAGGGCTGCGACACCAAAAGCAATGGAAACCACGAGCAGCTGCAGCACGTTGAAGTTCAGCGAGGTGCTGCCGGCGCCGTTGGTGATTTTGGTAGACGCCTCAAGGCCGAAGACGTTGGCCGGAACGAGACCCTTCAGGAAATCCAGCCAGGAGCCGGTGGAAGAAGGGGCCGCCGCTGCGGTGTTGGCAATTGCCGTGTTGACACCCGGCTGAATGACGAGGCCGAGCACGATGCCGATGACCACGGCGATGAGCGCGGTGATGGCGAACCACAGAAGCGTCTGCCAGACGAGCTTTGCCGCATTGGAAAGATTCTTGAGATTGGCGATGGAAGCGACGATAGCCGTAAAGATCAGCGGCGGTACGAGCGCGCGCAAAAGCTGCACGAAAATGCTGCCGATGGTCTGCAGCGTGACCGAAAGCCAGTTCGGATTGCCGGCTGCATCGGGGCCGATGTTGCGGGCAACAAGGCCGAGCAGCAGGCCGATGACCATGGCAATCAGAACCTGAAAGCCGAAATTGCGATAAAAGGGTTTCGGCCCGGAGGAGCCGGCGGACGTCGTTGCCTGTGACATGATATGTCTCTTTATTGTGCAAGAAAACGAGAATGCTGCACTTTTTACACGCATTCTCGAGGGAGGTCGCCGAGGATACGCCGATTTCCTCAGCAATTAAGGGATGGACTTGCGTATTTGTTGCATTGTCGGGGAATTATTCTCGTGAGGGGCTGACATGCGGAAAAATATTCTCGTTTCTTGTTGCCGTAGCCTGTCCGTCGGTCGGGGCAATATCGGAGGCCCGGAGAGCATCTGCATTTGGCAGGAGCGTTGCGTACCGCGGACCATGTCCACTACTGTCCGGTTTAAGTTTCTGGACAAGGCACAAGACTCTCATTCGAATAGGCTTTCCGGATTTTCGCCTTAACCGGACACCAAAGAAGAGCGGCGTCGTTCGATGGGAAGGAAAGTCATGCCAATTGCGCCGACGTCATCCTCGGGCCTGTCCCGAGGATCTGCCAACGTATTGTTTTTATTCGACGTGGTTAGATCCTCGGCACAAGGCCGAGGATGACGTTGAGTGAATGTTCACCCTTTATCACCGACTTCAAGGGGACTGCATTCTGCCTCGAAATTTAAACCGGACAGCAGCGGATCATGTCCGGCATGACGGAAGAGAGGTCTTCGGAGGTTGTGAGCACGCTTTACCCGCAGATCAAACCCCTCTTTTGTTTTCCTCGCCGCAAATCCGGTCTATGACATCATATGCAGGTGATTCCCTGCCAGAATTCGGGTGCAACGCTTTCAAGCCAATGCGATCTAACGGATATCCGCTTCCATGACTGTGCGTTTCGTCCGGCCTTTTTCGGTGGCAGCCTATCTTTCCCGCTATCTCGGTCTTGCGGCGCTGGCGCTTTTTCTTGTCGCCGCCGGCATCCATCGTTTCGGGCCGCTGACGACGCCTGATCTTGTCGGGCTGCTCATCATTGCCGCCGGCATTGCTCTCGTGGCTGTGCTTCTGGCGCTGATCGGCCTGGAGCGGCTGTGGAACACGGGCGCGCGCGGCGGGCTTTCGGCGCTGGCCGCGCTGCTTCTCTCCGCCCTGCCACTCGGCGTCGTTGGTTATGGTGCCTTTCTTTATTGGCAGCAGCCGAAGATTTACGACATTTCCACTGATCTGACCGACGTGCCGGAATGGCTGGCCACACCCGCCGCCAACCAGCAATGGCTGGTGCGGCCGGTGGCCGTGACGAAAGCCGACCGCGATGCGCAGATGGAGGCTTATGCGAGCCTAGCCGGCCGTCGTTATGAAGGTGCAATCGACCGTATCTATGCCGCCGCCAAAAAAATGGCCGCAGCCCGGTCCATCCGCATTACCCATACGAAGGGTGTGATCGGCGCGGAAGATGCCCCCTCCGTCGGCGTGCCGCCGCAGGACAGGACGCAGCCCACGGAAGATGCGCCGGTGGAAGACCTGCCCTCCATCGTGCCCGTGCCCATGGCCCGCCCGGCAGAAGCGCCGCAGCCCACCTTCTTTAATGGCAGCGGCGTGGTGCTGATGCAGGGCGAAACCCGCACCCGCGTCTGGGGCCTGCGTTTCGATATCCTCATCCGGCTCAAGGAAGAGGCGGAAACCACCATCGTCGACGTGCGTGTGGCCTCCCGCTACGGTCCGCATGATCTCGGCATGGGTGCGGCGATTGCCGAGGCCTATCTCGATGCGCTGGATGCGGAAATGCAAGGGTTGAACGACAATTGAGTTCGTGATGCCGAAGGCTTGGCTGCCGCTAAGCTTCGGCGAAATTGGGGCTCTGCATCGCCGCTGTTTCTTCTCCCCGCCGGGGAGAAGGTGGCCCGAAGGGTCGGATGAGGGGGCAACGTTGCCGTAACTCACGACCCTCGCCCCCTCATCCCGCTGCCGCGGACTTCTCCCCCTGGGGGAGAAGAAACAAGCGGCAAACGCTCGCTCTCTCAGCAGAAGAGCGGTGGACTAGGCGGCAGCAAGATTAGAAATACCGCGTCTCAAACCCCCGTCAGACCGGAAAATACTCGCCCATCAGCGAAGGCGCGCCATCCGTCCGCACTTCGCCCTTTTCGATAAGGTCCTCGATATGCGCCAGCACGGAAAGGGCTGCCGCGCCGTGCAGGCGCTTGTCGGTGCTGGCATAGATCACCTTCACCATATCGGCGATCCGCCTGTCACCATCGCGAATACGCTTCAGGACCGCCTTTTCCCGCATGCGGCGGTGGGCGCGAAGCCCGCGCATGAAGGCGGCGGGGTCGGTGACCGGTCCGCCATGGCCGGGCAGAAACAGCCGGTCGTCGCGGGCGAGCAGCCGCTCCAGCGAGGCCATGTAATCGCTCATCGCCCCATCTGGCGGTGCAACGATGGTGGTGGCCCAGGCCATGACGTGATCGGCGGAAAAGACGATGCCGCTGCCCTCAAGCGCAAAGGCGGCGTGATTGGCGGTGTGGCCCGGCGTATGCAGCGCAGTCAGCGTCCAGCCGTCGCCGGAAAGGCTCTGCCCGTCGCCAAGCGTAATGTCCGGCGCGAAAGCCATATCGGAACTTTCGGCAAAGGGATTGGTTTCGCCCACATGCAGCGGCCGGGCGGCGCGATGCGGACCTTCCGCCACCGTCAGCGCCCCGGTCGCCTGTGCCAGCCGGCGGGCAAGCGGCGAATGATCGCGATGGGTGTGGCTGACGAAGATATGGGTCACCTCGCGCCCATCAAGCGCCGCCATCAAAGCCTGAAAATGCGCCTCATCCTCCGGACCCGGATCGATGACGGCAACGGAGCGGTCACCGACGATATAGGAATTCGTGCCATGGAAGGTGAAGGCGGAAGGATTGTTGACGGTGAGGCGCTGGATGAGCGGGGCGACAGGAACCGCCTCGCCATAGGCCGGCTTGAAATCGAGATCGAATGCCGGGTCCGCCATCGAGACCTCCTGAATGAATGCCATGCCGAAAATGCCGGCGGCACCCGCCGCACAATCGCCAAGCCCTATCATGCCGCCTGCGGCCCGGCACCCAAAAAGCTTGGGTTTTGTGAAAAAATTGGTCGCCGGGTCATTGCCGCGCCGGGCAGGCTTTGCTAATCAGGCGCGGTTCAGGCAGCGGCGTTTCGCTCTCGCTGCCCTGTTGGGGCGTCGCCAAGCGGTAAGGCACCGGTTTTTGGTACCGGCATTCCCAGGTTCGAATCCTGGCGCCCCAGCCATTTTTTCACGAAACTACTCCTATCTTTGAGCGAATCGTATGGAAATGCGAAGGTAAGATCACAGGTTTTCTGAAATCAGTCGCTCGCTTATTCGGTAACTCGAATTCAGGACTCTGGTGGAAAGCTCATCATCATTCAGAGCGCGTGCGACAGCGACTCCGCCAATCATAAGCGCGGTTAAAGCAAGCACCGTATCGGGCTCCTCCGTCATTTTCAGTTTGGTCACGCGGCTGATAAGATCCTCGAAAATCTGCTTATAGATGTCGCGAATTTCAGGTTGCTGATTGGTAATGTCAGTGACCAGGAATGCAAGCAGGCACAATGGGCCGTCCTGTCTGACATGGCCCATATCGAGATAACCTCGGATCATGTCCTTGAGGGATTGCTCACCGGTCTGTTCATTAAGCGCCGCCATGGGTCCGTGAGTGGCTGCATGGCGCATTGCTTCTACATACACGTTCTGTTTCGACGTGAAATGCGCGTAGAAAGCACCCCGTGTCAGCCCGGCTTCCTGCATCAGCTCGTCGAGCGTAACACCATCATACCCATGTCTGGAAAAAAGCAGGACGGCGCTATCGAGAATGCGTTGCCTGGTTCTGGATGTATGCTGTCGAGAGTATGGCATGTGAAAATCGCGAGCAGTGAATATGTTCTTGAACATAAATTGAGCGAAGCTAACGTTCAAGTGGAATATTTTCGGTCAGAATAAACGGAGATAATTATGTGTGTTCAAAATTTGGGCGAGGATGCAATCAATGATGTTAATCCTGATATTTGCCTGTATTACTCTCCCGGAGCATGCTCACTTGCGGTTCATATAGTCCTTGAAGAGCTGGAATTACCTTACAGGATTTCTTCAGTATTGATTTCCGAAGGGCAAAATTACAATAATTCTTTTTTGCGCCTAAACCCGAAAGGGCGCGTTCCCGTTTTGCATGTAAACGAAAGTATCTTGACCGAAGCGCCAGCTATCCTCGTCTATCTGGCGAATATGAAACCGGAGGCCGAGCTGCTTTCATTGTCGGAAATCGACCGTTTTCGGTGCCTTGAATGGCTTAACTGGCTTTCCAGCACCGTCCATTCAGTCGGATTTGGACAAATTTGGCGGCCAGACCGTTTTACAAACGATCAGGCCCAATTCGATGACATAATTGCCAGAGGTCGAGAGAATATTACGTTTGCTTACCGCCATATCGAAAATGCCATGACCGGCAGAAAATGGAGCGTCGGACATGGATATACTTGTGTAGACCCGTTTTTACTTGTGTTTTATCTGTGGGGAAAGGCAATTGGATTTGATATGAAAGGCGATCATCCTGCATGGTCGTTGCATGCCGAAAATGTACTCTCCAGCGCGCGATGGAACAGGAAGGCCTGTCACTTTTCTGAAACTGCCGTGAAAAACACTCTCTCGACGTCTCACAGAACGTCTGAAACGAGTTAGAAATCTCAGCAGGATACAAATGGAAGGTTTTTTAGGCAGATGAATCGACAGTTGAACGCCGCGCATCCCAAGACGCGCGGCGTTCAATCTCAAATCTCGCAACTAAGCCTTAAAGCGCGATATCCGGCACCTTCTTCACCGGCGCACCCGCAGGCGCCGCACCGGCACCCTTCAGGGCTTCGAGATCGATCTGCGGCGGGGTGGGCAGTTGCAGGTGTTCGGCGGTGTAGGCCCATTCCTCACGCACCTTTTCCGGGTCGTCATTGAGCTTGGTGCCGTAGCTCGGCACGATCTGGCGCAGCTTCGCCTGCCATTCCGGCGTTGCCACCTTGTCCTTGAAGACCTTTTCCAGAACGCTGAGCATGATCGGTGCGGCGGTCGAGGCGCCCGGCGAAGCGCCGAGCAGGCCGGCGATGCTGCCGTCCTTGGCGGCGACGACTTCGGTGCCGAGCCTGAGCACGCCGCCCTTTTCCTCGTCGCGCTTGATGATCTGCACGCGCTGGCCGGCCTGCCACAGACGCCATTCGCCCTGCTTGGCATTGGGGAAATATTCCTTCAGGGCGGCAAAACGGTCGTCATCCGACATCATCAGCTGGCCGGCGAGATATTCCACCAGCGGGTACTCATCGATGCCCACCCGCACCATCGGCCAGGCATTGCTGGTCGTGACGGAGGAGACGAGATCGAAATAGGAGCCTTCCTTCAGGAATTTGGTGGAGAAGGTGGCGAAAGGCCCGAACAGGATGACACGCTTGCCGCCCAGCACGCGGGTATCCAGATGCGGAACCGACATGGGCGGCGAGCCGACCGAGGCCTTGCCATAGGCCTTGGCGAGATGCTGCATCGTCACGTCGGGGTTCTCGTTGATGAGGAACGAGCCGCCCACGGGGAAACCGGCATAATCATCGGCTTCGGGAACGCCGGACATCTGCAACAGATGCAGCGCGCCGCCGCCGGCACCGATGAACACGAATTTCGCGTCCACCACCTGTTCGGCATCGGTCTTGGTGTTGGTATAGGTCACGCGCCAGCTGCCATCGGCATTGCGCTGGATGTCGGAGACCTCGCTATTGACCTGCAGGTCGAAATTCTGGTCGCTCTGCAGATGCGAGACGAACTGACGGGTAATTTCGCCGAATTCCATGTCGGTGCCGAGCGGCGACCAGGTTGCGCCGATCTTCTGGGAGGGATCACGGCCCTCCATCATCAGCGGCACCCACTTCTTGATCTGTTCCGGATCGGTGGAGAATTCCATGCCGGCGAAAAGCGGGCTGGCCTTCAGTGCCTGATAACGCTTTTCCAGATAGGCGACATTCTCGTCACCCCAGACGAAGCTCATATGCGGTGTGTGGTTGATGAAGGAGCGCGGGTTTTTCAAAACGCCGTTGCGCACCTGCCATGCCCAGAACTGCCGGGAAATCTGGAAGGATTCGTTGATGTTGACGGCTTGCGTGATCTTGATGTTGCCGTTGTCGTCTTCTGGCGTGTAATTCAGTTCGGCAAGCGCGGAGTGACCGGTGCCGGCATTGTTCCAGCCGTTGGAGCTTTCAAGCGCCACGCCATCCAGCCGCTCCAGCATCTGCATCGACCAGGTGGGCTCCAGTTCGCGAAGCCACACACCGAGCGTCGCGCTCATGATACCGCCGCCGATGAGGAGCACATCGACCTTCTTGGCAGCCATATTGGCGAGAAGCGGTGCAGAGGGCAGTGCCGCTGCGGCAATTCCGGCGAGCGCGCCGCCCAGAACCTGTCGGCGGTTCAGCGGAAATGCATGGGAGAGATCAGTGAGCTGGGATTTGTCTTGATCGATGGGAGTCACGGCCATACCTGATTCTTGTTTTGTGTTAAAAACACTCCTCCCGATCGCCCCGTTATAGCAAAGCGCATGGCGGCACAACCCGGGCCCGTTTACTCCAGTTCAAGCGTTTTTGCGGGAATTTGACCGGGACATATGGTCGCTGGCGCGAATTTTGGACGTTTGCGAATTGTCATTTTCAGCACGGTGAAGATTAGGCGATGCTTTCAAACGGTTGAAAGAGTTCTATCGGCCGGATATGGCGAAAAGCGCGCTCGGCCGTATTTTGCCGGCCAGGATGGGTGGCGCGGCGCTACTGCGGGCTGATTTATTTCAGAAAAAATGACGATAATCCCGGAAAAGTGAAAGGCCCGCCGTTTCGGGCGGGCCTTGTTGTGTTCGGTCTGGAGCCGAAAGCTCAGTTTGCGGCGAGGAATTCCGCGCAATAGCTCGGGCCGTTGACGCCGGGGCGGTCGGAGACCGTGCGCACGGCAGTGATCTTGTAGTCGCTGGAAACAACCAGCTGCACGGTGCAGGAGAGCGAAGCGCTGCGGGCCGGCGAGATCTGGCGACCCTTCTTGCCATCCTTGCCTTCTTCGAACTTGGCCGGAATGGTGGCCTTCTTGTAGCCGCCGCGCCAGTTATAGACAGTGGAGCTGCCGGTTTCCGTGTCGCTCAGCGGCGGGCCGAATTTTGCGAAGAAAATGCCGGCGGACTGGCCGACCCAGCGGGTCTCAACCGGGCTCTTCTGGGCAAATGTGGGGGCGGAGCCACCGGTGGAGGTGGTGCAGGCGGAGAGCGCGATGGCAAACGCTGCGAGCGTTACGCTGCGAAATAGCATGGTGAAATGTCCTTTGTGCCGTGTCCGGCTTCCCGCCGGTCATTCCGTTCCCCTAGCAGATTTGGTGGCGGGGGGCAGGGGAGGTGTGCGGCTTGACGAAAATTTCCTGCCACAATTGCTTTTTTGTAACGTTTTCCGCCCTTCCGCCGCACTCTGCGGGTGCTTGACGGGGCTGTTGCACGGGAGGGCAAAAACTTGTCATAAAAAATGCAATAAGCCGCTTGTCGAATGCCGGAGGCTGGTCTATAGACGCGCTGCTGGTCACGGAGTGTAGCGCAGTCTGGTAGCGCACGTCGTTCGGGACGACGGGGTCGGAGGTTCGAATCCTCTCACTCCGACCAGCTTGAAGCCTTGTATGTCAGGCTTTCTGGCGTTTTATCTTCCCATTTAAATATAGTCGTTTTTGCCTATGCGCACAGAATGCGCACGGTTTCAGAATGCGTTTGCAGCACTTGCTGGAATTCTGAAGCGTTGTGCAGATATGCTCTTTCGAATTCATCGCTGGTAATGCCGAGCATGCAGCGGCCTCATGAACATCAACGCCAGCATGGGCACGCCAATAAGCCCGTTTCAGCCGGCTTTTAAACGCCGCAGCCGGTCACCCGAACGAAAGAGGCCCGTCGCTCCGCCAAGCGCCAGGCCTCAATGTCGCGGCGGCCTTGTTTCAGGGGACGCGCGACATCTGAAAGTCTTAAAAGCCTCGATTCCGATCCACAACCTCAGAAGTTACCCGTCATCGCCTTGCGCCCCGAATTTCAGGGGGCTGTCGTGGTCATCAATTTGTCGCGATCAAAAAAGAGGCCCGCTGTTCTCTCGAACAACGAGCCTCTGTTGGGTCGCTTGGCGGAGCGACCGCACGCAAATTCGCTTTTTGCACATGAACGTCAAATGAACGAACGGCTTTGCCCGCAGTCGAGAAACTACCCGTAAAAATCAGGGGCTCATGGATCGGAAAGCGCGCTCAGCCGTTATCTATCCATAACAACGATGGAGGATAACATGCTGAAGGGTATTGCACTGTGGGCGATGGGCGTTCCGGTCGTCGTGATCATTCTGCTTTATATGTTCGTGTTTTAAGTCGCATCTGGACGACAGACCAAACAAAAAGGCGACCACACCGTGGTCGCCTTTTGCCGTTCATGTGGGCGTTTTCAGTCGAGATCGCCGATGAGCCGTGAAGCTGTCGCCGCATCCGTGCGGCGGATGTCGATCTCGTCGCGGTGCTTGGCGAGCAGTTCTCCGGCCAGCAGCTTTTCCGCCAGACCGGCAGGCAGGGAGAGGATGACGCGGTCGCCCTGTTCCTCCGTCGCACCTGTGCTGCGCTTGGCCGAGATCATGCCGCCCGCCACCGTATTGTTGGTGTCAGGGTCGATCAGGATGAAGGAGCCGGTCGCCCGGTTCTGTTCATAGGGATCGAAGATCGCCGTCTCGTCGAAGGAGAGACGCACCTTGCCGATGGCGTTCATCGGAAGCGAGGTCTCATGCGCCTGCCATTCGCCTTCCCGAAGGTTGAGCTGGCTAACAGGCTGGACGCTGACGCGCTGGCGGCGGCTGGCGCTTTTCAGCCAGTAGCGTTTGCCGGCCTCGATGCCGCCGGGCTGCAGGGCGACGATCTGCGCGTCAAACGCAAGTCCCGTCAGCGGTTGCGCCTCGATGGATACGATCATGTCGCCGCGCGAGACATCCACCTGCCGATCGAGCACCAGCGTGACGGCATCACCCGCCACGGCGGCGTTGCGCACCAGATCGAAGGTGACGATCTGCTTGACATTGGCGACCATGCCCGAGGGCAGGACGACAACGCTGTCGCCGGGCTTTACAGAACCGCCGGCAACCGTGCCCTGATAACCGCGAAAGCTTTCACCTGGCCGTGACACGCGCTGTACGGGCAGGCGGAAACCGCCGGACTGCGTGGAGCGGACGGTGGCAAGCTCCAGCGTCTCCACCAGCGTCGGGCCTTCATACCAGGGCATGGAGGCCTTACCTGACAGCACGACGTTTTCACCCTTCAGCGCCGACATCGGAATCGCGGTGATCTGCTTGATGCCGAGATCGGAGGCGAAATCGCGGAACTCGTGGGCGATCAGTTCGAAACCGGCCTTGTCGTAGTTCGTCAGGTCGATCTTGTTGACCGCCAGCACGAATTGCCGAATGCCCATCAGCGCCGCAATGGTGGCGTGGCGGCGGGTCTGTTCGAGAATGCCGGTGCGCGCATCGACCAGCAGCACGGCGAGATCGGCCGTGGAAGCGCCGGTCGCCATGTTGCGGGTATATTGCTCATGGCCGGGCGTGTCGGCGACGATGAAGGCGCGCCGGTCGGTGGCGAAATAACGATAGGCGACATCGATGGTGATGCCCTGTTCGCGCTCGGCCTGCAAACCATCCAGCAGCAGCGCGAAATCGGGCAAGCCGAGATCGTTCTGCTTGCCGCTGTCACGGTGCAGCGTGGCGGCCTGGTCTTCCTTGACGGCCTTGGTATCCCAGAGGAGACGGCCGATCAGGGTCGATTTGCCATCATCCACGCTGCCGCAGGTGATGAGGCGCAGAGGACGCGTGTCGCGCGCCACCTTCGAATGTTCTGCAAACGGCAGGATGGTGGCGGAAGAGGAGGGGGTGTTGGCGGCGGCAGTGCTCATCAGAAATAGCCCTCGCGCTTCTTTTTCTCCATAGAGCCGGACTGGTCGCGGTCAATGGCGCGGCCCTGCCGCTCGGAGACGGTGGCGATTTCCAGTTCGGCGATGACGTCCTGAAGCGTTGCGGCCTCGGAGCGGATGGCGCCGGTCAGCGGGAAGCAGCCGAGCGTGCGGAAGCGGATCGAGCCATGCTTGATCTCTTCACCGGGCAGCAGCTCAAGGCGCTCGTCCTCGGCAAGGATCATCATGCCGTCGCGCTCGATATAGGGGCGCTCGGCAGCGTAATAGAGCGGCACCAGCGGAATGTTTTCCGCCTCGATGTAACGCCAGATATCGACTTCGGTCCAGTTGGAAAGCGGGAAGGCGCGCACGCTTTCGCCCTTGCGGACCATGCCGTTATAGATGTTCCACAGCTCCGGGCGCTGGTTGCGCGGATCCCATTTATGGTCGGGCGTGCGGAAGGAATAGATGCGTTCCTTGGCGCGGCTCGCCTCCTCATCACGACGCGCGCCGCCGAAGGCGGCGTCGAACTGGCCGGCATCCAGCGCCTGACGCAGCGCTTCCGTCTTCATGATGTCGGTGTAGAGCGCCGATCCATGGGTGAAGGGGGTGACGTTTTCCGACGCGCCGCGCGGGTTGGTGTATGAAATCAGGTCGAGATCGTATTCCTTCACGATATTGTCGCGGAACTCGATCATTTCCTTGAACTTCCAGCCGGTATTGACGTGCAGCAGCGGGAAGGGAATGCGCCCGGGAAAGAATGCCTTGCGCGCCAGGTGCAGCAGCACGGACGAATCCTTGCCGATGGAATAGAGCATCACAGGATTATCGAATTCGGCGGCGACTTCGCGGAAAATATGAATAGCTTCGTTTTCAAGCGCCTTCAGATGCGGATCGAGCGGCGGCTTGGATGCGACGGTATTCTTGCTGTCCGTCTCGTGGACTGCGTTGGACATTGTGAACTCCGGGAGATGAACTGAATGATTATCGTTGCGGGATGGCGGAAACGGCGGGTGTCTGCTCCGCACCGGCGACGTGAAGACCGCATTCGCGCTTCTCGTCGTTCTCCCACCACCATCGTCCGGCGCGCTCAGGCTCGCCGGGCTTGATGGCGCGCGTACACGGCTCGCAGCCGATGGAGGGGTAACCGCGCTGATGCAACGGGTTGACGGGGATGTTTTCCTCGGCGACATAGGCCCTGATCTGTTCGATGTCCCAGTCGGCCAAAGCATTGATCTTGATAAGATTACGCTCAGCGTCGAACTCGGCGAATGGGGTCGTGGCGCGATTGCCGGACTGGCCGCGACGGAGCCCGGTGATCCAGAAAGCTGCACCCTCCAGTGCCTTGCCAAGCGGGATCAGCTTTCTGACATGACAGCAGGCGTGGCGGGCTTCGACGCTCTCGTAAAAGCCGTTGAGACCATACTTCGCTGCATAGGCATCGATATCGTCCTGCTCTGGCCGGAAACGGCGGATTTCGATGCCGAAGCGCTCCTCGGTTTCATCGATGAGATCGACAGTTTCCTTGAACAGCCGCCCGGTTTCCAGCGTCACGACGTCAATCGGCAGACGATGCGTACCGATGGCGGCGGTGATGACCTGATCCTCGATGCCGAGGCTGGTGGTGAAGACCGCACGCCCGCCGAGGCCGGCAATGAAGGAGAGACGTCCCGCAAGATCGAGCCCGGCAAGCGTGGCGTCGAGGGATGCGGTATCGGCGGCAGAAGCATTTGCTGAATTGATGGTCATTGTCACGTCCGGGATTTCCATGGCCGATTATTGTTGAAATCCGGCTATGCGAACAGAAATGACAGTCTTTGTGCGCTGCACTTCAGAGCAAAAATGCCTCACGCGCACGATCTATGAGCAAAAGATGCCCGTTCACCTTCTTTGCAGCTTGGATTTGAATTGTGACAACTTCTGCGCTAAGCGGGAATTGCCGGGTATCCGGGCTTGTGGTCTACTGGTTTTACGATGATTTCGCAGAAGGCAAAATATGCGCTGAGGGCGCTTCTTTCGCTGGCAAAGGCCGACGGCGGCTGTCCCGTGCAGATTTCCGACATTGCTCGCGAACAGGCCATTCCGAAAAAGTTTCTCGAACAGATCCTTCTCGAAATGAAGAAGGAACGGATCGTCGAAAGCCGGCGCGGCAAGCAGGGCGGTTATCTTCTGGCGCGCCCGGCGTCTGACATCACCTTCGGCGAAGTGCTACGCCTCATCGACGGGCCGCTTGCGCCCTTGCCCTGCCTGTCACAGACCGCCTATCGCCGTTGTGAGGATTGCGACGGCGAAAAGCAGTGCGAGATTCGCCACGTCTTCGCCCGCGTGGCCGATGCCACCCGCAACATCCTGTTCAACACCACCGTTGCGGATGCGGTGGCGGGTGTCGAAGTGCCCGAGCTTTTGACGGCCTGACCCGCCGGCGTCAATTGGC
>Ga0308165_1000247_pt1 | contig 125809 bp, 126 predicted proteins | sample PhyWR2_FD_201032 | JGI IMG/M metagenome (GOLD analysis project Ga0308165, IMG submission 201032) | Phyllosphere microbial communities from UC Gill Tract Community Farm, Albany, California, United States - DLSLW.R2 | ecosystem: Host-associated > Plants > Phyllosphere > Unclassified | place... | reverse complement strand
AGAATAGCGTACAGACACAAGGTGCGTACGCTATTACAGGCTAGTTCTATGACTGCCTTAGATAACAAATGTAATTAATTAAAATATTTCTTGGAAATTAACACAGAATCTTTGTGGTTAAAAAAAGAGATTCTGGCATGCGCCAGAATGACGGCAAGGATAGCTTTGCTTACTTTGCGCCTCCCTTAGCGCCCTTTGCGGTTAAAATGACTAGGCTTATGAAGTATCATTCTCTCAAAATAATTAACCGTTTGCTCAATTATTTTCATAAATATTTCGCTTTTTCAAAATTCTTTATATTTTTGTGGCTCATGATCAACAATATACATACCTGGCTTTGGCAAAGTAATTCGAAAACGGATTGCGCTGGCTGCGTATGAAAAAAATATAGTTTATCAACCTAAACCTTATTAAAGAACCATTAAAGCCCGGCGTAGAACCACACGCCGGGCTTTTTATTGTTAAAAAAAATAATTTAACCGTTGTTGCGATGCACGAAGCAATGACAACATAGTAAAATCATGTATAAAATAAATACAACTTACAAAAAACTACTTGCCGATACCACCACGCCGGTAAGCATTTACCTGCGCTTGCGCGATGTTTACCCGAACAGCATTTTATTGGAAAGTTCGGATTACCACAGCCGGGAAAACTCAATGAGTTTTGTTTGCGCCGATCCGGTGGCAGGTATCATTTTAAAAGGCTCGCGACTGGAAACTTATTTCCCGGATGGAGCCGTTGAAATTACCGAAAGCAAGAACCTGATAGCTGAAATTGCTGATTTTAAGGATAAGTTTAAGGAAACCGAACTGCCTGAAATTAAGTTTATATCGAGTGGCCTGTTTGGCTATTTTACCTGGAATGCCGTGCAGCATTTTGAAGATATTAAGTTTACTTCGGAGACCCCCGAAGGCGAGGAGATCCCTGAAATGCAGTATCACCTGTACCGGTATATCATTGCCATCGATCACTTTAAAAATGAAATTACCCTTTTCAAAAATACTTTCGAAGGCGAAGAAGAAGGTGGTTTGGAGAAAATGGAATACCTGATCCAGAATAAAAACTATCCGGAATATAAATTTCAGACCAGGGGTAAAGAATCTTCCAATTTAACTGATCAGGGTTTTATGGATCTGGTAGAAAAACTGCAAAAGCACATTTATCGCGGCGATGTTTTTCAGATTGTACCTTCACGTGCCTTTAAACAAGCTTTTTCGGGCGATGAATTTAATGTTTACCGTTGCCTGCGCTCGATAAACCCTTCACCATATCTGTTTTATTTCGATTACGGTAATTTCAAGCTCTTTGGTTCATCGCCCGAAGCACAGATTACAATCAAAAACAATTCGGCTAATATTTTCCCAATTGCCGGAACCTTTAAACGGAGCGGAAACGATATCGAAGATGCAGAACAAGCCAGAAAGTTAGAGCAAGACCCGAAAGAAAGTGCCGAGCACGTAATGCTGGTTGATTTGGCGCGGAACGATTTGAGCAGGCATTGTAACCGGGTAGAGGTAAAATCGTTTAAAGAAGTGCAATACTACTCACACCTGATCCATTTGGTAAGTAAAGTTAGCGGTCATTTACAAGAAAACGTAAGTGCTTTTAAGGTGGTTGCTGATACTTATCCGGCGGGTACTTTAAGTGGCGCACCGAAATATAAAGCCATGCAGCTGATTGATGAAAACGAAAAACTAGGCCGGAATTTCTACGCTGGAGCCATTGGTTTTATGGGTTTTAACGAAGATTTTAACCACGCCATCATGATCAGGACTTTTATGAGCAAAAATAACGAACTGCATTATCGTGCAGGAGCGGGTATAGTGGCCGATTCGGTACCCGAGACAGAGATGCAGGAAGTAAACAATAAAATTGCCGCGCTGCGTAAAGCGGTACAAATGGCAGAAGGAATATAGTAAAAATGTGAAATGGAGGATGTGAGGTGGAAGATGTAAATAAAGACGTTAATACAATGGAAAATATAAATAAGAAAACCGTTTTGGTGATCGATAACTACGATAGTTTTACCTATAACTTAGTGCATTTAATTAACGAAGTTGGCTTTGAGGCCGAAGTTTGGAGAAATGATAAGTTTGAGTTGGCCGATGTAGAAAAGTACGATAAGATATTGCTTTCTCCAGGTCCGGGTATCCCTGAAGAAGCAGGTTTATTACTGGATGTGATTAAAACCTATGCGCCAACCAAAAGTATTTTTGGTGTATGTTTAGGTCAGCAGGCTATTGCCGAAGCATTTGGCGGAACCTTGTACAATTTAGGTAGGCCAATGCATGGCATTGCTACACCCGTAACCGTTGTAGATGGCGATGAGCCTTTATTCTGGGAATGCCCGCAAACAATCAATGTTGGCCGTTACCATAGCTGGGTGGTTAGCAAAGATAATTTTCCATCGTGCTTAAAAATTACAGCCCGCGACCATAAGAACGAGATTATGGCGCTAAGGCACGAAACGCTTGATGTGCGTGGTGTACAGTTTCACCCTGAGAGTGTGCTTACCGAGTTTGGCAAGCAGATGATGGAGAATTGGTTAACAAATTAAGAGAAATCCGTCATTGCGAGGTACGAAGCAATCTTAATGCGATGGCCTTTCAATTGATATATAATAGGATAGAATGAATATTTTAGATAAAATCGTACTACGTAAAAAAGAAGAAGTTGCGGCTGCAAAAGCACTGGTTTCTGTTCAGGATTTAGAAAATGCGGTGCATTTTAAAAGAACGCCACATTCTTTTAAAGATTTTTTACTGGCAGCAGACCGTACAGGTATTATTGCCGAGTTTAAGCGTCGTTCGCCCTCAAAAGGATTGATTAACGGCGTAGCTGATGTAGCCGAAGTAACGCAAGGGTATAACAACGCCGGTGCATCGGCAATTTCGGTACTAACCGATGTTGATTTTTTCGGTGGTAAAAAAGAAGACCTTTTGGCCGCACGTGCAGCAAACGATATCCCGATTTTAAGAAAGGATTTCATGATTGATGAATACCAGATTCTGGAAGCGAAAGCCTGGGGAGCTGATATTATCTTGTTAATCGCGTCGATCTTAACTCCGCAACAGATTAATGATTTTGGCAAATTTGCCCATAATCTGGGTTTAAATGTGCTTCTAGAAGTACATAACCTCGAAGAATTGGAAAGAAGCATTTCGCCTAATTTAGATGCCATTGGGGTAAACAACCGCAACCTGGCCGATTTTACTGTTGACATCCAAACCTCGTTTGATTTGGTGAATAAAATCCCGGATGAGTTTTTGAAAATTTCGGAAAGTGCAATCAGTAATCCGCAAACCATTAGAGAATTAAAAACCGCTGGTTTTAACGGCTTTTTAATCGGCGAGAACTTTATGAAAACCGATAATCCGGGGGCTGCTATTAAGGAATTTGTGGCGCAGATTTAGTCTGCGCTAACTTCCGAAGTTTACTGGTGCGTTGTGCCTTAGAAACTTCGGAAGTTTTACGGACACAAATTTTGTATCTTTGCATCAATTACATGGGAAGACAAAAATTTTATGATACTGCCATTGTGCAGGAACGGGCAATTTTAGTTGGAGTAGTAACTCCCGGCGAGAAGGAAGCCCAAACCAAAGAATATTTAGACGAGCTGGCCTTTTTGGTAGATACAGCCGGAGGGAAGGTAGAGAAGGTTTTTACGCAAAAAATGCTCAAGCCCGAACGAGCCACTTTTGTGGGCACGGGTAAGCTCGAAGAAATTAAAGCGTACGTTAAATCAGAAGAAATTGATACCGTAGTTTTCGATGATGAATTGTCGCCATCGCAACTGCGCAATATAGACCGCGAATTAGGTGTTAAGGTGTTAGACCGGAGCAATTTAATTCTCGATATTTTCGCCAATAGGGCCCAAACTGCCCAGGCCAAAACCCAGGTAGAGCTAGCACAGTTACAATACGTTTTGCCTCGCTTAACCGGTATGTGGACGCACTTAGAACGCCAGAAAGGCGGTATCGGGATGCGTGGCCCGGGTGAAACCCAGATTGAGAGTGACAGAAGGATCATTTTAAATAAAATCTCTTTATTAAAAGAACGTCTGAGGAATATAGACAGGCAGAACGAAACGCAACGCAAAAACCGTGGTCAGCTGATTAGGGTGGCGCTGGTAGGTTATACCAACGTAGGTAAGTCTACCATCATGAACATGCTCTCGAAATCGGAAGTATTTGCAGAGAATAAGCTCTTCGCTACTTTAGATACTACTGTTCGTAAAGTTGTGATCGAGAACCTGCCTTTTCTGTTATCTGATACGGTTGGGTTTATCCGTAAACTTCCTCACCATTTGGTAGAATGTTTTAAATCTACCCTTGATGAAGTTAGGGAAGCCGATTTGCTGGTTCACGTGGTTGATGTTTCGCATCCAAATTTCGAAGATCAGATCAATACCGTTAACGAAACCTTAAAAGATATTGGCGCAATTGATAAAGACATGATTCTGGTTTTTAATAAAATTGATGCCTATGTTTCGCCAGAAGTGGAGCAAGGTGATGAAGATGGTAAACTGACGTTGGAGGATTTTAAAAACAGCTGGATGAGTCATGGCAAAGTGCCGGTACTATTTATTTCGGCCACACAAAAAGAGAATATAGAAGAATTTAAAACGTTATTGTACGATAAGGTTAAAGCTGCACATGTGGCGAGGTATCCGTATGATAGCAATTTGCTTTATTAGATAAATTCCGTCATTACGGTGCGCAAATATTAAACCTTACAGGTTTTTAAAACCTGTAAGGTTTGGTAGCAGAGTGTAATAACGATAGATAAATAGAATATGGAAAGTAAACGTCAGCAGAAATTTGCAGGAGTATTACAAGAGGAGTTAGCACAGGTTTTTCAGCGCGAAGGAGCTTCATTTTTGCCCAATACATTAGTAACCATTACACGTGTAAGGGTCTCGCCGGATTTGGCAGTGGCTAAAGTTTACCTGAGCTTTTTCAATACCAATAATACCACGCTTTCAATCAACACTGTGAATGCACATGCCGGAGAGATCAGATATAAATTGGGAAGCAGAATTCGCCACCAGGTAAGGGTTGTGCCCGAACTGACTTTCTTCGTAGATGATACCAACGAATACGTAGAACGGATGGATCATCTTTTTGATAAGATTGCCAAAGAGCCGAGACAAAAGGACGAAGACAGCGAATAATTTTTTGTGAGGAAGCTAAGGGAACCCGTTAATTTCTTCACACACTTTATACCGGCTTTGATTGCAATTCCGGCCGGATATTTTTTGCTTCAAAAATGCCATACCCCAATTGAATACACCGCTGCCTGGATTTACAGTATTGGTACTTTTATTCTTTTCGGGGTAAGTGCCATGTACCATGGCTACCCGGCTACAGAATATGGGGTAAGGTTTTGGCAAAAGTTTGATCATTGCTGCATTTACCTCATGATTGCAGGTTCTTACAGTCCTACGGCGCTGCTTGTTTTTGATGACTGGCTAAGCTGGAGCTTATTTGCGATTGTATGGATTATTGCCATTGTTGGCTGTCTGCTTAAAATCTTTAACCGGTTAAAAAGTACCGCTATTTCACTGTCTATTTATATTTTAATGGGCTGTTTAATTGTGCCTTTGATGCAAAAAATGTTGGGCACGCTACCCATTGGTGCTGTAGGCTGGTTGCTTTTAGGCGGTATTTTTTACATAGGCGGCACCTATTATTATGCAAAAGATAAACCGTTATCCCGGTGGATGCACAGTCATGAGCTTTGGCATTTATTTGTAATTGGTGGTGCACTATCGCACTACATTTACAATTACGTTTATATTTTTAAATAAACTTTCTCCATGCGTATGCTCGGACAGGTAATTGCAGCCAACCGTAATTTGATCCACAAGGTCGTGGATTTCGATCCGGAACATGATCAGCTTTTAGCCCTTGATTTTACTGCTGCCAATACCGAACTCAGTAACGACATTCTGGATAATATTGATCGGTTCTCGGGCTGGGTTGAAGAAAAACTTGCGTTAAACCATGCAAAGTACGGCATTGGTGGCTACAACGAGCACCGCACCATATATTCGCGCAGTGCACATTTTGATACCGGTGAAGAACCCCGTAGACTGCATTTAGGGGTAGATATTTGGGCTCCGGCCGGAACATCTATTTACAATTTCTACGATGCAACCGTTCAGAGCTTTGTGAATAACGACAACTATGGCGATTACGGCGCGACCATCATTTTAGCTTATGATATTGCAGGGTATAAATTCAATGCGCTTTACGGCCACCTGAGTTTAGCTTCGTTAAATAACCTGGAAGAGGGAATGTTGATTAAAGCAGGAACCAAATTTGCCGCACTCGGTAATAAAGATGAAAACGGCTGCTGGCCACCACATCTTCATTTTCAGTTGATTGAAGATATGCAGGGCTTAAAAGGCGATTACCCAGGGGTATGTAAGTTTAGTGAAAGGGAAAGGTATTTGGCAAATTGTCCTGATCCGGAGCTTATTTTGAGATCTACTTTTATTTAACCGTAAAGATAAAGAAGCAACTCGCCAAGGATGCAAAGTTTAGCCGTAACTTTTCCGTGTTTCTGTGCTTCCGTGGCAAAAAAAAACATTCCTTTCTGTCGCCTATTTTTAACCACCGAACACACCGAGGGAGACACAGAGCACACAGAGGTTTTTTCCCTCTTTTATCGTCACCCTGAACTTATTTCAGGGGCTCTTAATTTCTGTGTTTTCTGTGCTTCCGTGGCAAAAAAAAACATTCTTTTCTGTCGCCTATTTTTAACCACCGAGCGCACTGAGGGGGCACAGAGCACTGTCGTCACCCTGAATTTATTTCAGGGTCTCATATCTTCCGTGTTTATGAGCTTCCGTGGCAAAATTTTTAACCACCAAGAGCACAGAGAAGAGGCACCGAGTGCAGTGATTTTTTTTATTATCGGAAAGATGCTGAAATAAATTTACTGCGTAGCTTTCCGCTTCACTCCAGGTCAGCATGACGATTATGGGGGTGGCAAAACAGATAAGCCTTTCAGCTTTTTTTAGTAAATTAGTAATATGAAATACCTGTTCACCGTTTGCTTGTTTCTTTGCTGTTCGTTGGGCATGGCTCAGGTGCAGTTTAAATCGGGTAAAAGCGGTTTTACCAATTTCCTCAGGGATAACACCATTTACCCGCAATTTTCGAAAGACAACTGCATTCAGGGAACGGTAAATGTGAGTTTCAAACTGGATGAAAACGGAAAAGTATATTTTTCTAAAATAAGTAAAGGAATCTTGTCTGATCTGGATGAAGAAGCCCTGCGCCTGGTGCGGTTAAGCAGTGGTAAGTGGCAGGTACCGGCAGGTTACGATACCACCATTTCGATTATTGCACCTGTTAAATTCCAGCTTTCGGGTTACAATTGTGAAGGAAAATCAAGTGATGATATTCAGGAAGCCATTCGCAACTATCAGGCTGAAGAAGGTTTAACCAATTCGGTTATTAATTTCTATAAAAACATTGATCAGGCCAAACCGGGACAGGAAATCCAGATCATGGCCATTAAAAACCAGTTAGGCATTGACGATGAATACCTGGACGACCGCATTAAAATGGGTTTGAAAAAAATAAAGCAGGGCGATAAACAAGGGGCCTGTGAAGACTTTCTTTTTGTTAAATACATGGGGAGCAAAAACGCGGATGATTATCTGGCCAAATACTGTAAATAATAACTAGATCTTTTATTGCAAGCAAATCTGTGAGGAAAGCGTGGTTATTGTGGCCACTTTTTTACCCTTGCACTTTGCTGGTGTCCATTTAAAAGATTTAGCAATCTTTAACATCTGCTTGCCAACTTTACCAACCTGATCCTTTACTACCCTTTCTCTGGAAATACTGCCATCTACATCAACTAAAAAAGATACCATGAACCGGGTTGATGCACCACTTGGAATCGAATCTAATCTTACAGCAGACATTGCCCTATAAAGTTTAGCCAGGCCTCCTTCATTTGTAGCGGGTTCATCATAGCTGCTATAAATTACCTTGCCCGTTAAAAGGTCTTTTTTATGGGGGCAATCTGTTTTGTTGGGTGCAGGAGAAGTAGTTTTCTGGTTAATAAAATAACCGAAAACCGTACTAAGAAGCATCGAAAGCGTTAACATTAATCTGAACATGGAGCAATGAATTTGAATAATGGCTAATCCAAGATAACAAAATTGATTAATTTAGCCAACAATGAAGAACACCACCCGATTTTTTGCCTTATTGGATATCATCAGTATCATTTTGCTGGCCAAACAATTTTGGCAAATCTTAACACACTTAAACGAAATTCCCGATCAGGTACTTTCGCAAGCCAAAGTGGTATTATTGCTGCCCTTATTCGTTTCGCTGTTTATCTCTGCCGGTGGTTTAATCCTGAATAAGAAGTTTGGTTTTATCACGTATTACATCCAGTTTCCGCTTCGCCTGGTGGTATGGGTGTTCTCTATTGGCTTCATTACCTTTTTACCCGAAATGTTAAACCTCAGTGAGCGCTGGTTCGACATCCTGTTCCGCATCTGTTTTATTGCTGAATTTTTCAGGTTGTATTTCACCATTAGGATTCACCGTTCTTTATTTCGTTAGGCAGAATAACCGTAATGGCAGCTGGTATGATGCTGGCCTCAACTTTATTTACGCGACCAATATATTCGCCATCTACCTGAAAATGGGCTCTGTGTTTAGAAGAAATTCTGACTTCAGCAGTTTGGAAAACTTCAATTTTCTTTGGGTTAAAGGGTAGTTTGGTAAACCATATTTTTAAGATTTCGAGATAAGAGTAATCCTTAACTAAAACCACTTCAAAAAGGTCATCATCCAGTTTACCATCCGGGTTTATCTTCAATCCCGTTCCATACATCGTGGCATTGGCAATGGCTACCATGGCCGCTTTAGAGGTTATGGTTTCGTTTTTGAGCCTGAGTTGTACATCCATCCTGCGGTGGTTCCAAAGGGCATGCCAGGTAGCCTTGGCGTAACCCCACATGCCACGCTGCGGCAGGGTATCGAATTTTTTAACCAGATAGGCATTAAAACCCAGATCGGATAAATGAATACAGATTTCATCATTGAGCTTAACCACATGGATTTTCTGCAAACGACCTTCTGCTACAATAGCCAGTGCCAGTTCTACATCCGTTGGGATACCCAGTTCTTTGGCCATGCCATTGGCCGAACCTGCAGGAATAATGCCTATCGGTGTTGCTGTATTCAATAAACATTCAGCTACCAGTTTCAGCGTTCCATCCCCCCCAACGGCTATTACACGATCGGCGTTTGAACTGGATATCTTTTGCTTAATCTTGCCTAAAGAGCAATCTTTGGGCAATTCGAAAAGATCGGTTTCTATTGCCTTATCTTTAAAATACGCAGCAATTACTTCCTTTAAGTTTATATCGTGACTGCCAGAGCCTGGATTAATGATGAATAGTAATTTCATGGGTTGACCGATGCTTTTAATCACAAACAACTTTTAATAAACTCTGTTTTAATAGCGATGAATAAAACGGTAAGTGTAAAAGTATATCATGGTTATGGCCACGCGCATAACCTGGTGGTGTATGGCCATGTTTTTAAACGAAAAGCTAAAACCAGGCAGATTTACAGCAATAATATCATGGTTAATATTGTACATCTTTTGAAGCTCTTTATTTTGAAACCCTATGCTTTTGTGGATGTACGTTTGCAGTTTTTTGATCAGACTATCTATAACAAAACCGAACACGATGGCTTCTTTAAGTTCGAATGGAAGGCCGGGCGTGAAATTCCGGCCGGATGGCACTACGTAAAAGTAGAAGCAGTTGATGCAGCCGGAAAAGTTTTGAACGCCGGAGAAGGGAAGGTTTATGTGCCGCACCTTACCCAATATGCTTTTATTTCTGATGTTGACGATACGGTAATGGTTTCGCATTCGGCTACCATTGGCAGGAGGCTGCGGGAGTTATTTATTAAAAACCCACATACCCGAAAAACCTTTCCTGATGCAGCCAGCCATTACCAGCAGCTCGCCCTCTCGCATACCGACCCAGTACAACCCAATCCTTTCTTTTATGTGAGCAGCAGCGAGTGGAACCTGTACGATTACTTACTTGAAACTTTCAGGTTTAACAAATTACCGGATGGAGCTTTTCTACTCAATACATTAAAAAAATGGAAAGATTTAATCAAGACGGGTAAAACAGGTCACGAAGGGAAGTTGCTACGGGTAATGCGGATTTTGGATGCCTTTCCGAACCAGAAATTTGTGTTTTTTGGCGACAATTCGCAGCAAGACCCTGAAATTTATACCTCCATTGTAGAAAAATATCCTCAAAATATCGAAGCGGTTTATATTCGTAACATTCGCCCGGAAAAAGAAGCAGAAACAAAGGCTTTGCTTAAAAAAGTAGCGGATAAAAATGTTAGCGCCTGCTTATTTAACGAAAGTAAAGAGGCGATTGAGCATTCGAGGTTGATAGGGTTGATTCAATAATTTATGGAGCGCAATTGCAGTGCTGGTCGGTTTCAGCAGGCCCGCTTTTCTTCCTGCCCCGATGAAGTATCGTGGGCATCCATTCAATCGGGGCTAGGGACAGCGTTTTTGCCAATGGAACAGGCCAGAGTTCAAATAAACTCTTTTGCAATTGCCCTTTGCTCAGTCCGTCATTGCCAGCTTGACTGGCAATCTTAATGTAATAAGGCTTTTATGAAATCGACTTTCCGAAAGGGGTAAAGGCTAAATTCATTAATTTAAAATGTTGGCGGCCAAACGGAATACCCACAATGGTGATGCACAGCAAAATGCCGAAGAACAGGTGAGTTAAAGCAATCCAGAAACCACCGCAGAAAATCCAGATCAGGTTCATGATGGTAGAAAGGCAACCGGTATTGGATGAGGTATCGGTTATTTTAACCCCAAAAGGAGCCAGGCCAACAATGGCAAATTTAAAACATTGAATCCCGAAAGGGATGCCTACAATGGTTAAGCAAAGGATCAGTCCGCCGATAATGTATTCGAAGAAAATAAATATACCACCAAAAATAATCCAGATAATATTGCCTAAAAAGTTCATTGTATTTTTAGTTTAAGATTGACTTTCGAAGTATTTGTTACAGGATCATTCTTCTTTTCCCTAAATCATCGGAATCTGATAATCGAGTTTGCGGCTTTTAAAAAATGTTTTTAATTTTTGCCAGGTGATCATTCTCAAGCTATCCGAAAGCTTAATATCATCAGAGGTTACGAAATGTTTGCAGTCAAAACAGATATCAAAAAAGGAGCATTTATCTTGTTTATAAATTAAGATACCATGATGGGGCGTAAAGCACATACCCCTTTCAAATGTTTCTCCCAATTTTAGTGGCATAATTAAAATGCTAGCTAATACGTCGATATCTTTTTTGCCAAGTTTTAGCCTTTGCTTTATAATTTTTCCGTTTAGTTTTCCATTCTCAATTAAACGGGGAGAATAATCACCATCGTTAAGGACTGGAGTATATGTTAAAGTATGACTAACGATAACTACAGAATCGGCTGACATAAAGGTTTCATAAACTTTGTTTTTACTTGTTTGTGCAAAACTAGCTGGTGTTATAAAGGAAAGTAGAACAGCTAAAGTGAGGAAGATTTTTATCATGAGCGTTAACAATTAAAACTAATATAGGCTTTTTTTGAGGTATTCTTTTGTAATTTAGGGATACACACAAAAGAAACACCACATGAAAAAATTATTGATCTCAGCGGCTGCAGTCGCTTGCTTTGCGTTGTCTGCTGCGCGGGCGCAAACTGTTAATGGTACCAGATTAACAGACCTTAAAGCCGATTATATTGAGGTTTCGGCAGTAAAAAGTACTTTTGCGGATAAATTATGGATTAAGCTGGAGTATGGCCAAAAGGTTTCGGAGTTAAATGATGCCTGTATTAAAGACGACGATGGTAAACGCCTGGAATTTAATTCGGCAATTGATGGAGTGAATAAACTCAAAAATTACGGCTATGAATTGTTTAGTGTTTATACCGCGCAGGTTAGTACAGATTCCAATCGGCCTGTATATGTGCTAAAAAGGAAATAAACAAATAGCTCTGGGCTTAAGCCCAGAGCTATTTGTCTATCTAGATAAAATCAAGTGTATTAAACTTTTTGTTCAGAATATCTGCATTGTTTACATCGAGCCATTTATCCAGAATGGTTCCGTAAACCTGCCTGAAATCTAGCTGGTATTTTAAGTCACCGGTGTCCAGATCACTTAGATTTGGGGCAGCATTAAAAATACCCTGTTTTTTTAATTTCCCCCCGAAAACGAACATGTTGTTAGCCGTTCCGTGATCGGTACCATTGCTTGCATTCTGCTCAACCCTGCGACCAAATTCAGAAAAGGTAATGACCAAAGTATCATCGAGCTTATTGTTCGATTTTAAATCTTTTAAAAATGCGGCCATGCCTTCGCTATATTGTTTAAGCAGGTTACCTTGTTGCCCAATCTGGTTTACGTGGGTATCGAAGCCACTCAGCGAAACATAGTAAACCCTGGTTTTCAATCCAGAAGAAATAAATTTAGAAACCGTTTTTAATTGATTTGCAAAACCACTGTTTGGGTAAATTGATTTAGACTGGTAAATTTTCGAAGTATTCTGAATGTAACTGGCCGAAGATGAAGTTTCAATCATAGTTTTATACAAATAACCTAAATTATCTTCGTCTAAATGCTCCTTGTCGTTTTGCAGCATGGCTTTAAAAAACGGATCGTTGGTGTTGCGGAATAAAGCTGCGGGATCTTTTAAGGCAATTCCTTTTTTAGTTTGCCCTTTCATGGCCAGCGAAAGTGAATCATCAACTTCGATAGCGGTGTATGGAAATTTGCAGGTTTGGCAATTGCTGTCTAAATAACGGCCAATCCACCCGGTTGATAGAAACTGGTTGCTATCGCTACCGGTTTGCCAGATATCCATTGAACGAAAGTGTGAACGGTCGGGATTGGGGTAGCCTACATCGTTAATAATGGTCATCCAACCCTGATCGTGAATTTCCTGTAAAGCAGCCATGTTAGGGTTTAGGCCCTGCATATCGTTTAGCTTTATAACCTCTTCGGGCTTAATGGCAATGCTTTTCCTTTTCTGGTAATAAATATCATTACCGAAAGGGATAACGGTGTTTAAACCGTCGTTACCACCCGATAACTGCACCACTACCAAATTTTTGTAAAGGCTTAATTCATCAAGCGCCATGGCTTCGAGCGGTTTCATAAAAGCCGGCACAAATAACGAGCCTGCAGCAACAAAACCTGTATTTCTTAAAAAATTTCTTCTGTTCATCTTGTTAGTTCTTTACTGGTGTGCTTTGGTTGGTAGTTTAATGTTTATAGTTTAGTGTTTAAAAAACAGGCTGTTGACTATAAGCCATCAACTATTAACCAATTTTTAACAAAGTTGATATTCGGGCATGCTGGTAATTTCGACTGCAGTGCTTCGCAAGCCTTTATTATCGCTCACCATTGAGGTTATTTTAGTATTCAATTTTGGCTGCAACAGAAACTCGGTAAGCTCCAGCGGCGTTAAGCCTTTGGGCAGGGTATCTAAAAATTTAGGCCAGTCGGCATTTGCATTTACGTACGATTTTGGCTTGTTGTTGGCATTTGCGTTGCTGGTTGCCGTTCTGCTCAAGGCAATTACAGCTTCATCTTCGGGATCGGCCTTACCGCTGAAATCAATTTCGCCATCGTTTAAAACCAGCGATGGGATGCGCATTCTGAGCATGAGGGACGAGCTGTCGATCCAGCTTTGCCCGCCCGGCCAGCCTGCAACGTTGGGTGGGTTAAATAAATACTGACCTAAACTGCTTTGCAGCTGGATGAGTACTTGTGGTTTGTTGTAGGTAACATAAAACTCGCGACTTAAACCTACCAGAAATTCGGCCGGCGATTTAATTTTCGTACCCACATTTTCCGGGTCGTAAAACCAATCGGAAGTGAACATCTTTTTCATCATGGCACCTATATCGTACTTCGAATTAAAAAAATGTCCGGCCAGTTCTTTAATATGAGCATCGTTAGGGGTATCGTTAACAAAGAATTTATATACTTTCTGTGCGATAAATTGTGCCGTTTGGGGCTTTTCTAAAATGATATCGATTATGTGTTCGCCTTCAAAGTTGCCAATTTTACCAAAGAAGGTTTTGGTGCCATCATCGTGCAGGTTTTTACGGAATATAAAAGAACCATCCTTGTCGTACATCCAGCCTGTAAATGAACGTGCCGATTCTTTAATGTCTTGCTCGGTATAATTACCTCTGCCAAGGGTAAAAAGCTCCATCAGCTCGCGCGCAAAATTTTCGTTCGGTTTGCCTTTGCGGTTCTGCTGGTTGTTGAGATATTGCAACATGGCAGGAGCTTTCGATACTTCGATCAAAAGTGTTTTAAAGCTGCCTAAAGCATTTGCCCGCTGGATATTATTTAACTGTTGCGCAAAAAATGGGTTGTTGTTGCGGCAGGCAAAATGTCCGTGCCAAAAGAGCGTCATCTTTTCCCGCAAAGGGGCATCGGTGTTAATCATTTTGTTTACAAATGCGATGTTGAGATCGCGGCTTACCTCATTTTGCTCGCGAACAATTTGCTGGCGCATTTTCTTTTCATCGTCAGTAAGGTCTTTTTTGGAGTATAAACCTGCCTGAGCCAATAACTGTCGCTTCGATTCATAATCATTTACCAAAGCAATCGGATCGTCTTTTTTCGAATTTTCGATCAGGTGATCAACGGTTTTCTCGAGATTTTTCTTGCTTAATTTTTCGAGGTCGGTATACGAAATTCCGAAGCCGGCACGGTTATAAAGATGTTTAACTTTGGAGAAATTATCTTTTGCGCTCATAGTTAACGATTTTACAGTATGACTTATTTAAAACGCAAGGGTTTAATCTTTGTTTTCTTTCTTATTTTCGTCCATGTTTTTTCAATTGTTAGCCGATGATCCCGCTTTTCCCGATCCTGCCCTGGCAGAAGAGGATGGTTTGCTGGCTATCGGCGGCGATTTAAGCATGGAAAGGCTGTTAATTGCCTACTCGAACGGTATTTTTCCCTGGTTTAGCGAAGATGATCCCATTTTGTGGTATTCGCCACATGAACGCTGTGTAATTTATCCCGATAAAATTAAGATCAGCAAAAGCATGAAGCAGGTTTTAAAGCAGGGGATATTTAAGGTGACCCTTAACCAGGCTTTTGAAGAAGTGATCTTAAATTGTGCTACTTCTGTAAGAAAAGGGCAGGATGGCACCTGGATTACGGCTGAAATGCAGCAGGCCTACCTCAACCTGCATCAAAATGGTTATGCACATAGTGTAGAGGTTTGGCAGGATGATAAATTGGTTGGTGGTTTGTATGGCTTAAAGGTAAACCGGGTTTTTTGTGGCGAGAGCATGTTTAGCCGTGTGAGTAATGCTTCAAAAACTGCGCTGATTTTTTTAAGTAAATTGAATATTGATCTGATTGACTGCCAGTTACCGAACGATCATTTAATGAGCTTAGGTGCCGAAATGATTAGTCGTGAAACATATATGGAAATGCTTCAGTCTGAAGTTTAATTTCTGTTAGCGGCATCATTCAGTTCTTGTTCTCTCATGGCTTTTTCTATCCTTTTGTCGGGTATAAACCAGATGCAGGCTACGCAGAAGTAAAGCGCAACGCCCAACCATGGGTTTATAAAGCTCAAGCCAATTCCGGCAATATAAAAAAGCAACGAAATTTTACCTTTGGCATCGTTTCCTACGGCTTGTACCACTAAAGAGTCGCGGCCTTCAGTCCTTTTAATTACGATTACAAATAGTGTATACGCTACTGCAGCCAAAAAAAGAACTCCGCCATAAACAATTACCGGCCATAGCGCAAAGTGATTTTCGCCCATCCAGCCTGCAGCAAAAGGAAATAGCGATAACCAGAAGAGAAAATGGAGGTTGGCCCACAACATGGCTCCGCTTACTTTTTTTATGGCGTGCAGTAAATGGTGGTGATTATTCCAATAAATGCCTACAAAAATAAAACTTAAAATGTAGCTGATGAATTTGGGAATCAAAGGTTTTAGACTTGCCAAAGTTTCGCTATGCTCAGGAACTTTAATTTCTAAAACCATAATGGTGATGATGATTGCGATTACGCCATCACTAAATGCTTCTAGTCTGCCTTTGTTCATAAGTAGTATGCGTTAACCTGCCAGGTACAATTATTAGCTAATTTATATAAAAAATAAAAACCTGCAAGGTATTACCTGCAGGCTCTTTATTGTTATGTTGTTGAAATTATAATTCCCTAACCCAGATATTCCGGAAACTAATTGCCGGGCTGGGATCGCCGTGATCTTGCAATTTAATTGATGCCGGACCATGTTTTTTATACTCAGGAGCGCCAATGTATCTGGTTTCGCCTTTTAAAACAAAGCCGTTTTGCAACAATACACCATTTAAAAACAAGGTTACACTTGCTGGTTTTTGTAAGGTTCCGTCTTCGTTAAAACGCGGTGCATTCCAAATGATATCGTAATATTGCCATTCGCCTGGTTTTTTGTTGGCGTTAGCTAACGGGATACCTTGTTTGTAAACGCTACCGGTTTGTCCGTTAACATAGGTTTTATTGTTGTAAGCATCCATAATCTGGATTTCGTAACCATCATCTCCACCGCCAGTTGAAGCTAAAAATACCCCGCTATTTCCGCGTGCCTGTCCTTCGCCCGAAATATTGGCCGGAATTTTCCATTCCAGGTGCAACTGGTAATCGGTAAATTTTTTATTGGTTTCGATATTGCCGGTTCCTTTTTTAACGGTAAAGAAACCATCATCAATAGTCCAGGCAGCAGGTTTAGACGGATCTTTTACCGAGTGCCAGGCATCCAGGTTGCGGCCGTTAAATAATATAATGGCATCAGAAGGGGCATCTTGTGGCAATTTACCCGCAGTAACAATTTTTGGTACAGGTTCCCAAACCTCGGTAGTTTTGGGGTCTCTGGCAGGATCTGGTTTTTTATCTTGTGCCATAGCTTGCCCTGCAAATAAAACAGGAATAAATAATAGTGTGTATTTGTTCATAATTGTGGTTTAACTTTTTAAAGTTAACCAGTTTATTAAGAAATGGAAATTTGGTATTTAAAATTTTACCCCAAATCGTCTACAACATAGGTTTCGCTAATGATAATTTCATCAGGAGCGAGATCTTCTTTTCGTTGTTCGGCTAAATCGCGCATAGGGCAATAACCCGTGATGCCACGATATAATAATCCGGCACCAATGGCGGCACCTGTTAAGCCGATTACAGGATGAGAGAAAACACTGGTAATGCCTTTAAATAGCAGGTAAGCGCCTGTTGCACCTGATAGCCAACGCTCTGATTTGGAAACATTCTGAAATAATTCGGGATATTTCCAGGCTTCTTTTACGTTGTTTACTGCGGTGTTGAAATCTTGATTTGTCATGATGGTAGAGTTTATGTTCTACAGTATAACAAGAAAGGGGTGAATGAGTTTGAAGTAATTTAAATTGTGGGGCTAATAAAATTATTTTACCACCTAAGATAGGTAAGGGCATTTAAGCCGGTCGTTATCTCGACTCAAGCGTATCGATTTTTCATCGATAGCGGAATGGAGAGATCTTTAGTGTTGAGATTTCTCGACTACGCTGCACTCCGCTCGAAATGACGATTCTGTTGAAACCCAGTGTTGCCCTACAATTGATGAGAATGATAGCTTAATTCAAGATCTCTCGTATATCTTCCTTACTCAATGATTTAAAGAAACTCTCCTCAGTAGTGATGAGTGAATTGGCCAGTGATTTTTTGCGGTTTTGTAACGCCAGAATTTTCTCTTCAACGGTATCTTTGGCAATAAACTTATAGATGAAAACCTTTTTATCCTGCCCAATGCGGTGTGTCCTGTCGATAGCTTGTTGCTCTACTGCGGGGTTCCACCATGGGTCGAGAATAAAAACGTAATCGGCTTGTGTTAAGTTTAAACCTACACCACCTGCTTTTATCGAAATTAAAAATACCTTCAGTTCGGTGTTTTGCTGAAATTCTGCTACAATTTCTCCCCGGTTACGCGTTGCGCCATCCAGGTAAGCGAAAGGAATATTTTCGGCTTCGAAATGTTTTTTAAAGATATCGAGGTGTTTTACAAACTGCGAGAAAACCAAAACCTTGTGACCGCCTTTTAAAACATTATCCAGTGTATGGATTACGTTTTCAAATTTCCCCGAATCTGACATATATTCTGCATCGATCATTACCGGATGATTAGCCAACTGGCGCAAAGCAGTTAAGCCCTGTAAAAGCTGAACCTGTTTTTGGGCAAAAGTTCCATCATCCATACTCTGCAACAAATCGTTGCGGTAAGCCGATTTTGTTTTTTCGTAATAGGCGGCCTGGTCTTCACTCATATCACAGTAAATAACCTGCTCGGTTTTGGGTGGCAACTCTGCAGCTACCTGTTCTTTTGTTCTGCGGAGTACAAAAGGTTTAATTATAGTTTGCAGCTTGCGGGCTTTTTCCTCATCTTTTTTCTTCTCAATAGCCTGAACATATTCTTCGAAAAAGAAAGTTTGCGTACCCAATAAGCCCGGGTTTAAAAAGGTTAACTGCGACCATAAATCGCTAACCGAATTTTCTACGGGCGTACCACTCAAAATTAAACGATGCTTTGATTTGAGACTTCTAACAGCTTTGAACGATTTGGATGCAGGGTTTTTAATGTTCTGACTCTCATCTAATATCACATAGTTGAAGTAAAAGTTTTTCAACTCATCCACGTCTACCCGGGTTACGCCGTAAGTGGTAATAACGATATCATAATTGGCAAAATTGGCTACATCTTTATTCCGGTTGGTACCGGTATGGGCCAGTATTTTAAGTTTTGGTGTAAACTTTTTAGCCTCTGTTAACCAGTTATAAATTAGAGAGGTTGGCATGATAATAAGCGAAGAAGTTTGGATGCCCTGCAGCTGATCGTCTTCTTTTACTTTTTGCAGCATGGCTAGTGTTTGGATAGTTTTACCCAAACCCATATCATCGGCCAGGCAGCCGCCAAAGTTATATTCACGCAAAAAGCTGAACCAATTGTAGCCCGCTTTCTGGTAATCGCGTAAACTGCCTTTAAAATGAGCTGGCATCTGCGTGTCGGCAATATCTTCAAAATCAGATAGGCGCTGGAGCTTACGCTCGAGTGTAACATTGGCAAGGCTATCTTCGGCCAGATCGTTAATCAAGCCAATGTGGTGTTTCTTAAGCTTTAAACTTTTGCCAGCTTCGGCCAGGCTGAATAAACTGCCATATTGCGTAAACCATTTATCCGGAATAATAGCTACCTCGCCATCGGGTAACAGAAATTCGCGTTTTTTATGCAGGATATGTTGTTTTAAAGAAAGAAAAGGTATCTGGTATTTACCAAACCAAACCACGGCATTGATATCGAACCAGTCGTTTTCTTCTTTAACCTCAAGGTCGATTTTGCTCACACCAAACACAAATTTCTTTTGTCCGGTAGCTTGTTCAATTTCAAAACCCGAGGCTTGTAATATTTCAATGTGCTCATTTACCCAGTTTATAGCGGCATAACTCGGGTTTTCTTCTCCCGAGATCACCTCCAGGTTACTGAATAATGAACTTGTTTTTTTGAGGCCGAGAGACAAAAGCAGATTGAACTGTTTTTTCTCCCAATCTGCCGAACGTTTAATGCGGTGAAAAATATAATTATCAGCAGTTTTCTCCAACCGAACGGTTACTTTATGTGCGTTTTCTACCGGGAAGGTATATTCGCCATATTTGAAGTACAGCTGAATTTGCGAAAGACCACCATCTACATACAATACTTTAATTACCGGGATGGCTTCAAATTGTTCGGTCCTGATTTCGAAGCCTTCGGCATAAACATGGTGCTTCTCGATTAAAGGAGCAACAAATTTTTCGAAATAGGTAGCCTCGGTAGTTTTAGGGATGGCAATGTAACGCTTGTTCAAAAAGGGCTGTAGTTTTTTGCCTTCAATATCCTGATCAAAAAAGTACAATACATCATTAAGCAATAACCAGGCAGGTTTGTTGCTAATGATTTGTGCTTCTTTAAACATAAACTCGATGCGCAGGTTCTGGTACTTAATGGTAGGGAAGTAGCGTGTTTCGGTTTCGTTTCTGCGGAAGTGAAAAAGGATAGAAGCGGGTTCGGCGGCGAGTTCGATTTTACGCTCAACCGGCCAGCCATCTTTATCCATTACATAAAGCTCGTTTTTGATTTTTAATATTTCTAAAGCTTCGGCCAGTTTCTTCTCTATTTTCGGACGTACGCTTTCATAAAATTTAACGTCGAAAACCTTGGTGAAGAACTCTGTTGGCCTGATTAGCTTTTTATAATATTTTTTGATAACCGAATCCTGCTCCATGTCATCCAAAATCCTGATCAGCTTATAATCGATATCGCTTAAGAAACGGTTGAATTCTTCGGCCGTATGGGTGAAGATTCGCTGGTAAGTAAAAGAGAAATCGCCTTGCGGATTAAGCTGAACAATATGTGGCTCAATTAAATAGCCCAAATACTCATGCTTGCACAAAGAGTACACTATTTTACAGGCTTTGGAACTATCGACACGTAACATTGATGGGATTAAAATTTTTCTAAGCTAAGCGCTTAAAAAACTTTAAACTTACAATATTTTGGTGTCACATCAAAAGAACTGATGGTTTTTGAAGGAAAAAAATCGATTTTTTTAAAGAACAATTTTAAGGCAATACTATAGCTAAACCTGGTATAGCAGTGCTTGTAAATATTAATCCTTTATAATTGCTTACAACTTATTATCTTAGCAATGTATAACGGTTTGTTAAAGGCCGTTAAGCTTAACGCACGACCAAACCAAATGAAATTTTTTTACCCGCTCTCTCTGTTTATCTGCCTGTGCTTTTGCAGCTATGCGCAAGAAATTCCAAGAAGTACACAATATATTTTTAATAACATTTTGCTTAATCCTGCTTTGGCTGGTATTGATAATTATACCGACTTAAAAATTGGACTGCGTAAACAATGGAGTGGTTTGGAGGGATCGCCCAGTACGCAATATCTTTCGTTAAGTACGGCCATTGGCGAAGATTTTGTACGGAGCAATGTAAATTCGTTTGCCGGTAACGGCGAAAACCCAATGAGCAGGAGTTATGTAAATAATTATACTGCAGCAGAGCCACATCACGGTATTGGTTTGGTGGCTATGACAGATAAGGCTGGTTTAATCAGACAAACCAATGTTAATGTAACTTATGCTTACCACCTGGGCCTTACCAACGAGATCAACTTATCATTGGGTTTGTCGGGAGGTTTTAAATCAATTAGTGTTGATGTGCGCGGGATTTTAGCCGACGAATCTGGTGATCCGTTATTTTCGGCAGATTATAACAATAAAATCAGGCCCGATATTGGCGCAGGGCTTTGGTTATATAGTCCCAGGTTTTTTGCGGGGGTTTCGGCGAAGCAATTAATCGGAAACAAGAGCAGTGTGGTAAATAACCAGGTGAAAAGCAGTCCGTACCAATCGGCAACTTTTTACGGAACGGCAGGTTACAAAATATTCCTGGACGAAGATATTGCGATGATTCCTTCGGCGCTAATTAGCTATTGGGCCAATGCGCCTGCAACTTTTGATGCCAATCTTAAATTTGCCTATAAAGATAAATTCTGGGTAGGAACCAGTTTCCGTAACAACGATTCGTTTTCACTTTTAGCGGGTTTTAATATTGCCTCGCTGGTTAACCTCAGTTATTCGTATGATGTAAATACTTCGGGCTTACGCTCGGTAAACAATGGTACCCACGAAATTGTGCTGGGCATACTACTTAATAACCGTTATCAGGTAGCATGCCCAAGCAGGCAGTTTTAACGTAAAAGTGTAATGCTGCCGCCTAGTGGTTTACATTCAGCCCTCAAATCAATTACGTAATAATAAACACCTGCGGGTAATTCTTTATCCCTGAACCTGCCATCGAAAGGTTTGGTATAGTTACCGATCGATTCGTAAACCAGCTGACCGCCGCGGGTGTAAATTTTGATATTGGTGCCTTTAAAATCGGGTAAGCCACGTACCTGCCAAACGTCATTCATACCATCGCCATTCGGGGTCATGGTATTGGTGATTTCTAAGTTATCATGTGTTACTTCTACATGCACTTTGGTAAACTCGCTGGTGCAGGAGCCGAGTTTTCTGCGTACAAAATAATCGGCTGTTTTGGCCACTTTAAAGCTGAAGATACCTTTGGTGCTTTCTAAAAATGGCTTGCTGTCATCTATTCTTTCAAAGAGTTGATAAGTTCCTTCTTCAGGGGCAATTACAGACAAAACGATATCTGAAACATAGCAAACGCGCAAATCGTTGATAATTGGAGCCACGATTTTAAAAGGTTCATCAATAATGGTAAAAGGCTCGCTGATGGCATAACCACAGCTTGTTTTGTCTTTCACTTCTAAACGGTAGGTGCCAGCGCCAATGTTGGTTAAATCCTGCGTAAACTGAACGGCCTCACCTGCTGCGTTTATCCATTTAAAATCGTAACCCGGTACGCCGCCAATTACCTGCACACCTGTAACCGAACCTCTTTGTAAAGAACAACCGTCTTTAACCGGTTTCCCTGTATTTGGTACAATGGTAAGCAGTGGGGTAACCTCTATGGTGTATGGACCAATAACAAATGGCGCACAGTTATTAATGTCGTAAGCATACATCGTATAAACGCCACCGGGCAAATTTTTTAAAGATATAGAATTGATTGTTTTAGTGCTTAGTACAATGTTGCCGGCTTCATCTTTCCATTCATATCTATACGGAAGCGCTGAGCTAAAATCCAGATCAATAGTTCCATTCGTGAGTCCGCAGGTTGTTGGCGATTCGCGGTGCGAAAAATTATAAACCGGCGGAGGTGTTGCGGTTATAACAAAGTCTCTGGGTACACGAGGGCAGCTTGATCTGCTGTTGCTGGCCCATAATCTGTAAGAACCTGGTTTTAGATTTTCGATTAATAAAGATGTTCCTGCGGAATAGCTGCCTCTCTTTATTGTAATTCCATCTGGCCCAATCCATTCGTAACCATCGGCATCTGTCAATGTAATTCCTCCCAGAGCGCCATTGTCGCTATTACAGGTTACATTTTTCTTAATGCTTGCGTCACTGATCTGAATGGTATTATCGGTTATAATAAAATACGATGCGGAAGTGGATGGACATTCACCTTCATCAGATACTACAATGGTATAATTTCCGCCTTCTACATTTTGTAAATCAAGCGTCGAAGCAATAACATCACCTAAAGCTCCGGTGATGGGGTCAGGCTTATACCATTTGTAAGTAACAGTACCTGTAAAATCTGTAATTTTTAAGCCTGTAATTGCACCATTCAGGCTACCGCATGTAGAATGTTTTGGCGCTATGGTGCTGGTAATGATGATTTTAGGTTTTCTTTTTACTGTAATGGGATCAGAAGAAAGGCTACAGCTTGCCTCATCTGATACTTTTACATAATAAGTGCCTTCGGGTAAACTTGCCGGATTGCTTCTGCTTACTACAGCATTTGTTGTGGTATTGATCCACTCGTATTTTAATACGCCTTTTCCCCTTAAAACTTCAGCAGTAAATGTAAAGGAAGTTTGTCCGCAACCCGGGGTTATAGGTAAAATGGTGGGCTTGGTTAACTTTTGGTCCTTGATGATAAATACAGTTGGAAAAGCTTTGCAACCGTCGTCCACGGTTACTTCATAAGTGCCTACATCTAAATTCGATATGCTTTGCGTGTTGCCTTTTGACACACGGCTACCATCTGTTTCTATTTTAACCCAGCTAAAGGTAAAGCCCTCGCGTGGCTCAGGAATGGTAATTGATCCGTTGGCATTACAGGTTACGGGCTCTACAATCGCTTCGTTTGGTAACAACTCTGCAGTAGAGAAAGGAGAAGTGGTAGCGTTTAATAAACTGGCAGTAGCAGTAACCATTCCGCTTAAAGCCCCATTATATTCCCAACGACCATCGCTACCGGCCTGTACAGTGGCAATATAGGTTTTGCCCTCGCAAATACCCTGACAGTTTACGGTGTAAAACAATTCTACTTCGGCGTTTGGTGTAGCCCTGCCGGAAACATAGTCGCTACGCTTTTTGAGGATTTGGATATAAGGTTGAAGGATAGTCAGGGTTTTCCCGATACCAAAATTTTTGTTGCAGAAAAAACTGTTCCGGGTAACTTTTACAGGTTTGGCTGATACTGTTTCCAATCCAAAATTGTTGTTGGCAATCAGGTTGGCTTCTGCAGGGGTTGCACCGCCCACAATTCCACTGGCACCCGTTTCTAATTTTACGCCCATGCCATTACCCATTACTATTGTTCCGGCCGCATCGGTACCAATTGCATTGCCAGTTAAAATGAAGTCAGAGTTGGTTATAGAAACACCCGTGGTACGGTTACCGCCAATTACATTGTTACGCACATAAAGCGCTGTATTTACTGCATTTACTTTTAAACCCGAAATTTCCAGAGCCGAAGAGGAAAGAAACAACGGCAGCTCGTGAAAATCTTTTTTGCCGGTATAATCAACTCCTATTTTGTTGTTGATTACATTGATGTCGAACCTGGCGCTGCTGGAATAGGAGGAGCGGGTAATGTCTACATTGATACGGTTTGCAGCAATTACGTTGCCTTCGCCTGCATTATCACCTCCTACATCTAATGCACAATCGTACAGATTGGCCGAAACACCTGTTACGTTGGTGTTGGGCGTTATTCCGTCATAAATTACTCCAATTAAATTCGATTGGATTTTAATTTTGGTATTTACCGCCGTACTAAAAAAAGAACTGTTCTGAACAACAATACCATTTATATTCCCACCGATTACGTTTCCTTTTCCTGGTGCCCCGATGGTGATATTATTTGCACGGTAATCGAGCACAATACCAGATCCCTGGGCCATATTTACATTTTGAAGGTTGGCGATGGTTGCGAAATTACGGATGTACAGCCCATAAATTTCTACACCGGTGGTTTGGACTAGTGTCGTGGCATATTGCCCGATAACCAAACCCGAAAAAGTAGTATTGGTATATTCCGGCTCCAAAATTACTTTGGCCCCCGAAACACCAAGTGCAGGCCAGGCTGCTTGTGAAGTTCCATCGATGATCACATTTGACGTAACCACTGGCAATGCAGAGCGCAGTCTGATGGTGCGGTTAGCATTATCTGTCGGAGTGCCCGGTAAATTAAAATTAATGGTAAAAGTAGTGGTTCTATTGGCTATTGCAGCCTGCGTTAAGCCTTCACGTAAGGTCCCCGGACCGCTATCGGCATTGCTGGTTACCACGAAGGTTTGGGCATAAATATTCTGGAAGAAAAATAAGCCTGCAAATAAGGCTAAAAGTTTAGAGAGGCGCATAAAATTGTTTGGTAAGGCCAAAATACGAATAAACTTTTAGCGGCTAGTGTTTTAGTGAAAAAACCGGATTATTTTTTGCTTTACTGGGGGAGATTAATTTTTTTATTGCGAAAATTTCCCCGCAGATTTAAGGGATTAAACCGCAGATTAAAACAGGATTATTACGCTGATTTTTAGCCCGTGGCAAACACATTAAAAATGAGTCTCTCGCTCACCCCCCCCCGTTATTCCAAAGGCATCACTTTGTGACAAACGCAGGACGATAGGTGGAGAAAGCGAGTTCGATTCAATCGAATTGCTATTCATGCACGCATTATAAATGCGCGCAAGCCTTACCGGTTGAACAGAATTTTAAACCTGCGCCTTTTCTGTGTTATCTGCGGGAAACAGTAGTAATGTTGTGTTTTTAACGCTACTATGTACAATTACAATCGTACGACTGTTTATGAATGCGTTATAAACCCGCGCAAGCGCCAAACAAGAAAGGCATCCTGAAAAATCAGAATGCCTTTCTTTTGCCTGTTGCAAGAGCTTATTTCCAGCCACCACCCAGTGCGCGGTATAGATTAACTACCGATTGTAGTTTTTGTAATTTATCGTTAATACCACTTAATTGTGCAGTTAACAGACTCTGTTCTGAAGTTAATACATCAGTATAATTGGTTGCCGAGCTATAACGCAATAACTCTTTTGTAAAATCTACAGCTTTAGTTAACGAGGCGATTTGTTTTGCCCTTGTAGTTTCCTTTTCAGCTGCTGTTTGGTAAGCAAACAAAGCGTTCGATACTTCCTGTCCGCCGGTTAAAAGCGTTTGCTGGAAAGCATAAAATGCAATTTGTTGGTTGGCTTGCGCTGTTTTCAGGCGGGCTTTATTAGCACCTTTGGCAAAAATAGGCTGCGTTAAACCACCTACCAAATTGTAGAAAATAGATTTGCTAAAGAAATCCTGCAATTGTAAACTCGATAATCCACCTGCAGCAGTAATGGTTAAAGCCGGATAAAAATAGGCTTTAGCTACATTGGTGTTTTCGAAAGCAGAACGGAAACCAAATTCAGCCGCAATTACATCGGGACGGTTTTGCAGTAATTGTGCAGAAACACCGATTTTTAAATCGGCATAAGGTGTTTGTTGATCTAAGGTAGTACGGTTAATGGAGTTTGGTGCTTTACCTAATACAACACTTAATGCATTTTCGGCTTCTTTGATGCTTCTTTTTAAATCTGGTAAGGTAACCTGTGCCGCATATAAATTGGCCTCGCTCTGAACCACCGCGGCTCCGTTAACTACAGCGCCTTGTTTCAACTCTTTCATGGTTTCCACATCTTTGGTCCTTACCTTAATGGTTTCTTCGGTAATGGCCAGTTGTTTATCCAGCGCCAGCAAAGTATAATAATTGTTGGCAATTGTAGCAATTAACTGGGTTTGAACAGCACGTTTAGCAGCGTCGCTTTGTAATAAAGTAGCGTAAGCTGCACGTTTGGCACTGCTTAATTTACCCCAAATGTCGGCTTCCCAGGCTGTACTCAACTGTGCTTTATAGGTTTGGGTTTCCAAATTAATGTTAATCCCAGCCGGAAAGTTTAGTGAGGCCTGCGATTGTTTATTGTCAGTTACATTTACATCGGCCTGTAAGCTTGGCAAAAATGCCGCTCTACTTTGCTGTAAGGTTGCCTCGGCAATTTTAATCCTTTCAATCGCCTGTTTCAGGTCTAAATTTTCATCTATTCCCTGCTGGATCAACGATTGCAAAGTGGTATCGGCAAACAGGCTCTTCCACTGCAGATCTGCAATGGAAGTTGTATCTGTAGTATTGTTATCGCGGTATAAACCTTCGCTCTTAAGCTGCGGGCGCTCGTATTTTTTAGTAACACAGGCACTCAGCGTTAGCGTGGCTAAACCGATTAAAATGGAATACTTATATGTAGATTTCATGTTTTTAAAATTAATGTGGACCGTTAGCCGCTAACTCGTACTCTGCTTCTGTTTGTTCGCGGTCAATGCCTTCATCAAAAGGAGATTTGTTGCTTATTTTTTCTTGTAGAGTTTGGAAAATGATAAACAATGCAGGGATTACAAATACTCCGAAGATGGTACCAATTAACATCCCCCCAACAGCGCCGGTACCAATTGATTTATTACCGGCCGCACCTACGCCTGATGATAACATTAAAGGCAATAACCCTAAAATAAAGGCGAAAGAGGTCATCAAAATCGGTCTTAAACGGGCTGTAGCACCATCAATAGCCGCATTGGCAATGCTCATGCCTTTTCGCCTCCGGTCTACCGCATACTCTACAATCAAAATCGCATTCTTGGCGAGTAAACCCACCAGCATGATCAGGGTAATTTGCGTGTAGATGTTGTTATCAATTCCGAAAATCTTATCGAAAATGAATACACCTGCTAAACCAATTGGCAGCGAGAATAATACGGCCAGTGGCAAGATGTAACTTTCGTATTGTGCCGAAAGCAGGAAGTAAACAAAGATTACGCAAAGCAGGAAGATAAAAATGGTCTGACTACCACTGCTTACCTCTTCACGTGATAAACCCGAAAATTCATATCCATAGCCTGCCGGAAGGTGGATGGCTGCTTCTTCCTGGATGGCTTTAATGGCATCACCAGAACTGAAACCAGCATTCGGGTTACCCGTAACCGCAATTGAAGTATACAGGTTGAAACGCGAAATTGCCTGCGGCCCATAAACTTTTTCTAAAGTGATAAATTCGGAAACAGGAGCCATAGTGCCACTCGAGTTACGTACATAAATATTGGTTAAACCTTGCTGGTTCGCACGGTACTTGGCATCGGCCTGATACATTACGCGAAACTGCTTACCAAATTTATTAAAGTTAGAAGCATAAACGCCACCGTAATAACCTTGTAAAACTCCCAAAACATCGCTAACGGTTAAACCCGCCTGTTTAATTTTTGCCACATTAACATCGATTTGATATTGCGGGAAATTAGGGTTAAACGATGTTGATGCGTATTGGATCTCAGGGCGTTTGCTCAATGCACCTAAAAATGCATTACCCACCTCGTTAAATTTCTTGATATCGCCACCGGTTTTATCCTGTAGCTGGAACTCGAAACCACCACCGGTACCAAAACCCTGAATGGTTGGTGGAGCAAAGAAAATTATTTTTGCGCCTTTAATGCTGCCTGCTTTGGCAAATAACTCACCAATAATAGCCTTTACGTCTCTTTTACGCTTGTCCCAGGGCTTAAGCCTGGCGATAACCATCCCGTAAGAACTACCCGAACCACTGATTAAACTCCTGCCCACAACCCTGAAAGTAGCTTCCACTTCTGGTACTTTACTTACAATATCGTTGATTTTTACAATAATTTTATCAGTTTCTTCCTGCGAAGTTGATGGCGGTAAAGAAATGTCAGAAAAAATGGTTCCCAAATCTTCGTTAGGTACAAATCCTTTAGGTGTGGTGTTCATAATCCATACCAGTACCACCGCAAAAACTGCAATACCTAAGCCTGCTAACCATCTTTTTCTGCCTAAAAAACCTACCGAACGCTTGTATTTATGTGTTACCGCATCAAACGAGGTATTAAAAGCATCATAAAAACGCTGTAAAAAGTTTTTGCTTTTTTCGTGGTCATTTTTGTGTGGCTTTAAAAATATGGCACACAAGGCCGGACTTAACGTTAAAGCGTTAATGGCCGATAAAATGATGGATATAGCCAGAGTTAAACCGAACTGCTTATAAAATACACCCGACGAACCCTGGATAAAACTTACCGGGATAAATACCGCCGCCATTACCAGAGTAATCGAAATGATGGCTCCGCTGATATCATCCATGGCATCTTTGGTCGCTTTCTTGGCATCGGTATAACCCGCATCGAGTTTGGCATGCACCGCCTCAACCACTACAATGGCATCATCTACCACAATACCAATAGCGAGTACAAGGGCAAATAAGGTTAATAAGTTAATGGTAAAACCGAATAAACTTAAAAAGAAGAAGGTACCGATAATCGCCACCGGAACACTAATTGCCGGAATAAGAGTAGAACGGAAATCCTGTAAGAAGATAAATACTACCAGGAATACGAGGATAAACGCCTCAATCAGCGTGTGGATTACCTTTTCGATTGATGCATCAAGGAAATCGTTTACGTTAACAACCGTTGCGTAATGAATGCCTTTTGGGAAAGAAACTGCTGCTTTCTCTAAAGTTTTAATCGAATTTTCGATTACTTCTTTTGCATTTGACCCCGCTGTTTGACTAATGGCAATACCCAATGCAGGTTTACCATCAAACTTTACAGAGCTGGCATAACTTTGTGCACCAAGCTCTATTCGTGCCACATCTTTTAAACGGAGAATCTGCCCGTTTGCGTCGGCTTTAATAATGATGTTGCTAAACTCTGTTTCGGTTTTTAAGCGGCCGCTATATTTTAAAGTGTACTGGAATGTTTGCCCGCCCTGCTCGCCAAACTGACCTGGCGCAGCTTCAATATTTTGCTCGGCGAGGGCAACACTCACATCATTTGGAACCAGGCCATAAACGGCCATTACCTCAGGTTTAAGCCAAATTCGCATGGTATAATCCAATGTACCAAATGCACTCGCATCACCTACACCATTAATCCTTTTAATTTCGGGAATGATGTTGATGTTTGAATAATTCTGTAAAAATTTCTGATCGTAAGCCGGGTCATCGCTGTAAATCGAAAAGATAAGCAAGTTACTAGCTTGTCTTTTAGCAGTAATTACACCCGATCTGGTTACCTCTGCAGGTAATAAACTGGTTGCCCTGGCTACTCGATTCTGCACGTTAACTGCAGCTAAATCAGGGTTTGTGCCTAATTTAAAGTTAACTGTTATGGTTGCGGTACCATCGTTGCTGGCCGAAGAGGTCATATAAGTCATGTTCTCCACACCGTTTATTTGTTCTTCGAGCGGAACAACAACGCTACTCATTACCACATCGGCGTTGGCACCCTGGTACGAAGCCGATACCTGAACGGTTGGCGGCGCAATTTCGGGATATTGCGAAATGGGTAAGGTTACAAGGCCTAATACACCTAATATTACAATTATAATGGATATAACTGTCGATAAAACGGGCCTGTCTATAAATTTCTTAAACATATATAATAGGGATTACACTGGTCCAGTGTGAATTGCACTAATCGTATTTTATTTTTTTATTTCAGCATAAACTGAATCGGCTGCTTTTTCTTCAGGTTTAATTTTTGTGCCGTCTTTTAACGATTGGAAACCTTCTAAAATCACTTTATCGCCGGATTTAAGGCCTTTGGTTACTACGTAGAAATTGCCTTTGGCTAATTCCATTACCTCAATCTGCGTATTAATTACCTTAGCCGAATCGCCTAAGATGTAAACAAATTTTTTACCCTGTAAATCGATGGTTGATTTTTGAGGGATTAAAATCGCGTTTTCAACATGTTGAGGGATTCTAACCGAAGCACTTGCACCATTTTTTAATAAGAAAACCGGGTTTGGGAAAGTAGCCCTTAAGCTTGCTGAACCTGTATTGGTGTTAATCTGACCGTTAATGGATTCGATTTTACCGTTTTGCGCATACACACTTCCATCGGCAAGTACTAAACTAACTGGTGGAATATTTTTCATCTGCTGTGCAAGGGTATTACCTTTGTAAGTGCTGGAAAAATCTAAAAGTTGTTTCTCATTTAAAGAGAAGTAAGCATAAACTTTCGAAGTATTCGAAACTGTAGTGAGTGGCTGTGCGCTGCTACTGCTCACCAAACTTCCGTTTCTGAAAGGAATGCTACCTACCACACCATCAACCGGACTGGTAATTGAAGTATAACCTAAATTAACCTTTGCATTTACCAGCTCAGCCTTTGCCTGGGCCAACGCGGCTTTTCTGCTTTGAAGCGTTAACTGGGCGGCATCAAGGTCGTACTTGCTGATGATATCTTTTTCTACAAGCGGTTTGGTTTTATTTACCGTTAACTGGGCGGCGTTTACATCAGCCTCAGCACTGCTGATGGCTGCTTTGGCAGTTCTAACCTGTTGTTCGTATTGTGGAGCGTTAATGGTAAAAAGCAGCTGACCTTTTTTAACCACAGCACCTTCATCAACAAATATCTTTTCAATAAAGCCATCAACTTTTGGGCGGATATCGATATTCTGAATCCCTTCTATTGTTGCAGGGTAATCTGAATCGAGGGTGGTGTTTTGGGTATTTACTGTAAAAACAGGGTAGGCTTGCGGACCAGCGGCGGCCGCTGCAGCAGCTTTTTTAGCCGCATCGTCATTTCCGCAGGATGCTAAAAGCATACCAATGCTCACGCTAAAAAGGAGAGTTGTTACTTTTCTCATGGGTATTCTGTGTGTTTAAATTTAAATTTCCGGATTAAGGGCGTTATCAATAAGGATGGACTTTAATCATCGCCAATAATTGCCCAAAAATAGAGCCTAACCAAAAATAAATCTGTCCAAATTCTGTCATTTAATCAATCGATTGATTTATTTTATGATTGAAACGCTACTTAAATATAATTAAAATATTGTTTACAAGTGGTTTAAGCGTTTTTTTATTTCCAAGAATTGAGTTGTAAATATCTTGAGACAGATGTTAAAAGCTGTTAAATCGTCGATTCTGAGTTGGAATTATTGCTATCGTTTGTTGCTTATTTCAAGCAGAGGTGAATATGCCAGACGTGTATTTTACACTACACATCAAAAGATAGCATCCTAAATTTTTCTTAGCTTTAAGGATATGAAATATCTTCTGCTGATACTGGTTATGATATTCTGCTCAGGTTGTTTAATGCTTGGTGCACCCCACTATTACAATTACCAGCCAACTTATGGCAAAACCGATTCGGTTGTGGTGATTTCTTATCCCTCGCGGCTGGACTACCAATATCGCTTTACAAAAAATAAATGGGACAGTGTTTTGGTTTTCGATCCCATAAATATGGTCTTTCAAAAAATGACATTGAAAGAAAATGCCAACTTCTATCCAAAAGCTTATTACTCACTTTATAAAAATGAGCGCTGGAATTTAAAAAAGATGGAAAAAGTTAAATCAATAGTTGTGAAAAGGTACCAACAAAATCTGGTTGATGTTGATACCCTTTATTATAAGGTCGTGAGGTAATTTTTAATCTACCTCTCCCTCAAAAACAAGTTTGGCTGGCCCGCATAAAAATACATTGGTAAATGAGGTGCCATCGTAATCAAATTCGATTTTAATATCTCCACCTAAAACTTTAATGTCAGTTTTAACGTGGCCGCTCAGGTTTTTATGTTTGGCCATGGCCATGGCTACCGCAGTAACTCCGGTACCACAAGCATAGGTTTCATCTTCGACGCCACGCTCGTAAGTGCGCACGAACAAATGGTCGCCTTTATCTTCTACAAAGTTTACGTTTATCCCCTCAGTTTTATAGGTGTCGTTGTAACGGATACTTTTTCCTTCATGAAAAACATCAAGATCTTTTAAACCGCTTTGTAAAGCCACATAATGCGGAGAGCCTGTATTTAAAACATAAGCTTCGCCATCTTTATTAATGGTATCTACATCAATCATTTGCAGATCAACCCATTCGCCATTTTCTGAAATTCTGGCATAATGAGGGCCGTCTACTGCCAAAAAGTTTGTCTCCCGGTCAATTATGCCAAGCTGTTTGGCAAAAGCAACAATGCACCTGCCACCATTACCGCACATACTGCCCAGGTTACCATCAGCATTAAAATAATGCATTTCAAAATCGTAATCTTCGTGTTTGGTCAGAAACATTAAACCATCGGCGCCAATCCCGAATCTTCTATGGCATAGTTGTTCAACTAATTGATTATCAATATTTTTTAACGGACTCATGGTGTGGTCTATTAAAATAAAATCGTTGCCTGCGCCCTGATATTTATAGAAATTAATTTTCATGAAAGCTTCATCTTTTAATGCAACATTTGAATTGCAAAAGGTAACCGGCACCTCGTGTTTTTTTGATTTAACATTTTTTAACACAAAACCAGGTGCACTAATGATACAAATATCGTTTATATGGTATTAAATTTGAATAATTAACGAAAGAAATTTTAGCAGATAAAAACTGCAGGAGCATTCTGCTTAAATCAAAGTGAAAAAACACTCCCGCAAAATTAGTAAATTTAACAACTGAAATAGGGTAGGCTAAAACATTTAGCTAGCAATGAGGCTTATCATATTCGGAGCTTTAAAAATAAATAATTAACACATGAAAAAAATATTGGGAATTACCATGCTAGCTGCTTTTATAGGTGGGGCAGCAGCAATAGGGGGTTACAAACTATTTGAACGTAACCAAACAGGCAGTACAATTTCTGAAAAACAGAATTTATATTTTGCAAACAATCCACTTAAGGTATCGTCGGCAGGGACAACCGATTTTACCCAGGCAGCAGCAGCTGTTGCGCCAGGTGTAGTACACATTAAAACTACTTATGCAGCACAAGGTGGCGGTGGCAGAAGTTCTTCTCCGTTTGATATGATGGAAGATTTCTTTGGTGGTGGCGGTGGTCGTCAAATGCAACGTCAGCCAAGAGCAGCATCGGGTTCAGGTGTAATCATCAGTCAGGATGGTTATATTGTAACCAATAACCACGTGGTAGAAAATGCTGAGAAAGTAGAAGTAGTTTTAACTGACAGACGTAAGGTAGAGGCCAAAGTAATTGGTCGCGACCCGAATACCGATTTGGCTTTAATTAAAGTAAATGCAAGCAATTTGCCTGTGGTAAAAATGGGTAACTCTGATAATGTGCAGGTAGGCGAGTGGGTTTTAGCAGTGGGTTTCCCTTTAGATTTAAATACCACAGTAACTGCAGGTATTGTAAGTGCTAAAAATCGCAGCATTGGTATTATTGGTCGTGAGCAACAAGGTAACGAAATTACTGAAGAAGAATACCGCGAATACCAACGTACCGGTAAAAGACCAGATCGTCCGGCAAATACCAGTATCGAATCATTTATCCAAACAGATGCGGCCATTAACCCAGGTAACAGCGGTGGTGCACTGGTAAATGCAAATGGCGAGCTGGTAGGTATTAACTCTGCAATTGCTTCTCAAAGCGGTTATAACCAGGGCTATGGTTTTGCAATCCCTGTTAACCTTGCACGTAAAATTGTAGATGATTTTATGAAATATGGTTCGGTTAAACGCGGTTACATAGGTGTTAATTTTGTGCCATTAAGCGGTGAAGAGAAACCTGAAGGAATTAAAACCAACGAAATTAGCGGATTATATGTTAATGATGTAGTTGCCGGTGGTGGTGCTGCAGCTGCTGGTCTTAAATCAGGCGACGTAATTAAAAAAGTTGATGGCGTGGTAATTAACGATTCTCCTGACTTACAGGAAAGAGTTGGTCGTTTAAATCCAGGCGATAAAGTAAAATTAACTGTATTACGTGATGGATCGTTAAAAGATTACACGGTTACGCTTAAAGGTGAAGCCAGTGTAGGTTTAACTGCAAATAATACAGCAAGCAAAGGTGCCGAAGTTTCGAAACTCGGTGCTACTTTCGCGCCTGCGAGTCAGGCTCAAAAAGCTAAATACGGCATTAATGGTGGGGTGGTAGTAACTTCGGTTACAACCGGAAAAGCTTTCGATAACATTGGTGTAGAAAAAGGCTTAATTATTACCAAAGTAAACGGACAAGCCGTTAACTCGGTGGCTGATGTGCAAAAAGCGTTGCCATTGGGTAGAAACAATATGGTAAGCATCAGCGGTGTTGGCGAGCAAGGATCGTACAATTACAGTTTTCCTGCTCAATAATTAGCAGATAAAAAATAGTTTAAAAAATGTCCACCAGGTTTAAAAAGCCTGGTGGACATTTTTTTTTAATCCTGATGGATCGGTTCGTGATGGGCATGGCAGGCATCTGCACATTCTTCGCACATTATGGCACATTGCCTGCAGTGCTCATGGTCGTGTTTGCCGCATTCTGCTGCGCACAGTCTGCAAATTTCTTCACATAACAATAAATACTGTCGCCCAATTACCGATTCGCGCTGCAACAGCCGGGCGGCCTGCGTACAAATATCGGCACAATCGCGATCCAGTTTAATGCAATCGATCATCATGTTCAGGTCTTCTTCCTGCAAACAGGATGATGCACAATGCTCGCAAGCCAATGCACAATCTAATAAAGCCTGTATTAAGGCATGATTATTCCGGTTTTCCATAGCTTTAAAATTTTAGTTATTAATATGCGCCCTATTAATAACCTGCAGGAATTTAAACGGTTTTAAAAAATCGAAATGGCCTGCGTGAGATTGTTAAAGTTTGTTAATGTTCTCTGCCATAAAATATATTAAGCCCCTTTTGAAGCGTTTTGGAACATAAGCCCGTTTTGTTAATTAATTCGCGTTCATCCTAAATTCATTATTGCGACTTAGTTTAGTGATTTACCGATTGATTGACAGTGTTTACCGATACTCTATAAAATTATTTTTTTTATTGTTACATATTTGAAACAGCAACATAAACCGAATATTATGGCTTTAGCTCACATTAACCTCAGCGTAAAACAGTATTTCAATTTCATGTGCAAAACCGATTTTGAAAGAAGGATCTTTCACGATAGCTACAGGGAATTTCAAAAGAAATCAAAAATATATAGTCAAAACTTTCAGGCTCATACTTTTTCGCAAATGTTACAATTAAACGAAAAGGCTGGTTCTTTACATCAGAAATTGCAATATTCGGTTATGCCAAGCATTGCAGCTTTGGCAGGTAAAATGCCGGTGCTGGGCGATTTGGATGGCAATGCACTTCCCTTTGATTGGGCCGAATTACATGTGCTCAGCTCAGATTTATTAAACAAAGGGGCCCATGTAGTTTCGCTTACCTATACCAGTCCAAAATTAGTACTGCACGAAATTATTGGCGATTTGCTGGTTTTAAGTTATAGTAATCCAAAAGGCAATAACGAAACCTTAATGGTGAAAATTACCGAAAACCTGGAAGTGAATTACGAGGAGATTAACAGTTTGGTTTACAGTTAACTTTGTTGCACATTTCTTTCGCCAGCGCGCATTGCGGTTATTCAGGCAGAAAACCCGAAGTAATGGCCTGTTTTGAGCATGCGTTATTGATAAAATCTCGCGATACATCGGGCCCTGATGGGCTAAATAGATTGGTTAAATAGGGCTTAAAATGCAATTAATCAATATATTTAGCAATTATTTAAATATAAAAAAATAAAAAATTGATTTATAGGTATTTAACCATATCTTTGGTGCAAATTAAAATACAATATAATGCAACAAGGAACAGTAAAATTTTTTAATGAAACTAAAGGTTTTGGATTTATCGTGCCATCTAATGGCGATGCCGAGATTTTTGTTCATGCTTCAGGCTTAATTGACAACATTCGCGAGAATGATACCGTAAACTACGAAGTAGAAGAAGGTAGAAAAGGCCTAAACGCGGTAAATGTTAAAGTAGCTTAAGAAAACTCAAACACATAAATCGTAAAAGGTCCCGATGCAAATCGGGACCTTTTTTTATGCCCTCATTTTTGAAAAAGGTATGATAGGTTGAGCGTTACAATCTAATTTTTTATCATTAAGATATTAAGTTAGTTAAGGAAATAATTCTTATTTTAGTTTATCATCTCTAAAATCTGTGTGCCTAAAAGGAGTACAAGAGCATATTAGTTTAATTAAATTAATTTAGAGATGACTAAAAAAGAGGTTACGCAGTTATCCTACGAAATAACAGGATTTGCGATTAAAGTTCACCGGGCTCTAGGCCCCGGATTATTAGAGCACATATATGAAAATTGCTTAAAATACGAGCTCGAAAAGAACGGATATACTGTTGCTCAACAGTTTGTCTTATCGGTTAAGTATGATGATTTATCAATGGATTTGGATTTAAGACCCGATCTGTTTGTAAATAATTGCGTTGTAGTCGAAATAAAAGCAATTTCTAATGTTTTACCCGTTCATCATGCCCAGCTTCAAACTTACATGAAGCTTTTAGGTGCCCCACAAGGCTTGCTAATTAATTTTTTTACTGATAACATCACCAAAAGCATAGTGCCAATTGTAAACGATTATTTCAAAATTTTGCCAGATGAATAATTTAAGTGCCCTCATTCCGCCATCTTAATGGTCTTAATTTCTTAATGGTGAATATTTTTAAGGGCAAATTTTGCAGTTACAACCAATAATTTTCTAAATATTACTGAATATGCTTTAGAATGTTTCTAAATAAATGATTTATCGTTGTTTTGTCATATTCGTTTATAAATTAAACTCATAATTAAATACTTTTGCAAGAAATATAGATATAAATCCTAATCAAATGAGTGGTTTCGGAAATGCGTTTTCTTCATCAATAGGGAAGAAATTCATCATGGGTATTACAGGTTTGTTCCTGATACTTTTTTTAATTGTACACTGTTTTATTAATGCATTAATTTTCATTAATGACGGTGGCTTAACCTTTAACATTGGGGCGCACTTTATGGCTACCAACTGGTTAATCAGGGCAGGCGAGATTGTGTTATTTATTGGTTTGCTTGCACATATTTTTCAGGCGTTAAGGTTAACCCTGCAAAATCAAAAAGCCAGACCGGTTAAATATGCGGTGAACGATGGTAAAGCAAATAGCAAATGGTATAGCCGCTCAATGGGCTTATTAGGTACCTTATTGCTTATTTTCTTAGTAGTTCACTTAAAAGATTTCTGGGTAGTTTCCCGTTTTACCGGTATTCCAACGGTTGATGCAAATGGCCACGAAGATCTGTATGCTGTAATGAAAGAGAAATTTCAGGATCCGGTAAGAGTTGCAGTATACATTTTAGCTATGTTTTCTTTATGCTACCACTTATTGCATGGTTTTGCTTCGGCTTTCCAAACATTAGGCTGGAACCACTCAAAATATAACGGTTTAATAAAAGGCTTGGGCGTTTGGTATTCGATTATTATTTCGATCCTTTTTGCCGCAATGCCAATTGCAGTTTATGCAGGTTTAATTAATTAGTTTTTAGCACAAAAGAGATATGTCAGATATTAATTCAAATATTCCAGAAGGCGAGTTAACAAGCAAATGGACTAAGTATAAGTCTTCTGTGCCTTTGGTTAACCCATCGAACAAAAGAACAATTGAAGTAATTATTGTAGGCTCGGGTTTAGCGGGTGCTTCGGCAGCAGCTACTTTGGCCGAAATGGGTTACAAAGTTAAATGTTTCTGTTTCCAGGATTCACCGCGTAGAGCACACTCTATTGCAGCTCAGGGTGGTATCAACGCAGCAAAAAATTATCAGAATGATGGCGATAGTACCTATCGCTTATTTTACGATACCATTAAAGGTGGCGATTATCGTGCCCGCGAAGCTAACGTTCATCGTTTGGCAGAGGTAAGTGCCAATATTATTGATCAGTGTGTGGCCCAGGGTGTGCCTTTGGCACGCGAGTATGGCGGTTTGTTAGATAACCGTTCATTTGGTGGTACACAGGTTCAACGTACGTTTTATGCTGCGGGTCAAACCGGTCAGCAGTTATTATTAGGTGCTTATTCTGCTTTAGAACGCCAGATTGGTATGGGTAAAGTAGAAATGTTTACCCGCCATGAAATGCTTGAGGTGGTTAAAATCGATGGTAAAGCGCGTGGTATCATTGCACGTAACTTAATTACCGGCGAAATTGAACGTCATTTCGGTCACGCAGTAGTATTGGGCACAGGTGGTTACGGTAACGTATTCTATCTTTCTACCAACGCTATGGGTAGTAACGTAACAGCGGCATGGAAAGCACACAAACAAGGTGCTTATTTTGCAAACCCTTGTTACACGCAAATTCACCCAACCTGTATTCCTGTTTCAGGCGATCACCAGTCTAAATTAACCCTGATGTCTGAGTCGTTACGTAACGATGGAAGAATCTGGGTGCCTAAAAAGAAAGATGATAACCGTAAAGCTTCAGAAATTCCTGAAGATGAAAGAGATTATTATTTAGAGCGTCGTTACCCTGCTTTTGGTAATCTTGTTCCACGTGATGTGGCTTCGCGTGCGGCTAAAGAGCGTTGCGATGCAGGTTATGGAGTAGGTTCTTCTAAATTGGCTGTTTACTTAGATTTTAAAGCGAACACCGAGCGTTACGGAAAAATCGAAGCTGCCAAAGCTGGTAATCACAATCCGGATAAAGAAACCTGCATGCGTTTAGGTACTGCTGTAATTAAAGAAAAATACGGTAACCTGTTCGATATGTATGCGCAGATTACCGGAGAAAACCCTTACGAAACTCCAATGCGTATTTACCCTGCGGTACACTATACCATGGGTGGACTTTGGGTTGATTATAACTTAATGACTTCGGTACCGGGCTTATATTGCACCGGAGAGGCTAATTTCTCTGATCACGGTGCCAACCGCTTAGGGGCATCTGCTTTAATGCAAGGTTTAGCTGATGGTTATTTCGTTTTACCTTACACCATTGGTGCTTACTTATCAAAAGAAATTTCTACTAAAGCTATTCCGACTGATCACCCTGCGTTTGTAGAGGCAGAAGCAAAAGCTGTAGGCATTTTAAATACTCTCATCAACATTAAGGGAACTAAATCTGTAGATCATTTCCACAAGCGTTTAGGTCACATTATGTGGGAAAAATGTGGTATGGCCCGTAACGAGAAAGGCTTAAATGAAGCCATTCAGGAAATCAGAGCTTTGCGCGAAGAATTCTGGAAAGATGTACGCGTACCTGGAGTTGCCAACGAGCTTAACCCTGAACTGGAGAAGGCTGGCCGTGTTGCCGATTTCATCGAATTGGGTGAGTTAATGTGTATTGATGCATTAAACCGTAACGAAAGTTGTGGTGGTCACTTCCGCGAAGAATACCAAACCGAAGAAGGTGAGGCATTGCGTGATGATGAAAACTACGCATACGTTGCCGCATGGGAATTTAAAGAAGGTGTAAACTTCGAACTTCATAAAGAAGAACTGAAGTTTGAAAATATTAAAGTTGCACAAAGAAGTTATAAATAGTGATGCGCATAGCGTTTAGCGTAAAGCCGGTTATCTGCCAAACGCCAAACGCTTATCGCTTACCTAAAACCTCAATATCATGAGTACAGGAAATATGAACTTAACGCTAAAAGTTTGGCGTCAAAAAAATAACAATACCAAAGGTGCTTTGGTTGATTATAAATTATCCGGCATTTCGCCAGATATGTCTTTCTTGGAGATGTTCGATGTGTTAAACGAAGATCTGATTACTAAAGGCGAAGAACCAGTGGTGTTCGATCACGATTGCCGCGAAGGTATTTGCGGAATGTGTTCGATGTTCATCAATGGCCGTCCGCACGGACCAAAAGATTTGGTTACTACCTGCCAGTTACACATGCGTTCTTTCAAAGATGGCGATACCATCGTTGTTGAGCCGTGGAGAGCAGCAGCTTTCCCGGTGGTGAAAGATTTAACGGTAGATCGTTCTGCATTTGACAGGGTTATTGCTGCTGGTGGTTTTATTTCGGTAAACACGGGTAATGCTCAAGATGCAAACAACCTGCCTATTCCTAAAATGCAGGCTGATGCAGCTTTCGAGGCAGCGGCTTGTATTGGTTGTGGTGCTTGCGTAGCTACGTGTAAAAATGCTTCAGCGATGCTTTTCGTATCGGCTAAGGTTTCTCAACTTGCATTGTTGCCACAAGGTCAGCCAGAGCGTTACCGTCGTGTACAAAGCATGGTTGCCCAAATGGATGCTGAAGGTTTTGGTAATTGTACCAATACAGGTGCTTGCGAAGCAGAATGCCCTAAAGGAATTTCTTTAGAAAATATTGCCCGCATGAACCGCGATTTTGCCACTTCGAAATTCATTTCAGAAGAAACCGTTTAAAAATATACTGTGCATTCAGCTTAACGGCTGGATTCTTGAGCCTCCACCTAGTGGGGGCTTTTTAGTTTTGAAATGAGGTGAGTGATAAATATGTTAGGGCTTTATCATCAATGTAGATTGTCATCCTGAGGGTTATTTATTGTAAAAAAAATCAATATAAGTGACAGCCTCTTCCAGGGGCGTCATTTCGAGCGGGGTGCAACGTAGCCGAGAAATCTGTCTAAATAGATTTCTCCCTACCTGATGCAGGCGGGCGTTCCGCCACCGGTGAAAAACCGGCCGGCTCCAGTCGAAATGACGATTTTTCTACGAGGTCTGTCAATGGTAGCCTGTCAAAGGACTTACCTAAATACTGAATTAAGGTCAAGGGTAAGCTCCTGAGGGAAATGAGATTTATGATATAGTCTTTTTTGGGTTTTACATTTCCGGAACTACATAATGATATTTATTTCCTTAGTCATTTCAAAACATTGAATGCTAATGTAAATCTGACTGAAAACATGATAAATATTAGTATTTGAGAAAATAAACTAAAATAAATTTCACCAAATTTTTGACAGGTTATAAGTGTCTGATTGACTATCATTTTAACATTTAGGCCCTGTTTTGAAAACATATGAAACGCCAGGGCTTAAAATCGAAACTTAGGGTAAGAAATTGTTAACGAAATAAAAGTTTGCGAAACTGGTAATAATTTTATGTATGCATATTAAAATTTTGCTTAAATGGAAATTTTATTCTGTATTATTTGCATATACATTAAAGTTTTTCTAAATTTATTGCTCCGAGACAGGAGAGAAAACATAAAACCCCGGCAATTTGTGCTGGGGTTTTGTGTTTTTTTAGAATAGCTTGTGTTTAGTTAAGCGCAAAATTAACGTTGATATTGTATTTTACCCTTACCGGTACACCAAACTGTATACCTGGGTTCCATTTGGGCGAACCGGCAATTACCCTTATCGCTTCTTCGTTTATATCAGCACTAACTCCGCGAATTATTTTGATATCGGTTAACTCGCCATCTTTTTCTACAATAAATGATAAGAATACTCTACCCTGAATCTTATTTTTAGCTGCTTCTTTTGGGTATTTAATATTACTACCTAAATACTGATAAAAGGCTTTTAAGCCACCTGGAAATTCAGGCTGTTTCTCTATTGTAACAAAATCAAACGTTCCGCTGGCAATCGAATCTCTTGAGGGTTTAATGGCAGGAGCAGCTCCCATTACTACATCAGGTTTCGTTGCGATATTCAGTTTGGCTATCTTTTCTTTAAGGGCAATATTTTCGGCACTGTTTTGTTTTGCTTTTGTAAATACGATGAGCAGACCGTTGTTATCCTTAATTCCAAACAAGCTAGTTTTATTTCTGTCTTTTAAAATGGTTACCGACTCAATGTCTTCTCTTTTAAATTTACGCAGTGTATCCATGCCATTAACCAATAGTGTGCCATCTAAAATAACGGATGGCTTAGCTGTAGGCGTGGTTGCCTCCTGGGCGTGCAGGGTAGTAAAGAGTGTTATAAGACTGAGCAGTGTAAATAGATATTTTTTCATGCCCAAATATAACATTTGTAAGTTTCAGCTTATCTGATTGAGGTTAACGAAAAACGGGTTTTTGACTGGTTTCCTGCTTTTTGTGCCACGTGGAACATGAGTTAACCTTAATTTAATCCTGCTTTTATATAAAAGTTACTGGTGAAAAAAAATCTCCGGTTATTAAAACCAGAGATTAGAATTTACGATTGTATATAAAGCTAATGAACTAGGTAAGCGAAAAATTGATGTTCATTACATATTTTGTACGTACCGGGACTCCATTCTCATGTCCGGGATTCCAACGTGGCGAAGACTTCATGACCCTAATCGCTTCAGCATCGGTTTCTTTGCTCAGGCTTTTGATTACTGTTATATCAGCTATGGAGCCATCTTCTTCTACATTAAATGCCAGCATTACTTTTCCCTGAATGTTATTTTTTTGGGCTACGGCCGGGTATTTAATGTGTTTAGCCAAATAACTGTACAGACCTGTTGTTCCACCAGGGTATTGTGGTGTTTTGGCATCGCGATTAATGATGCCGGCTTTTTTTTCGTTATTGGCTTTCGCATTATCGAAATTTACTGCGATGTTATACTTTACACGTATCGGTTTTCCATCCAGTATAGCAGGGTTCCATTTCGGCGATTTTTTTAACACGCGTACGGCTTCTATATCTGTTTCACGACTTAAACGGCGTATAACTACAATATCGGTAAGCGAGCCATCTTTTTCTACCACAAAGGATAGCAATACCTTTCCCTGTATTTTGTTCTTTTTAGCCGCTTCAGGATACCTTATTTCTTTCGCCATATATGCGTAGAACTTAGCAATGCCTCCCGGATATTCGGGCTGCTTTTGTGCAGATACAAAGTCGTAAACTTTACGATCCTGGTTTTGTGCTTTAACCGAATTGATGAACATGGCACAGCCCAGTAGGGCTAAAATCATTAGCTTTCTCATTGGTTTTTAATTAGAAGTTTAATTATTTAATTTTTTTGCGGAAGTGGTTTCGCGTTTTTGGTTTTGATGACGATTACACCATTGACCCCTTTAGCACCATAAAGTTTTTCGGCCGATTCATTTTTTAAAACCTCAATAGTTTCGACGTTATCCTGGTTGATTGAAGTTTCTGCAGTGATTTCTTCCCCATCAACGATATACAGGGGCTTGCCTAAATCATTCCTAAGCTTGATTTCATTTTTTGTAATGGTAAGGTTGGACGGTGTAGGTTTGATGTCGAAAATCGCCGCTTTTTTGGCTTGCTCAGCATTTAAACTATTTTCCGAAGTAATGCCATTTCCTACTTGAGCCGTTTTGGTTTTAATCTCAATCACACCAGCTAAACCATCGGCGCCATAAGCCGAAACTGCACTGCTGTCTTTTAAAATCCTCACCGATTCTATATTCGTGGGTTCAAGTGCAATGAGGTTGATATCCCTGCTGTATTGCTTATTGCCATCAATTACAATTAATGGCTTAAGTGTGTTCAATACTGAGTTGGTACGCAATCTAAATTTAACATTTTTAGTGCTGTCTGCCTTTTGGGCAAAGGCTGCTATGGTTAAACCCATTATAGCCGTAAAAGCGATTATTTTTTTCATATCAGTCAATTTTTTGGTTAGAATTTTTTACCGAATTCGAAAAGAGGGGCATTTTTATCAATGCTGAGTTCTTTTAAATCGGGTTTTCTGAAAGTGGTATTTTTTGAGCCTTTACTGGTAATAAGTATCGCACCACCCTTTCCTGCTATGCCGTAAAGGTCAACAGCAGCCTGATCTTTCAATACTTCGATAGATTCGATACTGTTTGGATTGATGGCATTGAGCGAAGCATTTTCAGGCAGTTTCACACCATCCAAAACCACCAGGCCGTTAAATTTAATGTCGTTACGGAGTTTAATGCTCAATGGGCTTTTAGTTGTTTTCGTTTCGTCATCATTTAGCGTAAAATTAACATTAATGTTATATTTTACCCTTACAGGTACGCCATTCTGTATGCCCGGGTTCCATTTTGGCGATTCCTTAATCACCCTCATGGCCTCTTCGTCAGTTCCGCTCCCCAAGCCCCTGGTAATGCGTACATCGGTTAACGAACCATTTTTTTCTACTACAAATGATAAAAATACTTTACCTTGTACATTCCGCTCCTGTGCCAGTATTGGGTATTTAATAGCTCCACTTAAATATTTATAAAATTTAGCTATTCCACCCTGAAACTCAGGTTGTTTTTCTATGGAAACAAAATCGTAAACCGTTTTATCCTGATCAGGTTCGGGAATCACGTCTGGCTCGGTTGGTTTAGGCAGGTAAGAAACCACGCTAATTTTATTCAGGTTGGTATAACCAGCCGGTTTAGCCAGCGATTTATTTTTGAACTCCTCAGATGATTCGGGCATTTTAAAGCTAACAGTCAGGGCATATTTACCATCCGCTATCTTTTTAAAGTCTTTATAGGCTAAAATGGAATTCATCACTTCCTCGTCGCAGCCTGCGCCCAGTTCTACATTCGAATTGATATTTGAAATTTTGCCATTTTTTACGCTGAATTTCACTTGTGCGTTGCCCTGCACCTCATCGTTATTTGCAAATGCGGGATATTTAATGTTTTGGGATAAGAACCGGTAAAAGCCATTCCAGCTGGCATCGGCCTTGCCCTCAACAGAAACCTGATGTACAGCAGGCGCTTCAGTTGGTATTTCGGCAACCAATTGCTGCACCATTTCTATTGGTTTTTCCAGCTGGATGTGATCGGTAATGGAGATTAATTTCTCGTTTTTACGCACCGTAGCCGAAGAAAATACAATAAGAATTGCAAACAAAGGGATAAAAATTCCATACTTCATAATGGCGATCTTTTTAGACCGCTCTTTATGAAGCATGAAAATTCTTTTTTTGATTAACGATTTATCTAAAAAATTGTTGGTTAAAGCACTTGGCGAAATGCCGAAAGATTTGCTGAGCAGCAGCATTGCATACTCGGCTTTATCACCCTGGTATGCTGCTGCCAGCTCGTCTGCCAAAAACTCGTGTATATTTTTAATTGCTTTTTTATAGAGGTATATGATGGGGTTTAGCCAGGTAATGATCCCTAAAATTTCAAAAAATAAAATATCAACGGTATGCCACTGCTTAATGTGCGCCTGCTCATGAATGTCGATTACATCCATTTGAGGCAAATTCTGATCGATAATTTTTTTGCCGAAGAAAGAGAAAGCCACTCCGGCTTTTCCCGCCACCAGCATTTTTTTTACCGCCAATAAATTAAATACCAATCTACCTAAGAAAAACAGGATACCTGCACAATAGATATAAACCAATGCATTTGTCCAAATCAGGCCATTATTGCGCTCTGTAACTACTGTGGCTTGTTGTAATACAGCTTCCCAGTTAACTGAAGTATAAACCTGCTGGGCGGCTTTATGCTCGGTAAGCCATTCTAAACGAATAAATGGAATACATAACGAAAGAACACCCGCAGATACCAAATAAATACGGTTTAACGTAAAATAGGTCTCCTTATCCAGCAGTAATTTATAAACACCGTAAAATACAACCAAGTATAGGTTTACCTGTAATAGGTAGTGGGCAAAACTCATTTTGGCTTGTGTTTAATGTTATTGATCATTTTTAAAATCTCATCAACATCACTTAAATCCAGTTTTTCTTCTTTCACAAAGAATGAGAACATACTTTCAACTGAATTTTCGAAGTAATTGCCCAGCAGTTTTTCGGTTGCATGGCGCTTATACTCTTCTCTGCTCACTAAAGGGTAGTACTGATGTGCTTTCCCAAATGCTTCATGGCCAATAAACCCTTTGGTTTCGAGGATCCTGATAATGGTTGAAACAGTGTTGTAAGCCGGTTTAGGTAATGGCAATTCGTCAATTACTTCTTTGACGAATGCTTTTTCCAGTTGCCATAAAACCTGCATAATCTGCTCTTCGGCTTTAGTTAAATCTTTAATTTCTATCATGGTAATAATAATAAGGACAGGCAAAATAATTTGCTTAAACTAAAGTTAAAACTAATTGGTTAGTTATCCAAATTTTATTTGATATTTTTTTAAAAAAAATAAAGTGCACCAAGTCGTCTTACCTGATCTAAAAAAGAGGCTTTAAGTGTACAAATAAATAAGTGTTGGTGGTGATTTACTACTGGCTAAATGGTAATCATGCTGTTTTTTATGCCATAAACTACCAGTCCGGTGCGCGATTTGATATTGAGCTTGGCAAAAAGCGATTCGCGGTAGTTATCAACGGTACGGGGGCTCACATTCATGATATCAGCAATTTCTTTGTAAGTGAGTTCGGTACTGCAGTGTTGCAAAAAGGTAAGCTCTCGGGCCGAAAAGATGGGTTTGGCATCGGTATCTTTCAGTGCAACCAAAAGTCTGCCCGATACAAGTTCGTTTACAAAAAAACCTTTTTCTACAATAACTTTAATTGCCGCAAATAAATCGGATGGGGTAGATTCTTTAAGCATGTAGCCGCCTGCGCCTGCTTTAAGCATACCGATAATTGCTTTTTCATCTTCGAGCATGCTTAGCGCAAGTACATGCACACTGGGGAAGTTGGTTTTTACCCATTTGGTAGCGGCAAAACCATCCATTACCGGCATATTAATATCCATCAATACTAGTTGAACTTCGGGATGATTGCTAATTTTGGATTGAAGGTCGATTCCGTTTACGGCCTCAAACCTTACTTCTATTTCATCAAATTCTTCCAATAAACTGGCCAACCCCGAGCGGAAAAGGGTGTGGTCATCAACGATAGCGATAGCGATACTAGGATTCTGCATATAATTAAGGGTAGGGGATTTCTATGGAAATTGAAGTGCCCTCTCCTGGTGCCGAATTTAATATTAATTTTCCATTGATCATCTCAATTCTTTTATAAATAGAATTAAGCCCCATCCCGGATTTCTTTGCTTTAATTTCGTCGGGGTTAAAACCAACACCATTTTCTTGTACAATGAGGCTAAGTGTACCTGTTTTCAGGTGCGCATCGATCTGTATCTCGGTAGCTTGCGCATGTTTAATAATGTTGTTGATAATTTCCTGAAGCAGACGGAGAATAATCAGATCCTTATCTGGTGAGCTGTGACCCGACCCGGCTAGTGTATTGTTAACCTTAATGGTGTAAGCGCCACTTTTGCTTAGCCAGCTAATTTCCTGATCGATGGCGTGGCCAATGCCGTTTTCTACCAGTTGCTCACCATGTAAAAGTTTAGCCAGCTCTCTCAGTTCTTTAATGGATTTGTTAACCAGCTCAAGCGAATTTTCTATTTTCTTTTTGGCTTTAATCTCATCGGATAAATTTACGGAGTTGAGAGTAAGTGTAGTAAGGCTAAGCAGCTGCCCTACATTATCATGCAGTTCGGTAGCTATGCTTTGCATGGTTTGGTCTTGCACCTCTACGCGTGCCTGCAGCATTTCAGATTCGAACTTTTGCTGCATGTTCTGCTTTTCGAGAAAATGGTTTTTTTTATGCTTGTTATATGATCTGATATAAAGCAATAAAAATATTGGCATCAAAAGAAATACCAGTGATGCCAATAATATTAATGAGATAACTTCCGTTGTCGAGCTCTGCATACAAATGAATAGGCCCAAAAGGCGTAGAGAAAAAAGATAAGTGTGATGTAAATAATTGTGCGTACACTATATTTTCCGAAATAAACATGCTGTGCAATATCATCAAAGAAGTTGGCTAAGGTACTCCCAAAATAAAAAATCAGGGTTCCACCAACCCACCAAAAGGTAGGATGATTGCTTAAATCGATATAGTTTTCATCTTTTAATAACAGATAGAAATACATTAAGCTGTAAACAACAAAAATTACCGATGCTAAACTTATGGTAAAAGCATTGTACACATTTAAACCATATAAATAAGTATATGTAGCGTAAATTATCATGGTGCCAACATAAATGCCAATGAGCCAGTTTTTAATTCTTATATAGTGGTTCAGCAAAATATAAAACGCATAGGTAATATAGGAAATTTCGAAAATGATAAATACATTATATGTCACTATGTTGGTATGATACATTTTGGCAGAATACCGCGCAATAATTTGAGTGAGTACCACAATAACCATATAAAGGTTAGTAATTCTCCAGAACCTGCTTTTATCCCGATATAAAAAGTAAAGACTAAAGGCCAAACTTAAATAATAAGGATAACTATTGAATTTTGGAATACACAGTTTTAATATCTGATGTAAATCTAATTCTTCAACAACTTTTGTTATCATGTTTTATTATTCTGACAAGGCACCACTTCCATCACATTCTGGCGGACATATTGTTCCCCTGTTTTCAGGATCAGTTGGCACGGGACCACATAAATTATCACCATATCCTTTTTCTACAAAGTAATCTGTTCGTAACTTACCATCAACCATTTTAGTAATTACCAGCAACACGGTGTTCCTATCGGCATAACTGTCTGGAATTTTATCCCCATATTCTAGTTTATTAATCTGGCTGATAATATCGGGCGTATACCTGCCAAAGTAAATCCTAATGCCGTCGCCACCAAATTCGGTCATCTTCTTAGCTAACGATGTTATTTGGCCTGCCGGGAACCAGGTTGAGTTTGTGTAAGTTCCACTTTCTGCTTCCTGACTTTTGCGGAATGCTTCGGTCATCTGTTGGGCAATGTCTACTGGTACAGTATTATCCGTACCGTCTTTTCCTGTGCGTTTAATCATAAAATTTGTTGGTTTAATATTTCAAATATAAACAATTGATGATATGCGCAGCTTGGCGATTAATTAAAATATTAAAAATACTAATACACTTCTATAGTTCAAGTGTTTTTTGCCTTAAGCATTACTGATTGATTGATGAAGCGTGTTGGTTAATGTATTCTTGTATGGAATATTTTGCAGGTTTAATACCGTAAAAATACCCTGTTAATTAAGGCGTTTTGCACAATCGCTCAATTATCGCCTACCACTACTTTTGGTATTATAATGATGGCCAAATAAATTGCTGTTACCAGATACTAAAGTCATGCATCCTCAAAATGCTGTTTTTAGACCTATTTTAAAATAAGTCTGTTTTGAAGATTTGCTTAACTATCTGGGGAATTGTAAACCATGATTTGATTAAACCTTTAATTCTTTTAAAAATGATAAACAATATCCTGCTTCAGGAAAATCATAGCGCGATAAGCGAAAGAGAAGTTGAAATCGTGCATCTGTTATCAATGGGATATAGCAGTAAGGAAATTGGCGAAATGCTTTTTATAAGCGAGCACACGGTTAATACCCACCGAAGAAACATGGTAAGGAAACTGGATTTAAGAAATTCGTACCAGTTGATTGTATGGGCATTTAAAGAAAGAATATTGTCCCTCTAAGGACTAAAAATATAAACAACCTCTCAATAAATAACAAAGCCTGCAATTTGATCGCTAAAGTCAAATTGGCAGGCTTTTGTTTTTATATTATTTTTTTTGCTTTATGGTTTTGGTAATTCCTTTTTGAGAGTTTGGGATTTGAGATGGAAAGGTGTTTTTTTAACCGGACGGAAGTAAAATAAACCTTATTGAAATGAAAAGCCCGCAATCCCGGTTTTTGCCGGGTGTGGACTTGTAATGTAAAGAAGGACTAACGTTAAAATGAAATGCTGAAATTGCTTTTCGAATGATTATTTAATGCTCTTTTTGCTTACAATAAAGTAACCGACGATAAACAGGAGCAGTGCATAAATTAAGCTGGTCCATATTTCTTGTGTGAAAACGGGGAAATCTAATGTATTTACATCCTTTTTTACTTTGGTTATCCTTAACGATAGGGTTGGCAGGCAGTAAGGAATTAAATAAGCATATTTCCAACCTACATTGGCCGTAATAATGCCCATTATGGTGCCTATAAAACCTACGCCCATGGGCTTTAGAAAATCGGCCCATACCAAACTGAGGATAAACTGCAGGGATAAAATACCCAGCGATGACAGGAATAATTTGGTGTAAGCTTTGATTAAAATGCTTAGTGGGTTATATTGATTAAAGTTGTATTTGGGCACCAATACCTGTAGCAAATGGCCAAAGCCATAGGTAAGTGCGGCAAATAAAAACAGCGAGATAAATATTAAGCCTACTGCGTAGAGGTATTTTGCTGCATAGATTGAAAACTTGTTTAAGGGTTGGGCAAACAGGGTTTTCCAGGTATCGTTTTTATGTTCGATGTTATTTACCGAGAAAGCCATAAATATAACATAGAATGGCATAACCAATAAGCCCATTACATTTAGGGCCGCACCACTGTATTGTCCCCACAGCATCATAGGCGGGTAATGGTAGTTTAAAATCTTTTCGGAGCTGGAGTAAAAACCAAAAGTTATTAGTCCGCATATAATTAGCGGCAACAATATGGCTGCCCAAAAGGCGAGGGTTTTCTTCGATTTATAAAATTCGGATACTAACGAGATGTATAAAGAGCGCATATCAGTTGTTTTTGGTAATATCGAGGAACAAGTTTTCGAGGTCTTTTCGCTGTTGATATAGGCTGCTAACCTTAAAGCCGTTTTGCACCAGTAAAGCATTAAGCGCGGCACTGTGCTGCGCCGAAGTAAATGGAACGGTAATTTTTTTATCGGTTTGGCCTGCAATTTGGTAACCCGATTTTAAAATGAGCTCGCCTGCCTTTTCAGTATCGTTAACTTCAATTTCGAGCATGGGCTTACTGAGCTGGTGAAGTTCGTCGATAGTACCCTGAAACAACAACTGCCCTTTGTTAATAATACCAACGTGGGTGGCTGTTCTTTCTATTTCGGCCAGTAAATGGCTTGAAACGAGGATCGTTTTATGGTGTTTTACGGCAAGCTCTAGCATGAGGTTGCGCACTTCGATAATGCCATTTGGATCGAGGCCGTTGGTGGGTTCATCGAGCAAAAGTAATTCGGGATCGGAAACGAGTGCAAGGGCAATGCCCAAACGCTGTTTCATGCCCAACGAATATTTGCTTGATTTTTTGTCGGCAGCATCGGTTAAACCAACAAGGGCCAACATTTCGTTGGCCTTGCTCTTTTTTATACCGAGTAATATGCAGCGGTTTATTAAATTTTCTTTACCGGTAAGGTGGCCATAAATAGCGGGCTGCTCTACCAGGGCGCCCACGCGTTTTAAAATGGCTATGCGGTTGTTGTTAACCTCCTTACCGAAAATAAATACCTGATCGGAAGGTGATTTTAACAGGTTGAGCAATATTTTAATGGTAGTGGTTTTGCCGGCGCCGTTAGGACCTAAAAAACCATAAATACTGCCTTTGGGTACTTGTAGTGAAAGATCTTTAACGATGGCCTGGTTACCGAAGTTAAAATTTAAGCCTACAGTTTCGATAGCGTAATTACCCATTATTTCCTATTTGAAAATAGCAGATACCTGTTTTACAATTGTGGTAGAAGCTTTAGCAGGTTTTACAACAATTTCAGCATCGCTTTTGTTGGTGTTAAACGTAAGGGTTAAAATCATCAACATAAATACTGGAAATAGTAAAAATAAAAATGGTGATGTGTTTGCTAACTTTTTCATGATCGATTGTTTTATTTGAGAGACAGTGAAGCTGACATCAGCAGTTACTGCCGGGTTGTTTAGGTTGATTGCTGATGTAGTTTTCATATTGTTTTCGTTTTGATGATTCAAAGAAACTGAAGAAAAACAAGCTGCTAAAATGTATTATACCAAGTGTTCAAGATTCTAGATCAACAGACATTTTTGGCGTTTGTCGATAAAATTTGACCATTGAGCCGTTGGTAGAAAAAAAATGCCCGTTGGTAGATTGTGTTCGGTTTAAATTGAAAGTTTATTTACTTTGGATGCATAAAGCGATTATCACGACTATTGATTTTATGCTTTGAATTATAAACATATTTTTAAATGAAGGAAAATAAAGGAGTTTTAATATTACATAGTATTTTCTGGGCAATAATTTTGGTAGGTGCAGGAGTCATTCTTATAACAAGCACCTCAGAAGTAACCATAAAAAGGGAATTAATCTCTTTTGGAGTTTTTGGGATATTAAATGTCTCAGTGTTTTATATTAATTATATTTTTTTAATCCCTGAACTGATTAAGAAGAGAAAAAAATATTGGCTTTATGTTATTGCTTTTTTTCTCATGATTGGGATTGCTGCTTTAGTTAAAACAATGATTGCAGTCCTAAATCCTGCAGATATGATGATTGTTCGGGGACATAACAGCGAGTATAATGTAAACGAATACTTTATCTTGAAAGCGTTTGTAGGTGGCTTTTTCATTATTAGCAGCTGTATTATCAAATTTACCATCGATTGGTTCTCTAGCGAGCGGATTCAGCGCAACCTGGAAAGCGAGCGCCGCGAAATGGAACTCCAGTTTTTAAAATCGCAGTTAAATCCGCATTTCTTGTTCAATTCATTAAACAATATTTATTCGCTGGCTTATCAGAAATCGGAGAAAACTGCTGATGCGATTATGAAGCTTTCGGAAATTATGCGCTACATGATTTATGAAAGCAATACGCCAACGGTAGCTTTAAGCAAAGAGGTAGATTATTTAACCAATTATATCGAACTGCAAAAAATCAGGTTTAAAGACGGCGCTTTCATCGAACTCACGTTGAACGGCGAGATTGACGACCAGAAAATAGTGCCTTTAATGTTGATTTCGTTTGTTGAAAATGCCTTTAAGCACGGCGTAGTGAACGACCCGGCAGAGCCTGTAAAAATAAATATTATTGCCAACCAGAAGATTTTGCATTTTAGTGTAATTAACAAAAAAAGCACTTTAAATAAAGATGCGCAGGGTGGGGTAGGTTTAACCAACGTAGAAAGACGTTTACAATTGGTTTATCCCGACAGATATAAATTAAATGTTGTAAATTCGGCTACGCATTATACCTGCGAACTGATGATTGATATATAACCGGGAACCATTTATAAACCGGATATACATTAAATCGTGAATTAAAATTAAAATCTAAAATGAACCTAAACTGTATTGTTGTTGATGATGAGCCTTTAGCGCTTGATATTTTACAGGATTATATCTCAAAAGTACCCTTTTTAACGATGGTTAAAAGATGTGAAAACCCGATTGAAGCTTTGCAAATTGTGCAGGGTGGCGGGATTGATCTGGTGTTTTTGGATATTCAGATGCCTGAACTGACAGGAATCCAGTTTTTGAAGATTGCCGGCAACAAATGCCATTATATTTTAACCACCGCTTACCCACAATATGCTTTAGAAAGCTACGATCTGAATGTTTCGGATTATCTGTTAAAGCCAATTGCTTTCGATCGTTTTTATAAAGCTGTAGAAAAGGTACATAACCAGGTTAAACCTGTAGAGGCACCTGCTAGTGTTGCTCAGCCCCTTATTACACCTGCACCATTTTCGGGTACTCCAAACCCGGTACAGGATTATATTTTTGTTAAAACGGAGCATAAAATCCAAAAAATTTACCTGCACGATATACTTTACATTGAAGGCTTAAAAGATTACATTTCTATTTTTACTAAAGATGAGCGTGTAATTACGCTGCAGAGCATGAAAAAAATGGAAGAAGCGTTACCACAGAGCCAGTTTATCCGCGTACACAAATCGTATATTGTTGCGGTTGATAAAATTGAAAGTATTGAGCGTAGCCGAATTACCATTAACCAGAAGATTATTCCGGTGGGGGATACTTATCGCGACGAATTTTTCAGGGTAATCGGGAATAAGAATATTTAGTCTCAATCCTAAGTCTGAAGTCCTAAGTCGTTAGTCTGGAGTCCTGAGTCGGAATACGAAGGGTAGGATTAAATAAGTAATGCTATCCAATCTTGATTCATGCTACTTGTTACTGCTGAGTAGTTGATACAATATTCTCCTCAAGCTCCTGGCCCAAAACTTTTCTGATTGCATTTTCGGCTTCTAAAGTAATTTCGTTGGCTGTTTTTCCTTCAGGTTCAATGGGTTTCAAAACCGTCCATTTAAGGGCATTGCCTGTGGTTAGGGGAAACATACCATAACGTACAATTTTCCACGAATTTTCTATTACCACCGGAACAACAAGCGCATTAGGTACCGCTTTTAAAATGGTTGCAATGCCGCCAAATTGAAAGGTTTTTACCTGACCATCTTTTGCCCTGGTGCCTTCAGGGAAAATAACCGTGCTCCAGTTGTTTTCTTTCATGCGGCGGCCAAGCTTAATAATTTCGGAGATAGCCTGTTTATTGTCTTTACGGTTAATATTGGCCCCACCACCTAAGCGCAGGTTAATAGATATGGATGGAATGCCTTTGGTGAGCTCTATTTTAGAGATGAATTTAGCGCTGTGTTTTCTTAAAAACCAGATCAGCGAAGGGATATCGTACATGCTCTGGTGGTTTGCCGCAAAAATAACAGGCCTATCGGTTGGTAAATTGTATTCGTTTTTAAAGCTGATAGAATTAAACAGCGATAGCTGGCTATACGTTAAAAAGAAGTTCAGCACATCAACCGAAACCTTGTGCGCCTTATAGCCAAAAAGCTTAAAGCATACCCATTGAATGGGGTGGAAGATGCAAAGGAATAATCCGAAGAGGATATAAAAAACAGGACTTAAAATATAGCCAAAAAGCTTGCTCATCTGGTTGATTTAATGGATGGCAAAGATAATAATAAATTATTCGGGTTCTTTAAAGATGTACTTTTCTTCATATTGTACGTCAAAGGTTTTTAATAGATCTGTATATTCTTTTATGAAATTTTCTTTTCTGTGGTGTTGCTCCTGGTTCTGAATATATTTGATAACCGATGGAACCTGGCTTTTTGCGTATGAAAATGCGCCAAATCCTTCTTGCCATGCAAATTTCACTTTACAAAAACCCTGATTATTTATCCATTTTGAACTTTCGGTTTTTACATTTTGAATTAAGCCCGAAATAGATTGGTGTGGCCGCAGGCCGATAAAAATATGAATGTGATCTGGCATACAATTAATCTGGATCATTTTATGATCATTGGCCTGGAATATTCCAGTAATATATTTCAAAAGCCTTTCTTTCCAATCTGGTTGAATTAATGAAGCTCTGTATTTAACGGCAAAAACAAATTGAATGTGTAATTGGGTGTAGGTATTTGGCATAATGCATATAATTAAAAAATCAAACGTTCCTATGGAACGACATCGCGATCGCCATTTTTACCAGAATATTTGCCTATAATGCGCAATTGGTAATGTATGGGGATGATTTCTTATTAATGCAATCGTTAATTTAAATTACAAATATTTTTTTGAATTTTCTACCCGGGATTTGTCCCTACGGGACATTTAATTTTTTTAACTGGAAATAATGTCCCATGGGGACATTTGCCCGGTATAAATGTGGTGATTGTGCGGATTACAATTCGCCGTTTTGCATCATGATTTTGGCTTTTAAAATGGCTGCCACGGTTATCGAGTCGGTTATTTCGGCATTAAGCACCATTTGGTAGGCTTCTTTGAACGGTAATTTTTTTACCACCAGTTCTTCTGTTTCTTCGGGCATGGCAATACCCTGAATGAGGCCGGTAGCCACATAAATAATGCTGAGCTCATCGCTTACCGAATTGGAAAGGTGCAACCTTAAAATTTCTTTCCAGTTTTGGGCGCTCATGCCAGTTTCTTCGAGCAATTCCCTTCTGGCGCTTTCTAAGGGTGCTTCGTGGAAGGGGCCGCCACCTTCCGGAATTTCCCAGCTATAGGCCTTTATGGGGTAACGGTATTGACCAACCAGCCAGGTATTGTATTCTTCATCAAGGGGTAAAATCCCAATGGCCAGGTTTTTAAAATGTACTTCACCATAAATACCTTTTCCGCCTGATGGGTTAATTACCTGGTGCTCGGTGATGCGAATCCAGTTGTTATCGTATTTTACATCGCTTTGCAGTGTTTGCCAGGGATTAATCTCTTCCATACTGCAATATAAGTATATCCTTTTAGCTTATTGCGGTTTTGCTGGTGGTGGAGGCGGAATTTTATTTACCTTGATTTTGGTAAAACGATAATTGAGACTAAAGGTGAAATTTTGGGTATTGTTGGTCGAGTAATTCTCTACCCTGAAATTTTGACCTTCGTTAAAAAATGTATTGGTGCGGTTGCCCAAAATATCGTTGATGGTTATACGCAGGTTTAACCTATTGCCCAAAAAGACTTTGCGGGCCGAGAAATTAGATGTCATAGAACCTTTGTTGCGGCCCTGTGCGTTGGCGTTGTTGGCATAATTTAAATTCGATTCGAATGCTGTTTTAAATGGCAGTTGCATGGATAAGCCAATTGCGCCCCTAAAGCTAATCCCATCACGGTTTAAAGAGCTGTTGAGTTGTGATTTGTAATTGCTTTGGATTACGCTGAAATTTCCGTTGGCCGATATTTTATTGGTAGGGCGGTAATTTCCAATCAAAATAAGCGATAGTGCACGATTGGTGCCCACATTATCGTACGTGTTTTCAGATCGCGCCGTGTTCGAACCTGGAATTAGGGTAACCGTACGGTAGCGTTCTATTACCCCCTGACTGGTAGAATAAGATAACCGTGGGTTAAAAGACCATTTCTGTCCAAATGCGCCGAAATTAATATCGAATTGATGGGTATAGGCAGGCGATAAATTGGGATTTCCGTAAGAGATATTCAGCGTATCTACATTATTTACCTGCGGGTTTAAAGTGTTTTCTCTCGGGCGATTGATGCGGATGCTGTACGTTGCGCCGATATTGTAGCGCTTGCGGTAAAAACGGTTGAGTGAAAGGTTTGGAAAAACGCTTAAATAAGGTTTTACGTTATAATTCTCTCCTGTTGATAAATCGAAAGCAACATCAGTTAGTTCAGCCCTGACACCGGTTTTTACACCCCAACCCACATTACGGTAATTGTAAGCGGCATAAGCAGCACCAATGTTTTCGTTGTATAAAAACTGGTTCGATAATTTGTTATTCCGCAAAAATTGCTGTGTAGCAAAATTGAAATTTTCGATGAGCAGGTCGTTATCGTTTTTTCTATAACTAAATGCCAGGCCTGCCTCTATCCGGTCGCGCTTTTTAAAAATTGGTTTTTCGTAATCTAAGGTTACATTCAGCCCCCTGTTGCCGGTGTTGTTATTATTTTGCTGTAAGCTGGGATTGAGTGTACTGGGCAGGGCATAGGTAGTGCTGTAGCTGCGGAAATCGATATTTTTATTGGTGTTGAAATTTAAGCCTAGTGATATTTTTCCGCCGCTGGTATCGGTTTGTAAATCGTAATCGGTATTAAAAACAAAATTGTTGCTGTTGCCGTTGCCAGTGTTGAGCTGATTGCGCAAGCGGCTTTCTATGTGGCTTTCATTTAAATAATGCAGATCGGTTGAAGAATTCGAGTTTGTATGGTTGAGATTGAAATTGGTTGACAGGCGTAAACTCTGCTTTGGACTAATGGTCCATTCTAAACCCAATCTGAAATTGCCGCCGTTGTTGTAGTTCTTATAGGCTCCGTACTGGTCGTAGTAAAAGGTGGTGTCGGGAAAGAAATTTTCGCGGAAATTATGGCTGTCGCCTTTGCTTACATTATAGCGGTAAGCCGCGCTGCCATTTAGCGCATACGATTTACCCCTGTAAGAAGCATTTGCATTGGTATTGCCGTTGCCCTGCAAGCCACCCGCAATGCCAGCGTTCCCGTTAAAGCCAACTTTAAACCCTTTTTTCATCACAATATTGATGATTCCTTCGCCATCGCCACTGTATTTTGAAGGCGGGTTGGTTAGCACCTCTATTTTATCAATCGCATCAGATGGGAGTACATTGAGCAGGTCGGCAATATTCGAGGTCATGTAATCGGATGGTTTACCATCTATAAAGATCCGGGTATTTCTTTTACCAGCTATAGTGGCATTGCCATCAATATCAACCTGTACCATGGGTACATTTTTAAGCACATCGGTTGCGGTGCTGCCTTCGGCCAGCAGCGTAGAGCCAACATTATAGGTAACGCCATCGGCACCAAATTCGATAGGTGGTTTTTGTACAGTAATGGTAACTTCCTGCAGCGAGTTTTGTTCGGAGCTTAGCTTTAATGAACCCAGATTCTTATCGTAATCTTTCTCGGTTAAGGCAATGCCATTTACTTTTAAAGGAGCATAACCTACAAAACTTACACGAATGCTGTAATTACCCGGTTTAAGGTTTTTAATGCTAAACCGGCCGTCTTCATCGGTGGCCGATGTAACTACGGGTTGTTCAGAGCCATCGAGATAAACAGATATTACTGCCGATGGAATGGACAATCCACCAACCTCTTCAACCACTTTTCCGCTGATTATGCCTTTTTCGGCTGCAAAAGCTGCAAAGGTACTGCCAAGCAGGACGAGAAATACAAAGCAAAGCCTAAGTAAAAGTTTTCCCAATAGCTGATTAAATAAAAAGGTGCTTAGTAAATTTACTAAGCACCTTTGGTAAAATTAAAATGATCCTTCATCAGGGCGGTTGTCCTGATCTTCTCTCTTCTTTTTATTTGTGCCGGTAAAGGTTGTTTTTCCAAAACGGTAAGAGAAGGTTAAGTTACCCATAGTTCCCTGAAACTGACGTTCAAAATCAACAATGGTTGCTTTATCTTCTGTAGTCATGCTCCATCTTCTGGTGTTAAATACATCCCTAACATTGAAGCTTAAAGAAGCTTTTTTGTTCGGGAAATCGTATTTGGCACCTCCGTCTACTCCGTACATGGCATTTCGTTTACCTTGCGCCATTACTTCAGCGGCCCGGTAATCGCCACGTAGCTGTAACGACAGGTTTTTAACTACGGTTAAGTTTGCGGTAAGGTTCGCATTCCAGCTAAAGCCGCTGCTCGAAGGGATATCAAATCTGGCATCGCCTGCAAACCTGGCCTGGTATAAGTTAACGTTGGTAGTGAAATTTAAAGGTTTAATTAAATCAAAACGACCAATTAATTCTACCCCACTATTAATCTGGTTCGATAAGTTTTGAGGGGTTGAAGTGATAATGCCATTAACCGGCGTGCTTCTTACCCTTTGAATTACATCGTTGGTTTGACGGAAATATAAGCTCGAAGTTAAAGTTACTTTTTTCCAGTATTTGCTATAGCCCAGCTCGAAAGAGTGTACATCCTCTGGTATTAGATTCGGGTTACCACCTCTGTAGTTTAACGGATCAGATACATCTAAAAATGGGTTAGTATCCCATGGACGAGGACGATTTACACGACGGGTATAGCTTAACTGAAGCTGGTTTTCTCCTTTCAGTTTTTGTGTTAAGAAAATACTTGGATATATTCTTTTGTAATGGATGTTACCTTCGCTGGTAGTTAATACATTATTGGTATAACCTTCCAGATGTGTATCCAGACGGGCATCTTCGCCCCTTAAACCAATCTGATAACCAAAATCTTTAATCTGATTCTGATAGTTGAAATAAAGTGCATGCACCTGGTCTTTGCTATCAAAACCATTAATCAGTTTATTGTTGCGTACATAAACATTGGTGCTGGTTGGGATAGAATCTGCATATTGATCATTATTGCCTAAACGGATCTGGCTGCGGTAACCTATTTCAACTTTACCCGCTTTACCCACTGGCAAGGCATAATCGGTTTGGATATTGTAATTGGTGTTGTTGCCGGTATTAAATACACGTTGTAAGCTTAATGTTTCATTAATAGGCGTGCCATTGCGGTTTGTGGTAGTAGTACTGTAATTCTGGTCGTTGTTATTGGTACCATACGAGTAGCCAAAGTTGAAGGTTAGTTCTTCTTTTGGTTTTTTAAACTTCTGCACAAAATCCAGGTTGGCATCATAACTATTGCCATAACCATCGGTAGTATTGGTTCTGGTGCTCAGTAAAACCGGAGCTTGCGCAAGGTTTAATTGTCTGATATCAAGCAGTTCGTTCCTGTCGTTTGCCCTGGAATTAAAACCTCCCGATAAGCTGATTACACTTTTGGGAGCCACATAATAATCGATACCAGCTTTGGCATTATGGCCTTTATCTAAGGATTTTGAAACCGTATTTTGGCTTGCAAAACGTGTTGTAGCTTCATCTGATTTATAAGTAATATCCTGAAAACCGCCACCAACACGATTACCGTAACGGTAGCTGTAATTACCGTAAATATTTACTTTACTGTTTTGGAAGCTTAAATTGGTGTTGGCATTGTAGTTATCGCGGTTACCAGCAGTTGCTGCAACCGAACCGTTAAAGCCCAGTCTGGTATTTTTCTTTAATACAATGTTAATGATACCCGATTGGCCCTCAGCATCGTATTTTGCTGATGGATTGGTAATTACTTCAACACTTTCAATCGAACTTGCCGGAATAGATGCTAAAATCTGAGCCACATTTCCCCCAGCAATTAAAGATGGTTTGCCATCAATTAAAACCTTAACCCCTGTCGATCCACGTAAACTCACGTTACCGTCCATATCGGTAGAAACAGAAGGTACATTTTGCAATAAATCGCCAGCCGAACCACCCTCGCTTACCAAACTCTGGTCAACCGAAAATATTTTCTTATCAATTCCCATCTGCATGGCAGCTTTTTGGCCGGTTACGGTAATCTCACTCAACACATTACCTTTGGCAGCATTCATTTTAATTTCTCCGAAGTTTAATGCGCCTGTGGTGGCTGTAATGGCCACATTATCGCGAACCATGGTTTGGTAACCCACAAAGCTTATTTTAAAAGTGAAATTTCCTTTCGGGATATCGGCCATTGTAAAGGCGCCATTCATATCTGTTTGGGCTATTTTGGCATTTTTGCCTGTCGATTTATCGATTAAAACCGCTGTTGCAAATGGAATCGTTTCTTGTGTTTTGGCATCTTTAAGTACACCTGTAATTTTTGCTTTTCCACCGGTTTGGGCAAAAAGATTAAAAGTAAGGGTTAAGAGTAATAGGGTAATTTGTATTGTTCTGGAATGTAGGAATTTCATTAAAAGTTAGTATTTGTCGTGTGTTTTTGTAAAGGGAGACAAAGTAACGGCAAGGAAGTTTAATTAAGGAGCCGTAACCATTTTATTACAGCCATTTTATGGTAATATTTTTGTTGGTTATAAATCGATTTACAGTTAGCAATTGGCAGTTTTCAGTTTCGTGGAAAACAATGATGGAATATTACAATTGAACGATCTTCAAAATGTTACTTTTGTTTATCACATTGAGCATAAAATAACAGATGAAAAAAATATTAATTGTTGATGATTTGCACCCTGCATTTAAAGAGCAGGCCATTGCTATGGGATATGAGGTTGATGACAAACCACAAATTACACGTCAACAAACATTAGCTAAAATTAAAGATTATGTAGGTATTGCTGTCCGGACGAAGTTCAGGATTGATGCCGAAATTTTTGCCGCTGCACCCAATTTAAAATTTGTGGCCAGGGCAGGTGCGGGTTTGGATAATATCGACGATCAGATTGCTTCTGAAAGAAACATTGAACTGATTAACGCACCAGAAGGCAATTGCGACGCAGTGGGTGAGCATGCTACAGGTTTGTTGCTCTCGCTGATGAATAATTTTAGGAGGGCTGATATTGAAATCAGGAACGGCCTGTGGGATCGTGAAGGGAACCGGGGTTACGAGTTGAAAGGCAAAAAGGTTGGTATTATTGGCTATGGCTTTATGGGGCAAAGCTTTGCCAAAAAACTGGCGGGTTTTGAGGTTGATGTAATGGCTTACGATAAATATAAAACCGGTTTTAGCGATGCTTTTGCGCGTGAGGTAAGCATGGAAGAAATTGTAAAACACAGTGATGTACTGAGTTTGCACATTCCACTAACCGCCGAAACGAAACTGATGGTAGATGATGAATATTTCTTTCACTTTAAAAAGCCGATTTTCTTTATCAATACCGCCCGTGGCGAAATTGTAAAAATTGATGCGGTGTTAAATGCCATTAAAGCCGGTAAAATATTAGGTGCCGGACTTGATGTGCTGCAAACAGAAAAATTTCCGGCACTGGGCGAACAAGCCTGGTACAATGAGCTGAAGAATAACGATAAGGTGATCTTAACTCCGCACGTTGGTGGCTGGACATTCGATTCTTACCGTAAAATCTCTGAGGTATTGGCCGAGAAGCTAAGCGGGATTAAATTTTAGATATACAAAATCTGCAAGAGTTAAAATAGAAACGCTTGCGCTCGTTTCCAAACGAGTGCATAAATAGCTATACGATTCTATCGTTTGTAAACGATAAATTATTCAACGCTCGTTAGAAACGAGCGTTGGCTTAAACCTGTGAGGTTTGAATAACCAATAACTGGAAGCATTATAAATTAGCGCTGTCGCTAAAAAAACAGTTCATTTTTTTTGCCTCATTTCAATCAGAATGTTTAAATTGACATACAAATCAACTCAATTTATCATGCCGAAAGATCACTTATATTCAACCACAGTAACCTGGACAGGCAATAAAGGCTCTGGTACAATGGATTATCGCTCGTACGATCGCGATTATGTTATTTCAATAAAAGGTAAAGCTGATATTTCAGGTTCGTCAGACTCGGCTTTTTTAGGCGATAAATCTAAATATAACCCCGAAGATTTGTTACTAGCTTCTATCTCGAGCTGCCACATGTTGTGGTATTTACATCTCTGTTCTAAAAACGAAATTGTGGTAATCGATTATAAAGATGAGGCGGTAGGCACCATGGAAGAATCGGCAGATGGGAGTGGACGCTTTAGAGAGGTTACGCTACACCCACAGGTTTTAATTGCCGATAAGGCACATTACGAACTGGCTGAAGCATTGCATAAAGAAGCTAATAAAATGTGTTTCATCGCCAATTCACTAAATTTTCCGGTAAAACACGAAGCAAGCTGCAAAGCAGAAAACGCTTAGCAGTTATCAGTTGACAGTTTACAATTTTTCAATAGATAGTTTTAAACTAGCGGTTAATAGCATTATACTTTCTGACGGTAGTTCTTAGTTTGCAGGTTACAGTTTTATACTTTCGGTTGATAGCATTTACTTTCCCAGGAGAGTTTTATCAGTTGAGCTGACAACTTTATCAGAGAGGCAGGTTGTTTTAAGTTTGCAGTTAATAAAACTGTACCGAAAGTTTAGAAACAGTTGGCAGTTTGTTAACTAACTACCAACTGAAAATTTTGATTTTGAAATATTCCGCATTACAAATGCGGACCCCAATAATCCCCGTTACAAACGGGGACTATTGAAATCGCCTTTAATTAGATCTAAAACTGAAAATTGCTAACTATTTCGCTAACCAAACATTATCAGCAGGTGTGGCATCCATATAAATGCCATTATCCAGTGAAACCGATTTTATCTTTTTGCCTGCATTAAAGGTTACATTAACTTCTTTCTGGTTAGCTTTCCAAACGGCAGGCGTTTTATGGATGGTGTCTGTTTTGCCATCGGTATAGGTAACTACAACATCGAACGGAATGGCAAAACCACCTACATTTTTAACTATTAGGCTTGCTTTGCCAGCAGCTGTACTAACTTTAGTAATGGCTAAATCAAGGTAATTGTTGGTGAAGAACCAGTTCTGGAAAAACCAGTTCAGATTTTGCCCTGAGCCTGCATTCATCGAATTAAAATAATCCCACGGAATAGGGTGTTTGCCGTTCCAGTTGCTCATGTAGGTATGCAATGCTTTTTTAAATAGTTCATCGCCCAGCATATCTTTAAGCGCGAGGTAAGATAAAGAAGCTTTACCATAAGAGTTATTGCCATAACCTGCACCCGAAACCTGATCGGACATCGAAATTACAGGTTGATCTTCTTCTGTTGATTTATCGTTAATATATTTATCAACCCTGAAGTTTTTGTAAAACTTATCGGCGGCTTCTTTGCCATGTTCGGCAATGCCGATTAAGTATTCGAATGTAGTTGCCCAGCCCTCATCCATATAAGCGTAACGGGTTTCGTTAATGCCCATGTAAAACGGAAAGTAAGTATGCGCCACCTCGTGGTCTTGTACCAGTTGCGCAAAAACCGGATCGCCAAATTGCGAATCGTTTACCATCATTGGGTATTCCATATCAGCAAAGCCTTGAAATGCTATGGTTTTTACATAAGGGTAAGGGATGCCAGGCCAGTTGTTCGAAAACCAATCTAAAGCATTGAGGTTGTATTTAACCGAGTTTGCAAAATCGGTACCGGTGGTTGGGTTATAGGCTGCTTGCGCACTGGCCCTGCGGTTTGTCTTTTTATCTACAATTACACTTGCGCCATCCCATACATAATGGTTGCTCAGGGCAAAAGTAACATCGGTAATGTGGTTTACGGCAAATTTCCAGGTATTCCAGTCTTTCTGCGCGGTAACTTTACCGTCTTTCATTTCCTGCCCGGTTGCAATGTGGATCACTTCATCGCCGTTGTACGATTTTTTTAAACGTGCCGAAATTTCGGGTTGTAGTACCTCATCAGGGTTTAAGAAATCGCCTGTGGCATAAACTACATAGTTTTTAGGCGCTTTGATTGAGAATTCGTAATCGTTAAAATCGTTGTAAAACTCGGCTCTGTCTGTATGCGGAATGCGGTCCCAACCATTATAATCGTCGAAAACCGAAATGCGGGGATAACTATAGGCTACAAAAAAAGAATTGGGATCGATCTGACCTTCGCGACCACTTTCTTTTGATAGTGGGTAATCCCAGGTTATTTTAACGGTAATTTTCGATTTGGGCAGCAAAGGTTTCTTTAGTTTAACATTGCCAACAGTTCCCCAGTCTTTACTATCAACGGCATAGGTTTCGCCATCAACCGAAAAGGCCGAAATATTTAATCCCGAACTTAAAAAATCAGGGCTCACGGCACCGCCTCTTGGTGAAGTTGGCTTATGCAGGTTATTTACAAAGCGGATGGCCAGGTTTCTTAAGGTATCGGTACTGTTGTTGCTGTACAAAATTTGTTCCTCGCCGCTAACCACTTTTGTTTCGGCATCTACTTTAATATCCATGTTGTACTTGCCATGGTTTTGCCAGTAATTGGGGCCGGGTTTTCCGCTAAGAGAGCGGGTGCCTTTAGCATAGGCAGCTTTAATATTTCGTGGCATATATAGCTCTTGTGCAGAAGCTGCATAGCCGCCCAAACCAATGAGTAGGGCTATAGAAAGTAACTTTTTCATTTTTTACGAATAATTTTAAGCTAAAAGTAAAACTTATGATTGAATTTTGAATGAGTGCATGATTGAATGTTACGTTTTTAGTGGTTAAATCTGAATATATTTATAGGATATGTACGGATAGTGTCTGTTCTCATTCATCCTATTTTAGGAGATGATAAATCCTATTAATCCTTAAATCATAAAAATCATGAGTATTTATTTGCTTTTGTAATTTCCACAATTTATCTTCGTTATAATTGAAGCAAGACTATGTAGCAAACCAACTATGTAGTCTTGTTTGTTTTTTATAGCGTTTGAATAAAAATTAATAGAGCAATGACAGAGGTAACATACTATACCCAAGAGGGATTAGATAAATTGAAAGAGGAAGTACATTATCTAACTACAACCGGTCGTCAGCTTATATCTAAAGCAATTGCAGAAGCAAGGGATAAAGGTGATTTATCGGAGAATGCAGAATACGATGCGGCCAAAGAGGCACAGGGATTGCATGAAGCAAAAATATCGAAATTAAAGAATACGCTGGCTAATGCCCGTTTAATTGATGAGTCGAAATTGGATTTGTCGAAAGTATTGGCCTTATCTATCGTTAAAATAAAAAATGTTAAAAACGGTGCTACCATGACTTACCAATTGGTGGCCGAAAGTGAAGCGGATTTAAAAACAGGGAAAATCTCTGTGAAATCGCCGATTGCGCAAGGCTTACTGGGTAAATCGGTTGGCGAATTTGCCGAAATCGAAGTACCTGCAGGTAAAATGCAGTTCGAAGTACTCGAGATCTCGAGATAAGTATATGGCGTATGGTGATAGGTGGGCAAATCGCTTCGCACCATACGCTTAACGCTAACCTTTACACCCTACACTTAATGACTATCTTTTCAAAAATTGTTGCAGGAGAAATCAGCGCACATGTTGTAGCCGAAACTGCAGAATATTTAGCTTTTTTAGATGTTTCGCCATTAACGGCCGGCCATGTGCTGGTAATTCCGAAAATTGAAGTGGATTACATTTTCGATATGGAAGAAGACCACTATGTTGGCCTTTGGATGTTTGCTAAAATTGTTGCCAAAGGGGTGAAAATTGCCTTCCCATGTAAAAAGGTTGGCGTTTCGGTAATTGGTTTGGAAGTGCCACACGCGCACATTCATTTAATTCCGATGAATAATGTTAGTGATATGAACTTTAGCAAAGAAAAGCTAAAACCCACAACAGAAGAACTTGCAGAAGCCGCTGCAAAAATCAGGCAGGCTTTACTCGAAGCATAAAAAAGGTCGGCTGCAAATTTGCCAGCCGACCATTCTACCCGCCTAACCCTCAAAATTTTTTATGGTGCTGGAGCAACTGTGGTTGTGGTATACACATACGGCCAAACCGAACCCGGAGCTGCTGTGCCCGGAACGGTAATCCCTTTATTGTCGCCTCTTTTTGCATCGGATGCGAAATAATATAATGGCCAGCCTTTATAAGTAAGTTGTTTTTTGCCGATTGCTGCAACCGTAATTACGCCAAGATCGGTTTTGGCAATAGCTGAAGGTGCAATCAGTACTTCAGATTGATAAACCGGCCAGATTCCTTCCTGAGTAGCCCCTTTGGTATAGTTGTTAACGCCATTTTTATCAGGTGCAAAAGCATAAAGTGTTCTGCCAAAAGCATCGGTAAAATATTTAGTATTACCGGTTCCTTCTACATATGTGCTGGTATAGCTTTTGGTATTTGCACCAATTAATTGGGCATTGGCAATCATCAATGAATAATCAGGCTTGGCCACAAACCAGATTCCACCTACACCATCACCTTTAGTCTCTCCGGCTGCAGCATCGTTGGCATAGTAATAAAGTGGGTAGCCACGGTAAGTGCTTTGTTTACGCCCATCGGTACGGGTAACTTCGCCAACTTCGGCTTTGTTTAAGTTAAGGTCGGTGCTGGCATCAGCCGAATAATATATTGGCCAGGTTGTTTCGCAACCACCGCTACAGGTTGGTGCGCCCGCTACATCGGAAGCAAAAAAGTAAAGTGTTTTTCCATCTTTATCCGTTAGTACCGTTCCGAATGTGGCACTGCTTGCCAGTTGGATACCTTTTTTCTGTGAAACAGGTTCGGGGGTAGGTTCTTCGGCACTGTTTTTTTTGCAGGCTGTAATTACCAGGGCCATACAAGCTATGGCCAGCAGGTTTCTTTTTAAGTAGATTAGCATAAGATTTCGTTTTTAGTTTTAACTTTAATAAGATAATATGCTGCTATTACGCCGGGGCTTTGTAAATAGTTGCCTCTGGTTTAAGATTTTCTGCTAAAAACAGACGAAATAAAATAATCTCAAAAAAAAATATTTTTCAGGCAACCAATTGTAAACTTGTACCGTAATGTGTTTTGAAAGGAGAACATGTGACCGCTAGTAGCGATACCGAACATACTATACAAAAGCATATTCAGGGCTGCGTTAGAAATGAAAGAGATAGTCAGAAAGCACTATACAAACATTTCTATAGCTTTGCTATGGGAATTTGTTTGCGGTACACCAGCGATCGGCTGGATGCTGCGGGGATACTGAATGATGGCTTTTTTAAAGCATTTAAAAATATTTCAAAATACGAAACTTCTAAGGCGTTTATGCCCTGGCTTGGGCGGATTATAACCAATACCGCTATAGATTACTACCGTGCCAATTTAAAATTTGCCGACCATGTAGATATTCAGGATCACGAAGATATTGTGCAGGTGAGTTCTGTATACGATAAACTGGCTTACCACGATTTGCTGGCACTGGTGCAGAATTTAAGTCCGGCTTACCGCACCGTTTTTAACCTTTTTGCCATAGATGGTTACAGCCATGAAGAAATTGCCGAGATGTTGGAAATATCGGTAGGTACATCAAAGTCGAACCTGTTTAAGGCCAGGCAGAAATTACAGGAAATGTTAAAAGCAACCGAAACGAAAACTTACCAGGTAAGAAATTCGGAAGTAGATAGAAACCTTTTACAGGTTAGGTTAAACACAAATATGCAATGAAAGAGGGAAAAGATATAGATAAATTATTTAAGGACGGATTGAAAAACCCCGATCTGCCTTTTAATGATTTAGATTGGGATGATCTGGAGGAAAGATTGCATCCGGAACCAAAGCGTAGGGTAGTGCCTGTGGTTTGGCTTGCAGCTGCGGCCGCAATTGCAGCTATTCTGCTGGTTGTGTTTTTATTGGTAACACCAACTGAAGGGCCAATTGGTGTTAACCCGGTTGTTAAAAATGGTGCGGACGATAAAAATAAAGCTAATCAGGAAAACAATAGGGGTAAAGCGACAGAAACACCTTTAAAACAAAATGATCGGGCAGTAAATACAGACATAGCTGGATTAGTGGCTAATAAAACTAATCGGAACCATTTTGAACAGAAGTCTGCTGAAAAAAATGTTCTGAGTGGAACAAATACACCGAAGTTATCCTTATTGCAACCTGATCATGCAAATCTACTAGCGAATGTGATGTACCAGCCAGAGCTCAATACAGATTTTACCCCGGTAACTTTCAAAGATCAAAATCTGATTGCGAGCGTAGTTACAGGTAAGCCAGAGCGTATTAAAGAACCGGTTTTGAACAAAAAATCACGATTGGTATTGAGTATTTTAGCCGCTCCTGATTTAACCAGTGTGCAAAAATCGGGCATGAGCAGCTTAAGTGGTGGTTTTGGTGTAGAAGCTACTTATATGTTAAGCAAAAAACTCAGTATTACCACCGGGGCCACCTATGCTAAGAAAATTTACGATTCGGATTTTAGCTTGTACAGGCCAAATAGCAATTATGTTTTTAAAATTATGCCATCAAACATCCATGCCAATTGCGACGTGATTGATATCCCGCTAAATGTAAATTACAAGGTTTTCGGCAACAGCCGGAATAGCATTTCGGTAAGCACGGGGCTATCCAGTTACCTCATGTTAAAAGAGAAATACACCTACAGTTACAATGGCGCTTACCAGGGGCCTCAACAATACGAAGTGAGTGGCCAAAACCAACATTATTTAGGTATTGCCAATGTGGGTGTAGAATTTCAGCACAAAATAAACAACAATTTAAGTATCAGCGCCAAGCCTTTCATGAAAATCCCATTAACCGATATTGGTTACGGCAATTCGAGGCTGTCTTCAACCGGTGTGGCCGTTTCGGTAAATATGAATTTGTTTAAGAAAAAGTAAAATTACGCTTTAAGCATTTCATTTATTCTTCTTTCGGCCTCAGCTTTTGTTATTCCTGAAAAATAATCCTTTACAAATGGATGATCGAAATCTTTATGCGGAATAATTTCCGGTCTATAGCCTCCTGTTCTGGTAACCACATTCGTCGGAATACTTTCTTCAAAAGCATAATCTGGAATCCAATTCGATAACCAACCAAAGTATACAGCTTCATGGTTTTTATTGTCGTAGTTTTCTGAATAGTCATCAAAACTTTTTTGACTTAATGATACCCAAATGCCATATTCGAGATCTTCACAATGATCGTTAACTTTTTGGGTCAAAGTGCAACGGATAAACCGCTCTTGCTCATCTGGGTAATTAATTGTACAGAAATCTGCAGTAAGATAGCCCATTGTAGATTTTTCATCTTCCGATAAGTCGTCATAATAAGCAGGTGAATTATAGGTTAGTGCAGGCCATTCTTCATGAATTTTACCGCAAGAGCTACATTTATATCCCAAAGTTTAAATTTTAACCGTTTAAAAATAATTTAATGCTTAATATTTTTGGTTGGATCAGGTAGCGGCACAAAACCGGTTTCGCCAGGTACAGGTTTGAAACTTTGCTCCAGCCATTTTTGCTTTGCCTTTTCAATCAGTTCTTTATCCGATGCCACAAAATTCCAGTAAATAAAACGTTCTTCGGGGAAAGGTTCGCCTCCAAAAATGTAAACGGTTGTGTTTTCGTGCAGGGTAAACTCACACAATTTAGCGTCGTTGGCAATTAAGATCTGCCGGGGCTCAAAAATATGGCCATCGCTTTCTATGGCTCCTTCTAAAATGTAAAGGGCACTTTCGCCGAAAAGAGATTCGCCAATATTTACTTTTTGACGGCTTGTACTTTTTAGTTCAAGGAAATACAATGGACTATAAACCGGAACTGGCGATTTACGCCCAAAAGCCTCGCCTGCAATTAATTTAATCGCAACTCCATCTTGTTCCCATGCAGGGATATCGGTTTCTTCCACATGAAAAAACTCCGGGTCCATTTGTTCCAGCGCTTTTGGCAATGCTACCCAAATCTGTAAGCCATGTAACATTTTATCGGTATGACGTAAATATTCGGGCGTACGTTCCGAATGCACAATGCCGCTTCCCGAGGTCATCCAGTTTACCTGACCGGGTTTAATCACTACATCCGATCCAAGGCTATCTTTATGGGTAATTTCGCCTTCAAATAAAAAAGTAAGGGTAGAAAGCCCAATGTGTGGGTGTGGAGGCACATCCAGGTTTTCATGGTCGCTCATTGCCGCAGGACCCATGTGGTCGATAAAAGAAAATGGACCAACCATTCTTTTCTCTCTGAAAGGCAGTAATCTGCCAACCATAAAATTGCCAATATTGGCAGGGCGTTCTTCGATAATGAGTTTAATGTTCGACATGATGGTGTGGATTTTTGATGAGGTGAATTTACGGAAAAACGATGGAAGTTGGAGGGGAATTATACACGTATCATAATTGGCGAGTTTATTCTCTCACATAAAGATTAATAAATTATTTTTTGTTTAGAGCTCATCCTTGCCTCGGCTCGCCGCCGCCGAAGGGCTCTTTCTTTTTGCTGCCAAAAAGACCAGCGTAGCTAGCTTGAATACAATTGAAAATATAAAAGCGTATGAAAAAACAAAAACCACCGGCTGAAAATTTTTCTTTTAAAGCCAACGGGATGGCTGGGACAATGGAGCCCGAAAAATTTGTTATGCCGGATTTAAGGAGAACGGGGATTTAGTGCTAAGGCCTAGTTGGGCGGAAATACCCCCACGTTAAACAAAAAAAAACACCCCTTGCGAGGTGCTTTTTAAACTTAAAAAGAAAAAATAAAGATTGTTATACCAATTGCATCAAAGCTTCTTTGCTAAAGCCTTGCAATTCTTCGGTGCGGTTGTTTTTAATTTTTTCAACCCAATTCGGGTCAGCTAAAAGCGGACGACCAACAGCTACGAGGTCGAAATCGCCACGGTCCATTCTGCGTACCAGTTCGTCTAATGAACTAGGTTGTGAGCTTTGGCCTGCAAAAGCGCCAAAGAAATCGCCGTCTAAACCAACTGATCCAACAGAAATAGTTGCTTTACCGGTTAGTTTTTTAGCCCAGCCTGCAAAGTTCAGGTCCGATCCTTCAAACTCTGGCTCCCAGAAACGGCGTTGCGAACAGTGGAAAATATCGATGCCTGCATCAGCCAGCGGCGTTAACCATTGTTCCATTTCCTGCTCGTTTTTGGCCAGTTTAAAATCGTAAGCAGCAGGTTTAAATTGCGATAAACGAATAATTACAGCAAAATCTTCGCCCACTCTTTTGCGTACTTCTTTAATCACTTCAACACCAAATCGGGTACGCTCGGCTAAGGTTTTACCACCATAAATATCGGTACGGTTGTTTGTAGCATCCCAGAAAAACTGGTCGATTAAATACTGGTGTGCGCCATGTATTTCAACGGTATCAAAACCAAGGGCTTTTGCATCGGCAGCAGCCTGACCAAAAGCAGCAATGGTATCGGCAATGGCAGCATCTGTCATCGCTACGCCGTTTTCGAATCCCGGACTGTTAAAAGATGACGGGCCTTCAAATGGAGTACCTGGTAACCAGCCAGAAGCATGATTTGCATGAATGCCCTGGTGCCAGATTTGTGGCCCCATTTGTCCGCCAGCACCATGTACCCCTTTAATTACATTTTCCCAGCCATTAAGTGCTTCGGTTCCATAAAAATGTGGAATGTTCGGATCGGCAGAAGATGATGGTCTGTTAATTACCGTCCCTTCTGACAGGATTAAACCTACTTCGCCGGCCGCTCTTTTGGTATAATAGGTGGCTACATCAGCTGTTGGCACCCCGTTCGGAGAAAATGAGCGGGTCATTGGAGCCATTACGATCCTGTTTTTAGTATTTAATGTTTTAAGGCTAAATGGCCTGAATAAACTATCTGTGTTCATGTATTGTAGATTATAATTCTGAATTAATAATTTGACTTAACTTTTCTATGCCTTCTTTATTGCGTTTGTAATAGGTCCATTGCCCAACACGGGTGGCACATACCAAATCGGCACGTTGTAAAATAGATAGGTATTCGGAAATGGTACTTTGAGATAAGCCTGCCTTATATTGAATTTGGCCCACACAAACACCCACGTTTTCGAAATCGGCGTTAGGCTGTTCCAGAAAATTTTTCTCCGGCTCTTTTAGCCAGTTTAAAATTTGCAAACGGGTTTTATTAGAAAGTGCTTTAAATATCTCTACCTGATCCATGGTACAAATGTATATCGACTTTTCCCGATATGCCAATTAAAAGAATGAAATTTACAATTGTATGTTTGATGGAGGGCTTTTTCACCGCAGAGCAGGCAGAGAAAGGCACAAAAGGAGCAAAGGTGTTGTGCCGTCATTCTGGCGCAGGCCAGAATCTCTTATTTTTTAAACCACAGAGAAAGCAGAGAAGGGCACAGAGGACACAAAGCAGGGGCGAAAGAATTCCTTTAACATTAGCATAGGGCTTTTTAACCGCAGAGCGCGCAAAGAAAGGCGCAAAGGGCGCAAAGCTGTTATGCCGTCATTCTGGCGCAGGCCAGAATCTCTTATTTTTTTAACCACAGAGAAAGCAAAGAAAAATACAGAGGGTACGGAGCAGATATGGAAAAACAATTCCATTTTACATAGCATAGGTTTTTTTTAACCGCATAGCACGATGATAAAGGCGCAAAGGGCGCAAAGCTGTTATGCCGTCATTCTGGCGCAGGCCAGAATCTCTTATTTTTAACCGCACAGAAAACACGAAAAACAGACTTTGTGTGCCTGGTGCCTCTGTGGTAAAAAATAAACCACCAAGACATGAGGGGCACCTGACCTCCGACTACGCCAATCGAAATTGTGCAAAAAAAGAACGGGGATAAATCATACCGACCTATCCCCGTCATCTAAATTAACGCTCTCATATATATAAACAACCAAAAAGGCGATTTATTATATAGCAGTGAAAATTTTTTTATTTTTTTTCTGCAGCCTTCTTTGTTGCCGCTTTTGGCTTCTTCGGCTCAGCTTCAATTTCGGCAACTGGTGCAGCCTTTTTGGTAGCTGGTGCTTTTGTTTTTTTAGGCTCAGCTTTGTCCGTTTCTGCTTCTGTTTCTTTCTTTTTTGCTGGCGCTTTAGCTTTTTTAGGTTCAGCTTGATCAGCTTCTACTAAAGTTTCTTTCTTTTTAGCTGGGGCTTTAGCTTTTTTAACTTCAGCAGCAGGCTCGGCTATCACTTCCTCTTTTACTTCAACTGCTTTAGGAGTTGAAGCATTTTGTAAATAAATGGCCAGTAGTTGTTTTAAGTAGACATCTGGTTTAGGCATGTTGATCACCGTACCAGGTTCCTTATCCTGTGCCTGTTTAGTATAAGCCGATTTAATTTTGCCCCAATCTTTCGAATAAAGTTTGATGAACATTTCTAAAAACTGCTCTTCTGTATATTTTTTAGGCAGCCTGCCCAGCACTGCCTGAATTTTTTCTTCTTTTCTATGTAATATCGCCATCGGTTTTATTTTCTGCAAAGATAGCCGAATTTTATCATATTCAGGTTTTTGCTTTTATAGGTTCAAAGGGACGCCAGGCAGTTGCTCTTCTAAAGTATTTTCCATTCTTCTGTTCTTTACCAAACGTTCGCGATGCTGCATGCCCCACTCCCGCAGTTCGTTAATTACACTATCCAGGGTTCCGCTGTACTCAGTTAACTCGTAAGTTACCGTAACGGGCGTAGTGTGAAACACTTTCCTGATCACAAACTCATTCAGTTCGAGTTCCTTTAATTCTTTCGAGAGGATTTTCGGTGTAATTTCGCCCAGCGATTTTTGAATTTCGTTAAAACGCAACGGTCTTTCCTGCAAACTCAAAATCAGGGGGAGTTTCCATTTGCCGTTCAGCACATACAGCGCATCTTTTATCGCATTCATGCTGGCGTTACAGGCAGATTTATCGTGCTGTTTATCTTTTGGTCCCATGTTGCAAAGTTACATGCTTTCCTAAACGATACCGCTATCCTTTGGGAAAGTAGTATCATTTGGATAGTAAAAGTACATAAGTTTGCCTCAAAAAAAATATGAACAAAAAAGCAATTCAGATTACGTATTGGATATCAACAGCATTGGTCTCGTTGATGATGGTTTTTTCGGCTTATTCCTATTTCGCCAACCCGGAGGTTAAGCAAGGTTTTCAGCATGTGGGTTTCCCCGATTATTTCAGGGTAGAATTGGGCGTAGCCAAATTTTTAGGAGCCATTATTTTGCTGGTGCCAATAAAAGGGTTGATTAAAGAATGGGCTTATGCGGGTTTTACCATTGTATTTATTTCGGCATGTATTGCGCACCTGGCTTCGGGAGATACGATTGGTCATGCTAGTGCACCGCTGATTTTTTTAGTAGTTTTAGCAGTATCCTACTTTACCTATCATAAAAAGAAAAAGATAGTTTAACTATTGATACCATGGATTTAAGCAGTAACTAAACCTGATGTGTAGTGACTGCTTAAGTCTGATTTAATAAAACGATTTAGCTTTTATTGCAACAAATTAATGATGAAATATAAACTCCCGGGTTTTTATTTTATTTTGGGTTTGATATGAAAATCTATACCAAATATTCGACCCTTGCTTTATTTGCTTCGATGGCTTTTTTTACTGCATTTAAAGATGGTGGTAAGCCTCAAAAGAAGATTGTTAAAGCAGACCAACGGCCAAACATCATTGTTATTCTTGCCGATGATTTGGGCTTTTCGGATATTGGCTGCTATGGAGGTGAAATTAAAACACCAAATATCGATTATCTCGCCAGTCAGGGTATTCGCTTTAGAAATTTTTACAATACTTCGCGTTGTTGCCCTACCCGGGCTGCTTTACTAACCGGGCTTTACAACCACAATGCCGGCATTGGCGAAATGACCCAGGATCGTAATATTGAGGGCTATCGCGGCGCTATTACCAAAAATGCAGTTACGGTGGCCGAAGTATTAAAAGATGCGGGTTACCGCACTGCCATGTCGGGCAAATGGCATGTTTCCAACACGGTTGAGCAGCCTACGCCTCAGGCACAGCAGGATTGGCTGAACCACAAAACCAGTTTTCCTTTGTTTTCACCTATTGATCAATACCCAACCAACCGGGGTTTCGAAAAATTTTTCGGTACGCTTTGGGGCGTGGTCGATTTTTTTGATCCTTTTAGCCTGGTAAGTGGTACCACACCAATAACCGAAGTACCAAAAGATTATTATCATACCGATGCCATTAACGATACTGCATCGACTTACATCCGTAAATTTAGCAAAGGCGATAAGCCGTTTTTCCTGTACGTGGCCGAAAATGCGCCCCATTGGCCTTTACAGGCGAAGCCTGAGGATATTGCCAAATATAAAGATACCTATAAAGTGGGTTGGGATGCCATTCGCGAAGCCCGCTACAAAAGAATGGTGGCTATGGGTTTAATCGATCCTAAAACAGCTCCGCTTTCGCCAAGAAAGAGCAGCGAGAACTGGGAAAATAATCCAACCAAACAGTTCGATGAAATGGCCATGGCTGTACATGCAGCTATGATTGATCGCATGGACCAGGGCATTGGGCGGATTATTAAAACTTTAAAAGAAACCAACCAGTTAGACAATACACTAATTGTATTTTTAAGCGATAATGGCGCAAGCCCGGAAGATGCCATGCGTTATGGTCCGGGTTTCGACAGGCCAAGCCAAACCCGCGCGGGTGAAAAAATTGCTTATCCTATTTATAAAAAAGTACTGCCAGGTCCGCAAACCAGTTATACCTCTATCGGCCCTATTTGGGCCAATGTAGCCAATACGCCTTATCAGCTGGCTAAAGCACAATCGTACGAAGGTGGTGTACACACACCCATGATTGCTTTTTGGCCTAAGGGAATTACGGCTAAGAAGGGCAGTTACAGCGATCAGGTTGGACACGTAATGGATTTTATGCGAACCTTTACGGAGCTTGGAAAGGCCAATTATCCAACACAATATAACGGCAATACCATTAAGCCTATGCAGGGTGCTAGCTTAGTGCCAGCACTGAAGGGTAAACAAGTAGTTGGGCACGATGAATTGTTTAATGAGCATTTTAATGCACGCTATGTACGTGTTGGCGATTGGAAGCTGGTTAATCTTGCAGGCGATTCGACCTGGCATTTGTACAATATTAAAAACGATAAAACCGAATTAAATGATCTGGCTGGTCAAAACCCCGGTCGCGTAAAATTATTAAATGCCAAATGGCAGGCATGGGCAAAAGCAAATAATGTGCTGCCGAAAAAGTAATTATTAATATAATCGTTTAACAGGCTGGAAAGCATTGACCTCAAAAAGGTTAATCTTTCCAGCCTTTTTGCATTTTCTTATAAGCTTTTTTGCTGATTTTAGATTTCTTTTTTGACCGCGATTTCCCTTTCTTCTTTCGTGCATTAATGTTGTTCACCAGCGAATTTTTAACGCCGAGTTTATTTTTCTTGCCTTTCTTTTTGCCCTTTTTCTTTGCTTTTGCCATAATGTATTTATTACTGTGTTTATTTAACATCAAATCGGAATAAAAAGTTCCGATAGAATAAAAATGAGCTTTTTAACAAAGTAGGTTGAGCTGTGTAGCAAAGCGTAGGGTTTATTATCGCCCTACCTTTGAGTTAAATAAAAACAGAAAGAATATGAAAATTTGGTTTATAACAGGTAGCGCCCGTGGTTTGGGCCGTAACCTAACAGAAACAGTTTTGGCCAATGGCGATAAAGTTGCTGCAACAGCTAGAAATACAGATGCTTTGCAAGATCTGGTAGCAAAATATCCCGGTCAGGTTTTTCCCATCCAGTTGGATGTAACCGATTACGATCAGGTGCACTTGGCAGTAGAGTCTGCAGTGGCACATTTCGGCCAGATTGATGTGTTGGTAAACAATGCGGGTTTCGGTATTGTAGGTGCCGCCGAAGCCTTTACAGATGAGCAGGTAAGGAGCCAACTGGAAACCAACCTTTACGCACCCATCGAAATTACCCGGGCGGTTTTACCTTTTATGCGCAAACAACGTTCGGGCCGCATTTTACAAATCAGCTCAATAGGTGGGCGTGTAGGTAATGCGGGTATTGGTATTTATCAGGCAGCAAAATTTGGGTTGAGTGGTTTTAGCGAAGTGTTGGCAAAAGAAGTGGTAGATTTCGGGATTTACGTAACCAGTATAGAGCCCGGTGGTTTCAGGACCGATTGGGCAGGCGATTCAATGACTTACACCCCGCACATTGACGGTTATGAAAAAGTAGAGCAGCGCGCCGAGTATTTTAAAAACGGTGGATTTGTACCCATGGGCGATCCGGCAAAGGCCGCTAAAGTAATGTTGGATTTAGTGGATAGCTCAGAACCTCCGGTTCACCTGGTTTTAGGTAGCGAAGCCATAGGTATGTTAAAGCATGCAGATGAAACCCGTACTGCCGAAATGGAAAAATGGATGGAAGTGAGTATCTCAACCGATCATGATGAAGCCAATAATTTCCTGACTTCAGATTTAGGTAAAACCTTCTTGAAAAAGTAAACAGGATTAGCACGAACACAGGTACGATGCGGTAGCTGTGTTCCATTTTAAATCGATGTTAAGCTGCAATTGCAGCTTTTTATTTTATAAATTTGATTACATGCAAGTGAACAAAAAGCCCAATATCTTATATTCCTGTTATTCGCAAAAAAATAGCGAGGGCGAGCAGTTTATTGCCCAGCATAACTTTGGGTTTATGATTTCGGGCAGCTCGGAGCATTTTATTGGTGGCGAAAAATATGTTTTCAAACCTGGAGATTTCCGTTTTTTTAAAAGGAACCAGCTAACCCGGTGGACTAAATTTCCTCCGGCAGGTGGCGAATACCGCTTAATTTCTATTTCGATAGACCAGGATACGCTGCATAGCATTAGCGAAGAATACAACCTTAAAGCCGCCGGGCTTGATAATGGACCGGGGGCGATGCTGCTGGCGCCAAATAACCTGTTGAAGAATTACATCGATTCTTTAGGTCCTTATCTGGATGGTAACAATGAATTTAATAAGGGTTTAACCAATTTAAAGGTTAAGGAAGCTGTAATGGTATTGCTCGAAACCAATCCGGAACTAAAAAATGTGCTGTTCGATTTTTCTGAGCCCGGCAAGCTTGATCTGGAGGCCTACATGAACGAGCATTATAAGTTTAACGTAGATATTAACCGTTTTGCCTATTTAACCGGTAGGAGTCTGGCTGCTTTTAAACGCGATTTCCAGAAAATTTTTAATACTTCGCCAAACCGCTGGTTACAGCAAAAACGCCTGGCCGATGCACATTACCTGATCAGCGAAAAGGGTTGGAAGTCATCAGATGTTTATTTGGAAGTTGGCTTTAAAGATTTATCTCACTTTTCTTTCGCCTTTAAAAAAGCTTATGGTGTTGCACCCTCGCGCATTGGCGCGATAGCCTGAAAAGGTAATGAGCTAAAATATTGTAAGGTGGTTGAGCGTTCAACTCGGTTATTGGAAACAAAAAAAGCATCAAATTGATGCTTTAAAATAAGTTAAACTTTTTTTGGAGGAAGATCGAAAGCAATTGCTTCATGCTCAAAATGATCTTTGTGTGAGCCATCGCAAAAAGGTTTATTTTTAGATAAGCCGCAACGACAGATGGATACTACTTCTCTGCCCTGTAAGCCATAAGTATTTCCGTTTCTATCTACAATTTCGAAATCGCCTTCTATTTTAACGGAGCCATTATTGTTAATGGTAAGTTTTGTTTTAGACATGTGTTTTGTTAGTTTGCTGCAAAACTAAAACATACTTACCGCAATCTGAGATCTGTTTTCTATTTAGAAACATTCTCTGGTTTACCCTCCTTTTTAATCACATAAGCAGTCATCTCCGTTCTGATTTTAAAACCGAGTTTCTGGTATAATTTGATGGCGCCGAGATTATCGTTTTTAACATGTAAAAAAGGAATTTCTTCCCTGTTAAGTATTCTGCGAATTTGCTCTTGCAAAATTTTAAAGGCATAACCCTTTCCCAAATGTTCGGGATGGGTGCAAACTGCGCTCACTTCGCGGTAAGGGGTAGGGAAAAACCGGTGGCCCGCCATTGCGATTAATTGGTTTTCGGCGAATATGCCCGTATAGTTACCCAGCTCAATTGTTTTGGCTAAAAACGGACCTGGTTTGGTAAGCTCAACCAATGCGGTCATTTCGGTGATGTGGCTGTGGTCTAGGTCAGTAAGGTCTTCATTTGAACTTTCGGCTGTATTTTTGCCTTCATAAACCAGTTGAAACATATCAATCTGTAAAAGCAGCGTCCATGGCGTAGCTATTCTTAAAGGCACTTTTGAAAAAACCACAAATAAACTGTCTGGTTCGCTGATCTCGTAAAGCGTTTGCAGGTTTTCGGCCGAATTATCTTTCAGCCCTGCAAATGCAGCAATATCTTTCAGGTAGTATTTAACCTCATCAACACCTTTTGCAAAATCCGCGTGCCCAGTTGTTAGTGCATGGTAAATGGGGTTATCTAAAAGGTGTTCCATGCAACAAAGATATTCAATCACTGAGCAGGATGAAATATTTGTGCAAACAAAAGCATCCAAACCGTATGGGTTGGATGCTTTAATATTTGTTAAGACTAGTGTTTAAGGTAATATTGTAAAAATGCTTTACCTGCAATGGCATCTTTTCGCCAGATGACTAAAGAATCGGTTGTTAACTTCACGACCTCAAACGAACGTGAATTATATTTTGTGGCATCTAAGTCGAGCATACAATAGGGTTGGCCCAATTTCCAGGTACCATTTAAGGGTACGCCATCACTAACTACATTGTAACTGAGATCGGAATTTAATTTAAAATAGCCAACAGGATAAACTATGTAAGGATTAATAATTTGATTAGTATTAACGAAATAATCGAAGTAAAAAATCCTTGTATTATCCCATTGCTTTGTTAGCTGAGGAATGGATGGACAATCGGCAGTTTTATAATGTTCAGTATAGACAGTTGTTCCAATAATTTTTTTTACGATTAGATTACTGTTTGTCAGGCTCAAGATGTCGTACTGAAGAACGATGGAAGTAATAGCTTTATCACTTAAAATTAACTGACATGTTTTTTCATCAATTTTCCAACTTCCAATTTGCGCCACATCATTGCTTACTATTTCGTAGGTACCCTTTGGATCTATTTTTAGAAAACCTACAGGAGAAATAACTTTTGAGGTTAGTTTTTTTGTCCTTGCTTCGTCACTATAAGTGTCTATTGTCGTATAGGTGTTGTACCATTTGTAAGCAATATCTAATTTATAATTACAGCGATCAGGGATCCCTTCTTCAGTATCTGATTTACAAGAAATAATAGTTAATGCTGAAAGAAAGATTAGTATAAGGTTGTAGAGCGTTGACTTTTTCATTAATTGATAATTTTTACAAGAGTACTGCTAAATTTTAATTTGTACAAATGTTATCTGTCAGTTATTGAGTTAAAAAAGTTTCGATTAAGCCCGCAGTAAATTCTAGCGTTTTTGGATTGATATCAGGTGCACATATTTCGCCAATCATGCTTCCGTGTATACCCGGTAAAATTACCAGACGCGAATTTTCAATCAATCTCGACGTTTTAACCAGATGTTCGGGAGTAATCACATCGCGGTCGGCCAGCATAAGTAAGGCATCAGCTTTAATTCCTGCAATTTCATCATCACTCAGGTCGATGAAGTTTAGCATACGCTCTTTATCTTTCTCAAACATATTTTGCAATCCGGCAGGATCGGGATTCAGCTCCAGATAGGATTTTTTCAATCCTTCGGGCATGTGATCTAAAGTTGCGGCACCGAAACCATTGTAAAAACCATCAATTAGTCCTGTTTTATTATAATTGGCCGAAATAACTACGATTTTATTCACTACAATAGGGTAACGCACAGCAATATGCAGGGTGGTGGTACCGCCATTGCTAAAACCGAGGAAATTGGCTTTCGCTACCTCAAGGTGCTCGAGTAGGGTTACTACATCATTTGCGTCCTGTTCAAAAGATTCAGGAGTATCGCGGTCGCTGGTGCGGCCATGCGCCTGCAGTTCAACGGCAATAAGTTTATTCTTTTTAGCCAGATAGGGGATAAAGTTACCAAAGTTGGATGGTATGGTAGATCCGCCACCATGGATCAATACCAAAGGGATATCGCCTTCGCCATAAATCTCGTAGTACATACTGATTCCGTTAACAGATTTTGTTCCGGCTATTTTTTCAATTTCCATATCTTTATTGTTTGCTTTAATCAAGCTCTTGCCAGTGGCATTTATTTTATAAATTTAGCATAAGTAACCCATTAAAAATATAGAAAGTGCTGGATATTGTTAAATATATTGCCCGAAATGTAGCCGTTTATCTACTGCTTTCCCTGGCCACTTACCTAATGCTGTTGGGGATTGTCCGTTACTATCCGCTGCGCGATGATATTGGCTTTTTACAGTTTAAAAAAGAATACCTGGACAATTTACCCTGGAAGATTGCTTTTTACACCCACGTATTTACCATTATTTTTGCTTTGCTGGCAGGTTTTACACAGTTTTCGACAACGATACTCGCCAAATATAAATGGCTGCACCGTTTAACAGGTAAAATTTATGTTTACGATATCTTTTTGAATTTCCCGGTAGCTTTTGTGATGGGTATTTATGCCAACGGACTTTTACCTACCAAAATAGCTTTCATCCTATTAGATTGTTTGTGGTTTTGGTTTACCTATAAGGCGGTAGCCGAAATTAGAAAAGACCATGTTGCTGAGCATAAAGAATACATGATCCGCAGTTATGCGCTTACCTTATCGGCGGTTTCGTTAAGGTTTTGGAAGATAGTTATTTTAAGTTTTGTGCAGGTAGATCCCTTACCACTTTATATGATTAATGCCTGGCTGGGTTTTGTGCCTAATTTATTGTTTGCTGAGTGGCTGATTAGAAAAAGAAGACGAAAATTAGCGCTCAAAACGCACATTATAAAGAATTAAGGCGGCAATTGAACTGAAAATAATAAGGCTGCTAAAAATAAAAACGACAATAGAAATAGCTATTACATACTGATTGTTGCGTGCAATTAGCTTTTTTCGGGTAAGTGCCGATATAAAGAAAGCAGCCAATAGAGAAATAAGTGCAGGAATAACAATAAAAATGAAGATAAATTCCATAAGCGTTAATTTTTTGTGCTAAAATAACGATTAATTTGTTAGTTGTGATCAGGCAAAATAAAAAAGCATCAACCAGTTCGATTGATGCTTTGTATTTATTTGGGACGAATTAAATTAAAGTGTAAACTGAATTTGTTGCACCAGGTAAGCTTTTCCGAATTTTTGAGGATCATGCGTAACTGTTGCTTTAATGGCTTTCCATTTGGGTTGTGTAGTATGATTTGCGCGTATTTCTTTTACATGCTGCCAGATTTCTTCCAGCTGCCCTGCTACAGTGTTGTTTGCAGCGGTGAATTGTAATTTATCGGGAATAAAATAATAGTCACTTCCTGTTTTGTTTAACCTGATAGTTGGTCCGCCGGGCACATAAGATACAATCAGTTGAACCTCGAAAGATTCGCTTCCTTTATACTGTTCCTGATTAACGATCTTTATGAATTCAAAATAGTTGGAGGAACCATCTTGCGGTGGATCGGAGAGGTGGTGGAACCTTGCCTTTACCCGGTAATTCATACCTGGTTCTCTCTGGTCGAAACCTGATAGGTAAGAACCTGCATTAATATTTTCGGGCATTTTAATTAAAAGATCTTTTTCAGCACCATAGCGGTGATCGACCATCAGTTCAACTTCCTGGCCGTTTTTTAAGTTAAGTGCTCCATACCTGGGATCTTTTTTACACGATAAAAAAGAAAGGGTCAATAAAAGCAAGGCTAGTTTTCTCATAAAAGCTTCGATGTAATTTTTGGTTAATTTAGTTTTTTTAGAAAACGGGAGAAGCAGAGTAAACGCTACAACTTGATAATGTTAAAGATATTCGGGTATTGATTTGAGCGGGCTGGCAAATGGCCTTAAACAACAAAAGCGATCATTTCTGATCGCTTTTTGTAGCCCGTAGGGGAATCGAACCCCTGTTTCCAGAATGAAAATCTGGCGTCCTAACCCCTAGACGAACGGGCCATTTTTTCAGTTTTTAAGTTTCCAATTTTCAGGAGGCAATTAAAACTGCCAACTGAGAACTACCAACTGAATTGGTAGCGGGGACACGACTCGAACGTGCGACCTTCGGGTTATGAGCCCGACGAGCTACCAACTGCTCCACCCCGCACTCTATATATTCGCCTCAAATATCCGTTTGAGGGAGTGCAAAAGTAGGCTTTATTTTTGAAATTCCAAACCCCTTTGCAGAATATTTCCATTAAAAATTAATTTCGTGCGGTAGTTCGTTTTTGCCGAGCTTATAAGCGATTTAAAATGAGTTGGTTAATATGAATTTATTCAGAGGAAATATTTTTCAATTTTTTATACAAATTTATTTTTCTTAAAAACATTTGCATTATTCGACTTTGCTTTGTTTCTTTGTTTAAAATTAGTCTAAATAAGAATAATGATTTTCTCTCTTGTTCCGGGACTATAAATTTTGCATCTCGATATAATTTGGTTAGTTATGTTGATTAAAGTCCTGTTTGCCCGCATCGTTATCGGATGCGGGTAAATCAGGCGCTAAAAATTCGTTTTATTTACTTACCCCAATTCATAAAAAACCAACAATCACTATCGTTGTTGGTTTTTTGTAGTCTGGAAGGCGGATGCTAGAGCCAGTTTCAATGACTAAAGCTAATGCTCAGCAACCGTTATTTTTGCTAAAATCACGTTTAAAAAGAATCTTGCTGTTTTGTTCAATATAGTCGCCCGATATAATTAAATATGGATGATTAGGCGAATACCCTGCGCTACGGCTTCTAACAGTTATTTTGTCGTTAACTTTCAGGTGCTTTAACTGCTGAAAATCCTTAGGGATAAACTGCATCATGTATTCTTCGCCATCAATCCGGACAATAAGCCATTTTGGTCCTGATTTTACATTGGCACGCTGAAAAGTAACAGAGGTTACCACTGCTTCCATATTGGTAAAAGCGTTTATGTACTTCTTTATTTTATCATGACTGGTGTGTACTTTTTGCCCTTCAGGAGATATCTCCCATTTCTTGTACTTTATACCGTCAGGAGAAGCCTCCCATTTTTTTCTGGCCTCCAGGAGCGCTTTCTTTTCGTTGATGGACAACGGTTTCGGGGAGCGTTCGGTTTCATTTTTAAATTCGCGATTGGCAAATACTAATCCGCTTACTACAACCAGCGATATGATCATCGCATAGATTACATTTTTTTTATTTTTCATGTCCTTTTAAATTGATTCAGCAAATCTACCCTGATGTTTTTCAGGGCGAGTGGTTTGGATTGTAAATAAAAATGTAAATTTTGTAAATAAACTATAAATAGGAGTGGAATAACCTATTTCAGGAGGTTGGAGGAGATTTAGCAAATCGCTATAAACAACAAAAGCGATCATTTCTGATCGCTTTTTGTAGCCCGTAGGGGAATCGAACCCCTGTTTCCAGAATGAAAATCTGGCGTCCTCACCCCTAGACGAACGGGCCATTTTTTCAGTTTTTACTTTCAAATTTTCAGTAGGCAATTAAAACTGCCAACTGAGAACTACCAACTGAATTGGTAGCGGGGACACGACTCGAACGTGCGACCTTCGGGTTATGAGCCCGACGAGCTACCAACTGCTCCACCCCGCACTCTATGTTTGGATTTTTTATTCTTCGGGTTATGAGCTTTGCGAGCTACTCCCGATGAATCGGGACTCCACCCCGCACTCTATACAACTCGTTTTTTCTTTTGAATTAAATCCTTAACCCTGTTTCCGAATTGGAATGCAAAGATATAATTCGTTTCTTTGTACTGCAAATTTTTTTTAAAAAATATTTCAATGGCGCATAAAGCAGGATTTGTTAGTATAATAGGTAAACCCAATGTAGGTAAATCTACCTTGATGAATGTGCTTGTGGGCGAGCGACTTAGTATTATTACCCCTAAGGCTCAAACCACAAGGCACCGCATTTTAGGTATTGTAAATGAAGAAGAATATCAGATTGTTTTTTCTGATACCCCAGGTATAATTAAGCCAAAATACAGTTTACAGGAGAGTATGATGAGCTTCGTTAACGGATCTTTAACCGATGCGGATGTACTTTTATTTGTAACTGACATTAACGAAGCGCACGATGAAGACGATGTTTTGGATAAAATCTTAAACAAGGATATTCCAACCATTGTGTTGATTAATAAAATAGACCAGGCTACACAAGGACAGGTGGATGAGAAAATTGCTTACTGGAACGAGAAATTAAATCCGGTTGCTATTTACGCCATTTCTGCATTGCACAAACACAATGTGGATGGCTTGCTTGATCGTGTTTTGGAAATGTTGCCCGAGCACCCGCCGTATTACGATAAAGAAGATTTAACAGATCGTTCTGAGCGCTTCTTTGTTTCGGAAATTGTACGCGAAAAAATCTTCTTAAACTACCAGAAAGAAATTCCTTACAGTACCGAGGTAATTGTGAAGAGTTTTAAAGAAGAGGAGCTTAAAAACGGCAAAGGCCAGATGATTAGAATCAGTGCTGAAATTGTGGTAGAACGCGATTCGCAAAAGAATATCCTGATTGGTACCGGTGGTAGTATGCTGAAGAAAGTGGGTACTGAAGCCCGTGTCGAAATCGAAAAGTTTTTAGACAATAAAGTATTCCTCGAGTTGTTCGTTAAGGTAATCCCGGATTGGAGAAGTAAAAAGAACTACCTAAAAAGTTTCGGATACGATAATTAATTTCGATTTTTAAGGATGAAGAAAAGCATAACGATCTTGTTATTATTCGTAAGCGCTGTGGTTGTTGCCCAAGAATCGAATAATGGTAAAAAACTGTGGGCCAAATCAATCCTGAACGAAAAAGCGCCCGAACTGGTTGTCGAAAAATGGATTTCGAAACAGCCCGATACCAAAGGCAAATTTGTATTGATTGATTTTTGGGCAACCTGGTGCGGTCCGTGCAGGGCATACATCCCCTCGTTAAACGATATTCAGAAAAAGTATGCCGATAAAGTGGTTATTATCGGTGTATCTGATGAGTCTGCAGAAAAGGTAGAAGCTTTTAATAATCCAAAAATCAATTACTTTGAAGCAATCGATACCAAAGGTGTAGTGAAAAATCAACTGGAGGTTAAAGGCATTCCGCATGCCATTTTAATTGATCCGAAAGGCATTGTGCGTTGGGAAGGCTTCCCTTTGTTAAAGGATAACGAGCTGACCGAAGAAGTGCTTAAAGGACTTTTAGAAAAGTATAAAAATTAATATTAACTAAGGTTACGAAAATTAACCGTACCTTTGCAGCCCGAAATAAGTCGGTTAGTAGTTGATAGTCAATGGCTGATAGCCAAATAGTTTAAGCAGCTTGCCTAAACACCACGACCATTAACTATAAGCCATTAACTATCAAAAGAACACCCATGAGTAATATTATAGCCATCGTAGGCAGGCCAAACGTAGGCAAGAGCACCCTTTTTAACCGATTAACCGAAAGCCGTAAAGCCATTGTAGATGATATGAGCGGTGTAACCCGCGACAGACATTATGGTGTGGGCGAGTGGACTGATAAACAGTTTACCGTTATTGATACAGGTGGTTATGTAGCTAATTCAGAAGACGTTTACGAAGCAGCCATCCGCGAACAGGTGATGATTGCGATTGAAGAAGCCAGCGTATTGATCTTCATGGTTGATGTAACTACAGGCATTACTGATTTAGATGATGATATTGCCCGGGTACTTCGCAAAAGCGATAAGCCGGTTTTTGTTGCAGCCAATAAAGTAGATAATACTGCCCTTTATAACGAAATCCATACTTTTTACGGTTTTGGTTTAGGCGAGGTTTTTCCATTGTCGTCTATGACGGGCTCTGGAACGGGAGAGTTATTGGATGAGATTGTCCAAAAATTTGATGATATTCCTGAAGAAGAAAACCAGTTGCCGAAAATTACCATTGCTGGTCGCCCGAATGTGGGTAAATCTTCTTTGGTTAATGCTTTAATAGGTAAAGAAAGAAATATTGTTACCGCTAATGCAGGTACTACCCGCGATTCGATTAAAATTCACTACAACCAGTTTGGCCATGAGTTTATGCTAATCGATACTGCCGGATTGCGTAAAAAAACCAAGGTTAAAGAAAACCTTGAATTTTATTCGGTAATGCGTACCATTAAAGCTTTAGAAGAAGCTGATGTGGTAGTATTAATGATTGATGCGCAGGAAGGAATCGAAAGCCAGGATATCAATATCTTCCATTTGGCCGAGAAGAACAAAAAAGGTATTGTAATTCTGGTAAACAAATGGGATTTGATTGAAAAGAATACCCAGACGATGAAAGCTTTCGAAGACCAGATTAAAGAACGCATTCGTCCGTTTACTGATGTGCCAATCATTTTTACTTCGGTACTCAATAAACAACGTATTTTTAAGGCAATTGAGGCTGCTTTGGATGTGTATAAAAACCGTGGCAAGAAAATTCCTACTTCAAAGTTAAACGATGTAATGTTGCCTTTAATTGAGAGTTTTCCACCGCCGGCATTAAAAGGAAAGCACATCAAAATCAAGTATATTACGCAAATTAACGGCACCTCGCCTATGTTTGCTTTCTTCTGTAATTTGCCACAATATATTAAAGATCCGTATAAACGCTTTATCGAAAATAAACTGAGAGAGAATTTTGATTTCGCGGGTTCGCCAATTCAGATTTTCTTCAGACAGAAATAAGCTTAAAGTTAAAAGCAAAAAGCAGTGTAGATAATCCGCAAGGAAAACAGCACTGCTTTTTTTATGTGCCATGCTTAACATTAAAAGGCATCTGTTCTGAACAATATAAGTCATGTCTGAACATTTAAGCTTTTATGGACTTACATGTCTCATATGGTGATATTTTATGCGATCTAATCTGTGGTAAAAAACTACCTTTGTTGCATGCAAATCGAAGTACTCAACAGCCAATCAACTGATATCGACATCATTTTCGATTTTTACGATCTGGCTGTTGCCCATCAAAAGAAAGTTTTTAATAAGCATTGGCAGGGTTTTAGTCGCGAGCTGGTACAAACCGAAATTGCCGAAAACCGTCAGTATAAAATTCTGGTAGGTGGTAACGTAGCTTGTGTTTTTGCAGTAACCTTTAATGATGCGCTGATTTGGGGCGACCGCGATCATGACTCGATTTATATTCACCGGATTGTGACCCATCCCAATTTTAGGGGTTATGCATTTGTAAAAGAGATTATTAAGTGGGCCCGGAAATACAGTTTAGATAACGGCCTGAAATATATCAGGATGGATACCTGGGCCGATAACGAAAAGCTTTTAGATTATTACACCAGCTGCGGTTTTGATTATGTTGGCGTAGTAACCATTCAAAAAACGGATGACTTGCCTAAGCACTATGAAGGCATTAGCCTTAGTTTATTCGAAATTGTGGTGTAAGCCTTACTTCAATTCAATTTTCCAGCTTAACATATCGTCCACTTCTCCAATGTGGGTAAAGCCATTTTTTTCTAAGATGGAATAAGACGCTATATTATCTTTAGTGGTAGCGGCAAAAACCGATCGTACTTTTGGCTGCTCTTTGGCCCATGCCAATATCCGGCCAACTGCCTCCGTCATAAAACCTTTGCCTCTAAATTCTTCGTAGGTACCATATCCGATTTCGATTTCCCCATTTGGATCAGGTTCGCCCACGAAACAAATATCGCCCACCATGCGGTTGTCGGGCTTAGAAATAATGGTCCACAGTGTGTGGTAAAGGTAATCTTTGTCTTTATCGAAAACGTTAGGTAAAATGGTTTGCTGCAATGCTTCCTGCAGCTCGGGCGCAATGTTTTTTTTGGTGGGCAGCAGGTGAAATTCTTTTTCTAAAGAGTGATCGTCTTTAATGTATTTTAATAGTTGGTTGTGGGTTAGCGGCTTTAAAATGAGGCGTGCTGTTTCTATCATGTTCGAGCTGATTAATCAGCTCAATATAATGCTTTAGTCATTAAAATCAAGGCTTTTCAGAACAAGCTTATGTTAATAAACTTTTATTACCTGCCCGGTAACAATGCCAAGCACACTCTTTTCAAATGCCTTTACTACTTTATCCATCGTTACTGGTATTTCACCCGGAAAAGAATCGAAATAGGCTGGCGAATCTTCAACCACGTTCGGACTGACCGCATTAATACGTACGCCGTTTTGGAGCTCGGGTGCAGCTGCAATTACAAATGAATTTAAGCCTCCGTTTACTGCACTTAATGCAGCGCCGGCTGCCACCGGATGATCGGCCAGGATGCCTGATGTTAAGGTAAAGGAACCATCTTTTTTAATGTAATGCTGCCCAATGAGCACCAGATTAACCTGTCCCAGTAATTTATCCAACAGGCCTTTCTTAAATGTTTCGCCTGTCATTTCTTTAACCGGTGCAAAAGGGCCTTTGCCACTGGTGCTGATCAGCGCATCGAAAGGTCCGATTTTTTCGAACATGGCTTTAATCGATGCTTCGTTGGTAATGTCTACCTGTACATCGCCTTTGGTATTGCCCACGCGGATTACCCGGTGTTTTTGCGCGAAAGCATCGCTAACTTTTTTGCCCAACGTTCCGGTTGCGCCTACAACTATAATGATCATCGTTCCTGATTATTTAAGTTTAACTTATTGACTATGGATGTTAAACATAAAGATGATGCAAATGTTTGTGAAAAACAATTAGTGCTGCGGCACCATTTCGGCTTTTAAGTCGGCTATAAAAAGATCGATATGCATTTGCGTAACATTGGGCATGCAGATAATGTGCGAATGTTCGTTTTCGGCAGCCAGTTGCCATTTTTTACAAATTTCGGCCGATGGGGCAGGGAAATTAACGGTAATGGCTTTGGTGTTTCGCCAGGCAGAGATACCCATTTCTTTAAGCCTTGATTCGGTGTATGCGGCAGTTGCTAAACTGTGCAAGGCACGCTCTTTTAAGCCTTCTACACCTAATCTTTTAATGGTATGCCACAAAAAAAGCGGACTATGTCCATTCCTCGAGCCTGTAATGGTGGTATCTACACTACCAATGTACGCTACCGATCGTGCAATCCTGTCGCGGTTCGATTTTTTAGCAATTACGACCCCGCAAGGCATGGGCGAGCCGAAAAATTTATGACCGCTAATGGCAATACTATCCGCACCGTCTTTAAAATCGAATGCAGGTCGCGGTTCTATCAATGCGCTGTAGGTACCCGAAAGTGCTGCATCGGCATGAATATAATAATGCTGGATAGCCAGTTTTTTTAAGATTGCTTTAATTTTAGACACATCATCTCGTGCCTCAGTCATCGTAGTGCCGATATTGGCCATGATGATCACAGGCATGTGGCGGTTCATTCTGATGGTGTACTCGAGGTCGTCGTAATCAATTTCGCCGTTTTCTTGTGTGCGGATTACGATGTTTGGCATATTAAGCAGGTGCAGGTTTTTTTGAACGCTGTAATGCGTGGCTTCGGAGTAGTATACCATGCCTTTTGGATGAAGCTCGCGGGCAAGGTACAAGCCATACAAATTGCCTTCCGAGCCACCATTGGTTACATAACCCCACCAGTTATCTTCAGGTGCGCGGAAAAGACCGGCAAAGAAAGCGACTACCTCTTTTTCCAAATCGCGTGAGCCTACGCCATAAGTAGAAGTAACAAAGGGATCGCCGAGGTTATTCATTGGGTATTTTAAAAAATCTGCCAGTTCCTGGTAGTCGAAATCTTTAGCAACCGGATAACCGAGAAATAAATCGGTTTGGTTCTTAACTTTTGCTAATAAACCGCTTAATACTTGTTGATCTTTTATTGATAAATTGCCTGCTGCCATAACTGATTAGATATGCGGGCAAAATTAGTTAAATCAAAATATAATATTAATATTTCTTATTAAAAAAGAACATTATATTGATTTATTCTTTTATTTAAGAATTATGATTTGTTTTTAGGGTCGATGTAATGGCCCGTTACAAATAAAATACGGCTATTGTAGGTTCGTCAATGCCTGCCTAACCGCATTATCGGTCTGGTTGGCGGCTTTATAGTAGCCCACATCTCCCAAATAATAACGACAAAGTAGTGCTTTCAGGTCGTTTTGTATTACCGTTTTAGCATTGTACAGCTGAAAGCGATCAATCGGCACATTTTTACGTTGGATAAAACCGATAAAATCTCTAAAGTCGTTATCGGTAATGGTAAAAATATTAATATTCTGTTCTACAAAGCTGGCGCTGTATCTATTGGTTAGTACGTTAAATACATAATCGGAAAGCACTTTTTTGCTCACCAGATTGCTGTAGAATTTATTGTATCCGGTAGTATCCAGTCGTACAAAAACGTCGGGTTGTATGCCACCTGCAGGTTTAATTTTTTTAACGGGCGGTGTATTTACCCCTTCTGCTTTTTCAATCGAATCCTGAAAAGAGGTACGGTCGCCGGTTAATTCGCCATCCATCATGCGTTCATCCAACTCATGTTTGTAAGCATCGTAACCTTTTTTGTACGATTTTTGAATACTGCGTCCCGAAGGGGTATAATAGCGGGCAATGGTAAGGTTTAGTGCAGAACCATCGCCAAAAGCAAACTGCTCTTGTACCAGGCCTTTGCCAAAAGAGCGGCGACCCACAATGATGCCCCTGCCTAAATCCTGAATGGCACCAGCTACAATTTCACTTGCCGAGGCCGTATTTTCGTTAATCAGAACTGCCAGTTTGCCGTTTTGAAAAGCTCCGGTTCCCGTCGAAAAATAATCGGTGCGAGGTTCGTGTTTGCCCTGGGTATAAACAATTAGCTTGTTTTCTGGTAAAAACTGATCGGCAAGGCCGGTTGCAGCGGTAAAATAACCACCGCCATTATCGCGCAGGTCGAGAATCAGTTTTTTCATGCCTTTCGCTTTCAGGCTATTGGCAGCAGCGGCAAAATCGTTATCGGTATTGGCGCCAAATTTACTGATGCGCACATAGCCCGTTTCACTGTTAATCATATACGCCGCATCAATACTGCTGATGTTTACCTTACCGCGGGTAACCATAATACGGCTACTTTGGGCAATACCCGGATGCAACAAAACCACACTAACTCCCGTTCCGGCACGCCCTTTAAAGCGACCGGTAAGCTGGTCTTTAGGTAAATTTCTTCCACTAACTACCGCGGTATCTATGCTGAGAATTTTATCGCCCAATTTTATGCCTGCCTGTGAAGCTGGTCCATCTTTAACTACACCCGTAACCATCATCGTATCGTTAAGCATGTAATATTCTATACCAACACCTTCAAAGTTTCCTTCCAGGTTATCGCTCATATCCTGTGCATCGGTAGGGGGTAGGTAAACGCTGTGCGGATCGAGCTGGTGTAAAACGCTGTCAATAGGTAAATTTTGTAGCGAATCGGTATTGATATCATCAACGTAGTTGCCATTAATGATGTGGAGGATTTCATTGAGTTTTTCGTCGCTGTTACTGGCCAGCTGCGGACTTTTTTTAACGCCAAAGCCCTGGTCTTTAATAAATTTTATGCCCAAAAACATACCGGCTATTAAGATTACAGAATAGCTTATAGCGATCAGTATATTGTTACGGGTATTTTTTTTCATCGGCGTTACTGCAAATTTATGAAAATTAGCGGGTTGATATATTTTTTAACTGCATTTTCTTGTCTTTTGTTTATAATTTTTAACATAAATTAACCTAAGGAATGTGCCGATTGAATTTTGTGGTGCATATTTTTGAATTTTTAAGGGAGTATTTAGAAAGAATTTACCGAATTTTATCAAAATTAAATTTATGAACAGAGTAACCGAGCAGGAATCTAACTACAACCACATCGATAAGATGTCGGTGTTAGAAGTTTTGCAGGGCATTAATAACGAAGATAAAACTGTGGCTTTTGCTGTAGAAAAATCTTTGCCTCAGATCGAAAAATTAACTTCGGCAGTTGCCGAAAGAATGAAAAAAGGTGGTCGTCTTTTTTATATCGGAGCAGGTACGAGCGGACGCCTCGGTGTGGTAGATGCATCAGAATGTCCGCCTACTTATGGCGTGCCTTTTGATTGGGTTGTGGGTATTATTGCAGGCGGCGATACAGCGATTAGAAGGGCTGTAGAATTTGCTGAGGATGATGCCGAACAGGCCTGGAAAGATTTACAGGAATTTAATATTAACGAAAAAGACTGTTTGGTTGGCTTGGCGGCTTCAGGTACTACCCCTTATGTTATTGGGGGGTTAAATACGGCACGTAAACAGGGCGTTTTAACGGGGTGTATTGTTTGCAATACCGGCGGGCCAATTGCTGCCGAATCTGATTTTCCGGTTGAAGTGGTAGTAGGCCCCGAATTTATTACCGGCTCTACGCGAATGAAATCGGGAACGGCACAGAAACTGGTTTTAAACATGTTAAGCACTACGGTTATGGTGCAGTTAGGGAGAGTTGTGGGCAATAAAATGGTAGATATGCAACTTACCAACCATAAACTGGTAGACCGTGGTACGCAAATGGTTGCTGATGAGCTGAACATTGGCTACGAAGAAGCTGCCGAATTACTAAACCGTTACGGAAGTGTGCGCAAAGCTGTAGAAGCCGGGCAGCACTAACAAATAATTGGAGGATAGAAGGACTGAATGATTGAGTTGGGTTTAAAGCATCCACTCATTCAAAATTCTTTCATTCGAAATTAAGATAATGATTGAAGGATGGAATGACAGAATGATTGAGTTGAAGCGGAACCTAAAAAACATTCAATAATTCACTCATTCAAAATTAAATATACCTATGCACGAGATTGAGCCTTATTACCAGTGGAGAGATGATTATATCTCGGCAGAAGATGAACGTTCGCCGTTTTACAATACCGAATACTCAGAGCTTTATTTCGACAAGCAGATTTATAATTTTTTGCTGCACCCGCAGTGGGATGATTTTGGATCGAGCACTTTGTACATGAAGGTACTTTTTGCCGATTACGACCGCAGTTATGCCATTATCGAATTAATCGGAGAATGGAATGATGCCATTAATAATGATATTATGTTGCTTAAGCGTGATATTTTGGAGTTGATGATGGACGAAGGCATTAATAAATTTATTCTTATTGGAGAAAATGTACTGAATTTCCATGCTTCTGACGATAGTTATTACGAAGAATGGTTTCAGGAAGTAGAAGATGGCTGGATTGTTGGTGTAAACTTTCAGGAACATGTGGTATCTGAGTTTCGCGATAACAACATCGATTATTATATTAATTTTGGTGGCGCTTTCGATAATCTGCCCTGGCGTACACTAAAGCCATTGCAGTTCTTTAAAAAAGTTGAAGAACTCCTGACAAAAAGATTGAACTAAATGTTTATTTTTATATAATTTATCACACAAAAAATTAAAATGGAACAACAAAATTATCAATATCAAGACAACAGTGTTTTCGTTCAGGAAAAGTCTGTTTCTAAAAAATTCTTTGCCAACGTTTTCTTATGGATGTTTGTTGCATTGAGTTTATCTACAATCGCTGCCTTTTATATTTCTAATAGCGAACCTGCTTTGCGCGCATTGATTAATTTCGAAACCGGACAAAGAACTGGCTTAGGTTATGTAGCCATGTTTGCACCGCTAGGCCTTGTTTTATTAATGGGGGCTGGTTTTAATAAACTATCTTATGGTGCTCTTCTAGGCGTATTCGTACTTTTCTCATTGCTTTTAGGTGTTAGTTTAAGTTTTATCCTGCTAATTTATACCGGTGCATCTGTAATTACCTGTTTTGCTGCTGCTGCGGGCATTTTTGGTATCATGGCAGTTATGGGTTATACAACAAGTATCGACCTAAGTAAATTTGGGCCTATTTTGATGGTAGGAGTTGCAGGTTTATTTATTGCCAGTATCTTGAATATGTTTATTAAAAGTGAGCAGTTTAGCTTAATTATGGCTTTTGTAGGTATAGCAGTATTTACAGCACTAACAGCTTATGATGTTCAGAAAATCAAAAGAATTGGAATGGGGATTCAGGAAAGCGGAGAAGCAATTCCGGAGGCTGATACAAAGAAGTTAGCTATAATGGCTGCTTTGAATTTATACCTTGATTTTATCAATATTTTCCTTTTCTTACTACGCATTTTCGGAAGTAGAAAGTAAGCTAAATACCGAACAATATTCTTAAGGCTGTGCAGTTTTGCATGGCCTTTGTAATTTTATTTGGCTGCGAAGCGATAATTTTTGGAAATGATGCCGCTTTGTTGCATTTTTGTATGCTTATTAAGAAAGACGGAGGGATTAGACCCATGGAAGTCTTAGCAACCTGTGACCGCACAAGGTGCTAAATTCTATCTCGATTTTAATCGGGGAAAGATAAGTTTAGGATTGCGATTCTCGTACCAACTTTTTAGATAAGCTTTTTAGAGACTTGAGACAATAGATTTGAGATATGAGACATTGCGTTTCATCGACTCATATCTAACATCTCACATCTCAAATCTTACAACAAGAATGAGCATAAGAGAAGAATTAGAAAAACGTATTTTGGTGATTGATGGTGCGATGGGTACCATGATTCAGCGATATACCCTAACCGAAGAGGATTTTAGAGGGGAGCGCTTTAAAGATCATCCCTGCGATGTAAAAGGCAATAACGACTTGCTTAACATTACACGGCCGGATATTATCAAAACCATACACCTGGAGTACATGGCTGCAGGCGCCGATATTATCGAAACCAATACTTTTAGTACACAGCGCATTTCGATGGCCGATTACCAGATGGAAGACCTCTCTTACGAAATGAGTTTCGAAGGAGCAAGGGTTGCCAAAGAAGCGGCTGACGAGTTTATGGCGGCTAATCCCGATCGCAAATGCTTTGTTGCCGGTGCCATTGGCCCAACCAATCGTACCCTTTCTATGTCGCCGAATGTTAACGACCCGGGTTTTAGGGCTGTTTATTTTGATGAATTGGAAGAGGCTTATTACGAGCAGGTACGCGGTTTGGTAGATGGTGGTTCGGATGTTTTACTGATTGAAACCATTTTCGATACCTTAAATGCCAAAGTGGCCATTGTTGCCATTAAAAAATACGAAGAAGTAATTGGGCGTAAGCTGGAGATTATGATCTCGGGTACCATTACCGATGCTTCGGGAAGAACATTATCAGGCCAAACTGCCGAGGCTTTCTTAAATTCTGTAATGCACGCCAAGCCACTGAGTATTGGTTTTAATTGTGCATTGGGAGCGAAAGAAATGCGCCCGCATATTGAAGAGCTTGCCGCAAAAGCTGGATGCTATGTTTCGGCCTATCCAAACGCAGGTTTGCCGAACGAGTTTGGCGCTTACGATGAGCAACCGCACGAAACCGCCCACTTGGTTGATGATTTTATTGCCTCGGGGTTTGTAAATATTGTTGGGGGCTGTTGCGGTACTACACCCGATCACATTGGCTGTATTGCTAAAAATGCCCGTAAAGCTGAGCCAAGAAAATTACCTGTGCTCGAACCTTATATGCGTTTAAGCGGACTGGAGCCGGTAACCATTACGCCCGAGAGTATTTTTGTAAACATTGGCGAGAGAACCAATATTACCGGATCGCCAAAATTTTCGAAGCTGATTTTAGGCGGCGATTATGAAGCAGCCTTAGCCGTTGCATTGCAACAGGTAGAAGGCGGTGCGCAGGTAATTGATGTGAATATGGATGAGGGGATGCTCGATTCGGAAGCAGCCATGACCAAATTCCTCAACCTGATTGCCTCCGAACCAGATATTGCCAAACTGCCCATCATGGTCGATTCATCGAAATGGTCGGTGATTGAAAATGGCTTAAAATGTTTGCAGGGAAAAGGGATTGTAAACTCGATTTCATTAAAAGAAGGTGAAGATAAATTCCGTGAAAGCGCCCGTAAAATTATGCAATATGGTGCGGCTGTTGTGGTAATGGCTTTCGATGAGCAGGGGCAGGCCGATAATTACGAACGTAGAAAAGAGATCTGTAAAAGAAGTTACGATATACTGGTAAACGAAATCGGTTTCCCGGCAGAAGATATTATTTTCGATCCGAATATTTTAACGGTGGCCACGGGACTGGAAGAACACAACAATTATGCGGTTGATTTTATTAACGCCACCCGGTGGATTAAAGAAAACCTGCCTCATGCCAAGGTAAGTGGCGGGGTTTCGAATATTTCGTTCTCTTTCAGGGGAAATAATGTAGTGCGCGAAGCTATGCACTCTGCATTTCTTTATCATGCTATTCAGGCAGGTTTAGATATGGGCATTGTAAACGCCGGGATGCTGGAGGTTTATCAGGAAATTCCACCGGAATTATTGGAAAGGGTTGAAGATGTGCTGTTGAACCGCAGGGAAGATGCTACTGAACGCCTGGTGGAATATGCCGATACCGTAAAATCAAAAGGGAAAGAAATTGTTAAAGATGAAGAGTGGAGAAAAGGATCTGTTGAGGAAAGATTATCACATTCATTGGTAAAAGGTATTGTAGAATATCTTGATGATGATGTAGAAGAAGCGCGACAGAAATATGCCCGCCCGATTCAGGTAATCGAGGGGCCATTGATGGATGGGATGAACATTGTGGGTGATTTATTTGGTGCCGGTAAAATGTTCTTACCACAGGTAGTAAAATCGGCCAGGGTTATGAAAAAAGCTGTTGCTTACCTATTGCCTTTTATTGAGCAGGAGAAACTGGATAATCCCGATCAGGATCAAAATTCATCGGCTGGAAAAGTGTTAATGGCTACGGTGAAAGGCGATGTACACGATATCGGTAAAAATATTGTGGGCGTGGTACTGGCTTGTAATAACTTCGAAATTGTAGATATGGGCGTGATGGTTCCTGCACAGGAAATCATCAAAAAAGCCAAAGAAATAAATGCCGATATTATTGGTTTAAGTGGGTTAATTACACCATCATTGGATGAAATGGTTCACTTTGCCAAAGAAATGGAACGCGAAGGTTTTACTATTCCATTAATTATTGGTGGAGCAACCACATCACGTATTCATGCTGCGGTAAAAGTGGCGCCAAATTATTCAGGACCCGCTATTCACGTGTTGGATGCCTCGCGAAGTGTTACGGTTTGCAGCACTTTAATGAATCCTGAAACCAAGGCTGATTATGTTGCCGGAATTAAGGCTGAATACGATAAAGCCCGTGAAGCGCATTTAAATAAACGTTCGGATAAGCGTTTTAAAACTTTAGAACAGGCCCGCGAAAATAAATTCAAGATCGATTTTAAAGCAGATCTTCCGGTTCCTGAATTTACAGGTACCAGGGTTTTTGATAATTACCCATTAGAAGAATTGGTGCCTTATATTGATTGGACCCCGTTTTTCCATACCTGGGAGCTACGTGGAAGCTATCCGAAAATTTTTGACGATAAGAACGTAGGCGACGAAGCCAAAAAACTTTTCGATGATGCACAGACTTTATTAAAACGCATTCTGGATGAAAAGTTGCTTACTGCTAGAGGTGTAATTGGTTTCTGGCCGGCAAATTCGGTTGAAGACGATATTCTTTTGGAAGTCTGCAGTCCGCAGTCCGGAGTCGGAAGTTTGACTGTCGACTCAGGACTGGAGACTCAAGACTCAAGACTGGTAACTATACACACCCTCCGCCAGCAGGCCGAGAAAGTAGATGGACAACCTTATTATGCCTTATCTGATTTTATTGCACCAAAAGAAAGCGGTATTCAGGATTATTTTGGCGGTTTTGCGGTAACAACTGGTATTGGCATTGATGAACTGGTAAATGAGTTTGAAGCTAACCACGATGATTATAACAGCATCATGGCCAAAGCACTTGCCGATCGTTTAGCCGAGGCCTTTGCCGAGCGCATGCACGAGCGCGTACGTAAAGAATATTGGGGCTATGCCAAGGATGAAAACCTAAGCAATCAGGAGCTGATTAAAGAAGAATATGCAGGTATTCGTCCGGCACCGGGGTATCCGGCCTGTCCTGAGCATACCGAAAAAGGAACTTTATTCGCTTTGCTTGATGCCGAAAATAAAATTGGTTTACGCCTGACAGAAAGTTACGCCATGTATCCAACTGCTGCGGTTAGTGGGTTTTATTTTGCGCATCCCGATTCGAAATACTTCGGATTAGGTAAAATTACCAAAGATCAGATTGAAGATTATGCCATCAGAAAAAATATGCCGGTTGAAGAAGTGGAGCGGTGGTTAAGTCCGAATTTAGCTTATTAACCCGCTTTGTCATCCTGAGTGCAACGAAGGATCTCTTAGTGAAGAACATATAATTTTGATGTTAGCAGTCATCAAAAATAAGAACTGCCATTGTGTTTGAGATGCTTCACTAGCATTCAGCATGACAACTAAATCAGGTTATGAAGATTACAGACCATATAAAAAACGCAAAGGGTAAAACCTTGTTCTCTTTCGAATTATTGCCGCCAATGAAGGGGCAGAGCATTCAGTGGGTTTACGATGCTATTGATCCTTTGTTGGAGTTTAATCCGCCATTTATTGATGTAACTTCCCTGCGGGAAGATTATATTTACAAAGAGCAGGAAAACGGTTTGTTGCAAAAAGTATCGTACCGCAAACGCCCTGGTACCATTGCCATTTGTGCTGCCATTATTCATAAATATAAGATTGATGCTGTTCCGCATTTAATTTGTGGCGGTTTTACCAAAGAAGAAACCGAAAATGCCTTAGTTGACTTGCAGTTTTTGGGGATTGATAATGTATTAGCGCTGCGTGGCGATGCCCGTCAGGCTGAAGCCTCTTTTATTCCTACAAAAGGTGGTCACCATTATGCTACCGACCTGATTCAGCACATAAAAGACCACAACAGCGGTAAGTTTTTGCACGAAGATATTGATACCAGCTACAAAAGTGATTTCTGTATCGGTGTAGCGGGCTATCCGGAGAAACATTTTGAGGCGCCTAATTTAAATACCGACTTTAAATACCTGAAAAAGAAAGTAGATATGGGCGCTGAATTTATTGTTACCCAAATGTTTTTCGACAATCAGAAATATTTTGACTTTGTTAAAAAATGCAGGGAGAACGATATCAATGTGCCGATTATTCCGGGATTAAAACCAATCAGCACCTTGAAACAGCTAACGGTTTTACCTAAAATTTTCCACCTCGATTTACCAAACGAGTTAACCGAAGCATTATCGCATGCTAAAAATAATGCCGAGGCTAAAGAGATTGGTACCGAAGCCATGATTAAACAGTGTAAAGAATTGATGGATTTTGGCGCACCTGTACTGCATTTTTACACCATGGGCCGACCTGAGCAAACCAAACAAATTGCCAGGGCAATTTTTTAACCTATTTAAGAGACCTCACAAGTTTAAAAACCTGCGAGGTCTGAATTTTTCCTGAACAATTAAATGCTATTGACCATGAATCATTTAAATAAAGACCAACAAAATCTCGATACCATCTTAACGGAGGTGAAAGAGCAAGGGGTAGCTTATTTAAATCAGATTCATGAACGCGCTACAGCAAATAGTGGTGCACTAGAATTGATAAATAGTTTAGCTGTCGAAGGATTGGGCACAGAAGGTACTTTAAAGCAATTTAACGAGCGCTTCGAGCCCATTATTGTAGCTTCATCGGGCCCGCGATATTGGGGCTTTGTAACCGGAGGAACAACACCTGCAGCCATTGCGGGCGATTGGCTGGCTACCATTTACGATCAAAATACCCAATCAGCAAAAGGGAATGGCGATATTTCTGCTTTGATTGAGCTCGAAACCATCCAGCTTTTGTTGTCTCTTTTTAATTTACCACAGCAGTTTTTTGGCGGCTTTGTAACCGGGGCTACGCTTTCTAATTTTACTTGTTTAGCAGTAGCACGGCAATGGTTTGGTAAACAACAGGGAAGAGACTTTGCGCGCGAGGGCATTACAGGCAAGGTAAATGTTTTATCGGCCACCCCACATTCATCAGCAGTTAAATCGCTGGCCATGCTGGGTTTGGGGAGTAACAACATTAACGCAGTAAAGGTAATTGAGGGTAATCGCGAGGCGCTGGATGTTGCCGATTTGGAACTCAAAATACAAGCTTTAAATGGCGAACCTTTTATCTTAATTTCAAGTGCCGGAACGGTTAACACGGTTGATTTTGACGATTTTGAAGCCATTAACCGGTTAAAACAAAAATATAATTTCTGGTGGCACATCGATGCTGCTTTTGGTGGCTTTGCCGCTTGCTCGCCTAAATACAACCATTTGGTAAAAGGTTGGGAAAACGCAGATAGCATTACGGTTGATTGTCACAAATGGCTAAATGTTCCCTACGAAAGTGCTGTGTTTTTGGTTAAGGAAGATCATCAGCTATTGCAGGTAGAAACTTTTCAAAATTCAAATGCAGCTTATCTGGGCAATCCAATGGAAAATTTTAATTATTTAAATTTTCTGCCCGAAAATTCGCGTCGCTTAAAAGCTTTGCCAGCCTGGTTTACCTTAACAAGTTATGGAAAACAGGGTTATCAGGAAATTGTAGAAAGCAATGTAGAAATGGCCTTGCTATTTGGCGAGTTCATTAACAACCATCCAGCTTTCGAATTGCTGGCGCCTGTGCGTTTAAACACCGTTTGTTTTACTTTGAGGGAAGAAAATCATGTGCCGGAGTTTCTAAATAAACTCAATGCAATTGGCAAAGTTTTCATGACACCAACTTTCTACAACGGCAAACGAGGAATCCGGGCCGCCTTTGTAAATTGGCGTACCTCAACAGACGATATTGAACTCGCAACAACAGCTATGCTCGAAATTCTTACAGAACTTTAACCATAATTTTATTGTTTTAAAAGCGTAGCGCTTATATTTGCAATAATGAAGTTTGATGCCCTTAAATATATTCTTGTTACCTGCATTGCGCTAACTTTTTTAATAAAAGTAAGTCATGTGGTTTCGTATTTAAGTTATTCAACCGATAACATCGAAGCATTATCAACGCATGATGATGCTACCGAGAAAGAAGATAAAAAGTTAGAGACCGAATATGCAATTGAGCAAGTTGTTTTTCATGGTCAAACTTATTTTGCGGTTTTAATAGCTAAAAAGCTGGTTATTCCCGATCATTCTTTTAAACTGGTTTACTTCCCCGAGGTTTTGACACCTCCTCCATCCGTATAAACGCATTTTTTGCATGTGTCAGGTTTTACAAGCATTGTGAAACCCAATAGTCTATTTTAAAAATTACAAAACCATCATATATGAAACGAGCAATTTCATTTGCAGTGTTTTTAATCGCTGCATCTTTAAAAATTAGTGCACAAGAAGTTGTGCAAAACAATGTTAAACCTATAGAAAATGCATTAAGTCAGGTTACCAAACTGCAACCTGTAAGCTTTAATTACGATAGAGCCTGGGCCGAAAAACTTCGCTTATCGGCTAATCCTCAGATTGGCTTTATTGGTGCGGAGGCTAAAAAAGCTGTTCCTGATCTTGTTTCAGTACAGGCAAAAGATTACTCTTCTGGTAAAAACGCCTTTAAAACTGCAACCATAACCAGGGTAGATTACGAAAGTTTGGTACCGCTTTTAGTTGGTAGTATTAAAGAGCAACAGCAACAAATTGAGGAATTAAAGCGCGAGATTAAGGCTTTAAGGGCGCAGCGTTCTAAGTAGGTAAAGGATTAAATCATCAACGCTAATCGTCACCCTGAATTTATTTCAGGGTCTCTCTATAATCATCATAAGCATAAAAGGGATTCAGGCCAAAGCCGAATCCCTTTTATGCTCGTAGTTATATCAGTTTTATCCTTTCAACAAATAAGCCTTAAATCCTTCAAAATCTGCTCCCAATTGGTCGGCCTGTTTAGGTTTGCTTTCTAAAGCGGTAACCTGCTCAGGGATTTCGATTTTTGCGGCAATCTCTTCAGGAAAAATATCCGGAAATTTACAGGCATGCGCTGTAGATAAAAATACAGCAGCACTTTCATCAGCCGGGTTTTCAGTTCTGTATTTTTCTACCGCTAAATAAGCTATTGCAGTATGCGGACAAGCCACATAATTAAACTGATGGTCGATTGACTTAATTCCGGCCAGCGTTTCTTCGTCAGTAAAACGGTAAGCGGTAACCACTTTTTTCAAGGTATCTACATCCTGGTTAAACATATCCATAATCCGAACCCAATTGCTTGGCGCGCCAACATCCATTGCGTTCGAAAAGGTTTGTGTAGAAGGTTTGGTTTCGTAGTTGCCGGTTTCTAAAAAGCGTGGAACGGTATCGTTAACATTCGTAGCAGCAATAAACTGTTTTACAGGTAAACCCAGTTTGTAAGCCAGTAAACCTGCACCAATATTACCGAAGTTTCCGCTTGGTACCGAGAAAACTACATCGTTAAGGCCTTGCTTCTTAAGCTGTGCATAAGTATTGAAGTAATAAAAAGTTTGCGGAATTAACCTCGAAATATTGATCGAGTTAGCCGAGGTAAGGCGGAATTTCGTATTCAGATCTGCATCTGCAAAAGCTTGTTTAACCAAAGCCTGGCAATCGTCAAAAGTACCTTTTACTTCAATGGCGCGGATATTTTGTCCGTTGGTGGTTAATTGTAACTCTTGTATCGGGCTAACCTTTTCCTCTGGGTACAAAATGGTAACACGCGTATTGGGTACACCTAAAAAGCCCAGTGCTACGGCGCCACCGGTATCGCCCGAGGTGGCTACCAATACATCCAGAAGCTGTTCGCCATCTTTTAAGAAATAGGCCATCACCCGGCTCATAAAGCGCGCGCCAAAATCTTTAAAGGCTAAAGATGGTCCATGGAAAAGCTCTAATACAAAGGTTTTATCATCCAGTTTCACTGCCGGCGCTTCAAAATTAATTGCGTCTTCAATCAACGCTTTTAAATCATCAGCCGGAATTTCATCTTTCAGCAGGGTAGAGGCTACTTTGTAAGCAATTTCTGGTAAGGTGTATTGTTCAATATTTTCGATAAAAGCAGCATCCAGCTGCGGAATTTCTACCGGCATGTACAAGCCTTTATCTCGCGGCATGCTGTTAAAAACGGCTTCTTTAAAAGAAACACGTAAAGCTGTATTGTTGGTTGAATATAGTTTCATTGTTTAGGATGGAAGAGGTAAGATGGATGATGGTAATGTAATTTGCCATCATCCATCTCCCATTTTACATGTTTAAATTACTCGAGGTCCTTCGGCGTTAACCGGAGAAACAAAAGCTTTGCTGTTAATATTGATTTTGTGTAAATGTTGTTGTTGCGATTTGGTTATTTTTCGGGCTGTTTCTTCATCTTTGGTTAAAGCAAAAACAGATGGACCTGAACCTGAAATTCCGAAGCCGATGGCGCCATTTTCCATGGCCAAAGCCCTCATTTCTTCAAATCCCGGGATTAAAATCGAACGGGTAGGCTCTACCAGTACATCTTTCATGCTCCTCCCGATCAAATCAAAATCGTTCATAAACAAACCGCTCACTAAGCCGGCCACATTTCCCCACTGGGTAACAGCATCTTTTAACGATACTTTACTGCGAATCATCTGGCGCGCATCTTTGGTAGGTACATCTACCTCTGGGTAAACAATGGCCGCATACATGCCTGCCGGGGTAGGTAAAGAAATTACATCCAGTGGTTCGTAGCTCCTTACCAAAACAAATCCACCCAGTAAAGCAGGAGCAACATTATCGGCATGACCATAGCCACAGGCCAGTTCTTCGCCTTTCATGGCAAAAGGAACCAGTTCTTTGGTGGTAAGCAAATCGCCCATTAGTTTGTTTATGGCAAATAAACCGGCTACTGTACTTGCCGAACTTGAGCCTAAACCACTGCCAATAGGCATTTTTTTATGAAGCTCGATCTCCACACCTACATCCAAGCGGTTTACATGTTTGAGGTAATGCTGTACGCTGGCGCTAACTGTATTTTTTGCGGCATCTAAAGGCAAACGGCCATCATCGCCGGTAATCTTTTTAATCACCACACCCGGTGTGTCGGTTAAGCGCATTTCAACTTCGTCGCCAGGTTCATTAACGGCAAATCCCAGTACATCGAAACCACAAACTACGTTAGCAACAGTGGCTGGGGCGAAAACTTTTATACTCTTTTTCATTATTAATAGGCTTAGCGCTTGGTTAAGCAGTTATTTGATTTAAATGATATTTTAAATGCACAAGGTAATCTTCAATAAAATAGGAAAGTGTGTGCAGCTCAGTCTTTCCTTTTCCGGTATCGCAGGTGTTTTGCAATTTTTCTTCAGGGATATTTTCAATAACCCGGCTAATCTGGTCATTCAGTAGCTTCCAAAGCACTTTTACCTCAGCCAGATCAACAGCCTGATAATTTTGATAGGCTACCCATTCATCCTGGTGATAAATAATTTTAACCCCCTGTTCGTATTGGCCAACTATCAGTCGGCGGATGTTGTTCGAGGCACTATCAATCAAATGTCCCAATAATTCCTTTTTCGACCATTTATGGGGTTGTGGCTTATCATTCCAGGCTGCTTCAGTAATGTTTTCAAAATCAATCATCGCCTGATTTACCACAAGCAGAATCTCTTCTTTTATAGCTAAAACTGAATTCATAACACTAATTGCTTAAAGTGCCTACATTAATGATGTCGGCAAAAACACCTGCAGCTGTAACTTCTGCTCCTGCGCCCGGTCCTTTTACCACCAATGGACGCGATTTGTAACGATCAGTAGTGAAAGAAATAATGTTATCACTGCCTGAAAGCATATAGAAAGGATGGCTGTCATCAACCATTTGCAGGCTGATTGCTACGTTTCCATCTTCCAGTTTACCAATGTAGCGCAAAACCTTGCCATCTTTGGCTGCTGTATGCTTCAAATCTTCAAAATAGGCCGCATTGGCTTGTAATTCTGAATAGAAATCTTCAACTGAGGTGGCGTTTAAACAAGCTTCCGGTAGTATGTTGTCGATTTTCACATCACTGGCCTCTAACGGATAACCCGCATCACGCGCCAGGATTAGCATTTTGCGCATAAAATCTTTTCCGTTCAGGTCATCACGGGGATCGGGTTCGGTATAACCCAGCTCCTGTGCTTCTTTTACCGTTTCGTAAAATCCGGCATCACCTTTAAAGTTGTTGAAGATATAAGAAATGGTACCCGATAAGATAGCTTCAATGCGCGCCACTTTATCGCCGCTCATCATCAACTCTCTTAATGTACGTATAATTGGCAAACCGGCACCTACATTGGTTTCGTAATAAAAATCTACTCCGAATTTGCGCGCAGTATCTTTAAACGATTTGTATTGCGCAAAGTCGGCTGAGTTACCTTTTTTATTGCAGGTTACTACCGAAATGCTGCTTTCGAATATGCCATGATAAAATTCAATCGGTGCTTCGGCAGCCGTATTATCCACAAAAACGCAGTTAGGCAGGTTCATGGCTTTCATTTTGGCTACAAATTCGGCCAGATTGGCTTGCTCGCCTTTTTCATCCAATTCAGCTTCCCAGTTATCGAGCGATAATCCATCAGCATTAAAAGTCATTTTACGCGTATTGCTTATTCCGGTTACCTTCACCTGTAAATCGTTATTGGCTGCAAGGAAAGGCATTTGCTCTTTTAACTGGTTGAATAAGGTTTTTCCGATATTTCCCGTTCCTAAGCAAAAGATGTTTAAGGTCCTTTTCAGGTCGGTAAAGAAAGCATCGTGAACCGCATTTACGGCTTTCGATAAATCATCTTTACTGATGATAACCGAAATATTGTATTCTGACGAGCCTTGCGCTATTGCCCTTACGTTAATACCATTGCGCCCCAGTGCACTAAATAAACGCCCACTCATGCCCGGGGTGCGTTTCATGTTTTCGCCTACAATGGCCAAAACAGCAAGGTTATTTTCAATTTCTGGTAATTCGAGTTTTTTCGCATCAAGCTCTAGCTCAAACTCTTTTTTAATTAAGGCAATGGCCTGTGCAGCATCGGTTGGTTTTACGGCAAAAGTAATGCTATGCTCAGAAGATGATTGGGTAATCAATACCACATTAATCTGCTCGCGCGAAAGTAAAGAGAATAAGCGGCCGCTAAAGCCAGCTTTACCTACCATGCCACTACCACTCAGGTTTATGATGCTAATGTGATCGATAGATGAAATACCTTTGATTGGTAAATTTGACGATTTAACATCACTTTTGATATAGGTTCCGGCAAAATCAGGCTCGAAAGTGTTTTTGATCACAATCGGGATTTTTTTCATGAAAGCCGGGATCATGGTTGGTGGATAAATTACTTTAGCACCAAAATAACTTAGCTCCATGGCTTCGGTATAGCTCAGTTCAGGTAAAGAGAAGGCCTTTTTTACAATCCGTGGATCGGCAGTCATCATGCCATTTACATCTGTCCAGATTTCTATTTCCTCAGCATTTAAGGCTGCACCCCAAACGGCTGCAGTATAATCAGAACCACCTCGGCCCAGGGTAGTTACCCGTCCTGCTGCGTTGCTGGCAATAAAACCGGTAACAAAAAGTACCTTGTTTTTATTTTCCTGATAAAAGTTGTTGATGAGCATTTCGGTTAATTCTGTATCTACTTTTGCCTGACCAAAATTGCTGTCGGTTTTAATATAATCAGCACCATTAACATAAAGCGCGTCGCTAAGATGCTGTGAAGCAATGTGGCTGATCATAAAAGTAGAGCAGCGTTCGCCATAACTTAAAATCTGATCTTTGGTTTGTAAGCTCAGCTCTTTTAAATTGCTTACCGCCTGCAATAAATCTTCCAGCTCGTTGAAAAAGATTTTTAGCCGCGTAAATACCGGATTTTGTGCAGCAGCTGGTAAAAGCGAACGGATTACCGCGAAGTGTTTTGCTTCAATTGCTTTTAAATGAGCATCGTAATCTTCGCCGCGCTCAGCCATTTCGGCCATTTCGGTTAGCAAATTGGTTACACCGCTCATTGCCGATAATACAACTACCGGGCTGTTCTTCTGTTTTTCTTCACCTACCAGGCGTAAGAGGGTTTTAATGTTCTCGGCCGAACCTACGGATGTGCCGCCGAATTTAAGTACTTTCATTAGTTTGGGGTTTTTGTGTAATGAAACCTGCACAATGCCTTGTTAAATTGTTATTTGAACTTATTGCTGCAGTTTTCAATGGTTTTAGCTTAAAAAAAAAGCGTCCCGACTTCTGTCGGGACGCTCTCTGTGTTTTATGTTTTTTCAATTTACAACAAATTAGCCCCGCTGGTTTATACCGGTGGTAATAATAATTGTTGTAATAATTGAAGTGTTAAAAATCATGTTGTCTTGGTGTACTTTATACACCGTAAAGTAGGAGATAATTTTTTTAAAATGCAAATGTTTTTTAATTTTTATTTCGAATTTTTTATTAAAACGTTTAAGTATATGCAATAGCGATATTTTTTAAGCTGTAGTATTTTGCAAATAGAATTCCTTATTTGTTTTGATCAGGCTAATTATCGGGGGGCAAAGGTTGCCATAAGCAGTACAATATTTTTTACATTTTAAACCAGCCTTAGTTTATAGTTATAATATGTTGAGTTTCAGCAAGGCTTTAATTCAGTAAAAACGTTTTGTGCATGCAGGTTTTAAATTATTGTTTAACGTTTTACTTAGTGTAATTTTTGATTTTTTTTATCCTTGTAAAAACGATTGTAAACTGCTGTAAATAAAATATTTACATAATAGTGTATTTGCTACAATATGTAAAAAATTAGTTGTTAAAACTAGTTTTTCTGCATGATAAGTATTTACCTTTGCTGTACTAACTTACTTATTGTTATGAGCAAAGAGAAACTGCAAACGCCAGATTTAGGCTATTTAAATCTACGCGAAAACGTTGCCGTAAAGTACCAATTATCTCCAACGGAATTAATTGAAGATGCGTTATTGAATAATGAAGGTACGCTGGCCTCATCAGGGGCGCTGGCGGTTGATACCGGAAAGTTTACCGGACGTTCTCCTAAAGACCGGTTTATTGTTTGCGACAGCGTTACCGAAGACCAGGTATGGTGGGGCGATGTAAACATTAAAATCAGTCCTGAAAAGTTCGATCAGTTATTTCATAAGCTAACCGCTTATCTGGCTGATAAAACCGTCTATGTTCGCGATTCGTCTGCATGTGCCAATCCGGATTACGATATTTCCATCCGGGTAGTTACCGAAACAGCTTATCAGAATCTTTTTGCTCATCATTTATTTATTCGTCCTGAAGCACATCAACTGGGTATCACGCCAGAGTGGACCATCATTGCTGCACCAGGTTTTCAGGCCGATCCTGCAATTGATGGAACAAGGCAAGAGAATTTCTCTATCCTGAATTTTACCAAAAAAATGATCCTGATTGGTGGTACAGGGTATACTGGAGAAATTAAAAAAGGCATTTTCTCGGTGCTGAACTTTATTCTGCCGGTATTTAAAAATACCTTATCCATGCACTGCTCGGCCAATGTAGGCAAAGATGGAGATACCGCTATATTCTTTGGTTTATCAGGTACCGGTAAAACCACACTTTCTGCCGATCCGGAAAGAGGTTTGATTGGTGATGATGAGCATGGCTGGGGCGCAAGCTCGGTATTCAACTTCGAAGGTGGTTGTTATGCCAAGTGCGTAGATTTAACCCAGGAAAAAGAACCTCAGATATATAAGGCTATCCGAACAGGAGCTTTATTAGAGAATACCAACTTCTTTGCGGGTACAAATGAGGTAGATTATACCAATATTGCAAAAACTGAAAATACCCGTGTAGCTTATCCAATTAATTACATTGATAATGCGATAATCCCATCGATAGCTGACGTACCTAAAAATATTTTCTTTTTAACTGCCGATGCATTTGGGGTGCTGCCTCCAATCTCCAAATTAAATGTAGAACAGGCCATGTTCCACTTTATGAGCGGTTATACTGCCAAGGTTGCGGGTACTGAAACCGGTGTAACGGAGCCTCAGTTAACATTTTCTGCATGCTTTGGTAAGGCTTTCCTGCCATTACATCCATCCAGATATGCAGCATTACTGGGCGAAAAGATGGAAAAACACCAGGTAAATGTATGGTTGGTAAACACCGGCTGGACAGGTGGAGCCTACGGAATTGGTAAAAGAATGAAATTGAGCTATACCAGGGCCATGATTACGGCTGCCTTAAACGGCGATTTAGATCACAATAAATATAAACAACACCATGTGTTTAAATTAATGATGCCTATAGTTTGTCCGGGAGTACCGAACGAAATTTTAGACCCGTCTAAAACGTGGGACGATCAGGAAGAATACTTTTTAAAGGCCTACGAACTGGCTGATGCGTTTGCAGAAAATTTTAAGCAATTCGAAGTACCTAAAGTATCAAAAAGGCATGACGAAGCGTTAAAATTATGTTAAATGCACTTTAAAATGCATTTTTTGAGCAAAAAATTTGCAATTCGATTTTTTTTTAGTTTTTATTGTGAAAGAATTGCCTCCGGCTGAGGCAATTTTTTTGTTATATGCCCAGGTGAGTTACCGTAAACTAAATGTTAAGTAACGATTTGATTGTTTATTGATTTATTAATTTGTAATTTAAAATCAATTTATAAATTTGTTTTTCGCAACAAAATCAGATAAGACACGTTGTGTGTAATACAAAAGAAATAACAGCTAAAAATTAAAAACAAGAACTAAAACTAAAATTCAAAAAAAAATGGCAAACGCACCAAAACCAACAACTGTTAAAAAAGAGAGCTCTTCAAGTGCATCTAACGTTTTCGCAACATTGGTAATTCCTATCTGTATTGTAATTGGCTTCATTATCTGGAGATACGTATTAGGAGATCCTTCAAACTTTATCGATAACAACAACGAAAACTTACCTTTGCCAAATAACTACCCTGGTACAGCATTTAAAGGAGGTCCAATCGTAGCGGTATTAATCGGTTTATTATTAACTACAATCGTTTTCTCTATTGAGCGTTTAATCGTAATCAGCAAAGCAAGCGGTAAATCTAGCTTAGATACTTTCATCATCAAAGTAAAAGGATTATTAAACGCTGGTAACATCGAGGCTGCTAAAGCTGAGTGTGATAAACAACAAGGTTCAGTTGCTAACGTAATTAAATCAGGTTTAAAAAAATATAGCGAGGTTGAAGCTGACACTAACTTAGATGTTGAGCAATCAATCGTTGCCATCCAAAAAGAAGTTGAAGAAGCTACTGCTTTGGAAATGCCTATGTTAGAGCAAAACTTAACTATCATTGCTACTTTGGTATCAATCGGTACGTTAATCGGTCTATTAGGTACAGTAACAGGTATGATCCGTGCATTCGCCGGTTTAGCTAACTCAGGTGCTCCTGATCAGTCTGCATTAGCGGTAGGTATCTCTGAGGCCCTAATCAACACCATGACTGGTATCGCGGTTTCTACTTTAGCAATTATCATGTACAATATCTTAACTTCTAAAATTGATAAGTTAACATATGCTATTGATGAAGCTGGTTTCAGCATCGTTCAAACTTACGCTAGTTCGCATAAATAATAAATTTTGAAAAAATTTTTACCGGCTTTATGGAAAACCGGGAAAAAGATCATCATTATTAAAAAGTAATTAAAATTATGCCTAGAATTAAAGTTAAAAGAACCAGTACAGTAACAGATATGACCGCCATGTGCGACGTAGCTGCACTGTTACTTACGTTCTTCATATTAACTGCTACGGCAAGACAACCAGAACCACTAGCGGTATCAACACCTTCATCTACGTATGAATTTAAGGTTCCAGCTGAAAACAATGCAATATTAACCATTGGTCAGGGTAAGGTTTTCTTCGAAGTAGCAGGCCAGAAAGTTAGGGCGAGAACCTTAGAATTGATGGGACAGCAATACAAAATCAATTTTACTCCGGAAGAAATTAAAAAATTCTCTGTTGTAGGAACATTTGGTGTGCCGATTTCAGGTTTAAAATCGTTCTTAGCCTTGCCTGGAGGAGACCGTATGAAACCAGGTGTTCAAACCGGTATTCCTACAGATTCTACAGATAACCAGTTAAATGCCTGGGTATTACATGCACGTACTGCAACTGCTGAGATTAATCAGAAACCAATGCGTGTAAGTATCAAAGGCGATTCTAAAGAGGAGTATCCTGTAGTTAAAAAAATCGTGGATGTTTTGCAGAAGCAAAAAGTGAACAAATTTTTATTGGTTACTAACGCTGAAGCTAGAAAAAAATAAAAGATGGCAGAATTAAACACAGGTGGGAAGAAAGCCACCCCGAGAGTAGATATGACGCCGATGGTTGATTTGATGTTCCTTTTGGTAACATTCTTTATCTTAACCACCTCAATATCTACGCCACAGGCAATGGATATTGTTAAGCCTGATAAAGACGACAACAACAAGGATAACAGGTTGGAACTGAAAGCTTCTAAAACAATGACTATTTTATTAGGTAAAAATGATAAAGTAGCCTGGTACATGGGAGAAGCTGGTGCAACAGCTCCAACATACGAAAGCTTATCTCAAGTTGACAAGTCGATTATCGAAAACAGAAAAAAAGCAGATGCATCTGGAGTAAAAGGCGAATTTGTGGTTTTAGTTAAACCAACAAGTGGCTCAAACTTCAAGAACTTTGTTGACATCATGGATGAATTGGAAATATTAAAGGTTAAAGTTCGTCAGATTGATGACGACAATATCTTGGATAGTGAAAAAGAATCAATGAAATCTCAAGGTATTTTATAATTTGTTAAATCAGTAATCATGTCAAAATTAGATATATTAAGAAGGGAGTGGATTGATGTAGTTTTTGCTGAAAAAAACAAAAACTACGGCGCTTACCAGTTGCGTAAAACCAATGGTACCAATACCACTCGGGCATTAATTATTGGTTCACTAGTATTTCTAGCGCTTTTCTTTGCTCCAAAAATCTACGGATTGATTAAAGGTTCTTTAGAAGAGGACCAAAAAGTTGAGAAAGCGAAAGAGGTAATTATTGCACCTCCGCCCCCAGTTAACCCAGAAACACCACCTCCACCTCCGGTAGAGCCACCGCCACCAAAGGTAGATCAGGTAAAAATGCCACCTCCAATCGTAAAGCCAGATGAGCAGGTACGTGATGAGGAACCACCAACAGTTGAAAAACTGAAAGAGGCAGATCCTGGTCAGAGAGATATTAAAGGTGATCCAACCGCTGATATCGTAATTGCTGCACCAGTTGGTGAAGGTCCGAAAAGAGAAGCAGCGGTTGCTGTTGATGATAACCAGGTTTATGACTTCGTTAGTATCGAGAAACAACCAGAGTTTCCGGGAGGCTTACCTAAGTTCTACAAGTACTTAAGCGGTGCGATTAAATATCCGCCAATGGCTCAGGAAAACAACGTACAAGGTAAAGTGTTTTTATCTTTCGTAGTAGAAAAAGACGGTAAATTAACCGATATTACAGTAACCCGTGGATTAGGAAGTGGTACAGATGAAGAAGCAATCCGCGTGTTAAAAGCAAGCCCACGTTGGAATCCAGGTATTCAAAATGGTAAACCAGTAAGGGTAAAATACAACATCAACGTTAACTTTACATTGAACTAATAGTAGATGTTAAATTTTGATATCTTTAAGCAAAAATCGCCTAAACAGCGGTTTTTGCTCATTTTAGGGCTAGTGGCCTTCCTATTATATTTGGTAATGGGACTTGCCTTCATCTTTTGGCCGCCGCTTGCACTGCGTTTTAATTTCATCCCAACCTGGGGCCGTATTGCAATCGGAATCTTTTTAATTTTTTATGCTTTTGTAAGATTGTTAAGTCTTGGAAGGCGCGACTCAAGTCAGTAATGAAAAATATTCTCTTCATTTTTATGGTACTTGCTTTTATCTCTTGTAAACGAAAAGATAAAAGTGCAGGTGTTAAAGAAACCCGCACCAGCGGAACAATGAGAATGCTCGTTGACGAAAGCGTGAGCCCAATTGTTCAGAAGCAAATCGATATCTTTCGTCTGGATTACCCAGAGGCAAAGTTTGAAACTACTGTCAAACCTGAAGAAAAGATTATTGCCGCTTTTTTAAATGATAGTGTTCGTGTAATTGTAATGCCAAGATTGCTCACTAAACACGAAGAAAAGTATTACAACCAGCGTGGCATCAAAATCAATTCAATTCGTTTTGCTATTGATGGAATTGCATTAATTACGAATAAGGACAATATTGATAGTACCATTACCGTTAAAGAAGTGGTTGATGTATTACAGGGGAGAAATTCAGATAAGAAACTGGTCTTTGATAACGCTTATTCAAGTACCTTTCAATACTTTAAACATTTGGCTAATATCAGCCAATTTCCCGCAAAAAACGTTTATTCAAAAAAATCCAGTAACGAAGTTATCAAACTTGTTGCGCAGGATAAAAATTTTATTGGTATTTTGGGCGTAAATTGGGTTTCTGAACAGAATACCGAAATGGCTCAATACCTGGCAAAGGTTAAAATGCTGGGAGTTAAAAATGAAAAAGGAAAAGTAGGTAGTGATAAATTTTATAAGCCCACGCAAGAAAATCTTATAAACGGAGTCTATCCTTTTCTAAGAAACGTAAATATAATTGAGTGTGAGGGTAGAGATGGTTTAGGCACAGGATTTGCAACATGGTTAAGAAGCCAGAGAGGACAGTTAATTGTACTTAAATCTGGACTTGGCCCGCACAAGCTAATGCCAAGAGAAATAAATTTAACTAAAGAAAGTAATAAATAAATTATAAATTGAACCACGAAGTATTTAGAGATAATGCTTCATTATTGTTAAAACCAATGTTCGCTAAGTTTGGTTGGAGATTTTGGATAAAATAGAACTCACTCCAGCCCGATTTTAAAAACATTTAAAAACAAAAAATTGATCCAATGAAAATTTCAAAGAAAGCAATAACCTTAAATGTAGGTTTGGTGTTGATGGGTTCTGCAGTTTTTGCTCAAAGTTTAACTGATGCGAAAAAAGCCATTGACGCAGAACAGTATCAGAAAGCTTCATCAATGCTTAAGTCGTTGGTAAGCTCTAAAGCCTCAGATGGCGAAAATTATTATAACCTGGGTTTGGTTTACCTGAAAACAGGTTACATCGATTCAGCAAGAGCCGTTTTTACTAAAGGTGTAACTGCTGATCCGAAAAATGCTTCAAACCTGATTGGTTTAGGCGAAGCCGATTTATTGTCGAACAATCCTACTTCGGCAAAAACAAACTTCGATAAGGCAATTGAACTGGGTAAAAAAGATTATCAAACTTACCTGGAAATTGGTAGAGCATACTTAGCTCAGGATAAACCAAGTGACGAAGTTTCTAAGCCTGATTTCACTAACGCAATTGCAAATATCACCAAAGCTGATGAATTAGATGCGAAAGATAAAGATGCTGGTGTATTCTTAGCCTTAGGTGATGCTTACGCATTACAAAAGAAAAATTCTGAAGCACTAGGCCCATATTTTCGTGTAAACGATGTTGACCCTACCAACCGAAGAGCTAAAACTCAGATTGGTAAAATGTATAAAGAATCGCGTGCGTTTCCTGAGGGTGAAAAAGAATTGCTGGATGTAATTGCTGCTGACGCTAATTACGGTCCTGCTTACCGCGAGCTAGGTGAGTTATACTTACAGTGGAGTAACTTCGGTTTGGACAAGGAGAAAGCCGCTAAAGGAATCGAGAACTATAAAAAGTATATGGATCTGACTGATAAATCTTTAGAATCTCAGTTACGTTATGCTCAATTCTTGTTTTATGCTAAAGATTTCAAAACTTTAGAACAAGTAGCGTCTTCAATTCAAGCACCTGCAAACGATCCAAAAAATGCAATCGTATCGAGGATGAAAGGCTGGGCTGCTTATGAGAACAAGAATTATCCAGTGGCTTTAACTAGTATGACTGAGTTCTTTGCAAAAGAGAAAGATACAACCAGGATTTTAGGTAATGATTATCTTTATTTGGGTAAAGCGCAGTTGCAAGCAGGACAAGATAGCTTGGCCTTAAACAATATTATTAAGGCTACAAGAGTAGATTCGGCTAATGCTGAAGCTTTATCAGAAGCTGCTGCAGCATTATATAAGGCTAAAAAATATGCTAAATCTGCTGATGTTTATGAGTTAGCGGCTAAATATAATCCAAATGGTAAAGGCTCACTTTATAACTACTTATATATTGGTATCAATAGATTTTTAGAATCTTATTATTTGAAAAAAGAAAATAAGCCATTGAATATCGAGGGGTTAGTTAGAGCTGATTCAGCTCTTGGAAGTTTATCAAAAGCTTCTCCTGATTTTGCTTTATCTTACTTCTACAGAGCCAGGATTAACGATTATATTGATCAGACTAAAAATGCTTCTGCTACAAAAGGCTTAATGATTCCGTACTATGAAAAATATATAACGTTAGTTAAACCTGAAGAGCAAGCAGCAGCTAAAAGCAATTTAATTGAATCTTATCGTTTATTAGGTGCCTGGTATGCTGATAAAGACAAAGCAAAAGCTATAGACTACTTAAATAAATGTCTGGCTTTAGATCCAGCTGATAGTTATGCAACTGCGAAATTGAAAGAGCTACAAGCTCCAGCAGCTGCAAAAGGTAAAGGCAAATAATTAAAAGTTAAATAATTTAGAAAAGGCAGAGTTTGGTTACTCTGCCTTTTTCTTTTACTTTTGCATCAACAAAATAAAAATTATGCAAGCGCAAAGTACCTCTATAGATTTTTTACCCATTATATTTCAAGTAATTGTTGCTTTAGGTTTCGTAGTAACCACTCTGGTAGCTACACACTTATTAGGGCCTAAACGTAAAACTGCCGATAAATTAGAAACTTTCGAAGCTGGTATTAAAAGTGTGGGTAATGCCCGTCAGCCATTCTCGATTAAATATTTCGTGGTAGCCATCCTGTTTGTATTGTTTGATGTGGAGGTTATTTTCATGTATCCCTGGGCAGTTAATTTCCGCGCCTTAAAAATGGATGGTATGATAGAGATGTTCATTTTTATGGGCACTTTATTGCTTGGTTTCATCTACGTGATCAAGAAAAAAGTATTAGACTGGAATTAGGCAGTTAGCAGTTATTAGTTGGCAGTTTGTATGATTGTTGTGACTGAAAACTGAAAATTGCGAACTGAAAACTGCAGGTGTATCACTTACACTAACTGAGCTTGATTTTGGTTATTTAGAAAGGTTCTAAATCTGGTGAATCTAGCTCATTTGCCTTTTAAATATTGTAAATTTGCTGCTCATTCTTCAAAGGGATGAGCATTTTTTGTTTATAAACATGAGTGAAATTAATATAGTTGATGCGCCTCCAGGAACCGAAGGGCCTGGCTATTTTGCCACCTCTTTAGATAAAGTGATTGGTTTGGCCCGCTCAAATTCATTATGGCCGTTGCCGTTCGCAACTTCTTGTTGTGGAATCGAATTTATGGCTACCATGGGGTCTCACTACGATTTAGGTCGTTTCGGTGCAGAGCGCTTAAGTTTTTCTCCCCGGCAGGCGGATGTTTTAATGGTTATGGGTACCATCGCAAAAAAGATGGCTCCGGTATTAAAACAAGTGTATATCCAAATGGCAGAGCCACGTTGGGTAATGGCTGTTGGTGCCTGTGCCAGCAGTGGCGGTATTTTCGATACTTATTCTGTTTTGCAGGGTATTGATGAGGTTATTCCGGTTGATGTTTACGTTCCGGGTTGCCCGCCAAGACCTGAAGCTATTTTAGATGGTTTCCAGCGGATCCAGGATTTGGTTAAAAACGAATCGGGCAGAAGAAGAAATTCTGATTATTACAAAGAACTTTTAGGTCAATACGGTATTAAATAATGGAAGAAACGACACTAAATAATACTATCCTGGCAAAACTCAGCGAAAAGTTTGGCGAAAAGGTAACTGCGGTTGCCGAGCCTTATGGTTTGCTTACCTTTGCAACAACAAAAGATGTAATCATCAATGTGTTGTCGTTTCTTAAAAACGATTTAAAATTTAATTTCTTAACTGATATTACTGCGGTGCATTATCCGGGTAAGGATCATGGTATTGCGGTGGTTTATCATTTGCATAACATGGTAGAAAAAGTTAGGATCAGGATTAAAGTTTTTATTTCAGAGCAAAATCCAACCATCCCTACCGCTACAACAGTGTGGAAAGGTGCCAACTGGATGGAGCGCGAAACTTACGATTTGTTTGGGGTTAAATTTGAAGGCCACCCTGATTTGCGCCGTATCCTGAATATGGACGATTTAGGTGTACACCCAATGTTGAAACAATATCCATTGGAAGATCCGAACAGAGTAGATAAAAAAGACGAATTTTTTGGAAGGTAATTTTATGAATCATAACCATCCGGTATTTACAGATAACGACCCGCAAAGTGAGCTGGTAACCTTAAATTTAGGTCCAACCCACCCTGCAACCCACGGTGTTTTTCAAAACGTTTTGCAACTAGATGGCGAACGTATTGTAAGCGGCGTTTCAACTATTGGGTATATTCACCGTGCTTTCGAAAAGATTGCCGAACACCGCCCGTTTTATCAAATTACCCCACTTACCGACCGTTTAAACTATTGCTCTTCGCCTATTAATAATATGGGCTGGCACATGACGGTTGAGAAGTTGCTGAATATCCAAATGCCAAAACGTGTAGATTATCTGCGCGTTATTGTAATGGAACTTTCGCGTATTGCCGATCACATTATCTGTAACACGATTATTGGTCAGGATACAGGTGCTACAACCACGTTCCTTTACCTTTTTCAATTCCGTGAGCATATTTACGAGATTTTCGAAGAGGTTTGCGGAGCACGTTTAACAACAAACATTGGTCGTATTGGTGGTTTTGAAAGAGATTTCAATGATATCGCCTTTGCCAAAATCAATAAATTCTTAAAAGAGTTTCCGGTAGCTTTAAAAGAGTTTGAAAACCTGTTAACCCGTAACCGTATCTTTATTGATAGAACTGCCGGCGTTGCAGAAGTAACCAAAGAAACTGCTTTAGAGTACAGCTGGACGGGTCCGCTTTTACGTGCTACCGGTGTAGATTATGATGTTCGCGTAAGCGATCCGTATTCTTCATATCAGGATTTCGATTTCGAAGTTCCGGTAGGTACCAGTGGCGATATTTACGACAGGTATTTGGTTCGTAATGAAGAGATGTGGCAAAGTTTGCGCATTATTGAACAAGCTCTTGAAAAATTAAAATCAGAAGAAAAAGGTATTTTCCATGCCGACGTTCCTGAATTTTATCTTCCTCCAAAACAAGAAGTTTACAACAATATGGAAGCATTAATCTATCACTTTAAAATTGTGATGGGCGAAATTGATGCACCAAAAGCAGAAGTATATCACGCTGTAGAAGGCGGTAATGGTGAGTTAGGTTTTTACCTGATTAATGATGGCGGACGTACCCCATACCGTTTACACTTCCGCAGACCAAGTTTTATAAATTACCAGATGTTTGCGCCAATGAGTGAGGGCATGTTATTGTCTGATGCCATTATCAACATGAGTAGTATGAACATTATTGCAGGAGAATTAGATGCTTAAAGTAGAAGAACAAACACCTGTAACGTTATCATCAGAATTGCTGGCCAAATTTGATGAAATAAAAAGTCGTTATCCCGAAGGAAAACAAAAATCAGCTTTGCTACCTTTATTACATTTGGTACAGGCAGAATTTCTTTGGGTGCCAACGTCGGCAATGGATCAAGTTGCTGCATACTTAAATATTCAGCCAATTGAAGTATACGAGGTAGCTACATTTTATACCATGTACTTTTTAAAACCTCAGGGTAAATACGCTCTGGAGGTTTGTCGTACAGGGCCTTGCTGCCTGGTAGGTGCCGAAAAAATATTAAGCCACTTAGAAGATAAGTTAGGTATAAAAGAAGGTGAAGTAACTGCCGATGGCCTTTTCAGCTTTAGAGGAGTTGAATGTTTGGCAGCTTGTGGTTTCGGACCGGTTTTACAAATTAGCCCGGAATATACTTTCTACGAAAACTTAACTACCGATAGTGTAGATAAACTGATTGAAGATTTGAAAAATAAATAAGATTTGAGAAACTAGATATGAGATATGAGAATAGACAGTTGGTCTAAAATCTCATATCTCACATCTCATATCTATAAACAATGAGTCGCAAATTATTACTTGAGCATATAAACGTACCAGGCATCAATACACTTGAGGTCTATCGCCAAAAAGGCGGGTACCGTGCCGTTGAAAAAGCCCTTAAAACTTTAACACCTGAAGAGATTGTTGAAGAAGTTAAGAAATCTGGCTTACGCGGTCGTGGTGGTGCTGGTTTCCCAACAGGAATGAAATGGAGCTTTTTGGCTAAGCCAGAAGGTGTTGCCCGTTATCTGGTTTGCAACGCCGATGAGTCTGAGCCGGGAACTTTTAAAGACCGTTACCTGATGACTTACATTCCACATGCTTTAATTGAGGGAATGATTGTTTCGAGTTTTGCTTTAGGAGCAAAGGTTTCATACATCTACGTTCGTGGAGAAATGATGCCTCAGATCCGTATCCTGGAAAAAGCAATTGCTGAAGCAAAAGCTGCAGGGTGGTTAGGTAAAAACATTTTAGGAACAGGTTACGATTTAGAATTATATGTTCAACCGGGGGGTGGTGCCTACATTTGTGGTGAAGAAACCGCTTTGTTAGAATCACTTGAAGGTAAAAGGGGTAATCCACGTATTAAACCACCTTTTCCTGCAATTGCCGGCTTGTATGGCTGTCCAACTGTAGTAAATAACGTAGAATCGATTGCAGCTGTTGTGCCGATTATTAACGATGGTGGCGATGAATATGCCAAAATCGGTATCGGCAGAAGTACGGGTACCAAATTAATTTCGGCATCAGGTAATTTAGTAAAACCAGGTGTTTACGAAATTGAGTTGGGTTTACCTGTTGAAGAATTTATCTATTCCGATGAGTACTGCGGTGGTATTGCCAATGGAAAACGCCTGAAAGCAACAGTTGCAGGTGGATCATCCGTGCCAATCTTACCGGCTAATTTAACCTTAAAATATGCTAACGGCGAGCCTCGCTTAATGAGTTACGAATCATTATCTGAGGGTGGTTTTGCTACAGGAACCATGCTGGGTTCGGGCGGTTTTATCGCTTTTGATGAAGATCAGTGTATTGTACGCAATACCTGGAATTTTTCACGGTTCTACCACCACGAAAGTTGCGGACAATGTTCGCCATGCCGCGAAGGTACAGGCTGGATGGAAAAAATCTTGCACAAAATTGAGCATGGACATGGTAGTATGGATGATGTTGATTTATTGTGGGATGTACAGCGTAAAATTGAAGGAAATACCATTTGCCCTTTAGGTGATGCAGCAGCATGGCCAGTGGCCAGTGCCATCCGTCATTTCAGAGATGAATTTGAGTGGCACATTAAGGAGCCGGTGAAGAGCCAAAGCCAGAATTATGGTATTGCAAATTATGCAACCCCAATTGAAAAAGCTCCGGTAACGGAAGAGAAATAAAACTGCACGTTTCGTGTCTTCACGAAACGAAAGCTAAATAAATACAATTGCTTCGTGGTGACACGAACCAAGGAAAAAATAAAGATTATCATTAACCATGAGTGAAAAAGTTAAGGTTACGATAGATGGGATAACAGTAGAGGTTGATAACGGAACCACTATCCTGAATGCTGCAAGGCAAATCGGGGGTGATATCGTTCCGCCAGCCATGTGCTATTATTCTAAGTTACAAGGCAGTGGTGGTAAATGCCGTACCTGTATTGTTAAGGTAACAAAAGGTTCGGAGAAAGATCCCCGCCCCATGCCAAAATTGGTTGCTTCTTGTCGTACAACCGTAATGGATGGGATGGAAGTGCTGAACATTACTTCGCCCGAAGTTTTGGAAGCACGCGCAGGTGTAGTAGAAATCTTGTTGATTAACCACCCTTTAGATTGCCCGGTTTGTGATCAGGCAGGAGAGTGCGATTTACAGAACTTAGGTTACGAGCACGGTTTGCAAAAAACACGTTATGAGTTTGAGCGCCGTACTTTCGAACGTATCGATATTGGCGATAAGATCCAGTTGCACATGAACCGTTGCATTTTGTGCTACCGTTGTGTTTTTACTGCCGATCAGATCACCAACAAACGCGTTCACGGTATCTTAAACCGTGGCGATCACTCAGAAATTTCTACTTATATCCAACAGGCTGTTGACAACGATTTCTCAGGAAACGTAATTGATGTTTGCCCGGTTGGTGCTCTAACCGATAAAACTTTCCGTTTCAAAAACCGTGTTTGGTTTACCAAACCTGTTGACGCACACCGTAATTGCGACCATGAAAAATGCAACGGTAAAGTAACGCTTTGGTATAAAGGAGAAGATGTGATCCGCGTTACCGCACGTAAAGATCAGTTTGGTGAAGTAGAAGAATTTATCTGTAACACTTGCCGTTTCGATAAAAAAGCAACTTCCGACTGGACAATTGAACACCCAACACATATTGATGATACTTCGGTAATTGCATCTAACCACTACGAAACATTAAAACCACTGCCGGTAATTAAGCCAAACGCAGCATTGCAGGCAGCGAATGAAATTGAGTTACATAAAACAGTAAAATACTAATGGATACAGGTTTTATTATAGAAAAATTTATTCTGGTAGCGGTAATTTTCGGTATCAGTTTGGTAATTGCCATGTATTCTACTTATGCCGAACGTAAGGTTGCTGCATTCTTGCAAGATCGTTTAGGTCCGGATAGAGCTGGCCCTTTTGGTATTTTACAACCACTTGCCGATGGGGTAAAGATGTTTATGAAAGAGGAAATTATTCCAACAACATCTAACCGGTTCTTATTTATCGCAGGCCCTGGTTTGGCCTTGCTTTGTGCCTGTATTGGTACCGCGGTTATTCCATGGGGTAGCCCGATAGAAATAGCCGGTAAAGTAGTCCCTCTACAGGTTACAGACATTAACGTAGGTGTTTTGTACATTTTTGGCGTTGTATCTCTTGGTGTTTATGGGGTAATGATTGGTGGCTGGGCATCTAACAACAAATATTCTTTGTTAAGTGCCATCCGCGCTGCATCACAAAATATCAGCTACGAAATTGCCATGGGTTTGTCCATCATCGCCCTGCTTTTGATGACCAACACCCTAAGCTTAAAAGAAATTGTTGAGCAACAACATGGCCTTAACTGGAATGTATGGTATCAGCCATTAGGATTTTTGATATTTATGGTATGTTCATTTGCTGAAACGAATCGTGCACCTTTCGATTTACCAGAGTGCGAAACCGAGCTAATTGGTGGTTACCACACCGAATATTCATCAATGAAATTAGGTTTTTACCTGTTTGCAGAGTATATCAACATGTTTGTTTCATCTGCTGTAATGGCTGCTTTATACTGGGGAGGTTACAACTATCCTGGTATGGACTGGGTAGCAACACATGCAGGAACTACATGGGCACCGCTTATTGGTACTGCCGTTTTCTTTGGAAAAATATGCAGTTTCATCTTTTTCTTCATGTGGGTACGCTGGACCATCCCGCGTTTCCGTTACGATCAATTGATGAATTTAGGTTGGAAAGGCTTAATTCCTTTAGCTATTGCCAACATTATAATAACTGGAGTTGTGATTGCGATTATTGAGAAGTTTTAATTATGGAATCATTAAGTAATAAGAAAAAAGTACTGGAACAAAAGCCACTGAGCTTTATGGAACGCATGTACCTCCCGGCAATTGTTAAGGGAATGGGCATCACCATTAGCCACTTATTCAAAAAAGAGGCTACAGTAAGATATCCGGAAGTAGAACGCGAATTCTCTACCAACTTTAGGGGGATGCACTCGCTTAAGCGTGATGAAAACGGTAAAGAGCGTTGTACGGCCTGTGGTTTATGTGCGCTATCTTGCCCTGCTGAAGCGATTACCATGATTGCTGCAGAACGTAAGCCAGAAGAAAAGCATTTATACCGTGAAGAGAAATATGCAGCAACTTATGAAATTAACATGTTGCGCTGCATTTTCTGTGGATTATGTGAAGAAGCTTGCCCAAAAGAGGCGATTTATTTAGACGGACCAATTGTACCTGCCGATTATTTACGTAAAGATTTCATTTACGGAAAAGATAAGCTGGTAGAGGCTCCGTTAGAGATGAAAAAATAATACCCCGGTTCGTGTCTTCACGAATCGAAATATAAATACTGGTTTGTGTCGACACAAACTATGGAACATAAACAAAAAACAAATTAATGAGTACACAAGTATTCTATTTCGTAGCCACATTAAGTATCCTCTTTTCGCTGATGGTGATTTTTGCAAAAAATCCAATCCACAGTGTATTGTACTTAATCCTAACCTTTTTCACATTCACTGTGCATTACGTACTATTGAATGCTCAATTTTTGGCTGTTGTAAACTTCATTGTTTACATGGGGGCCATCATGGTATTATTCCTTTTCGTACTGATGTTGCTCAACCTGAACAAGGATACCGAGCCATCAAAATCTCCATTGATTAAAATTGTTGGGGTAATTGCCGGATGCTGTTTAGTCGTTACCTTAATCGGTTCGTTAAAGGCAGCAAGCATCAGCAGTCCGTTAATCTTAAAAAATCCGGGATTAGGTTTGGTAGAAAACTTAGGTAAAGAGCTTTTCGGGCCATTCTTATTGCCATTCGAATTATCATCTCTGTTACTGTTGGCAGCAATGGTTGGAGCCGTTTTATTATCTAAAAGAGATGAGGTAGAAGCATAATGGAAAATTTAACTACACAAATGGCA